>Ga0308163_10000053_pt1 | contig 348042 bp, 292 predicted proteins | sample PhyTR1_FD_201037 | JGI IMG/M metagenome (GOLD analysis project Ga0308163, IMG submission 201037) | Phyllosphere microbial communities from UC Gill Tract Community Farm, Albany, California, United States - DLSLT.R1 | ecosystem: Host-associated > Plants > Phyllosphere > Unclassified | place...
CCCCCTACAGGTTTCACATATCCTGCAGAAAGTGCATGCTGACTGTAGGGGCGGACCCTCTTTTTCGCTCCGCCCGGTGCAAATCATCAGCGCGGGTCGACCGGAAAAAGGGTCGACCCCGACAGGTTTCACACTCCCTGCAGAAAGTGCATGCTGACTGTAGGGGCGGACCCTCTTTTTCGGTCCGCCCGGTGCATATCATCAGCGCGGGTCGACCGGAAAAAAGGGTCGCCCCCTACATCACATATCCTTGAGTAACTTTTTCGCATCGCTGTTTTTGTCACTGTCCGGGTTGCGGCCAATCCACTCTTTCAGGCGTTGGCGCGCTTCGTCACGCAGCTGCTGGCGCAGCACATCATCCACCTTCAGGTTGTAGTTAATCGCTGACCACGGACCGTAAATGCGCAGCGGCACCGGCGTCTGCTGCAGGCGTTTAACCAGCGTGTCGTCGCCGCTCCAGCCCGCCGTCACCGTGACGCCAAAGCGCACATCCAGCGCCCGCTTAACCAAATCAACGCTGCCCGCACCGGTATAGTTCAGCAGGTTCGAGCGGGCATCCAGCGTGCCGAAATCAATCACCCCATTGTTCAAGCTGGCGCTGCCGGTAATTGACTGCAGGTCCGGAATATTCTCATCGCCCTGGCCGTGCACTTTGCTGCTGCTATTTTCCACCGCACGCTGAATCAGCTGCTGGAAGTTCAGCCCGGCGAACTGGGCATTCTCCACACTGAGCTGGGCTTTGCCCCGCCACTGGCGTTTAAAGTCATCCACGCTCAGGCCGCTGCCGGTAAAATTGCCGTTGAGCGACAGAACGCCGCTGACGGTGTCCGGCATGGCGAAACTTTTCAGCAGCGGTGGCAGATTGATTTGATGCAGTTCAGGAGCCAGCGTCACGCGCGTCGTGGCGGTACGCACATCAACGGTCCCGGGCAGCGAGAAACTGCCGTTTTCAGACTGCCCTTTAAAGTTGTCCACCGTCAGCAGCCCGTCTTTACTCACGCCATGCACCGCAACCTTGCTGAACGGCATACCGCGCCAGCGCAGCTGATCCACCGCCAGCGTCAGTTCACCGTCCATCGCGTTCAGCACCGAATCGGCATTATCAGATTCAGGAGTGCTGGAGATCACCGGCCCGCGCCCGCTGCGCTGATCTGACCCGCTGGTGCTGTCCTCGGCATCGGCGACAAATCCGAACAGCGAGTCAAGATTCAGGCTGGGCGAGTGCAGATCGGCCAACAGCTGTGGCCGCTGGCCGAGGGTGCCCGAAAGGGTACCGGCCAGCGTGCTGTCGTTGGCGCTGAGGCTGAAATCGCTCAGTTCGAAACGCTGAGCGGTTGCCGCCCAGCGCGCTTTCATCTGCCCTTTACCCTTGATGCCCTCCTGCGGCAGATCGGCCCCTTTCAGCTGGTAATCAAGCTGGTTAACCAGCGCGCTGAGATGCTTCGGGTAATCGGTGATATCGAGATCGGCATCAAAGTGCAGCTGCAGTTCACGCTGATCGCGGTTGATGCGGCTGCTGAATTCAATGTGTGCCTGGCGCGGCTGAGTTTGATCGAGCGACAGATTAAAATCGCGCACGTTAAGCTGCTCGCCGTTATTTTGCTGCCAGACCAGCAGGCTGTCGTTGATACGCAGGCGGGAGATATCAAAGCGCCAGCCGCGCGTCACCTCATCCACCGACAGCTCGCTGTTGTCGCTGGCCGGGCCAATCGGTGCATCTGCCGGGCGCTGGCTTTCGCTGTCCGGCGTCAGGCGCACCACCGCCCCTTTCAGCATCACCTGCTTAACGGAAAGCTGATGGGAGAGCAGCGGCAGTAAGTTGACGTCGAGACGCATATTGTCTGCGTGGACAATCGGCTGGGCCGCACCGGGTGCGGTCAGGGTGATCGGGCCGGAAAGAATGCTGAGCTGCGGCCAGACGTGCCAGCGCAGCTCACCGTTCAGCGCCAGCTGATAGCCGCTGCGCTGCTCGACCTGACGGATCATATAGGCGCGAAAATCATTCGGATTGACCAGCACCACTAACGCAGTCATTCCTGCCACCATCACCACCAGGAGGATGGCCAGTGTGGTTATCAATCTTTTCATGCCTACTCCTTAAACCCTTCATCGTTCAAATTGCAGGTGTATTGGCTGCCTTCCTGCAACCTGAAATCTCTTGGGCCTGACATCTGTCCGCTAGTCTTTATCTATCCGGCTGGCGTCGGCACCCTGCTGACCCTTGTACTTGGCATCCTGGCGGCTGTTATAAGGACGAGCAGCCGGCCCGGAAAGTGGCTCAAAACTGAGTGCGCCAATCAGCATCCCGGGGCGCAGCGCCAGCGGTAGCTTACCTGAATTATAGAACTCCAGCACGATGCGACCCTGCCAGCCAGGGTCGATGCGGTGCGCCGTAACGTGCACCATCAGGCCGAGGCGCGCCAGCGAAGAGCGCCCGTCAAGCCAGCCGACTAAATCGTCAGGCAGCGTAACGGATTCAAACGTCACCGCCAGCGCCAGTTCGCCAGGATGAAGATAAAAAGCATCCCCTTCCGGCAGCACAATCTCGTCGCTCATCACGCGGTCAAGCGCTGCGCTGACTTCATCCTTAGGACCGCTTAAATCGATAAAGGGGGCCGTATGGCCGCGAAAGGTGCGGAACTGGTTGCCCAGACGCACATCAACGGTTGCGCCATTGATACGCTCAACCGGCGGGCGCGGCTCAATGCCCAGCTTGCCATTGTCGAGCCAGGCTTCTATATCGCGGTCACATAATCTCATTGCGCTACTCCAGCTGACGCTTCGATCATTCGAAGAACTGATTAATTTTTGCTTTCAGGATATCGATAGCAATGCGGTTTTTACCGCCGCGCGGCACGATGATATCGGCGTACTGTTTGGACGGTTCGATAAACTGCAGGAACATTGGACGCACTGTCTTCTGATACTGTGCCATAACCGAATCCATTGAGCGCCCGCGTTCGTTAACATCACGCTTCATGCGGCGCATCAGGCAGATATCCAGCGGCGTGTCGACGAAGATGGAGAAGTTCATCTCCTGGCGCAGGCGCGCATCGGTCAGCAGCAGAATGCCTTCAAGAATAATCACTTTCTTTGGCTTGAGAATAATCGTTTGCGAGGTGCGGGTATGCTCAACGTAGCTGTAGACCGGCAGTTCAATCTGCTGCCCCGCTTTCAGCATCTGCAGATGCTGCAGCAGGAGGCTGTGATCCATGGCGCTCGGGTGGTCGTAGTTGGTTTTGACCCGCTCTTCCATGGTTAAATGGCTTTGGTCTTTGTAATAGGCATCCTCTGGGATAACGCCGATGTTTTCATCACCTACCCGATCGCGCACTTCACGATACAGCGTACTGGCAATAAGACTTTTTCCCGAGGCAGATGCGCCCGCGATACCTACGATGACGCACTGGTGTGACTTGTCAGTCATATATTAAAGACCTGATTTTGAGACGATATTAAAAAGTATGAATACACCTGGATGGAACGCCGCAATTATAGGGAGTTAGCCGCTCTGATGCCAGAGAAAAGCGCCCTTGCTGTTTTCGGACTTTCCCGTTAGGCGACAAATGCTTTCACCGTTAAACTGGACAGCAGAAAAACAGCAAAAGGAAACAGCGTGTCCTGGCATCTCATTCATCTCCTGACTTACTTTGGCGACAGCATGTTGCTGATCCCGACCGCCGTCATTATGGCGCTGCTGCTGCACTGGAAAAGTGACGATAAGCGCACCGCGTGGTACTGGGTGCTGGCGTTTTGCGCGGCGGGTGCAGTGGTTAGTCTGTCTAAAATTGCCTTTCTCGGATTTGGCATCGGCAGCGCACGCTTTAATTTTACCGGATTCAGCGGCCACAGCGCGATGTCTGCCACCCTGTGGCCGGTGATGCTGTGGCTGCTGAGCGGCCGTCTTAGCAACGTCTGGCGCGGGCTGGCGCTGGTTGTCGGCTATCTGATCCCGCTGATGGTGGGGATTTCACGCCTGGTGCTTAACTACCACTCCACCAGCGAAGTCATCTGCGGTCTGATCCTCGGTTTCACCCTCAGCACCGCCTTCCTCGTCAGCCAGCGCCGCATCCGCCCGCACGGATTCTCCCCCGTCCAGCTGTGCATTGCCCTGCTGCTGCCGCTGTTGCTGATTGGTCATGGGCGCATCGCCACCACTCAGCAATTTTTACAGCGTCTGTCGGTGCAGATAGCCGGTATCGACCATGCCTGGACGCGCGAAGAGCTGCTGAAGCTTCGCCAGTAACAGGATTCTCTGGCCGCCCCGCGCGGCCACAATCGCCTGTCAATCGTCCGAATACAGGCATCTTTGTATTTCGCGCGCTGCATCGCTTATTTCTTATGCTAGCATGGCAAAAGTTATTAAGATTACGCCTATATCGGCGCCGTGCTGGATGTGTGATGACGACAGAAACTTTGCCCCGCCCCGAAACCTCTCCCCAACCCTGGCTTAACGCCGGGCTGCTGGGGGTATTGAGTTTTGTCGTCACGTTTTACTGCCTGGAACTGATTAAGGTCAGCGGGCAGATCTCTCCGCTCTGGTTCTCTACCGCCCTGATGACCATCGTGGTGTTCCGCAACCCACGCCGCACGCTGCCGCTGCTGTTACTCGGCTGCGTGCTGGGCGTTGCCTGCGCCAATGCGCTGGTGATTGGCCCGGCTCTGTCTAACCTTCTCTTCCCGCTGATCAACCTGATCCAGGCGCTGCTCGGCGGCGCTCTGCTGCGCCTGCTGCTCGATCGCCATGCGCCGCTTAGCTCGTTATTAAGCTGGAGTAAAATGTTGGTGGCCGTGGGGATTTTCACCCCGCTGGTCGGCGGGCTGCTGGCCAGCTGGCTGCTGGACATTCATGGTCATGCCTCGCTGCGCTTCTTTACGACCTGGGTCATGTCAGAAGTGGTCGGCATGCTGGCAATCGGACCGGTCGGCCTGCTGTGGCAGCGCGATTATGTGCGCCGCCACCTGCGTCAAAATGTGCTGTTTGAAGCCCTGCTGACGCTGACCGCCACGCTGGCGCTGTGTTGGGTCACGCTGCGCTATGCGCCCTGGCCATTTACCTTCGTCATCGTGATCCTGTTCTACAGCGCGGTGCGCCTGCCACGCCTTGAAGCTTTTGTGGTCTATCTCGCCACCGTGTCGATGATGTCGCTGATGCTGGTGTTCCAGCTGATACCCATCGACACCACCGCACGCCAGCTGCTCTCCATGCCCTGGGTCCCCTTCCTGCTGGCGCTGATCCCCAGCCATATGATGACGCTGGTGATGCACTCCTTCCGCGAAGAGCGCAAACACATCTCGGAGAGCGAAACGCGTTTCCGGCATGCGATGGAGTTTTCCGCCATCGGCATGGCGCTGGTCTCCCCTTCCGGCCAGTGGTTACAGGTCAATAATTCCCTGTGCAAACTGCTGGGGTACACCCCAAAAGAGCTGCTGTCGCTTAACTTCCAGCAGCTGACCCATCCGGACGATCTCAACGCTGACCTGACGCAGCTGCAGGCGCTGCTGACGGCAGAGATTGACAACTACAGCATGGAAAAACGCTATCTGCGCAAGGATGGCGAGATCGTCTGGACGCTGCTGGCGGTGTCGCTGGTGCGCGACAGTGAGCGCACTCCGCTGTATCTCATCGCACAGATCGAAGATATCACCGGCCTGAAGCAGACCGAAAAGGTCAACCAGCGCCTGATGGAACGCATCACGCTGGCGAATGAGGCGGGCGGGATTGGCGTCTGGGAGTGGGATTTTAATAGCGGCACCATGAGCTGGGATAAGCGCATGTTCCAGATCTATCAGTTGCCCAGTGCGATGCAGGCCAGTTACCTGACATGGGTAAACAGCCTGCACCCCGCCGACCGGGAGATGGCGATTAAAACCTTCGATAATGCTGCCAGAGATGGCACCCCGGCGGACGTTGAGTTCCGTATTGAAACCGCCACCGGCATCCGCTACATCCGCAGCCAGGGCAGCATCGTGCTGGATGAGAAAGGCAATGTCGAACGCATGCTGGGTATTAACCAGGATGTCACCGCTATGCGCCTGCTGACCGACGCGCTGTATCAGGAAAAAGAGCGGATGCACATCACGCTCGACGCCATCGGCGAAGCGGTGATCAGCACCGATGACGAGATGCGGGTGATCTTTATGAACCCGGTGGCCGAGAAGATGAGCGGCTGGCTGCAGCATCAGGCTTCCGGCAGGCCGCTAAGCGACATTCTGCGCATCACCTACGGCAGCCACGGCCCCCGGATAGAAAATCTGCTGCAGTGCGATGTGCCGCAGGAAAAAACGCCGGGCGACTTTGACGCTGGGCTGGTGCTGCACAACCGCGCCGGCGAACAGTATGCCGTTCACTACAGCCTGTCGCCGTTGAGCACGCTGGAAGGCGAGCAAATCGGCAGCGTGATGGTCATTCAGGACGTCAGCGAGTCGCGGGAGATGATGAAGCGCCTGAGCTACAGCGCCTCGCACGATATGCTGACGCGCCTGCCGAACCGGGTCAGCTTCGAGCGTCAGCTAAAACGCCTGATCGCCAGCGCCAGCGCCAGCGAGCATCAGGTGCAGCATGCGCTGGTGTTTATCGACCTCGACCGCTTTAAGGCGGTAAATGACACCGCAGGCCACGCGGCGGGCGATGCGCTGCTGGGCGAAATCTCCGGGGTGATGCAGCATCACCTGCGCGGCACGGATTTCCTTGCCCGCCTCGGCGGCGACGAATTCGGCGTGCTGCTGGCGGAGTGCAGCATGGAGAAAGCCAGTGAGGCGGTCGGCCGCATCGTTGATGCCGTTAACCAGCATCGCTTTCTTTGGGAGGGCCGCCTGCACCGCGTCGGGGCCAGCGCCGGGTTAACCGTGATTACCCGGGAGAATGCCAGCGCCAGCGAGCTGATGGCCCAGGCCGACCTCGCCTGCTATAACGCTAAGCATAACGGCCGGGGTCAGCTATCGGTGTATGAAAATCACCTGCACCAGCGCCTGAAGCCAGTGATGAGCCGCATTGAAAATGAGCAGATTATCACCCAGCAGCCGATGCGCCTGCAGATCCGCGCCGCCGCGCCGCCGCGCAAAATTCATGCGGTCAGCTTCTGGCTGGCGGAGATGCAGCTGTTTACCCCGGAAGGTTATGAGATTGATGAGGCCAGCTTCCGCGCTGGCTTACAGGATGGTGAGCTGTTCGTCGCGCTCGACCGCAAGCTGATGAGTGAGTTTTTCCAGCACTATGCGCAGGGAGTGATGAGCAAGTCGCTGACGCTGGCCCTGCCGCTTTCCGGCTTCGGGCTGCGTGAGGATGCCTTTATCAGTGACGCGCTGGCGATGATTGGGCGCTATAACGTTCCGAATAATCTGCTGTGGTTCACCATCAATGCCGATGTGCTCAGCCAGCCGGACGAGCGCCTGCATGCTAATATCGGCCGCCTGCGCGCTGCCGGCTGCCGCATCGTGCTGCGCGATTTTGGCCGCAATCTTGATGCCTTTAATCAGCTGCCCGCTGATGAGATTGATTACCTGATCCTCGCCCCGGAACTGGTCAGTAACGTCCACTGTAATCTGATGGACGAAATGATGGTGTCGATTATTCACGGTCACGCCCAGCGCCAGGGGATCCTGACGCTGGCCGGACCGGTCGACCTGCCCGCCGCGCTGAATACTCTGTCATCAATCGGTATTGATGCCGTGTGGGGCGATGCCATCGCCACACCCCAGCCATTATCTACGCTGCTGGTGAACAGCTATTTTGCGATTAAGTAGGGGCAGAACACCGCTGCGCAATCCGCTGACGAGCGCGAATATCGTTGTCATCCTCTTTCAGCAGCGCGCTGACGGAGAGCAGTCGGGAGCACGGCAGCCCCGCCTCGATCAGCATCGCCAGCGTTACCCCCTGCTCGTCGTAGCGTAAAATATCTGCCAGCTGCGCTGCTGGCAGCGTGGCACGCTGGCGCACCGCGCTGACCAGCACCTGCTGCAGCACCGTGGGGTTTTCATCGCGAAATCGCCAGTTCCCGCGCGCCTCATTCACCAGCGTATTCTCTACTTTCCCGTCAGCTGACGCGCGCTGAAAGCGATCCCACGCTATCAGGTTGCTCTCCAGTACGGCCTGACGGGTGGGTTGAGCGGCGTATTTAATCAGCCACTCCATCAAACTCAGACGGCGCCCCGCACCCTCCGTCAAGGTTTCTTCGAGCTGCGCCGGCTGCTGGTGCAGCGCATTCATCAGCGGCTGCGTTTGACCATTTAACGCCAGCAGCGCCAGCTGCCAGACCCCCTGCGGGGCGGGCAGCCACGCCAGTAAAAAGTTGGCACTTTCGGTGTAGCCGTTAAAGATGGCGGTGGTGAAATAAGATGGCGAAGAGCCACTGCGCGGATGGATCCAGTCCGGACGTGCCTTCAGTAACAGCGCCATGCTGCGGTAAAACTTTTTCCTTTCGGCATCGTGATAAGGCGGTTCGAGGCGCAGGTCGCGCAGCGGATCGTGATCGAAGGTGAGCGCCTGAATCTGCGCCGGAGTCATCAATCTTAAGAACAGATCAAGGGCGACCGGATTATGGTGTTCAATCGCATTACTGAACGGCGTAAAGCCAAACTCCTGCCGATCGAGGGGGGAGATCCCCTGACGAATAAAGTAGTGGTAGCTCTCAACCGGATAATCCTGCTCGACTGCACGGAAAAACAGCTCGCGCTGTTGCCCGCTCGGCAGGCGGTCGAGATCTGCCCATGCCTGCCGCTGCAGCAGACCCAGATTATGCTGCACCTGCTGCTGATGGCGCGCCCATTCCATGGCGCTCTGATGCTGTGGGTAGAACCAGAATGCCGCCGCCAGCAGGATAAACAGCGCCCAGCCGCTCACCAGAGCCTGGAGCCACGCCTGCGGTCGCCAGCGGCCAAACAGCAACGTCAGCAGCGCGCAGAACAGCACCAGCCAGGCCATCATCGGCAGCGCCAGCCCGACAGCATTCAGGCCCTGCCACAGCATCACCGCGGCAATCAGGCACTGCGGCAAGAGCAGCAAGAGAAGGAGCCGCCGCGACGCAGGCTGCTGCCATTTGACGGCCAGAACCAGTGCGCCGATAGCCAGCAACAGCGGCCCCAGCATGATAATCAGCAACAGCAGCGCCACTGACAGCGTTAAGTGCACAATATGCCCCCTGCAAAATAATAAAGAACGATTCCGTTCAGCGCTGCCGATTCTATATGCAGGCGGTTGATATTTGAAAGCCGCGATATTCAAAGCGGGATTTGCCGCTTGCGCCGCCCCCGCACACAGGCTAAAGTCGCCCCCTTTTTTCACACTCAGCGGAGGAAACGATGTTTATCGGTTTCGACTACGGTACGGCAAACTGCTCGGTTGCCATCATGGAAAACGGCGCACCAAAGCTGCTGCCGTTAGAGCAGGGCTCGCCTTATTTACCTTCAATGCTGTGTGCGCCGACCCGCGATGCCGTCAGTGAATGGCTGTTCCGTCACCACCAGGTGCCGACTCCGCAGGCGGAAAACCAGGCGCTGCTGCGCCGTGCCCTCGCCTTTAACCGTGAGGAAGATATCGAAGTGCTGCCGGGCAGCGTGAAATTCGGGCTGGCGTCGCTGGCGCAATATATGGATGACCCGGAGGAGGTGTGGTTTGTTAAATCACCAAAATCCTTCCTCGGTGCCAGCGGCCTGAAACCTCAGCAGGTGGCCTTCTTTGAGGACCTGGTGTGCGCGATGATGCTGCAAATTCGCCTCTCTGCGCAAAGCGCGCTGAATGACAGCGTGACGCAGGCCGTGATTGGCCGCCCGGTCAACTTCCAGGGGTTGGGCGGCGATGATGCCAACCAGCAGGCTGAAGGTATTCTGGCACGCGCTGCCAGCCGCGCCGGGTTTAGCGATGTGGTATTCCAGTTTGAACCGGTCGCTGCCGGGCTGGATTTTGAAGCCACGCTGAGCAAAGAGACGCGCGTGCTGGTGGTGGATATCGGCGGGGGAACCACCGACTGCTCGATGCTGCTGATGGGGCCGCAGTGGCATGATAAAGCCGACCGTAAGCAGAGCCTGCTGGGCCACAGCGGCTGCCGCGTTGGCGGAAACGATCTCGACATTATGCTGGCGTTTAAAGAGCTGATGCCGCTGCTGGGCCTTGGTGGGGAAACCGTGAAGGGCACCGGCCTGCCCGCGCTGCCGTGGTGGAATGCCGTGGCGATTAACGACGTTCCGGCGCAGAGTGATTTTTACGCCGCAGCTTCGCGCAAGCTGCTGCAGGACCTGATCCGCGACGCGGCCGAGCCGCAAAAGGTGCAGCGTCTGCTGAAAGTGTGGCAACAGCATCTAGGCTATCGCCTGGTGCGCGCGGCGGAAGAGAGCAAAATTGCCCTGTCGCAGCAGAGCGAGGTGCTGACCGCGCTGGACTTTATCGAGAGCGGGCTGGAAACCGGGATTAGCGTGGCGGGATTAGAGACGGCTATCAGCCAGCCGTTAGAGCGGATCCAGGAGCAGGTGACGCTGGCGTTAAATACCAGCGGCACCCGTCCTGACGTCATTTATCTCACCGGCGGCAGCGCCAAATCCCCGGTACTGCGTGCCGCACTGCAACAGCAATTGCCGGATATCCCGCTGGCCAGCGGCGATGATTTCGGCTCGGTCACCGCCGGGCTGGCACGCTGGGCGCAGGTGATGTTCCGCTGATTTGGTTGCGGGCGTGCTGGCCCACCTGTAGGGGCCGATCATCTTTTTCGATCGGCCCTTTCACTCGTGCGGTGCGGGCGGGCTGGCTGACCGGAAAAGAGGGTCAGCCACTACGAATCCCTCGTACCGTTGATTTATTGGGTTTACGCTGCACGGACGGGCTGACCGGAAAAGAGGGTCAGCCACTACGGTAGGACCCACACATCAATAGCTGCTCACTTCCGACAGCAGGCGCAAATCGTCATCCTTCAGCTTCAGCACCGCCGCTTTGCTTAGCTCTTCAACCTGTGCCAGGGATGTTGCGCTGACGATCGGGGCGGTGATGCTCGGGCGGGCAATCTGCCATGCCAGTGCCACCTGCGTCGGCGTAGCGCGATGTTTCTCCGCCACCTCTACCAGTGCTTTGACAATCTTCAGCCCGCGATCGTTAAGATACTTCTCGACCACGCCCTGCCCGCGCGCGCTTTTCGCGGCGTCCTCTTTACTCAGGTATTTCCCGCTGAGGAAACCGCTGGCCAGCGAGTAGTAGTTAATCACCCCCAGCCCGTGATCTTTCGCGACTTTCTCCAGCCCGCTCTCATAGCCTTCACGGTCGTAAAGGTTATATTCCGGCTGCAGAGTTTCGTAGCGCGCCAGGCCATTGTCGCTGCTGACTTTCAGCGCCTCCTCAAGACGTTCATCGGAGTAGTTAGAGGCACCAATCACCCGCACCTTGCCCTCTTTAATCAACGCATCAAACGCCGCCAGCGTCTCCTGCAACGGCGTATCGGCATCGTCACGGTGCGCCTGATAGAGGTCGATATAGTCGGTTTGCAGGCGCTTGAGCGATGCCTCAACCGCCTGACGAATATAGTGCGGCGCGAGGCCGGTTTTGCCATCACCGAGGTCCATGCCAACCTTGGTGGCGAGAATAATTTTGTCGCGCTTGCCGCTCTGCTTCAGCCAGTTACCAATAATCACCTCTGACTCGCCGCCCTTGTTGCCCGGCGCCCAGCGTGAATAGACATCGGCGGTATCAATAAAATTGAGTCCCTTTTCCACCAGCGCGTCGAGCAGCGAAAACGAGGTCTTTTCGTCGACGGTCCAGCCAAATACGTTGCCACCAAACGTCAGCACCGGAACCTGAAGCTTGCTGCGGCCCAGCTGGCGATGTTCTAAATTACTCATGATCATTCTCCTGATATGAAGGATGCAACAGCCTGTAAGCTTAGCAAACTAAGCTTTTCGCGCTGCGCTAATTTGTGGCAAAAGATTTGCGTATTCGGCCCGATGAACGCGGGACAGAACAAAACTAACCCGTTATCCTTATTTCCTTCATTTTTCAGCGCTTGAAATCCGCTATTGTGACTATATTCGGGATACTGTTTTGTCCCGCCTGGGCTTCAGGCCCTGCTACCGGAGAGCAAAAAAACCATGAAATCGCAGCGCCGCGTTCCGCTAATTCCCCTGATTATCCTCGTTGCCCTGATCGGTGGTGGCGCTTACTGGTGGCACAGCCACAGCGCCTCATCCACTGCTGAGCCAAAAGCCGGCACTCAGCAACCGCGTGGCAAAGGTGGGCGACACGGCGGCGCGGGTGCAGCGATGGCTCCCGTGCAGGCGTCAGAGGCGGTACGTCAGAGCGTGCCGCAGTACCTTTCCGGATTAGGGACCGTCACCGCGGCCAATACCGTGACGCTGCGTAGCCGGGTGGACGGCGATTTAATGGCGATTCACTTCACCGAAGGGCAGGAAGTCAAATCCGGTGAGCTGCTGGCCGAAATCGATCCGCGCCCGTACCAGGTCGCGCTGATGCAGGCTCAGGGACAGCTGGCGAAGGATCAGGCGACATTAGCCAATGCCCGCCGCGACCTGGCGCGCTATGAAAAGCTGGCGAAAACCAGCCTGGTGTCAAAACAGGAGCTGGATACGCAGCGCTCGCTGGTCAGTGAAACCCTCGGCACCCTTAAAGCCGACGAAGGCAGCGTGGCCAGCGCCCAGCTCAACCTGAGCTACAGCCGCGTCACCGCACCTATCTCCGGCCGCGTCGGGCTGAAACAGGTCGATATCGGCAATTACATCACCAGTGGCGATACCAACGGTATTGTCGTGATCACCCAGACGCACCCGATTGACCTGGTGTTCAGCCTGCCGGAAAACGATATTTCCAGCATTCTCAGCGCGCAGAAAAGCGGCGCGGTGCCGGTCGAAGCCTGGGATCGCAACAACAAAAACCTGCTCACCACCGGCCAGCTGCTGAGCATGGACAATCAGATTGATACCACTACCGGCACCGTCAAGCTGAAGGCGCGCTTTAGCAATGAAGACGATCGGCTGTTCCCCAATCAGTTTGTTAATGCGCGTCTGAAGGTCAGCACGCTGCAGGATGCGATTGTTATCCCGACCGCCGCGCTGCAGATGGGCAACGAAGGCAGCTTCGTCTGGGTGGTCAACAGCGACAGTAAAGTCAGCAAGAAAATTGTCAGCGTAGGCTTCCAGGACAGTGAAAAAGTCGTGGTTAAGGCCGGGCTGGAAGCCGGGGAGAAAGTGGTCACCGACGGGATTGACCGCCTGACCGAAGGCGCGCAGGTGGAGGTGGTGGCTGCGCAGGCCACGCCGCTGACCTCAGGGAAAAGCGCCCTGCCAAGCAAGGGAGCCAGCGACTGATGCAGGTGATGCCCCCAACGCCAGGCGGCGGACCGTCCCGCCTGTTTATTCTGCGCCCGGTCGCCACCACCCTGCTGATGATCGCTATCCTGCTGGCGGGGATTATTGGCTACCGCTCGCTGCCGGTTTCGGCCCTGCCGGAAGTCGACTACCCCACCATTCAGGTCGTCACGCTCTATCCGGGCGCCAGCCCGGACGTGGTGACCTCGGCGATTACCGCCCCGCTGGAGCGCCAGTTCGGGCAGATGTCCGGGCTGAAGCAGATGGCCTCGCAGAGTGCGGGCGGTGCATCGGTAGTAACGCTGCAGTTCCAGCTGGCGCTGCCGCTCGACGTTGCCGAGCAGGAAGTGCAGGCGGCGATCAATGCCGCCACCAACCTGCTGCCTAACGATCTGCCCAATCCGCCGGTTTACAGCAAGGTTAACCCAGCCGACCCGCCGATTATGACCCTTGCCGTCACCACCTCCAGCATGCCAATGACCCAGGTGCAGGATATGGTGGAGAACCGCGTGGCGCAGAAAATTTCTCAGGTGTCCGGCGTCGGGCTGGTGACGCTCTCCGGTGGCCAGCGGCCCGCGGTGCGGGTGAAGCTCAACGCGCAGGCGCTGGCGGCGCTCGGTATCACCAGTGAAACGGTGCGCACCGCCATCAGCAACGCCAACGTCAACTCGGCCAAAGGCAGCCTGGATGGCCCTGACCGCTCGATTACCCTCTCCGCCAACGACCAGATTAAAACCGCCGAAGGCTACCGCCAGCTGATCGTCAGCTACAGCAACGGTGCGCCGGTGCGCCTGGGCGATGTGGCATCGGTTGAACAGGGGGCGGAAAACAGCTGGCTCGGCGCCTGGGCTAACCGCCAGCAGGCCATTGTGCTGAACGTGCAGCGCCAGCCGGGCGCCAATATTATTGCCACCGCTGACAATATCCGCCAGATGCTGCCTGCCCTCACCGCATCGCTGCCAAAGTCGGTCAACGTGCAGCTGCTGAGCGACCGCACCACCAATATTCGCGCTTCGGTGCACGACGTGCAGTTTGAGCTGCTGCTGGCGATTGCGCTGGTGGTGATGATCATCTATCTCTTCCTGCGCAACGTGGCGGCGACCATCATCCCGGCGGTGGCGGTACCGCTGTCGCTGGTCGGCACCTTCGCGGTGATGTACTTCCTCGGCTTTTCGGTGAATAACCTGACGCTGATGGCGCTGACCATCGCCACCGGCTTTGTGGTCGATGACGCTATCGTGGTCATCGAAAACATCACTCGCTACATCGAGAAAGGCGAAAAGCCGCTGACGGCGGCGCTGAAAGGGGCGGGTGAGATCGGCTTTACCATTATCTCGCTGACCTTCTCGCTGATTGCCGTGCTGATCCCGCTGCTGTTTATGGGCGACATCGTCGGCCGCCTGTTCCGCGAGTTTGCGGTGACGCTGGCGGTGGCTATCCTGATCTCCGCGCTGGTGTCGCTAACGCTAACGCCGATGATGTGCGCGCGCATGCTGAAGGCCGAGTCGCTGCGCAAACAGAACCGGTTCTCCCGCGCCAGCGAAGCCTTCTTTGAGCGCGTGATTGCGCGCTACGGCATCATGCTGCAAAAGGTGCTCAGCCATCCGTGGCTGACGCTGGGCGTGGCGCTCAGCACCATGGCAATCACCGTGTTGCTGTGGCTGGCTATCCCGAAAGGCTTCTTCCCGCTGCAGGATAACGGCATTATTCAGGGCACCGTTCAGGCGCCGCAGTCGGTTTCCTACAGTAATATGGCGCAGCGCCAGCAGGAAGTGGCCTCGATCATTATGAAAGATCCGGCGGTGCAGAGCCTGACCTCCTTCGTCGGCGTGGACGGCACCAACCAGGCGCTGAACAGCGGCCGCCTGCAGATCAACCTCAAGCCGCTTGACCAGCGTGACGACCGCATTCCGGTGGTGATCGCCCGCCTGCAGCAGGAGGTGGCGAAGCTGCCGGGCATTAACCTCTATCTGCAGCCGGTGCAGGACCTGACGATTGATACCCAGGCCAGCCGCACGCAGTATCAGTTCAGCCTGCAGGCAGGTTCGCTCGATTCGCTCAGCCTGTGGGTGCCGAAACTGCAGGCCGAGCTGAACAAATTACCGCAGCTGAAAGAGGTGAGCAGCGACTGGCAGGACCAGGGACTGGAAGCCTATATCCGCGTCGATCGCGACAATGCCAGCCGGTTGGGCATCTCCCTGTCTGACGTCGATAACGCGCTGTATAACGCCTTCGGGCAGCGGCTGATCTCAACGATTTATACCCAGGCCAGCCAGTATCGCGTGGTGCTGGAGCACGACACCGCCGCCACGCCGGGGCTGGCTGCGCTGCAAAGCATCCGGCTGAAGAGCACCGATGGCGGCAGCGTGCCGCTCAGCGCCATTGCCAGCATCGAACAGCGCCACGGCGCGCTGAGCATTAACCACCTCGATCAGTTCCCGTCGACCACCTTCTCGTTTAACGTCAGCGACGGTTATTCGCTGGAGCAGGCAGTGAATGCGATAACCCAGGCGGAACAGGATCTGGCCATGCCGACGGAGATCATTACCCAGTTCCAGGGCAGCACCCTCGCCTTCCAGGCGGCGCTCTCCAGTACCGTGTGGCTGATTGTTGCGGCGGTTGTGGCGATGTATATCGTGCTCGGCGTGCTGTACGAGAGCTTTATTCACCCGGTCACCATTCTCTCGACGCTGCCGACCGCTGGGGTGGGTGCGCTGCTGGCGCTGCTGATCAGCGGCAGCGAGCTGGACGTGATTGCCATTATCGGCATTATTCTTCTGATCGGCATCGTCAAGAAGAACGCCATCATGATGATCGACTTTGCGCTGGCGGCCGAGCGTGAACAGGGCATGACGCCGTATGAGGCGATTTATCAGGCCTGTCTGCTGCGCTTCCGTCCGATCCTGATGACCACGCTGGCGGCACTGCTCGGTGCGCTGCCGCTGATGCTGAGCACCGGCGTCGGTGCCGAACTGCGCCGCCCGCTGGGCACCGCGATGGTGGGCGGCCTGATCGTCAGCCAGGTACTGACGCTGTTCACCACGCCAGTGATCTACCTGCTGTTTGACCGTCTGGCGCTCGCCACGCGCCGCCGCTTCAGCAAGCAGGAGGCAGAGTGAAATTTTTCGCGCTGTTTATTCATCGCCCGGTCGCCACCATTCTGCTGACGGTGGCGATCCTGCTGGCGGGCATGCTCGGCTTTCGCCTGCTGCCGGTGGCCTCGCTGCCGCAGGTCGATTTCCCGGTGATTGTGGTCAGCGCCTCGCTGCCCGGCGCCTCGCCGGAAACCATGGCCTCCTCGGTTGCCACCCCGCTGGAACGGGCGCTGGGACGCATTGCCGGGGTGAGTGAAATGACCTCTACCAGCTCGCTCGGCAGCACGCGGGTGATACTGGTATTCGACTTCGAGCGCGATATCAACGGCGCGGCACGTGACGTGCAGGGCGCGATTAACGCCGCCCAGAGCCTGCTGCCAACCGGGATGCCAAGCCGCCCGACCTATCGCAAAGTGAATCCGTCCGATGCGCCGATCATGATTATGACGCTAACCTCGGACACTTACTCCCCCGGCCAGCTGTACGACTATGCCTCAACGCAGCTGGCGCAGAAGCTGGCGCAAATTGATGGCGTAGGCGATGTCACCATCGGCGGCAGCTCGCTGCCTGCGGTGCGCGTCGACCTCAATCCGCAGGCGCTGTTTAATCAGGGCGTGTCGCTGGACGCGGTGCGTACCGCCATTGCCGACGCCAACGTGCGTAAACCGCAGGGTGCGATCGAGGATCAGCAGCAGCGCTGGTGGCTCAAAACCAATGACGAGCTGCAAACCGCTGCCGAGTATCAGCCGCTAATCGTGCATTACAACAATGGCGCGGCGGTGCGGTTGCAGGATGTCGCTACCGTCTCGGACTCGGTGCAGGACGTGCGCAACGCCGGGATGTCCAACGCCCGCCCGGCTATTCTGGCGCTGATCCGCAAAGCGCCGGAAGCCAATATCATTGATACCGTCGACCGGATTAACGCCCAGCTGCCCGAACTGCGCAAAGTCATTCCGGCGTCGATCAAACTGGAGGTGGCGCAGGACCGTTCACCGACCATCCGCGCCTCGCTGCATGAGGTCGAGCAGTCGCTGGCGATCTCGGTCGGGCTGGTCATTCTGGTGGTGTTTGCTTTCCTGCGCTCCGGGCACGCCACGCTGATCCCGGCAGTCGCCGTGCCCGTCTCGCTGATCGGCACCTTCGCCGCGATGTACCTGTGCGGCTTCAGCCTCAATAACCTGTCGCTGATGGCGCTGACCGTGGCGACCGGCTTTGTCGTCGATGATGCAATTGTGGTGCTGGAGAATATCTCGCGCCACGTCGAAGCGGGGATGAAACCGCTGGCGGCGGCGCTGCAGGGGGGGCGTGAAGTCGGTTTTACCGTGGTCTCGATGAGTATTTCTCTGGTGGCGGTATTTATTCCGCTGCTGATGCTCGGGGGGCTGATAGGCCGCTTCTTCCGCGAGTTTGCCGTCACGCTGTCGGTATCGATCGCCATATCGCTGCTGGTGTCGATTACCCTGACGCCGATGATGTGTGCCTACCTGCTGCGCAACAAGCCGCGCCACCAGCAGCCGCGCATTCGCGGTTTTGGTAAGCTGCTGCTGGCCGTACAGCAGGGCTATGGCCGCACCCTCAATCTGGTGCTGAATCATGCACGCTATACCTTGCTGCTTTTTCTCGCCACCATCGGCCTGACCCTGTACCTCTACGTCTCGATCCCGAAAACCTTTATGCCGGAGCAGGATACCGGGCGGCTGATGGGCTTTATCCAGGCCGACCAGAGCATCTCCTTCCAGTCGATGCGCGGCAAGCTGGAAGACTTTATGCGCATCGTCCATGCCGACCCGGCGGTTGACAGCGTGGTGGGCTTCACCGGCGGGTCACGCACCAACAGCGGCTCGATGTTTATCGCCCTGAAACCGCTGAGCGCGCGCACGGAAACCGCCCAGCAGGTGATTGCGCGCCTGCGCGGCAAGCTGGCGAAAGAGCCGGGCGCCAATCTCTACCTGATGGCCGAGCAGGATCTGCGCGTCGGCGGGCGCGAGTCCAACGCCGGCTATCAGTACACGCTGCTGTCCGACAGCCTCGACGACCTGCGCGAGTGGGAGCCGAAAATCCGCCGCGCCTTTGCCGCACTGCCGGAGCTGGCCGACGTCAACTCCGACCAGGAGGACAAAGGCTCGGAGATGGCGCTGACCTACGACCGTGAGACTATGGCGCGGCTGGGGATTGACGTGGCGGACGCCAACGGCCTGCTGAATAACGCCTTCGGCCAGCGCCAGATCTCCACCATCTATCAGCCGCTCAACCAGTACAAAGTGGTCATGGAGGTTGACCCGCGCTACACCCAGGATATCAGCGCGCTTAACCAGATGTACGTGATCAACAGTGAGGGGCAGTCCATTCCGCTCTCCTCCTTCGCCAAATGGCAGCCGCAGAACTCACCGCTGTCGGTGAATCATCAGGGGCTTTCTGCGGCTTCAACCGTGTCCTTTAACCTGCCGGAAGGGGTATCGCTGTCCGAGGCTTCCGCCGCGATTGACCGCAGCATGACTTCGCTGGGTGTGCCTTCCAGCGTGCGCGGCAGCTTTGCCGGTACCGCGGCGGTGTTTGAGCAGACGCAGAGCAGCCAGCTGTGGATGATCCTCGCCGCTATCGCCACGGTGTATATCGTGCTGGGGATCCTGTATGAGAGCTACGTCCACCCGCTGACTATTCTCTCTACCCTGCCCTCGGCGGGCGTCGGCGCGCTGCTGGCGCTGGAGCTGTTCTCCGCGCCGTTCAGCCTGATTGCGCTGATAGGGATCCTGCTGCTGATCGGGATCGTCAAGAAGAACGCCATTATGATGGTCGACTTTGCGCTCGAAGCGCAGCGCAGCGGCAATCTCACGGCGCGTGAGGCGATCTTCCAGGCCAGCCTGCTGCGCTTCCGCCCGATTATGATGACCACGCTGGCAGCCCTGCTGGGTGCACTGCCGCTGGTGCTGACCAGCGGTGACGGGGCCGAACTGCGCCAGCCGCTGGGGATCACCATCGTCGGGGGGCTGGTCATGAGCCAGCTGCTGACGCTGTACACCACTCCGGTGGTGTATCTGTATATGGATAAACTGCGGCGTAAAGCTAAGCCGCAACCGGCACACGAAGGAGCCTGAGATGGCTAACGCGCCCCCCGCTTCGGTACGCTGGCAGCTGTGGATTGTTGCCTTCGGCTTTTTTATGCAGGCGCTGGATACGACCATCGTGAATACCGCGCTGCCGTCGATGGCCGCCAGCCTCAACGTCAGCCCGCTGCATATGCATTCGGTGATTGTCTCCTACGTGCTGACGGTGGCGGTGATGCTGCCGGTCAGCGGCTGGCTGGCCGACCGCTTCGGGGTGCGCAACGTCTTCTTTAGCGCGATTATCCTGTTCAGCATCGGGTCGCTGTGCTGCGCGATCTCCGCCACGCTGGATCAGCTGCTGCTGTCGCGCGTGGTGCAGGGCATCGGCGGGGCAATGATGGTGCCGGTCGGGCGGCTGACGGTGATGAAGCTGGTGCCGCGCGCGCAATATATGGCGGCGATGACCTTTGTCACGCTGCCGGGGCAGATTGGCCCGCTGCTCGGCCCGGCGCTCGGCGGCGTGCTGGTCGAGTACGCCAGCTGGCACTGGATCTTTCTGATTAATATTCCGGTGGGCATTGTTGGCGCGATCGCCACGCTGATGCTGCTGCCCAACTTCACGCTGCAAACCCGGCGCTTCGACTTTAGCGGCTTTTTTCTGCTCGCGGCGGGGATGGCCACGCTGACGCTGGCGCTCGACGGCCAGCGCGGCTTAGGCATTTCACCGCTGCTGCTGTGCCTGCTGATCCTCGCCGGGGTATTCGCCCTGCTGTTCTATCTGCTGCATGCGCGCAATAACGAGCGCGCACTGTTCAGCCTGAAGCTGTTTGACAATCGCATCTACTCAATTGGGCTGCTCGGCAGCCTGACCGGGCGCATTGGCAGTGGGATGCTGCCGTTTATGACGCCGATTTTCCTGCAGATCGGCATGGGCTACAGCCCGTTTCACGCCGGGCTGATGATGATCCCGATGGTGCTCGGCAATATGGGCATGAAGCGCATTATCGTGCAGATCGTTAATCGCTTCGGCTATCGCAACGTGCTGGTCGGATCTACCCTCGGGCTGGCGCTGGTGGTGCTGCTGTTCCCCGCCGTGGCGCTGCTGGGCTGGAACCTGCTGCTGCCGCTGGTGCTGTTGTTACAGGGCATGGTCAACGCTATCCGCTTCTCGGCGATGAACACCCTGACGCTGAAAGAGCTGCCCGATGAGCTGGCCAGCAGCGGCAACAGCCTGTTGTCGATGGTGATGCAGCTGTCGATGAGTATCGGCGTGACCATCGCCGGGCTGCTGCTCGGCACCTTTGCCCACCAGGCGGTGACCGACAGCCCGACGGTGCACCAGGCCTTTATTTACACTTATTTCTGCATGGCGCTGGTTATCGCCCTGCCCGCGCTGGTGTTCTGGCGCGTGCCTGCGGAAACTGGCCCTAATGCGCTGCTGGCGCGCAGGAGAAAGCATTAAATGTTGGCAAAATTACGTATCGGCATCACCGCCAAGCTGTTCGCGGCGATCTTCTCCACCTGCATGCTGGTGCTGATCACCATGCACTGGGGGGTGCGCCTCAGCTTTGAGCACGGCTTTATCGACTACATTAAACGCGGCAACGAGCAGCGGCTGATGATGCTGAGCGATGCGCTGGCGGACCAGTACGAACAGCACGGCAACTGGGACTTCCTGCGCAACAACAATAAGCTGGTGTTTAATATTCTGCGCTCGCTGGAGCAGAATCCCGACGCCAGTAATCAGCTGCCGCCGCACGGCTGGCGCACGCAATTCTGGATTATCGACCAGCAGTATCACGTGATGATGGGGCCGCGCGCGCCAGTGCCGCCGGAAGGTACGCGGCGCAATATCACCACCAGCAGTGGCAAAGTGGTCGGCTGGGTGATTGGCTCGCCGCCCGAGCGCCTGACGCGCAGCGCCGATATCAACTTTGACCAGCAGCAGAAGCGCACCAGCTGGATGATCGTCGGGCTGACGATGCTGCTGGCCGCCGCGGTAACCTGGCTAATGTCGCGCGGCCTGTTGGCCCCGGTAAAACGGCTGGTCGACGGTACCCATCACCTCGCCGCCGGGGATTTCGCCACCCGCGTAGAGTCCTCCAGCCGCGATGAGCTTGGGCGGCTGGCGCAGGACTTTAACCGCCTTGCCAGCACGCTGGAGAAAAACGAAAGCATGCGCCGCGCCTTTATGGCCGATATCTCGCACGAGCTGCGCACGCCGCTGGCGATCCTGCGCGGCGAGCTGGAAGCGATTCAGGACGGGGTGCGCAAGCTGACGCCGGAGTCGATCGTCTCACTGCAGGGTGAAGTCGCGACGCTGACCAAGCTGGTCGACGATGTGCACCAGCTCTCGCTGTCCGACGAGGGGGCGCTGGCTTACCGCAAAAGCCAGATCGATCTGGCGTCGCTGCTGGAGCTGGTCTCCGGGAACTTCTCCCACCGCTTTGCCCGCCATCCGCTGGCCCTGACGCTGGATCTGCCGGCGAGCGCGCCGCAGTTTGGTGACCCGGACCGCCTGATTCAGCTCTTTACCAATCTGATGGAGAACAGCCTGCGCTATACCGACCCCGGCGGCACGCTGCATATCACTTTGCAACACCTGCCGGACGGCAATTACCTTCATTTTGACGACAGCGCACCCGGTATTAGCGATGAGCAGCGCACTCAGATTTTTGAGCGCTTTTACCGGGCGGAAGGGTCGCGTAATCGCGCCAGCGGCGGCTCTGGCCTTGGGTTGGCAATCTGTCAGAACATTGTCGAAGCCCATGACGGCACCCTTGTTGCGGACCACTCCGATGCCGGAGGCGTGAGAATTACGGTACACTTACCGTATAAGACTCACTGATATGGACCGACTCAATGCTTCCGGACAACGCTGCTCCGCTGATCTTAATCGTTGAAGATGAACCGAAACTTGGCCAGCTGATGGTGGATTATCTGCAGGCCGCCAACTACCGCACCCACCATCTGATGCGCGGTGATGAAGCCATCGACTGGATTAAGCAGCACGCGCCGGACCTGGTGCTGCTCGATCTGATGCTGCCGGGGCTGGATGGTCTGTCAGTGTGCCGCGAGCTGCGCCGCTTCTCCGAGCTGCCGGTGATGATGGTTACGGCAAAAATTGAAGAGATTGATCGCCTGCTGGGGCTGGAGATTGGCGCGGATGATTACATCTGTAAGCCTTTCAGCCCGCGGGAAGTGGTGGCGCGGGTGAAAACCATTCTGAAACGCTGCCAGCGAACGCCGGAAGAAGCACAGGCAGTCTCGCTGCTCAAGGTTGATGAAAACCGCTTTCAGGCCAGCTGGGACGAAAAACCTCTCGACCTCACTCCGGCGGAGTTCCGCCTGCTGAAAACGCTGGCGCAGGAGCCGGGCAAGGTATTTTCCCGCGAACAGCTGCTAAACCACCTGTACGACGATTATCGCGTGGTGACCGACCGCACCATCGACAGCCATATTAAAAATCTGCGCCGCAAGCTGGAGTCGCTCGACGCCGACCAGCCCTTTATCCGCGCCGTGTACGGCATGGGCTATCGCTGGGAAGCCGATGTCTGTCGTTTGATTTAGATCAAATCCCGCCGCGATTCCCGCCAGTACAATCCCCCGCCGGGCAACACATCGGGCGAGGCATGCCTCGCCCCTACGATTACGCAGACCCGCACCTAAATCACTTAATTGCAATTTCTGACCTGACATCAGACTGAGACATCATGCATAAACCGGAACTGCTTTCTCCGGCCGGCACCCTGAAAAATATGCGTTATGCTTTTGCGTATGGCGCAGACGCAGTGTATGCCGGTCAGCCTCGCTATAGCCTGCGCGTGCGCAATAATGAATTTAATCATCACAACCTCGCCATCGGCATCAATGAAGCCCACGCGCTCGGAAAAAAATTCTACGTGGTGGTAAATATCGCCCCGCATAACGCCAAGCTAAAAACGTTTATTCGCGACCTGCAGCCGGTGGTGGCGATGGGGCCGGATGCGCTGATTATGTCCGATCCCGGGCTGATTATGCTGGTGCGCGAAGCCTTCCCGCAGATGGATATTCACCTGTCGGTGCAGGCCAACGCGGTCAACTGGGCAACGGTGAAATTCTGGCAGCAGATGGGGCTGACGCGGGCGATCCTGTCGCGCGAACTGTCGCTGGAAGAGATTGGCGAAATCCGCCAGCAGGTGCCGGAGATGGAGCTGGAGATCTTCGTGCATGGCGCACTGTGTATGGCTTATTCCGGCCGCTGCCTGCTTTCCGGCTATATCAACAAGCGTGACCCGAACCAGGGGACCTGCACCAACGCCTGCCGCTGGGAATACAACGTGCAGGAAGGTAAAGAGGATGCCGTCGGCAATATCGTTCATCGCCAGCAGCCGATTGCGGTGCGCAACGTTGAACCCACGCTGGGCGTCGGCGAGCCGACCGATAAAGTATTTATGATCGAAGAAGCGATGCGCCCCGGCGAATATATGACCGCCTTTGAGGATGAGCACGGCACCTATATTATGAACTCAAAGGATCTGCGCGCGGTGGCGCACGTTGAGCGCCTGACCCGGATGGGCGTCCACTCGCTGAAGATCGAGGGGCGCACCAAGTCGTTCTACTACTGCGCCCGCACCGCTCAGGTTTATCGCCGGGCGATTGATGACGCCGCCGCCGGAAAACCGTTCGACCCTGCCCTGCTGGAAACGCTGGAAGGGCTGGCGCACCGCGGCTATACCGAAGGGTTTCTGCGCCGCCACACGCACGATAGCTACCAAAGCTATGATGCCGGGTACTCCGTCTCCGACCGTCAGCAGTTTGTCGGGGAATTTACCGGCGAGCGGCGCGGTGCGCTGGCCGAGGTCGATGTGAAGAACAAATTCAGCGTGGGCGATAGCCTGGAACTGATGACCCCGGCGGGCAATATCAATTTCACCCTGGCACAGATGGAAAACGGCAAGGCGCAGCCGATTGAGGTTGCACCGGGCAACGGTCATCTGGTGTGGCTACCGCTGCCGGAGGCGGTGGATCTGCAATACGCCCTGCTGATGCGCAATCTGTCAGGCACCACTACCCGCTCCCCCCATGCGGTCGACTTGGCAAAAGAAGTCACATAATGTTACTGATATTAGAATCTGGTCACATAACCTCAGGACATTCCTGGTTATGATGCTCCCGCTCCTAACGAACAAATCCAAATAGCATATCGGTCATTCAAATTTCCACCCGAAAAAGGGATGACCTGGACCACCTCATTTGGCTCGCCCGGCTCCCCCGTGCGGGCCATTTCTTTTTTTACAGCCCTATTTTTTCAGACGTTGTCCCCCTGCGTTACCCCCAGGCGCCAGGATATGCTATATCTTGATGCAAACTGCAAACGCCATCAGGAATTAAAAATGGAAAAACATTCACTTACCCTGGCGATCCTCAACGGTAAAAGCGCTGGTAATGAAGAGCTGCGCGCGGCGATTAGCACTTTGCGCCAGCAGGGCTTCCCGCTGGAGGTACGCGTTACCTGGGAACACGGCGACGGCGAACGCTACGTGCGCGAAGCGGTAGCGCTGCAGGCCAGCACCGTGATTGCCGCGGGCGGCGACGGCACCATCAATGAGGTCGCCACCGCGCTGGCCCGCCTGGCGCCGCAACACCGCCCGGTGCTGGGCCTGGTACCACTGGGTACCGCCAACGACTTCGCCACCAGCGCGGGTATCCCGCTGGAGATGGAGAATGCGCTGCGCCTGGCCATTCTCGGTAAAGCCACGCCTATCGACATCGCCCGCGTCAATAACGACCGCTACTTTATCAATATGGCGACCGGCGGCTTCGGCACGCGCATTACCACCGAAACCCCGGAAAAGCTCAAGTCGGCACTCGGCGGCGTCTCCTACTTCATCCATGGCCTGATGCGCATGGATACCCTGAAAGCCGACAGCTGCACGCTGCAAGGCCCGGATTTTCACTGGCAGGGTGATGCGCTGGTGATTGGCATCGGAAACGGGCGCCAGGCCGGAGGCGGGCAGCGCCTGTGCCCGACCGCGCTGATTAATGACGGCAGGCTGGAGCTGAGCATCGCCACCTCGCAGGAGCTGCTGCCCACCCTCATTCACAAGCTGACCAGCGACGAAGAGAACCCGAACCTGATCACCGCTTCCCTGCCGTGGCTGACCATCAGTGCGCCAAATGAGATGACCTTTAACCTCGACGGCGAACCGCTGAGCGGAAAAGAATTCCGTATTGAGGTGATGCCGGACGCGCTGGAGTGCCGCCTGCCACCTTCCTGCGAACTGCTGGCTTAACCCCTAAAGGCCGATCGCAAAACGATCGGCCTTAATATCATCACCCATCATTATTTTGCGGCACGCCTTCCATTTTATTTATCACACCAATTATTTAAATAGACTCGTTACGCCTTATCGTTAATATACCTTGTAAATGAGCAGGCGTTATTTTTCTGCGGAGAACAAGGATGATGACACAAATGGAATTTAAAAAATTTTACTATCACACAAACCGGGTGACTTATATTTATGAGTTCCTCTCGCAGGGTATTGATTATGAGATTATTATCGAGCAGCTCACCCATGTCGATCAGGCCACCATCAGCCTGCATGACGGCTTTACCCTCAGTAAAAATGGCGCGTATGAAGTTAGCTTTGATATTAAAGCGAATCGCTTAGCGAAGCGGTTATATGCGCGGGCGTTGCCTGGCCAGGTGTCAGCAATACAGGTTATTCGCCAGATGGAGAAAGCATTAATTGCACACATGGAAGAATTTAATGCTGGTATGTATATCTTCACCGCCAGCGATATTAAGCTGGCAGCGATTTATCGACGCATTATTAAAAAACACCACGCCAGGGGAAATACTCTGGAATCAGGCTTTAAACCCATCGGGAGGGGATATGTTATACGGACGAAATACTGTTACCGCTGAGCAAAAAGAAGCGGATAAAAAGGAAGATGAAGAAGCGTGGCAAAGAGCTCTCAATATACTCACTGCGATGATGGTGCGGGCCGGGGAAGCTTATGACGCCTGGAAAGCCGAAGAAGCGGCGAAGGCAGCCGCTGCCGCGCAGGCTGACTCCTCTGCCAGTGAGTAAGCGACTTTCCACTTTCTGATAAGCGCCATCCGGCGCTTTTTTTGTTATCCCAACCCTGTTAAGCAAATGTGATCCCCTTCGCGAATTCTGCACGAGCAACTTGTATGGTAGTACGTCAAGAGCGTATTTTTTCACCATTGTCAGCGCACAAGGCGAACTCAGAATGAAAATTGTTAAAGCAGAAGTCTTTGTTACCTGCCCAGGCAGGAACTTTGTCACCGTTAAAATCACCACTGACCAGGGGCTGACCGGCGTCGGCGATGCCACACTCAACGGGCGTGAGCTGCCCGTTGCCTCCTACCTGAAAGATCACGTCTGCCCACAGCTGATTGGCCGCAATGCGCACCAGATTGAAGATATCTGGCAGTTCTTCTATAAGGGCGCTTACTGGCGTCGTGGCCCGGTCACCATGTCGGCGATCTCTGCCGTGGACCAGGCGCTGTGGGATATCAAAGGGAAAGCGGCGAATATGCCGGTTTACCAGCTGCTGGGCGGCGCATCCCGCACCGGGGTGATGGTTTACTGCCATACCACCGGCCACAGCATTGATGAAGTGATGGACGATTACGCCAAACATAAAGAGCTGGGCTTCAAGGCGATCCGCGCCCAGTGCGGCGTGCCGGGGATGAAAACCACCTACGGCATGGCGAAGGGGAAAGGCGAAGCCTATGAACCCGCCACCAAAGGTGCCCGCCCGGAAGAGCAGCTGTGGTCGAGCGAGAAATACCTCGACTTCACGCCAAAGCTGTTTGCGGCGATCCGCGACAAGTTTGGCTTCAACGAGCATCTGCTGCACGATATGCATCACCGCCTGACCCCGATTGAAGCGGCGCGCTTCGGTAAAAGCGTGGAAGCGTACCGCCTGTTCTGGATGGAGGACCCAACCCCGGCCGAGAACCAGGAGAGCTTCCGCCTGATCCGCCAGCACACCGTCACGCCGATAGCCGTCGGCGAGGTGTTTAACAGCATCTGGGACTGCAAGCAGCTGATTGAAGAGCAGCTGATCGACTATATCCGCACCACTATTACCCACGCGGGCGGCATCACCGGGATGCGCCGCATCGCCGACTTTGCCTCGCTGTACCAGGTGCGCACCGGCTCACACGGCCCGTCCGACCTGTCGCCAATCTGCATGGCGGCGGCGCTGCACTTCGACCTCTGGGTGCCTAACTTTGGCGTGCAGGAGTATATGGGCTATTCGGAGCAGATGCTGGAGGTGTTCCCGAACAGCTGGAGCTTCGACAACGGCTATATGCATCCGGGCGACAAGCCGGGCCTCGGCATTGAGTTTGACGAGAAGCTGGCGGCGAAATATCCCTACGAACCTGCGTACCTGCCGGTGGCACGCCTGGAAGACGGCACCCTGTGGAACTGGTAAGGAGAGAACAATGAAAAGTGTGGTGATTGAACGCCCGGGCGAACTGCAGCTGCAGGAGCGCCCATTGCTCAGCCCGTCCGCGGGTGAAGTGCGCGTCAAGGTACGCTACGCCAGTATCTGCGGCTCTGACGTGCATATCTGGCACGGCCATAATCCCTTTGCCCGCTATCCGCGCGTCATCGGCCATGAGTTTTTTGGCGTCATCGACGCCGTCGGCGACGGGGTGGATGCTGCACGCATCGGCGAACGTGTGGCGGTGGACCCGGTGGTGAGCTGCGGCCACTGCTACCCCTGCTCCATCGGCCGCCCTAACGTCTGTCGCGAGCTGCAGGTGATTGGCGTACACCGCGACGGTGGCTTCAGCGAATATGCGCTGGCCCCGGCGGGCAATGCTTACACTCTGCCGGAAGCCATCCCCGATACGCTGGCCAGCCTGGTTGAGCCGTTTACCATCGCCGCCAATATCACCGCGTTTCTCAAGCCGCAGCCTGACGACGTGGCGCTGATTTACGGCTCCGGCCCGATGGGGCTGACCGCCATCCAGGTGCTGAAAGGCGTGTATAAGGTCAGGCAAGTCATTGTCGCCGACCGGCTGGATGAGCGGCTGGCGCTGGCCAAAGCCAACGGTGCGGACGTGGTGCTGAATAATGGCGCAGCGCCGCTGGCAGAACAGCTGGGTGGCGTGCAGCCTACGCTGATTATCGATGCTGCCTGCCATCCCTCGATTCTGGCGGAAGCGGCGGCGCTCGCCTCCCCGGCCGGGCGCATCGGCCTGCTTGGATTCTCCGGCGAGGCCTGCACCGTGACGCAGCAGAGCCTGACCAGCAAAGAGCTGTCGCTGTTCACCTCGCGTCTGAACAGCCACCGCTTCCCCGAGGTGATTGCCTGGATGGAGCAGGGGCTGATCCAGCCGGAAAAACTGGTTACCCATACGTTGCCGCTCAGTCAGATTGAGCAGGCGATGACGCTGTTCGAAAAGGATCCGCGCAGCTGCTGCAAAGTGATTTTACAAGTTAGCTGACACCAGAATGCCGCAGGCCTGTTTCCCGGCCTGCGGTCAATATCAATACCTCAAACCCTACCCACTAAAAATATAACAAGCGGAGTTATTACTATGTTTAAGAACCTGCGCTGGACGATAGTCTTATTACTGTTCCTTGTTTACATGATCAACTATCTCGACCGCGTCGCGCTGTCGCTGACCGTGCCGATGATTGAAAAAGACCTGATGCTGAACGCCGAAGAGTTTGGCCTGATTTTCGGCAGCTTCTTCTTCGGCTATGCCATCTTTAACTTTGTCGGCGGTCTGGCGACTGACAAATTCGGCCCAACGCTGACCCTCGGCGTCGCCGTCGGGATGTGGTCGCTGTTCTGCGGCTTCACCGCGCTGGCGACCGGCTTCTGGTCGATGCTGATCCTGCGCGTGCTGTTCGGCATGGCGGAAGGGCCTATCTGCGCCTCGGCTAACAAGGCCATTAACGGCTGGTTCCCGAAAAAACAGGCGGCAACCGCGATGGGGCTGCTTAGCGCGGGTTCTCCGCTCGGCGGGGCCGTGGCGGGGCCGATTATTGGCTACCTCGCCCTCGCCTTTGGCTGGCGCCCGGCGTTTGCCATTATCTGCAGCATCGGCATCGTCTGGATGGTGGTGTGGTTCTTTATCGCCTCGGATAACCCGCTAAAAAGCAAAATCATCAGCGAGCGTGAGCGCGCCCTGATTGCGCAGATGAAAGATGAGCAGCTCAGTGCGGAAGAGGAGCTGTCGCAGTCGCAGCACGGGCTCGGCTACTACCTGCGCCAGCCGATCATTCTGGTCACGGCGTTCGCCTTCTTCTGCTACAACTATATTCTCTTCTTCTTCCTGAGCTGGTTCCCGGCCTATCTGGTACAGGCGCACGGGCTGGATATTAAGGCGATGAGCATCACCACCATGATCCCGTGGATTGTCGGTTTCGTCGGCCTGGCGCTGGGTGGGATCATTTCAGACAAGATCTTTAAAGTCACCGGTAAGTTACTGCTTTCCCGCAAAATTGTGCTGGTGGTCTCGTTAATGGCAGCGGCGATTTGTGTCGGCCTGGCGGGTACGGTAAAAGAGGTAACGTCAGCGGTTGGCCTGATGTCGGTTTCTATCTTCTTCCTGTATATCACCGGGGCCATTTACTGGGCGATTATTCAGGACGTGGTGCACAAGAGCCGCGTCGGCAGCATCAGTGGCTTTATCCATCTGGTGGGCAGCCTGTCCGGCATCGTCGGTCCGATTGTCACCGGCTATATCGTGCAGCATACCGGCAAGTTCGACAGTGCCTTTATCCTTGCCGGCTGCGTGGCCGCGATCGGCGCTTTGCTGGTACTGCTGGTGATTAAACCGCCGAAAACCCATAACACCCCGGTTTCAGTGTGACCCCTGCGGGCGGGGATAACCCGCCCTAAACTAAGGATGTTTTATGCTCTCCCTCGATAAGCTTCCGCAAGACGTACAGCGCCCGCAGTATGACCGCAAGGCCCTGCGCACCCGCATGGTACATATCGGTTTTGGTGCTTTCCACCGCGCTCATCAGGCGGTATGCAGTGACCGCCTCGCCGCCGAGCAGGGCAGCGACTGGGGCTATTGTGAAATCAATCTCAACAGCGGCGAGCTGATTCAGGCTCTGCGCCAGCAGCAGCTGTGCTACAGCGTGGCAGAGATGACCGATGACCGCCTCAATCTGCGGGTCATTGGCGTGGTGACCGCCGCTCTGCACGGCCAGTCCGACGGCATCAGTGCGGTACTGGATGCACTGTGCCAGCCGGATGTGGCGATTGTTTCGATGACCGTGACGGAAAAAGGCTACTGCCATCATCCGGCCAGCGGCAAGCTGAACCTTGAACACCCGGCTATCGTGCACGATCTGGCCCATCCTGATGCGCCTGAGTCGCTGCCGGGCATTATTCTTGCCGCCATCCGCCGCCGCCGCGAGCTGGGGCTGGCTCCTTTCAGCGTGATGTCCTGTGACAATATGCCAGAAAACGGCCACGTCACGCGCCAGGTTATCAGCGCACTGGCCCGCCAGCAGCAGCCCGAACTGGCCGACTGGATTGCGCAGAACCTGACTTTCCCGTCGACCATGGTTGACCGTATCGTTCCGGCGATGACGGATGACACTCACCGCGCCCTGCACAATAAGCTGGGCTGCGAAGACCCGGTAGCCGTGGCCTGTGAACCCTTTTTCCAATGGGTGATTGAGGATAATTTTGTCAGTGGGCGCCCGGCCTGGGAGCTGGCTGGAGCAGAGCTGGTTACCGACGTACTGCCGTTCGAAGAGATGAAGCTGCGCATGCTGAACGGCAGCCACTCTTTTCTCGCTTACCTCGGCAATCTGGCGGGCTATGAACATATCAGCGACTGTATGGCCGATGCCAAATTTAAACAGGCCGCACGCCAGCTGATGCTCGACCAGCAGGCGCCGACGCTGCGCACTCAGGGCGTGGACCTGACGGCCTACGCCGATTCCCTGATAGCCCGCTACAGCAACCGCGCAATTAAGCACCGCACCGCGCAGATTGCCAACGACGGCAGTCAGAAGCTGCCACAGCGCTGGCTGGACAGTATTCGCTGGCACCTCGCCAACGGCAGCAACTTTGACCTGCTGGCGCTTGGCGTGGCGGGCTGGATCCGCTATGTCGCTGGCAAGAACGAACGGGGAGAGCCCATCGCGATTAACGACCCGCTGCGTGACGATCTGGCACAGCGTGTGGCATCCAGCAGCGAAGGTCAGGAGCGCGTGAGTGCATTACTGGCGATGACTAACGTATTTGGTGAAGATTTACCCGCCAGCGCGCAGTTTGTCAGCCGGGTCAACCATTTTTACCAGCAGCTGCTCAGCCAGGGTGCCAAACTGACGGTACATCAGCGGGTTGCTGACGTTTAACGGTAGCGCATAAACGCCATGCTGATTAGACTGGTGCTTTCCCGTCGCTCGCAGGCAGGCTGCTGAGCCTGCCGCAAAAGGAAGTTGCCGAATGTCGTATACCATTACCGCCAGTGAACCGGTCAACCAGCAAATCTACCGCTTTTTGCGCCAGGAGATCGTCACTTGCGCCATTCACCCCGGTTCGCTGCTGTCGGAAAAAGAGGTGTCTGCGCGCTTCAACGTCTCGCGCCAGCCGGTGCGTGAAGCCTTTATCAAGCTGGCGGAAGCCGGACTGGTGCAGGTACTGCCGCAGCGTGGCACCTTCGTGCGTAAAATCTCCGCGCAGCGCGTGGCCGATGGGCGATTTATTCGTGAGGCGGTGGAAGTCGCAGTCGTGCGGCGGGCGGCCGTTGAAGCGAGCGCAGACGGACTGGCGGCGCTGGAGCACAATCTGCAGCTGCAAAGACTGGCGGCAGAGCGCCATGACAGCCAGGCGTTCCTGCTGCTGGATGATGAGTTTCATCGCCTGATTGCGCAAAGTATTCACTGTGAGCTGGCGTGGGAGACGGTGGAAAATATCAAAGCCACTATGGACCGCGTGCGCTTCCTGACGCTGAGCAAAGTCTCCCCGCCCGAAAGCCTGATTGAGCAGCACCAGCTGATTTATCAGGCGCTGCGCGCGAAAGATGCCGACGCCGCCGAAAGCGCGCTGCGCCGTCATTTGCAGGAGATGATCTTCTCCATCACCCCAATTGCCGAGCAGAACAGCGAGTGGTTTGAAGCGCTGTAACGCGTAGGGGCTGACCCTCTTTTTCGGTCAGCCCTTTTTGCTCACGGCTGATGCAAACCTTCAACACGGGTCGACCGGAAAAAATGGTCGACCCCTACGGAATTTTGTAGGGGCTGACCCTCTTTTTCGGTCAGCCCGTTTTACCTCAGGCGATAGTCACGTTCTTCGCCAGATAGACATCCTGCACCGAATTAATCAGCGCCACGCCCTCTTTCATCGACTTCTTAAACGCCTTGCGGCCAAGGATTAACCCCATGCCACCCGCGCGTTTGTTGATCACCGCGGTACGCACCGATTCGGCGGTATCCGTCTCCCCCGCTGCTGCGCCACCGGAGTTAATCAGCCCGGCGCGGCCCATATAGCAGTTCGCCAGCTGATAACGCACCAGATCGATAGGATTATCACTGGTCAGATTGCTGTAGACGCGCTCGTCGGTATGACCGAACTTCAGCGCCTGGTAGCCGCCGTTATTCTCCGCCATCTTCTGCTTAACGATATCCGCCCCGATGGTGGCGGCCAGATGGTTGGCCTGCCCGGTCAGATCGGCGCTGGCGTGGTAATCCACCCCATCCTTCTTGAAAGCATCGTTACGCAGGTAGGCCCACAGCACGGTGACCATCCCCAGCTCATGCGCCCGTTCAAACGCGGCGGAGATCTCCTCAATCTGGCGACGCGACTGCTCAGAACCGAAATAAATCGTGGCACCGACCGCCACCGCACCGAGGTTGAACGCCTGCTCGACGCTGGCGTACAGGGTCTGGTCGTACTGCGTGGGGTAGCTCAGGGTTTCGTTGTGGTTCAGCTTGACCATAAACGGAATGCGGTGGGCATAGCGGCGCGATACCGACGCCAGCACGCCATAGGTGGACGCCACGCAGTTGCATCCGGCTTCAATCGCCAGCTCCACGATATTTTTCGGATCAAAATAGAGGGGATTGGCGGCGAAGGAGGCGCCCGCAGAGTGCTCAACGCCCTGATCGACTGGCAGGATAGAGAGGTAACCTGTCCCGGCTAAACGTCCGGTGTTGTACAGGGTTTGCATATTGCGCAGTACCGCAGGCGGGCGGTTATTATCCACCATCACCCGATCAACATAATCCGCGCCCGGGAGATAGAGGCTGTCCGCTGGAATAGTCATGCAGCGATGTTGCAAAAGAGAGTCTGCTTCTTTGCCCAATAACTGTACGATGTCCGTCATGGTAACTCCTGTCAAAGTTGTGGAGGCCGCAGCGAAGCGGCCCGCGGGTCAGACTGACTGACCTCAACAGGGTGAACCCAAAATGGCCATTAAGGCAAATTGCTGACTCCATTTTTCAGAAGGATCCGCACTAAAAAGCGTGAGGGGCTGCGCGCTACCACCACTGATGGAAATGGTGCACCGGGCCGTGCCCGTGGCCGACCTCCAGCGAGTCAGCCTGCTCCAGCGCCCCCTGCAGCCACTGCTTGGCGGCCTGCACCGTCGTTACCCAGTTATCATGGCGCGGACGCAGCGCTGCCAGCGCCGCCGAGAGCGTGCAGCCGGTGCCGTGGGTGTTGCGCGTGTTAATACGCGGTGCGGTGAAGCGCTGTTCTAACTCGCGGGTTAACAGCCAGTCCGGGCTCTCCTCTTCGCTGAGGTGGCCGCCCTTCATCAGCACCGCCTGGCAGCCGAGCGCCAGCAGCGCCCGCCCCTGTGCGCGCATCTCGGTTTCGTTGCGCGCGGGCTGGCACTGTAACAGAGCCGCGGCTTCAGGCAGATTTGGGGTGATCAACGATACCTGCGGCAGCAGGCGTTCGCGCAGCGTGGCAACGGCCTCCACCGAGAGCAGCGGATCGCCGCTTTTCGCCAGCATCACCGTATCCAGCACCACCCACGGTGTGCTGGCACCCTTCAGGCGATCGGCCACCACCTCGACGATGGCACTTTCCGCCAGCATGCCGATTTTAATGGTGTCGATGCGCACGTCGGACAGCACCGAATCCAGCTGTGCCGCAACAAAATCCGGCTCGATGCGATACACCGACTGCACCCCGGTGGTGTTTTGCGCCACCAGCGCGGTGATCGCGCTGGTGCCGTAAGCGCCCAGCGCGGAAAACGTCTTCAGATCGGCCTGAATGCCCGCCCCGCCGCTTGGGTCGGTACCGGCAATCGTCATGGCGTTGATACGTTTCATACCAGCGCCTCCGGATTGAGTTGGTACAGGGCATCAAGAAACGCCGGGATAAAGCTGCCCGGCCCCTTCACCTGCGCGGCAGCACGCTCGCCGGCCAGCGAAACCACGCGGCAGGCACTGGCGACATTCACCAGGCGGTCGCCCGGCAGCGCGGCAAACCCGGCCACCACCGCCGACAGTGCACAGCCGGTACCTACCACGCGGGTCATCAAGGGCGAACCGCCGCTGACGCTCAGCGTGCGCTGCCCGTTGGTGACAAAATCGACCTCGCCGGTTACCGCAACCACCGCGCCGCTGGCAAGCGCTAAGCTTTCGGCGGCCTGTAACGCTGCATCCGACGGATGCAGGCTGTCGACGCCACGCCCGCTGACCGCCTGTTTTGCCAGCGCCATGATTTCGGAAGCATTACCGCGGATCGCAGCGGGTCTGCTCGCCAGCAGCTGCTGACAGAATTCACTGCGGAAATCCAGCGCGCCGACCGCCACCGGATCCAGCGTCCAGGCATGTCCGGCGGCGTTCGCCGCGCCGATCGCTGCACGCATCGCGTCACTGCGCGAATGCGTTAGCGTCCCCACGTTGACCAGCAGGGCATCGGCGATGGTGCTGAACTGCGCGGCTTCATCCGGGTCGATCACCATTGCCGGGGAGGCCCCCAGCGCCAGCAGCACGTTGGCGGTAAGGGTTTGCACCACGTCATTGGTCATACAGTGGATTAACGGAGATTTTTGGCGAAACAGCGCCAGAGAGTGCGCCACGTCGACGTGGCTGAGGCTGTGAGGTTGGATCATGATTACTCCCAACCGGCGATCAAGAAGGCGATGCCGGTCGGGCATCTGACTTCCCTCCGCTGGCATTATCCAGTTCAGGTTATGCGGGTTTTTCTCAGCCGGACGGTTAGGTCGGGCACCCCGAGTCATATAAAACAAAATCAAAAGCTTGGGATAAACGTCCCGTTAAAATCCCTGTTCTGGATCATGCCAGCGGGAAGCCAAAGACTCAACCCTAAAAAATACTCTGTGTGCCAGCTTGTGTCCCAAGTTGTGGCTCACAGCACCATAAACCGAACACAAAAAAAAGGCCGGGTTCCCCAGCCTCAACAGCACAATTGAAGGTGCCCTCACAAACCTATTTACCTAGATGTGCTCTTACCTTAGCGGTGCCATTACCAACAGCATTAACAGCAGCCCTAAGCTGAGATTCAGTAACACCCAACTCTTGGGTCCAATATGCCACTTCCCAAGATTCACTCAAGCTGATGAAACGTTTATCTTCTGGCTGCCGACGCTGTAAGTTATCTGCCATTTGGTTTGTCCTGAGTATTACAAGCTTATGCCTGCACACTACTTATATGACTCCTCTGCCGCTTCGTAAACGGTTAGTTATCAAATAATTGACACTGGTCATAAAACCATTACAAATTTTTCCCGAGCTTACTAACTTTGCTGCTTCGCTTCTATCATAACCACTACATATTGTGTTTATTGATATAAGAAATACAATATATCCAAACATCCATCCCGTGAATAGGTGTTAAAATGGCGAACAATGATAAGCAATCCTCGAAAGATGTAGCTCATCTGGCAGCAGAGACTTTAAACAACCCAAACGCCTCTGCGATTCAGAAAAGTTTAGCTGGTTCGGTGCTGTCACAAGCAGGAACAAAAAATCAGACTGGCGCGAACATGGAAGCCAAAGCGTCAGCAGCATTGAAAAACCCACGCTCAAGCGAGGTTACTAAAACCTTAGCTGGTTCGGTTGTTTCTCAATCGAATAAATAGCGCTAAAAAAGCCGGGATTAACCCGGCTCTTATGTTTTCAGTTGTCGCTGTTCGCTCAAGTAGTACCTGATAGCGCTGTCGAATCCATGCATATGGATGCGGTCAAGTAGGCTGGAACGACTAAACTCAAGCCTGCGTGCTAACGCTGACATGTTGATGATCGCAACATCGCCTTTGCCGTCTAGAATCCATTTGAAGTAGAATACTAAATCTGGCCACCTGAATAGAGCTGATATCATCACCTCATAGTTAAAACTGAAGATACTGGTGACGTGATTTCTGATGACACTGAAATGTTATTGCCCGATTACAGACTGGTATTGAAGGATGGCAGAAAAATATTCGTTGAGGTCAAGAGCAGCAGTCTGCCCAAGGCATCATCAAAATACATGTTGAGAAAGGATTACGTTTATAAACTGCAACATTACAGCGAGATAAACGACGTCCCTTTGTATTTTTCAATCTATTACAGCTGTATGAGATTATGGACGCTGTTACCTATAAGTTCATTTATTTAACGGGAGCGAAAACACAAAAAAACACCGTTCGCTCCCTGGCAAACAGTGAAATGGCGATCCTCGGTGACTTGATGGTTGGAACTAAACCCCCTCTCATTTTCGAGCTGGTAGCTGATAAAAATAAAGATGCTTTCGTGTAAGATAATCGGCACAGATTCATCTGTGCCGATGTAAAAATGTACTGTGGTGACGCAGAGATTGAAGACCGTGATGAGAAGGATATTGCATTCTACTTACTGAGGTTCGGCAGATGGGATTGCGATGAACAGGAGGGTGTTATTGATGCAAACGGGAAAATTCATAGTGTACGCTATACGTTCAACCCTGAATCTCAGGATGAGGATATCAAAAGAAATGGCTTTGCCATATTCGGTAACTTGAGTTCGATGATAACCGAAGCATACAACGAACACACGGTGTACGAGCAGCAGGTAACAGCTATCACACCCAAAGCTGACCCTGCTGTGTTCTCTGTCCAGATTTCAATAGATTACAGGGGTAAAGTGCTTGAATTACATCGTTTTAGTATGCAAGCAAACCCTGACTTCAAAGAAAAATACGCTGATGGGACTATGTACAAACTGACGGCAGATAAACAATGACCTTTACTGATTGGCTAATATTGAACCAGCACACAGGCGAAATTTCCCGAGCTATTGAGTCACTAAGACCAACCACTGATTACGTAAAAGATTACGTATTCCCTGTTACAATGGCATTTGCCTCAGCTTTTCTTGGTGGTCTTTCAGCGGTCTACATCAATAAGAAACTTGAGTTGCAAAAGATTGCCAGAGATAACCTTGTTACATCCATTCAGGCCATAGCTCTTGCTCAAGACTGCCTGAGCAATCTGGTATCAATCAAAACAAACTATCTCAGCATAGATAGTGATGAACCACTCATCAGGGCTTCACAGTTTACAACGATCATCACCAATTTTGACAATGTAACATTCAACACCAATAGCTTATATTTTATTCAGCAGATACCAACAGCAAATAAAAAGTTTTTTGAATCTCTTTCATGGAAAATAAAGCATCGCATTTTCCGTATAAAGATAAAAACACCCCCAACTGAAGAGTTGCGCGGGACATGGAGAAATAGTATCAGAGTTGGTGCTATGTTTGGGAACTACAATCAAGCTATGGGATTGCTACGGTACAGAAACGAATTGAATGAACAAGTTAAAGATAAGATTGCGATTTACGGTGACGTTCTACCACTGGATCATGTTCAGTCAACGCTTGGTAAAAAACTGTGTGCCGGGTTTGTCGATATTACCGAATCTTCCATCTCCCTGGTAGACCATGTAATGGTAGAGCTTCGTTATTTTCTGGAAGAGTTTCCAGCCATCGCAGAGAGTAATATTGAGTTGGGCAGAGTAAGGGAATGGGGAGGCGTACCAACCTATGTGAATACGCAAGAGGCATTTTTGAAGTGTATGGAACCGATTATGAAACCAGACTTTAAAAAGTTCTTTGCTTACACTGGGATGTCTGAGCAGGAAGCGCGGGACAAGTACACGTTCAAGTCATGGTTTGACTAATAGATAAGCGTAATCTTAGTGTTCACTATGACACTAAACGTCCCGTAAGTTCGTTCCTGTTATATAGTTGTAATATGCAAGAAACTTGTTAACGGTTACAGCGTTACTCGCTGGTTCAGCGATGAAGCGGTGAGTGATGCAGTTAAGGCAGGAGAACGTCCAGGGCATGGTGAACGACTAAGATATGTGGGATTAGGCGAAAAGCTGATCGTGACTGGTATATACCGCCTGGGGCGTAACACGGTTGATGTTCTTTACACCGTGGAAAAGTTGCAGACGAAAGGCGTGAAAGTTGTTAGCCTGAGTGAAGGGTTCGACCTGTCAACGCCAGTTGGCAAAGCCATGCTCACTATGATGGCTGGACTTGCCAGCCTGGAGAAAGACCTGATAGCAGAGCGTAGAACAGCAGGTATCAAGCGTGCTCAATCAGAGGGCAAGCATTGTGGCAGACCTATCAAGGCAACCGTAGAACAGGTGAAGGAATTGCTGGATCAAGGTTTCTCTCCAGCAGTGGTACAACGTAGATTAGGTATAAGCAAAGCCACCTTCTACCGATTAAAGGCAATATGAGCATCCTCACTGATATTTGAGAATTCTGGGTACTAAGGTAGGGAGTTGGATAAATTAGAGCTTAGCAGTTCAAGTAACAAGGCAACTTACTCACAGTAGAAGCGACTAAGGGTGCTAAATAGGTCCAAAGTAGTGGACTACTACAGTCTTGGCTCATTTGCGTATACCCAAAAGAAACAATGGGACATTTATCCAATAAATATTCATTTCAATATCAAATTATTTACTGGCGATATTTTACCCAGTTAAAAGATAGAGATCGGGGAGAAAATGAAATTGCTTAATGCTTTAAGCGATGAGCATTTAACAGATTTTATACAATTAATAAAAGCCGCGTGACAGGATTATCCGTAAATACCCATATACCCATGGCTGTTGGGGTAAATCGCTCGGAAACGGTTGTCATTAAAAAGGTTGAATACAACTCAACCAGGTCAGAGACAATTAATTCCTGAGCATCTAACGCTAATTTAGCTGAATGGTCAGCATTACGCAATTCAATCTGATACTCTTCACGTCTGGCTTCCTGCGCCATGCTCTCCTCACTACGTTCACAATTTCTTTGCAACTCGCTAAGGCATGCGTCTCGCGCCGTCTCATAGCGAGAGCGGATATCAATCAGTGCTTGTATTTCTTCTAAAATAGCCTATTAAAGCTGTTTTTTATCCATTATTAAAGTGTCCATTTTTAGTTAAATAAGTGCTATCTGCTCATTTTTTAGTCGCGCCAATCTTTCAGAAAGTTTTATTTTTTCTTCAACTTTTTCGAGCGCGGAAGCAGACATACAGCTTATCAACTTGTCTACATCTTTTGGTTCTTTGATAACAATAAACTCCTTAGACTTATTAATAAATACTACTGAATACTTTTTACGGGATAAAAGTTCAATAACATTACTTAATGTGCCAGGGCTTTTGGTATCCCACACCATGAGACCATAATCAGCGGCTTCCGCCATTTTAATATCTTTTGCGGTGAAAAATGCGCGCGTGCCAGGTGTATGATCTGTATGAACGACGTTGACGGGCCACGAGCCGAGGTTATTGCGTGGTCTTATAGAACTACTGAATACCGTAGCAGCACGACATCCCAACTGTAACAACTCCTGCTGCACGGATGAGTCAACGCCTGTTGCGTCACCGACCACAACGTTGAAATTCTTATCGACGATTTTCTTCAACCTCTCAACGATTTGAGGGGCCAATTTTTTAATGGTTATCGATCCAGCTACAAAAACGGTTTTCATTCTGGTTTCCAAGTCAGGGCCGCGACATAGATTTTATCTATTTTACTATATCCACGAAGCGCCGCAACCGCCGCCTCCATCGATACACCCGTGTGATAGAGGTCATCAATGATAAGTGCGTTGTAAGTCCCTTCAGAAGATATAAGCTCTTGATATGAAAACATATTCGCTACAGCTTCAAGTTTTTCTGCTCTGGTGCTCAGATTTTTGAGAGAGGGACCACCGGCTTTTTTCAGGATTAATCCGTCAAAACAATTCATCCCAAATCCCATTTTACTTGCAAGAACTTCAGCAATTGCTGTGACTGGCTGTCTGGCTCTTGGATTAGAGGCAGCCATCGGAATGATTAGCTGAATATCCTTAAAAAGAGGAAGTGCTTTTTCAAAAAGACACTGCGCGAGTGGTTCAACTTGGTTCCAGTCATGCTGATATTTCAGCTGATAAAGTGCCTCACCAACTTCAGTACGTTCGTTATGAAACTGAGGCCGTCCATATTCATTATCACCCAAATAGGTACTTTTAATCATATGCTTATCCATTGCATATCCTAAATCCCAATTGCCAAAAATTGGCTTGATATTCACGTTCATCTGTCTTCCTTTACCGTAAGAAATGAGCAAGGAATAAACTTACAATGATTAAGATTCATCCGAAAGTGAAAAGTGTCGAGCTTGAGAGGTTGCTCCAACCTTGTGCAATAATTAGTCAACCCAAAAGTAAATCCAAATCCTGACATTTGCTTTAGAAGGGCTGTCGCGCTATCTGCGCCAGTCGATAAAGCCATGTTTACAATAATGTAGGAAAGTAATCATTGCGTACGATCTACCAAAGAGACATTTGAACAGATGAGAGAGTGGTTAGTGCAAGGTTGCACCATCAGCAGCGGTACAGTATAGATAGCGACCAGCAAAGCCACCTTCTGCCGACTTAAAACATTCGCTCATCTCTCTGATATTTTAAGATTCAGGATATCGCTGAACCGGGGTAGAAAAGATCGAGCTTAGCAGTTTAAGCATCCTGGCAGGTTTATCACCGTTGTACCGGTAGTAGAGATCAATATAGTTACAAAATTAAGTACTAACTCAAATTAAAGTGGCACACTTAAACTATGAGTTTTACCAGAGGCTATTTAACTAACCTCTGGCTTACGAAAATCATAAAAGCGAATGAATTTCCAATGAGTAAAGTTTATTTTTTTTAACCAACTCCTTAATTGTTGACTTATTTTTTATTACTAACTTGTTAGACTCAACGTTCATTTTCAAATGTTTTGAAAAATTCCTTTTGAGATATACTGCGCAATCCCTTGAAAAACCCATCATTTGCAAATGCCACACGATAAGATCATTTGATCCAAATTCGATGAACTGTGACCAATTTGCGCCTGGATTTCCATGATGAATATAAGTTAAGAGCTGACAATAATGTGAAATATAATTCTGCAATAAATATCCCACTCGCAACTCAATATCTTTAATTGTGTCATTTACTAATGCTGTTATATGTGATGAATTATTGCTATCAAAAGGAATTGGTGCATTCTTTATATAAATGGTTTTGTTTTTCTTGTATATTATTGCCCCTGATATTATCTCTTGAAGGCTATTACCATACATCCATTGAGAAAGTATAAGTGCGTAATAAGGGATCGAATTAGAATATAGACGATTTTGACCAGTTGCGAACTTATCTATCTGATAAAGCTCAAAAATCAAGCTCAGCTTCGATTTAATTTCATCATATGAGGGCTGCCATGACAATTTTATTTCATTAACACTGAGTGATTTTACTTTATTAAACGCATTATACTGTGAGTCAACAGGAATATGACTATTTGCCAGAAGTATATTAAGTGGTAGATTAATATCTTTAGTGCTATTTTTTGCACTTAATACGATTTCTGGCTTACCACTGTGCTGAAAATAATTAATTAACGGAAGATGTTTCTCATCCCGCATCGTATCAATTCTAATCATATCACCTAATGTTCGCAGAAATTCAGAATTCTTAATCTTTCCTGTTTCTCCCGTTGCTATTATTTCATGCAACTCATTTAATCTTTTTTTGTCTTCAATATAAAAACTTGGCGTCAATGTTATATCATTTCTATCTGATAATAGAATGTTATTGATTGCTTTATTATCCCATATCTTAACTTCATCCCTAATACAAAAAATATCTCCTGATAATTCCATAGCTAATCGACCAGCCCTGCCTGCCAAATTCCAAAAATCAACAGGCTCTAAAGGGCTAAGGCCTTTTTTATGAGTTAGAATGAAAACAGATCTCGCAGGTAAGTTCACACCTTCAAGAAGGGTTGACGTACAAAAGAGATATTCTATATTTCCTATTTTGAAGTTATGTTCAATTAGATCTCTAATCGATTGTGGCAAATTACCGAAGTGAAAGGCAACACCGTAATTAATAGCTTCAGCAAGTTCATAATTATCATGAACAAACTCTTTAATTTGTGCTGATATCTCTATATTTTTTGGCTTTATAGCTCTGTTATTTATTTTAAGATATTTGATAAAATCCCTGGTTCTAACAAGGGTACTTTCAACACCACCACAGTATATGATCTTACTTTTTTTGTGATTTAATTTATAAATTAAATCATTCGCCTTTTTATACTTGTTAAAATCCCTTTCAATTTTTTCAAGGTTTCTATCGTGTGTGTTTACAACACTAAAACTGTCATTTAATAAATCAATAAAATACATATTTTGTGCAGTGGCACCTTCTGTACTTCTATAAACATTTGATTTAGAACGATTAAAGAGAGAATTGAACACATCAGGATTTGATAGGTTAGGCGATGAGAAGAATAGCTTTGCGCCCGGATTATTATTAAGAGTCTGCTCTATTGCCGAATACGTAACAAGACTCCTTGCGTCATTCTTAGTTGTAAGTTTTTGAGCCTCATCCACAAATAAATAATCAATCTTTAGTTCAGGGATAGTACTAATAAGACTAACCAATCTTTCAGGTGTTAATATAAAAATATAACCGCTATCAACCTCGCTATCGATCATATATGATGTGGTAACTATCGTATAGCTGTTAGAGCATGCCGAATTCGCCATTTCATTTTTTAACTTAAGGGAATTTTGGCTTATTAATGCTCTTGTAGGTACGATCAACACTATATTTTTGTCATTATATTTCGACGTAATCTCTTTAATATAGGCGTTAATAACAAATGATTTCCCCATTGAGGTTGGGCCAGCAAAGCTAATAGTTGAACTGTTTTTCAATAATTGATACAACTCATATTGCCTGTCCGTGAAATATATCCCATCGTCATCTGTTTTTTGTACCGATTTTTTTATTATGGAGTCTATCTCTCGATCTAAGGGTAATGAGACCCCATCAGATATTAATTTTTCAGCTGCGTATACCCCAATTCTATTTATAACCGCTGAACCTATAAATTTGAAGTATGGATCATCATTTTTGAATGCTGCTATTTTGCTTATTATTTCAAATGCACGAGTTCTATATACTTCAACATCGGAGTGAGACAAAATATCGGCAAAACGTAAAGCATGCGAGATCTTATTGGTTTCAGACAGCTCAAAATTTTTTATCGCTCCACGATCAAATAAAAACTTTTCATATAATTCACTTATATACTTATATATTTCTTTGAAATAAGGGCTCGCAAAAGCATCTTCTGCAAGGCGAGCCGCTAAATGAATATTATTAGAGCTTAATTCACTCATGAATCCCCCTCTATAGTTAACATATCTTTAATTAGCTGCTTACGCGTTATATCTATATTCGTAAAAGGGACTATATATATGTGAAACTCATGCCCAAATAATCCATGATTGATAATCTTTTTTTGTATAGTTTTAACAACACGTGAAGCATGCTCTTTAACAGATTCATTTACCCACTCTCTGAATTCTTTGGTCTTCAATGCTAAGATGGAATTATCAACTGGTAGTTCGAATCCGAGAAATATACCAAATGACAGGTCGAGATCCGGTCCATTATTACCAGAGGGTAGCAAAACTTCTTTTATCTTTTCATATCCAGCTTCTGAAACCATTTCATTTATAACATGTGTATCTATTAACCCTCTTTCAAACCCCATTCCATTAGCCTTGAAGTCAACTATAGAATCAAATGCCTCTCGAGCGCCGTCTAACAGATCGGCATACAACTTAGACTCACCAAAAATTAACTGGAAACTATCGTCTATTTCTAATAAATGTACACCATCAGAACCTTTAATATAGTCATTTGAATCCGTTTTCAATTCCATTTTGGAAAGTAGTTTGGGAGCATTTAATCCTGCCTCAAGAAAGGCATATAGGAGCAACTCACCCAATTCACCTTCATTTGAAGTGTAACTTCGGAATTTTTGTATTGCTTCAAAGAATGGCTTAGGACTATAAGCAGGATAGTTTTGTTTAAACTCTTCAATTCGCCTATTAGAATGTACATAACTAATAATAAGTTCCCGAAGTTCTTCAACCAACTTTGAATATATGAATTGATTGCTTTCAATATTCAATATATGCAAGTTTAACGTTGATTGCTGTGGGCAAGTGTCTATTTGTACAGTCTTAAATAAGTTCAAAAACCGTTTATCAACTCGTATTGGTAGTAGCATATCCACAATACCTTCTTGTTATCATGGACAAAATTTATCATACCAAGTATATGTTGTCGATTTCTTGCACTGATTATAGATACTGTATTAATATACAGTCAAGTGATGTTTTGGTGTTTTTGTTCAAAAAATGCACTATTGGAATGGTCTGTAATACAAATAAATACTTAACTTTCACGTTATCATAGCAAAACATTCATAACGAATTTGCTATCTCAGATCCAATAAATCCCATCAATAACATAGCAAACTGATGATAGTGGAAACTTATGTAAATAGCGTTTCGTGATCCCGCCGCTCTTCTCATGGCCTACCGTCTGTTGTAGGTGAAGAATGTTGGTCACCCAACCAGCCATTGCCGCAGAGCAGACCGAGTGACGGATAGAATGCAGCAACCGTCTCTGTCCATAATCGTCCAGATAAGGAATACCCAACTGATCCCGAACATCAGCAAATACTTTACCGATCTTAGTCATGTTTGTACCTGCCACTTCTGAAAAAATCCGCTCTTTCCACTGGCGATCAACGTACTCCATGAAACCCCATTCAATTAACTTAGGATGGATGACCACCTGCCTTGTAGCGTTCTCGGTTTTCCCCTGCCCTCCTTCGGCTATCAGGAAGTAGTAACGCTGGCTATCCTCATCATATTTTATCTGTGACTTCTCCAGCTTGCCTATCTCACCTCTTCTCGCCCCCGTGTATGCCAATAATAACGTGATCCATTTTTGCCAGTTATCTGGCTGCTTGAGCGCCCACCCTACAAACTTTTTCATCTCCGCAGTGCTGTAAGCACCAAATCTCGCTTTTGAAGGTGCAGCCACTACGCCATCAGTTGGCGATTTCTGCAAAACGTCTTTGCTTTCAGTTAGAAACGTTTTGAACAGTGATTTGTAGATTTTGAGATGCCTATGGATAGCTTCAATCCCCACCAAATCATCTGGTGGCACTTCATCACATTCAATCAGCTGCTGCACTGTCATTGACCGGTAAGGCTGCACAACTCGCTTAGGGAGGTTCTCAACAACTTCCATCACCTGTTTAATGTCCTGCTTGGTGATAGCCGCGACATTGGTTTCTCCACCCAAGACAGTTAGCAACACTTCCATGTAGCGCTCATTTGCCATTGAGATCGATTTCGTCCAGTTTCGCCCCTTTTCGTCTTTGTACATCGCCCACGCATCCGTGATGGTTAGCGCTTTTTCCGGTTCGGCTGGCGGTTGAGATTCCACGATTTCAACAGGAGGAGCTATCTGCTGATAGGACAAAAGTGGATTTCTCACAGCCTTGCGTTCTGACGCAATCAGATTAGACAAAAATGATTCGAACACGAGGAGCGGCGTAGCTAATGATTTAACAAAAGGTATGTGTGGCGTAACGCCAATCATCAAAGCAGATGCTTCGCGATAGCTGTCAGTGAGAAGGGATTTCTTATACATCCTGCCATTTGAAAGCCGAATTTGCAGGTAGTAATTGCCGTTTCGCTGAAACGTGTATGGAAGAGTTCTGTACCCCATAAATACACCCTTTTTGTACCTCAAGTGCATTGCGCACCAACAAAAAGAGAGTCAACCTCATGATAAGTAGGCCGAATTTCGGCCCCCTACGCTGGCATTATCCAGTTCAGGTTATGCGGGTTTTTCTCAGCCGGACGGTTAGGTCGGGCACCCCGAGTCATACTTTCAAGTAAAGAAGCATAGGGAAGTGGCACTTGTAATGCAATATAGCGGGAGTATTTCACAGCAGCGGGATAACGCCCGATAGGGTGATCATCAAAGAAAGGCAGCAAGAGAGAGATACCCATCCCAAATGTTGGAAATATGGCATGGGGAAATTCCGAATTATCCGTACTGTCAGGAAAATGTATTAAAAAAATCTTGTTAACAGGTAGAATATTAGTACTGATGTCATTGACAGGCTGAAACATGCAAACATATTGAGCACTAAATATTCAAAAGACATTAGGTAAATGTTATCGGCATCACAATTCTTATAAGGAGCTTTGGATGAGCGCAATTTTACGCGTAATTTTTAGTGTGGTACCTATTCTGGCATTGCTCACTGCATTAATTCACGATGCATCACACAGTCGTTTAGGCTGGCTTATTCTTGAGCTGGTTGTATTCCCCATTGGGATAATCCGCGGGATAGGCATATGGATTAATTTAGTTTAAGGAGATAGTGTGTTGAAAAACTGGTATGCGGGATTAAAACGCTCACAGCGTATATTTATCTACCTGTGCGCAATCGCGTTACCCTGGTGGTTTGGTTGCATCAGTAAATATGAAGACTTTCGCTGGATGTGGGGATTTACATTTATACCATTGGCGACGTTGATTTACCTTCAACTTGGAAGCGTCAAATCTGACAAATAAAAATCGTTCCCTGGGTGTGCTACTATCAGAGAGTAAAACTGCCCTGCATGGCGGTTTATTCCAGTAAGATCAAACCATGGGTTCGATGCGAATTTAATCACACTGAACATCCCTTTGCTATCTACCCCTGCTCCGCCACCAGCAGCGCCAGCGTATTTGGCTCCAGCGCCTTAAAGATATGCGGGCGATCGCCGGGATAGCAGATGTAATCGCCGGGGAATAACTCTTCCGGCGACTCTTTCAGCCCCACCAGCGCCCGCCCCTGGGTGATGATAATATGCTCAACAGAGCCGGGAATATGGGGCTGTGAGAGGCGTTCCTCGCCAGGCTGGGTGATCAGCAGATAGATATCCCGCCGCGCACCCGGCGGACAGCTGGCCAGCAGGATGGCCTCATAGTTGCCGCGCTCGGCCACCACTTTACTTCCCTCTCCGCGCCGTACCACCTGAGTTCTATTGCTCTCCGGCTCCAGCAGTTTGGCAAACGGGATATTCAGCGCCACGCACAGCGCCCACAGCGTTTCCAGGCTGGGATTGCCGTTGCCCGCTTCCAGCTGCGACAGCGTCGATTTGGCGATCTCTGCCCGCCGCGCGACTTCGGCCAGCGACAGCCCTGCGCGCGTCCGCTCGCGCACCAGGCTTTGGGCAATCAGGGCAATTGGCTGGGTCATGCCTTACCTCACAGTTCGTTAAAACGAACGAAACGTTCGTCTTGATAACCTTTACTATTGCGTTCATTATAATGGCAGTTTCGTTCGATAGGGTAAGAAAAGCATGTTCAGCCACAATTTTTCCTCGCTGACGCCCGCTACGCGTAAGGCGATCTATCTGATCTGCCTCGCCGTTGGCGTGGTGGGTGTTTCCTATGGTTCTCTGGCAACGGCTTACGGTTTTCCGCTGTGGGTGCCGCTGTTCTCCTCGCTGTTTGTGCTGGCCGGGGCGTCAGAGTTTATGTTTATCGCCATTATCGCCAGCGGCGGCAATCCGTTAGCCGCCGCTGCCGCCGGGCTGCTGGTCAATGCCCGCCACTTCCCGTTCGGCGTTGCGGTGCGCGATCTGGTCGGTTCACGCCTCTCCGCGCTGCTTGGCTGCCATATTATGAATGACGAGAGCGTGGTATTTGGCCTGTCGCAGTCCACGCCGCAGCAGCGTAAGGCCGCCTTCTGGCTGTGCGGGTTAGGGGTGGCGATCGTCTGGCCGCTTGGGGCGCTGATTGGCAGCCTGATTGGCACCCTGCTGCCCGATACCAGCGTGATTGGGCTGGATGCCGTGTTCCCGGCGATCCTGCTGGCGCTGGTGATCCCGGCGTTTAAGTCGCGTACCACGCTGACGCGCGCCTCCTGCGGCGCGGCGCTGTCGCTGCTGGCGGTGCCGTTTACTCCGGTGGGCTTACCGGTGCTGCTGTCGATGGCCGGCCTGCTGGCGAGGAGGAAATAATGCCCGCTCACTCTCTGATCATCAGCGGTATCGCAATTCTGGCGATCGGCACCTGGCTGATGCGCTTTGCCGGAGCAAAACTCGGTAACCGCATGGCGCTGTCAGAAAATGCGCGCACGCTGCTCTCCGATGCCGCCACCACGCTGCTGTTTGCCGTTGCCCTGGCGAATACCTTCTATGAAGGGGTGCATTTTGCCGGGGTTGCCCGCGTGGCCGGGGTGGCCGTGGCCGTGCTGCTGGCCTGGCGCAAGGTGCCGCTGATCGTGGTGATCTTCGCCGCGGCGCTGGTCACCGCCCTGCTGCGTTATGCCGGGGTCAGCTAACCGCCTTTGCGCGCTTTTTCTTCTTCAGAAACGGCTGTTTTGCGATAAACTCTGCGCCGTTGCCACACGGCGTTTTGCTGCAGGAGTTTCATCATGAATATTCGTCCGTTTACCGAAGCTGACCGCCCTTTTTTGCGCACGCTGTTTCTCGCCTCGCGCAAGGCGAACTGGACCTGGCTGGACGACGCCGAATGGCAGTTAGAGGATTTTGACCGCGTGACGCTCGGCGAACGCGTGCTGGTGGCAGAAGAGGACGGGCACCGCGTGGGTTTTGCCGCCGTGCTGGATAACGATAACTTTTTGCACAGCCTGTTTATTGATCCGGCCTGGCAGGGCAGCGGCGCGGGCAGCGCGCTGTTGCAGGCGGTACAGAACAGCTTCACCTCTACCGGGGCGCTCAAGTGTCTGGCGGAAAACTTACAGGCGCAGAGCTTCTATAAAAAGCACGGCTGGCGGGTAGTGGCGCAGGGCGAGAGCGACCAGGGTGAATACCTGTTAATGCACTACGTGCTGAAATAGCCGGCACCGCAGCATCACACCTGCACTGAAACATAAAATCGGCTTGCCGCCTGTCGAACACAACCGACTATAATGCGGTTTTAGATCTAAGAATGGCGCCAGAACCGACGATGACCAACAGACCTCTTCACGAACAGGCGGGCGTAAGCAAAAACGCTTATGAGATGCTGCAATATTTGAAGCGCATTGCGCGTGGCGACCCGGCCTTTACTATCCAGGACACCCTGCTGAACCACCGCTGCAACGTGACGCCGGATAATGACTTTACCCTGATTAACCAGCTGTTTGATGGCGGGAAAATCGATTTTGATTATTCGATGGTGGATGGCTTCCAGCAGCGGCACGTGCGTTTGGTGTGAAATATCTTAAACGGACCGACCAGAAAAAAGGTCGGCCCCAACAAAGATTGAGAACTACAGCGCGCGGAAGGCAATATCCTGTGGGATAACCTCACCCTGCCAGTAAAGCTGGGCCGCCACGGCGTTCGCCAGCTGGCGATAAAGGCGCGTAAACTCACTGTCCGGTCGGCGCACCACGGTTGGCTCACCAACATCGAGGTCTTCGCGCAGGCTAATGTGCAGCGGCATCTGGCTCAGCAGGCGGGTGTGGTACTGCGCCGCCAGCTTCTCCGCCCCGCCGGTGCCAAAGATCGGTTCATGATGACCGCACTGGCTACAGATATGCATGCTCATGTTTTCCACCACGCCCAGCACCGGCACGTTGACCTTCTCGAACATCACAATGCCCTTGCGCGCATCCAGCAGCGCAATATCCTGCGGGGTGGTGACCACTATCGCCCCGGTCACCGGCACGTTCTGCGCCAGCGTCAGCTGGATATCTCCGGTGCCCGGCGGCATATCGAGGATCAGGTAATCCAGCTCCGGCCACAGGGTTTCATTCAGCAGCTGCATCAGCGCCTTGCTGGCCATCGGGCCGCGCCACACCATGGCATTATCTTCGCTGACCAGGTAGCCAATCGAGTTGGTTGCCAGGCCGTGCGACACGATCGGCGCCATATGCGTGCCGTCCGGTGAGGTCGGGCGCTGATCTTCCACGCCCAGCATGTCCGGGATCGACGGGCCGTAGATATCCGCATCCAGCAACCCCACTTTCGCCCCTTCCGCGGCCAGCGCCAGCGCCAGATTCACCGCCGTGGTCGATTTCCCCACCCCGCCCTTGCCGGAACTGATGGCGATAATATTTTTCACGCCGTTGGTGCCCGGGCGGTTTTTCACCCGCTGCAGCGTGGCGACATCCAGCGTTAAGCGCCAGTTAATCGCGGTAGCTCGGGTCAGGCGCAGCAGCTCGGCGCTGAGTGTGGCTTTCAGCTCCTCAAACGGGCTTTGCCAGACAAACGGCATGCCCAATTCGATATGCAGCGTGTTATCCATCAGCGCGCAGTGGCGTAACGCCTTCAACGTGGTGAGGTTGTGCTGCAAAGTGGGGTGTTCAAACGTGGTCAGCACGCCCATCACGATAGCACGCAGCGCCTCGGGGGAGTGGTGCCCCTGGGATTGTGAAGTCATCTCGGTTCCTTGATATTGCTGGTGGTTTTGTTCGATATCTGCGTTTAAGCATATCAGATCTGCAGTGTACTGACGTTAAGCGCTGGAAATATCCTCTGGCAGTCGAAGCCCTTGTTTACGCAGGGTCCGGCAATCGGTTACCATCTAAACCCCTTTTTCAACAGGTATAGCAATCCCCACTATGACTCAAGTCGCGAAAAAAATTTTGGTAACGTGCGCACTGCCGTACGCTAACGGCTCCATCCATCTCGGCCACATGCTCGAGCATATCCAGGCAGATATTTGGGTCCGTTACCAGCGAATGCGCGGCAATCAGGTTTACTTCATCTGTGCCGATGACGCACACGGTACGCCAATCATGCTGAAAGCTCAGCAGATGGGTATTGCGCCGGAGCAGATGATTGCCGAGATGAGTCAGGAACATCAGACCGACTTTGCCGGTTTCGAAATCAGCTATGACAACTACCACTCGACGCACAGCGAAGAGAACCGTGAGCTGTCTGAGCTGATCTATACTCGTCTGAAAGAGAACGGTTTTATTAAGAACCGTACCATCTCTCAGCTCTACGATCCGGAAAAAGGCATGTTCCTGCCGGACCGTTTTGTTAAAGGCACCTGCCCGAAATGTAAATCTCCGGATCAGTACGGCGACAACTGTGAAGTGTGCTCGGCCACGTACAGCCCGACCGAACTGATCGACCCGAAATCGGTGGTTTCTGGCGCCACGCCGGTGATGCGTGACTCTGAGCACTTCTTCTTTGACCTGCCAGAGTTCAGCGCCATGCTGCAGGCGTGGACGCGCTCCGGCGCGCTGCAGGAGCAGGTGGCGAATAAGATGCAGGAGTGGTTTGAATCCGGCCTGCAGCAGTGGGATATCTCGCGCGATGCCCCCTACTTCGGCTTCGAAATTCCCGGTGCGCCGGGCAAATACTTCTACGTCTGGCTGGATGCCCCCATCGGTTACATGGGCTCGTTCAAGAACCTGTGTGATAAGCGTGGCGACATCAACTTTGACGACTTCTGGAAGAAAGATTCGGACGCCGAGCTGTACCACTTCATCGGCAAGGACATCGTCTACTTCCACAGCCTGTTCTGGCCGGCGATGCTGGAAGGCAGCAATTTCCGCAAGCCTACCAACCTGTTTGTGCACGGCTATGTCACGGTCAACGGCGCGAAAATGTCTAAATCGCGCGGCACCTTTATTAAGGCCAGCACCTGGTTGCAGCACCTGGATGCCGACAGCCTGCGCTACTACTACGCGGCCAAGCTCTCTTCGCGTATCGACGATATCGACCTCAATCTGGAAGATTACGTGCAGCGCGTTAATGCGGACATCGTCAACAAGGTGGTGAACCTGGCCTCGCGCAATGCCGGTTTCATCAACAAACGCTTTGGCGGCCAGCTGTCTGCTGAACTGGCCGACCCGGCGCTGTACAAAACCTTTACTGATGCCGCTGAGAGCATTGGCGAAGCCTGGACCAGCCGTGAATTTAGCCGTGCCATCCGCGAAATCATGGCGCTGGCCGACGTGGCCAACCGCTATGTTGACGAGCAGGCTCCGTGGGTAGTGGCGAAGCAGGAAGGCCGCGATGCCGATCTACAGGCGATCTGTTCAATGGGCATCAATATGTTCCGCGTGCTGATGACCTGGCTGAAGCCGGTGATGCCTTCGCTGGCCGAGCGCACCGAAGCCTTCCTGAATCAGGAACTGAGCTGGGACGGCATTCAGCAGCCGCTGCTGAGCCACAACATTTCGGCGTTCAAGGCGCTGTATAACCGCGTTGAAATGGACAAGGTTAACGGCCTGATTGAAGCCTCGAAAGAAGATGCCGCGGCGGCAAAAGCACCGGCTAGCGGCCCGCTGGCGGACGACCCGATCGCTGAAACCATCAGCTTTGACGACTTCGCCAAAGTTGATATGCGTATCGCGCTGATTGAGAATGCCGAGTTCGTTGAAGGTTCTGACAAGCTGCTGCGCCTGTCGCTGGATCTCGGCGGCGAGAAGCGCAACGTGTTTTCCGGCATCCGCGCCGCCTATCCTGACCCGGCGCTGCTGGTCGGCCGCCTGACGGTGATGGTAGCGAACCTGGCGCCGCGTAAAATGCGCTTTGGCATCTCGGAAGGAATGGTGATGGCAGCCGGTCCTGGCGGGAAGGATATCTTCCTGCTCAGCCCTGACAGCGGCGCACAGCCAGGCCAGGCGGTTAAGTAACTTCGTAGGGGCGGGGCATGCCCCGCCCGGGTCAGGCATGCCTGACCCCTACGGCGATTGTCGTTCAATCCTGGGGCCGACCATGCGCAACGTTCCGCTTGTTTTATGGCAATACCTCCGCGCCTTCTTCATAATCTACCTCTGTCTTTTTGCCGGTCGCGGCATTGAAACCCTGTTGCCCGTCGCCATCCCCGGTAGCATTCTCGGTATGCTGCTGCTGTTTGCTCTGCTCGCTTCACAGCTGCTGCCCGTTCACTGGGTGAAACCCGGCTGTCATTTGCTGATCCGCTATATGGCACTGCTATTCGTGCCGATCAGCGTCGGCGTGATGAACGATATGGATATTCTCACCGCCCAGTTTGCCCCAATTGTGCTCTCCTGCATTGTCAGCACCCTGATTGTACTGGTGACCGTCGGCCTGATTTCGCAGCGCCTCAACGATCGCCACATCCAGCGGGCGGGAGGCGAAAATGAGTGATATCTGGTGGTCGCTACCGCTGACCATTGCGGTGTTCTTCGCGGCGCGAAGGCTGGCGGCGAAAGTGAAAGTGTCGATCGTCAATCCGCTGCTGATCGCCATGGCGGTGATTATTCCGCTACTTTTGCTGCTGCAGCTGCCCTATACGCGCTACTTTCAGGGCAGCAAGCTGCTCAATGACCTGCTGCAACCGGCCGTGGTAGCGCTGGCGCTGCCGCTGTATGAGCAGATGCATCAGATCCGCGCACGCTGGAAATCGATTATCAGCGTATGCTTTATCGGCAGCCTGACGGCGATGATCTCCGGCACCGCGATTGCGCTGTGGCTGGGCGCAACGCCGCAGATCGCCGCTACCCTGCTGCCGAAATCGGTCACCACGCCGATTGCGATGGCAGTTTCCGGCACGCTGGGCGGCATTCCGGCGATCAGCGCCATCTGCGTGCTGCTGGCCGGGGTGCTCGGCGCGGTGTTCGGCCATATGCTGCTGAACCTGCTGAAGGTGCGCAGTAAAGCGGCGCGCGGGCTGGCGATTGGTAATGCATCACACGCTCTTGGCACCGCTCGCGCTGCTGAAGTGGACTATCAGGAGGGTGCATTCAGTTCGCTGGCGCTGGTACTGTGCGGGATTATCACTTCCCTGCTGGCGCCGTTTATTTTCCCGCTGCTGATGGCGCTGTGGGGGTAAAACTTGCGATAAGTCTCGCAATTTGTTGATCGTTTTCATGTATTGCATTGATAGAGCGATTCAGATCACATATAAATGGCTGCCGGCCCGCTAGCACGGGCGGCTTTTTGCGAGAGGCTTACTATGCACCCACGTTATCAGCAGGCATTTGCCACGCTGCCTACCCTGTTACAGAGCGCTTTGCAGCCGATATTATCCGCTGACGACTTTGCCGGATTTATCACTGCCAGCCAGGCACACCAGTTAAAACAGCACTGCGGTTACAGCGACAGCGAGCTGGCCTTTGCCTTGCTGCCGCTGGCGGCGGCCTGCGCCGTGGCCACCCTGTCTGATTTTAAAGTGGGGGCGATTGCCCGCGGAGCCAGCGGCACGCTGTGGTTTGGTGCCAATATGGAATTTGCCGGGGCCACCATGCAGCAGACGGTGCATGCCGAGCAGAGCGCGGTCACCCATGCCTGGCTGCGCGGGGAAAGCGCGCTGGCCTCGATAACCGTCAACTACACGCCGTGCGGCCACTGCCGTCAGTTTATGAACGAGCTGAACAGCGGAACGCAGCTGACGATTGAACTGCCCGGCCGCGCTGCCGCAACGCTGGGCCACTATCTGCCTGACTCTTTCGGCCCGCGCGACCTGGCGATCACCACCCTGCTGATGGATGCCGTCGACCACGGCATCGTCCCTTCGGGTGATACGCTGGAGCAGGCCGCCCTGAATGCCGCCAACCGCAGCCATGCCCCTTACAGCCAGGCTTACAGCGGCGTGGCGCTGGAGACGGCTGAGGGGGGTATCTTCGCCGGAAGCTACGCGGAAAATGCCGCCTTTAACCCTGGCCTGCCGCCGTTGCAGGGGGCACTGAACTTGCTGAACCTGGCAGGGCACAGCCTGAATACCATCCAGCGTGCAGTACTGGCTGAATCCCCGCAGGCGAAGCTGAGCCAGCAGAATGCCACCGCCGCCACCCTGGCTGCCCTCGGCTGCGGTAATCTCAGCGTCGTTGCTCTGGTTAAAGCGTAACAAAGCCTCTGTTCGTCGAGGAGGATCGCAGCTTTTGTAATTACGTGTTAACAAAAGCTGTACTTTCAGATGAATTATTTTAGGATTGGCGCCACGACACTTCCGATCCTGACACCTGACAGAGTATTAATTGCATGGAACTCGAATACGAAAGTAAACGACCGCTGTATATCCCTTATGCCGGCCCTATCCTGCTGGAATTTCCCCTTCTGAACAAAGGCAGTGCGTTCTCCATTGAAGAGCGTAATGACTTCAACCTGAATGGTCTGCTGCCAGAAACGGTGGAAACCATTGAGGAGCAGGCTGAGCGTGCATGGCGCCAGTTCCAGGACTTTAAAAACGATAACGATAAGCACGTCTACCTGCGCAATATTCAGGACACTAACGAAACGCTGTTCTACCGCCTGCTGGACAATCATCTGGAAAAGATGATGCCAATTATTTACACCCCGACCGTGGGCGCGGCCTGTGAGCACTTCTCCGAAATCTACCGCCGCGCGCGCGGCCTGTTTATCTCCTACCCAAACCGCTCCAGCATTGAAGACATGCTGCAAAACGCCACCAAGCAAAACGTAAAGGTGATCGTGGTCACCGACGGCGAGCGCATTCTTGGCCTGGGCGACCAGGGCATCGGCGGCATGGGCATTCCTATCGGTAAGCTGTCGCTGTACACCGCCTGTGGCGGCATCAGCCCGGCGTATACCCTGCCGGTGGTGCTGGATGTCGGCACCAACAATCAGCAGCTGCTGAACGACCCGCTGTATATGGGATGGCGCCATCCGCGCATCACCGGCGAAGAGTATGACGCGTTCGTCAACGAGTTCATCAACGCCGTCAAGAGCCGCTGGCCGAACGTGCTGCTGCAGTTTGAGGACTTCGCGCAGAAGAATGCCATGCCGCTGCTGGAGCGCTATCGCGACGAAGTGTGCTGCTTTAACGATGATATCCAGGGCACCGCAGCGGTGACGCTGGGTACGCTGATCGCCGCCAGCCGCGCCGCGGGCAGCAGGCTGTGCGAGCAGAAGGTGGTGTTCCTTGGTGCCGGTTCCGCGGGTTGCGGCATCGCCGAGCAGATCGTCGCGCAGATGAAGTCTGAAGGGCTCAGCGACGAAGAGGCGCGCGGGCGCGTATTTATGGTCGACCGCTTTGGACTGCTGACCGACAAACTGCCAAATCTGCTTAACTTCCAGAGCAAGCTGGTGCAGAAGAGCGACGGCCTGAGCGGCTGGGACAGCAGCAGCGATTCGCTGTCGCTGCTCGACGTGGTGCGTAACGCGCAGCCAAGTATTATGATCGGTGTTTCCGGCCAGCCGGGCCTGTTCAGCGAAGAGATCGTGCGCGAGATGCATAAGCACTGCGCACGCCCGATCATTATGCCGCTGTCGAACCCGACTTCACGCGTGGAAGCAACGCCGCAGGATATTATGGCGTGGACCGACGGCAATGCGCTGGTCGCCACCGGCAGCCCGTTCTCCCCGGTGAGCTGGAAGGATAAAACCTACCCTATCGCACAGTGCAATAACTCCTATATCTTCCCGGGTATTGGGCTCGGCGTGATTGCCTCTGGCGCGACCCGCGTCACTGACAGCATGCTGATGGCGGCCAGCCGCGCGCTGGCCGACTGTTCCCCGCTGGCGAACGAGGGCAGCGGCCCGGTGCTGCCTGAAGTGAAAGATATTCAGGGCGTGTCGAAAGTGATCGCAATGGCGGTGGGTAAAGCCGCACAGCTGGCCGGCGTTGCCGTGGTGACTTCTGAAGATGTACTGTCGAAAGCCATCGCCGCCAACTTCTGGCTGCCGCAGTATCGTAATTACCGCCGCACCTCAATTTGATCGTCTGAACCCTCACTTGATAGCCGGGTGCAGCATTGCGCCCGGTTATTTGTGCGAAATCCCGCCATCCGACGCACTGTCACTTGCTTCACTCCCCTGCCTCAAGTAGCCTTGAATTCTCTTTTGATTGCCAACCCGAGCGCCGTCCAGCATGTTGAAACGCCTGATTTATGGTCTGATTATCATCGTCGCCCTGATGGTGATGGCCGCGCTTGGCCTGGACCGCTGGATCAGCTGGAAAACGGCACCCTATATATATGACGATCTGAAAACGCTGCCGCACCGTCAGGTTGGCGTGGTCCTGGGCACCGCGAAATATTATCGCACCGGGGTAATCAATCAGTATTATCTCTACCGCATGCAGGGCGCGTTGAACGCCTACAACAGCGGCAAGGTGAACTATCTGCTGCTGAGCGGAGATAACGCCTTACAGAGCTATAACGAGCCCATGACCATGCGCCGCGACCTGATCGCCGCAGGCGTTGAGCCATCCGATATCGTGCTGGACTACGCCGGTTTCCGCACCCTCGATTCGATTGTGCGCACGCGTAAGGTCTTTGATACCAACGACTTTATTATCATCACCCAGCGCTTCCACTGCGAGCGTGCGCTGTTTATCGCCCTCCATATGGGCATTCAGGCGCAGTGCTATGCGGTGCCATCACCGAAGAATATGCTGAGCGTGCGTATGCGTGAAGTCGGCGCCCGCCTCGGCGCGCTGGCGGACCTGTACCTGATGAAGCGTGAACCGCGCTTCCTCGGACCGCTGGTGCCGATCCCCGCCGTACACGAAGTGCCGGAAGACGCGCAAAGCTACCCGGCGGTGACGCCAGAGCAGCTGCTGGAGATTCAGCAGAAGAGATAAAAAGGGCCGACCCAAAAAGCGGTCGGCCCCTACACGATCTTCTGCCACTTGTAGGGGTTGACCTTCTTTTTCGGTCAACCCGTTGCAGTGTGTATTATTTTTCGAATCGTCTTGCCAAATAATAACCTTCAACAAGGTTTTCTATTAGCAAAATAACCCATTGTAAACAATACGGGATTTTTTGATTCAGTCGCCGTGATGTAGCTTGCAGTCAATCGCGACATCATCATCCTTGAACAATGATCGTGCGTGAGTATACTGTGAAAACGACTGGAAATTTCCATTAGCAGGAGGCTATATGACCGAAGATGAAAGCATCAGAAACGGACAGCAAATTTCAAAATATCTCTTTTTAATTCTTTTTATTGGATTAATCCCGTTTATCGCTATCTTTATCCTGTTAACGTTAAATCCTGATATAAAAATCTTTATCACTATCGCAGATTTGACGCGTGACTGGCCGGGAATGACATCAGCACACAACCCGCTGATGAGTAAAATAATGGATGTTTACTTGAAATTTTACCCATTCTTTTCCTTTATTAGCATTATCATAACATTCAAATACACCATCCCAAAAGATAACCCACACATCTTAAAGTCTATTTTTGCCGGTCTTTTTATGTTTGCGCTGATTGCTCTGCTAACATTTTACCAATCGTACTGCAATCATGAGCTAACCACGGAATTCATGTTTCATAGGTTAATATCTCACAGCGATTTCATTATGATGCTGTATTTTATGCTGGGTTTTTCCGGGCTCTTTTTAGTTGGATCATTAACACTAATAGGATTTATTGGCATTTTACGCGCAATTTTAAGAGGGCGCAGTTAGCGCCCGCGTATTATTTAATGGGCCGGACTGATGATGGCATTATTAAGTTTATCGACCAGCGCACCATCAATTGAGGCTGCAATGAAGCCTGCTGCCAGTATGGAGCCAGCGACAATGGCTGTGGTTGGAAGACCCAAACTGGCGAAGCCAAGGGTTAAGATAGCGCCTACCAGTGGCGCTGCCAGAGAAGCCACCAAACCACCGACCACCCATGACTCCATCTCCAGCATCAGCGGCCCCCAGTCACCGGTTTTAAAGCCGTAAGCCCCCTTTTCTAAGGCGCTGCTGACCTTTTGCGCCAAACCAGCCACCTTAAATCCCTTAGACAGATTACCCAGCTTATTGGCCATGTCGTTGGCATTGATATGCGCCATGGCGTTGGACAGCGCAGCCTTATCCCCGGCGCTGATTTTTAACGACGGATTGCTTAACACCTTATTAAGCGAATCCATCGCATCGTTATAGCCACGGATATTTTTGCCCTGAAAATTCTTTACGCTATTCGCAATATCATCCGCCACGGATTTATACTTAGCGCCAGCAAGGGCACTGAGTTTCTCACCCATATCAGAGATGAGCTCACTGGCTTTGGTTAACGCATCGCTCGCCTGGTTATTGCGCGCTTTATTGATTAACTCTAGCTCCGCCTTTGCCTGTCGGGTGACAAGGCGCGCATGAAAAATGCGTTCCCCTGACTGGTTCATATTAGCAAAGCGGGCATTCTGCTGAATAATCTTATTCAGCTCAGCAACACGCGCATCTGACAGATCACCTTTAAAAGTGACATTACCACCAAAGTGCTTACCCTTAGGGATAAAACCATTCGGGATACCGTTCGCTTTAGGGGCATCCGTGGGTGCTGGTCCAAGATTAACGCCAAAGGCATCACCGCCGACAAGGGAGGTTATACCTATAACATAGCCCCTTTCATCCGTATAATACCCGGTGAAATCGCCGGGGTTAAGACCCAGCGATCGTGCTAATGAGTTCCCTACCGCTTTAGATACCGCCGGGCCGTATGAGCCATTAGCGCCATTTTTACCTCCCTTTGAACCACTGCCCCCATTGCCACTGCCAGCACCACCGCCACCCGGCGCTGGGCCGCTACCTTTTTCAGAACTCCATCCCGTCCCATCGCCCTGGCCACCGTAGTTAAATCCCGCCATGATATGTTCCTTATTTCCTTGTGCTTTGATAGCGATAATGAAGACTAACCCTACTTAATCAATCTTCACGATCAATAGTGCTGTATGGATATACAGCACCTGAATACTACGAATTAAAATTAGAGACGTCAATTTGACGGGCAGGAACCTATTTTTTATTAGGAATTATTAAACGGTGGTACTGTAGCGGAAAGAAGATAATCATTAACACCATGAATTACATGCTACTTATTGGGTGTTTTACGAATTCAATATTCTGAAATATATCTATAACGTTTTAATAAAAACAAAAAATAGCTCAATAGACATTAGTAAAATAAACAAAACGACATTAAACACTGGTTTCCCTTTAGATTGCGGCGAGATCAAAGCGTTAAATCCAGTGTGCGAGTTATCAGCCTATTTCCGAAATAAAAAGGGCCGACCCAAAAAGCGGTCGGCCCCTACGCGATCTTCTGCCACTTGTAGGGGTTGACCTTCTTTTTCGGTCAACCCGTCAGCTCAGGAAAATTACTTCTTACGTGCGTACTTAAGCGAATCCAGCGCCACGGCGAAGATGATGATGCCGCCCTTGATAATGTACTGCCAGTAAGGGTTAACGCCGATATAGGTCAGGCCGTAGTTGATCACCGTAAAGATGATAACCCCGGTTACCACGCCCGCTACCGTACCCACACCACCGGCAAACGACACGCCGCCGACCACGCAAGCCGCAATCGCATCCAGCTCATACATAAAGCCGAGGTTGTTGGTAGCAGAACCGATGCGCCCGGCTTCCAGCATGCCGCCGAAGGCGTAGAACACGCCGGACAGCGCGTACACCAGAATCAGGTTGTACGGCACGTTAACGCCAGAGACTTTCGCCGCTTCCGGGTTACCGCCGATAGCGAAGATGTTTTTACCAAAGCGCGTTTTGTTCCACAGGATCCACACCAGGAAGATGGCGATAATCGCGTAGAAGGTTATGTAAGAGAGCTTGAAGTCACCAAAGCGCAGGAAGCCCTGAGCAAAGGTTGAAAACTTCTCGTCAAAGCCCGCCACCGGCGAAGCACCCACAAAGTCGTAATACAGTGAGTTAATACCGTAAACGATAATCATGGTGCCCAGCGTGGTGATAAACGGTGTCACCTTCAGATAGGCAATAATCAGGCCGTTAACCAGACCAATCACCGCGCCAATGGCGCAGACAATCGCAATCACCGCCGCAATCGGCAGAGTTTCCAGGTGCGGAAACACCTTGTTCGCATTGTCCATCGCCTGCAGCAGCGTTGCCGCCACCACCGCCGCAAGGCCAACCTGACGCCCTGCTGACAGGTCCGTGCCCTGAGTAACAATCAGCCCGGCCACACCGAGTGCGATAATCACGCGCACGGAAGACTGAGTCAAAATATTACTCAGATTCATTAAGCTTAAGAATGTTGGATCCTGGATAATGATGATCGCCAGCAATACCAGCAGCACCACATAAATCCCGCCCTCTTTTAAAAAGGTGAGCGCACTTTTCTTATTCACTGCATTCATAGTAACAGCCCTTACATCATTAAAGGTGCAACGATGCCAAACGCAATATTTCGTTTTGCGTAGTCGTTTTTGTTTCGACAATGCCTGCAACCAGGCCATTACTCATTACCAGAATCCTGTCGGTAATCCCTAACAACTCTGGCATTTCAGAAGAGATAATAATAATCCCCTTATCCTTCTTCGCCAGCTCTGAAATCAACTGATAGATTTCAAATTTCGCCCCCACGTCAATACCGCGCGTAGGTTCATCGAGCATCAATATTTCCGGCTGGGTTAATAACCAGCGGCCGATAATGACCTTTTGCTGGTTACCACCGGATAAAGAACCGATGGACGTGTGGTGCCCCGGTGTTTTCACCCGCATGGAGTCAATCACCCACTGGGTATCGCTCTTCATGCGGCTGTTATCCAGCAGGCCAATACTGTTTTTATATTTCTTAATATTGGAGATCAGTGAATTAAAACCGATATCCAGGTACGCATAAATTCCGGTTGAGCGGCGTTCTTCGGTCACCAGGGCAAAACCATGGTTGATGGCTTCATTGGCACTGTGGTTATTGATCGCTTTACCGTGCAGGCGAATAGTACCGCCGGACTTCTCGCGAATACCAAACAGCGTTTCCACGATATCGGTTCGTTTCGCCCCAACCAGGCCCGCAATGCCGAGGATCTCACCTTTACGCAGGTCAAAGGAGATATCACGGATCGACGGCTGGCGCAGCGATGTCAGGTTGCGCACCTCAAGAATGGTTTCCCCCGGCACGTTGGCTTTATCCGGGAAACGCTGATTGAGCGAGCGCCCAACCATCATTGAGATGATCTTATCCATATCCAGCCCTTCCAGCGACTGAGTGGCAATCCACTGGCCGTCGCGCAGGATGGTGATTTCGTCACACAGCTGGAAAATCTCTTCCATCTTGTGCGAGATATAGATAATGCCGCAGCCGCGATCTTTCAGCTTACGAATAATGGTGAACAGATGGTTCACTTCTTTTTCGGTCAGCGATGACGTTGGTTCATCCATAATGACAATTTTGGCATTATAGGAGAACGCTTTCGCGATTTCGATCATCTGCATCTGGGAGACAGAGAGATTAATCACCTTGTCGCGCGGATCGATATCAATATCCAGCTCGTCAAAAATGGCTTTGGTATCGCGATACATTTTATCCTGATCGACGAAGAAGCCTTTTCTTGGATAACGCCCGAGCCACATATTGTCCATAACGGTACGTTGCAGAACGAGGTTTAATTCCTGATGCACCATTGAAACGCCATTTTCCAGCGCTTCTTTAGAGCTTTTGTAATTAACTTCCTCCCCCTGAAAAAGAATGCTCCCCGTATCTTTACTGTAAATGCCAAACAGGCATTTTAATAGCGTCGATTTCCCCGCGCCATTCTCCCCCATCAAGGCGTGAATAGAGTGTGGACGGACTTTTAAATTTACATTATCGAGCGCTTTAACACCGGGGAATGACTTACTGACATCAGTCATTTCCAGCAAATATTCGCGCTGTGTTTGCACGTTATCACTGCCCATATGTCTACCTGGATGAGTGGTGTAGAGTCAGGTCACCCTGACTCAACGCCTGAATACGGGCGCCGCAGCGCCCGCATCAGGTGATACTTATTTGACGAACTGAGACAGATTCTCTTTATCGACTGGAACATAGGCAACGCGAACCACTTTGCCGTCCAGCTTATAGTTGGTGCCTTCGGTAGCAGGTTTACCCGCTGCCAGGTTTTTCGCCATATCGAAGGTGGCTTTAGCCTGGTTTTCAGCATCATTCAGCACAGTACCGGCCATTGCACCGGATTTCACCATCGCCAGCGCTTCTGGCAGCGCATCTACACCGAACACCGGTACAGAAGATTTGTTGTGGGCTTTCAGCGCTTCTACCGCACCCATCGCCATTGCATCGTTATTAGCGATAACCACTTCGATTTTGTTACCGTTCGGGCCGGACAGCCAGGCGTCCATTTTGTCTTTCGCCTGAGCGGTATCCCACATCGCGGTATCCATATGCAGCTGCTGAGTTTTCAGGCCATCTTTATTCAGCGTCTCGATCACATACTTGGTACGCGCTTCAGCATCCGGGTGGCCCGGCTCGCCTTTCAGCAGCACGAACTGGATCTGACCATCTTTGTTCAGGTCCCATGCCGCGTTCGCTTTCCACTGCTTCTCGATCAGTTCGCCCTGCTTCACGCCAGACTCTTTGGAGTCAGTCCCGACGTAATAGGCTTTGTCATAGCTGGCCAGTGCTTTTGCCGATGGCTCTTTGTTGAAGAACACCACCGGGATATCGTTAGCTTTCGCTTTGCTAATCACCACCGCAGCCGCAGCCGGGTCAACCAGGTTGATGGCCATCGCCTTAACGCCCTTAGCAACCATAACGTCGACCTGGTCGTTCTGGGTAGACTGGCTGTTCTGCGAGTCATTCATCAACAGCTGAACGTCCGGGCTGTTTTTGGCTTCTTTCTCGATATCCTTACGCACCACCGACATAAAGTTGTCGTCATACTTATAAATAGTTACGCCGATACGGGTGTCAGCAGCATGAGCAGTGGCGCCAAACAGCATGGTGGCCACCAGGGCGCTGAGAGTGAAAACCTTCTTATTCATGGTATCTCCGGTTTTTTGTAGGGTAGTACTCAACGCCGCGTGTCGGCTATCAGGACAACACGCAGCATCCAGTTGGTGGCGGCGCGGCGATAGTGTTAAATCGATGTTGCGCACAGCCGACGTTCTAAAACATCAAACCCGACTTCCCTGTACGGAAATGCTTTCCAGTTACTGTGTGTGAAAATGTTTCACAGGGCAGTAAGAAGAGAGCTATCAGGGGCGCTCTCGCCGTTACATAATGTTTCAAACCCTGCAGGACGCTGCCATCATAGAGAAGGCCCTGTTAATTAACTGTGAATTTACTCACAGATTGGAAACGGTTACATCCCAGATTCGCCTGAGTTAGTGACGGCCGCCACATTTTGCCGCACGGCCACCGAATGGCGGCGCACAAGAGTAGGCATAAAGCAGTGCTCAGCACTGCTATCCAGCTCGCCAGCCGCCCCTTTTAACGCCAGTTCGGTCGCCAGTTTTGCCATGGAAACAATCGGATAGCGCACGGTGCTCAGCTGCGGGTCGGTGTAACGCGAAATAGGAATATCATCGAAGCCCACCACTGAAAGCTGCTGCGGCACCGCAATGCCGTTGTCTTTCAGCGCGGCTAAAGCTCCGGCGGCCATGCTGTCGTTATAGGCGAAGACGGCGGTCAGATGCAGATTACGCCCCAGCAGCTCCACCATCGCCGCTTCCCCGCCCTGTAAGTCGGGTTCGCCGCTGGCGCACCAGCTGTCGACCGGAACAATCCCCTGCTCTGTCAGCGCCTGCGACCAGCCGTCACGGCGCTGATCGTTATCTTCGATGGGGTGGGCAGAACCCAGGTAGCCAATGCGCTGATGACCATGCTGATGTAGCATGCGCATCGCCATCAGCGCCCCGCTAACGTTATCGAGGCAGACGCAGCGGTGAGCAAAACCGGGGATAATCCGGTTGACCAGAACCATGCCCGGCACCTGCTGCATCAGGGACCCCAGCTCGGCATCGCACAACGCTTTTGCATGGACGATCAGGGCGTTACAGCGCTGACGGATCAGCACTTCAATCGCGTGGCGCTCTTTATCCGCCTGATGATAGGAGTTGTTGATAAGGACATGCTTGTGCAGACGCTGGGCCACGGTATCCACTGCTTTGACCAGCGCGCCAAAGAAGGGATCGGAAACGTCCATCACGACAACACCGATGGTGTCGCTAACCTGGGTGGCCAGCGCCTGCGCGTTGGCGTTGGGCCGGTAGCCCAGCCGTTCCACGGTTTTCAGCACCGCATCACGCGTGTCGCCGGTGACCGAAGCGCTGTTATTGAGCACGCGCGACACGGTCGCTACCGACACGCCCGCTTCACGCGCCACATCTCGAATAGTAATCATGAGCGATTACCGCTGAAGTATAGGTTTTGCATAGCCCTTCCTGACACAGACGCATTCTGGCGTCTATTCTGTCAGTCTTCAAAGGCTGGCTGCGTGAATTGCGTCACAGCGTTGAAAACGGTTACATACAAATTTATAACCTTTGTGATGGATATCATTATCCTGTGGGACGCTATGTGAGGGATGTCCCGCTTGGTCCAATTAGTAAGAGGTTTACCCCGCATTCAGGGATCGATTAGTCGACCAATATGCCGGTAGAATTGCTGTTGGTCGTGCTTGCTGGCACCAAAAAGTTTTACCACCTGCTGCCACAATGCATAAATTCTTCGCGGATTACAGTCAAGTGCTCTGGCAATCTCTTTAGTATGAAGATTGTACAAATAGCCGCGTAATACACTTATCTGCTGCTGGTTAAGTTTTCGATTTTTTACAGTCAGCGCCTGATAACCTGCACTCACACGGGAAGGTGATTTAACCAATACATTATTAATCAGCGCTCGCACGCAACCAATTTTGACTCCTTTACTAAGCGAAAAATCTGCAGATAATGTGGGCATGAATTCATTTATGATAGAAAAATTAAAAACTTTGCAGTCTTGATTAGTCCGCTTGATGCGCGCTATATCACTGTCAAGGTCGATGAGTATCTCATCCGAACTCAGCACGTCATAAAAAACCATATCGTGATTTTGGGTTAGAGAGGCCTCAATAAACGCACTCAGCGTACAGAAATTCGACATGATAATGTTGGCATTCAGCTCCATGCAAATATGGCTGAGAGCTAATTGAGTGAAAACACACGCATCAATGATGGCAACATTAATTTCCATTTTTGCTTCTGCTTCCATTTTTTTATTTTCACCTCCATAAAATAGTACATTTGACATGCTAAGTTAACCAATTAGCATTGATAAACTTTTACTAGACCACCGTATCACAAGAAAAACCAGAAAAAAGCCAGAGTTCATCAATTGCCTTAATAGTTATTAAATATGTGCACTCTACTTTCATAGTCAGGCAGAGAGCACTTAATAACAAAAAACCTCAGCCTCTTTAGGCATGGGTTATCTTAATGCTTGCTTACACAACTAAGATAACACTTATATTCAGATTAAAATTGATTAACTTAATACAAATCTATAGTAACGAAGAGAAAAAAACGGCCACAGTTTACTTATTGCCTGATAATTACATTAGGATAAACCCTTAAATTGAGAAAAAATCCTAGCTGCTAATGTTTGCCTTAGAAAAATAATCACTTTAATATTGACGCGCATGTCTGGAACAGCATGCAACTTCAACCCAAAAGGATTTTATATGAAAAAAATTTACGCCGCACTTCCGCTCGCTGTCGTTGCAATGACTCTCTCCAACGTGAGTTATTCTGCAGATCCGGCAGATAAAACGGTTACCGCAACAGCAATCTGGCAAGCTGAAGCCAGCAAGGACACGAAAAGTGAACTGGTCGTAACACCAATGAGAGCACTGGTATTTAAATACTCTCCGAGCAGTAAAGGCTTTAACCAGGATATTGGTACCTTTGATGTTGCCATTAAAGGCGACCATTCCAGCGCGAAAAGCTTTAAGCTTGAAGCACGTATTGATGACGGTAATAACACCTTACGTCAGATGGGTGGTAAAAGTACGCTGCAAGTAGGTGGCTCTTTCGGTAGTAGTATATTAGGTTCCAGCGCAGGCGGTACCGATCAAGGGGTTGGTGCTAACAGCAACTGGACCACGCTGATTGATTCAGGCAAAGATATTGGTACTGGCAGCGCACTGTGGAACCTGTCGCAGGAGAAAGGTTCAGCCGACACCGTGGTATCTGCACGCGACAACTTCAAATTCAGCGTGGTCAACGCCAGCGTTGATGGTATTGCCAAAACGACCGATATGTCTACTCTTCCTGATGGAATGTGGCAGGGTGAAGTGGCTGTGGCATTCCGTGCAACCTGGGAAGCCCCAGCTGCACCTTAACCTTAATTAATTTAAGGGGAAGTCCATATAAATCGATAAAAGAATAACTTGCAGGGGCAGGGACTTGCCCCTGCAATTACCACAGGGAAAGTAATATGATTAAGTTTCGTGCTATTGCATTGGCATTTTTTGCCTTACCACTGGCAGCAAATGCATTGAATGTTGGAAGTGTTACCACTATTATCCCAGCCGATAAGCAACTGGTGGCTAAGCAGTTATCAAATGAAACAGATACAGGGCGTCTGGTTAAAACTTTCGCACAAAGAATAAACTCCCCCTACTCTTCCGGAGAAGTGATAAATTTTGATAGCCCATCAGAATTACTGATAACGCCTACGCGTATGATTATGCCAGCTGATTCTAAAAATTTAGTAAAAATATACTACCAGGGTAAATCAGATAATATCGAACGCTATTATCGGCTCACTTTTACCGATGAACCTGTCTCGGATAACGCTACCGAACAAACCGGAAAACAGGCTCAGGCTCTTACCAGAGCAGTGATTAGTACAATTTTGGTGGTACAACCGCGAAACAAAAACCTTGATTTCAAGTATAAAAATGGACAAATCAGCAATACCGGGAACGTTTCATGGCGAGTTACAGCAAATGGCCCCTGCCTGAAAAAACCGATACTTGATAAGAAAAAAGATTGTCGCGATGCGTTTTATGTTCCTCCAGGAAAAACCTATCTGTTCCCGACAGTAGATGTTGCAGCAAAAGAGTCATACATAGGCATATGGGATATTGGCAAATTCATTTATGTTAACAAGAATAACAACTTTTAAAAATGAATAAAAAAAACCGAATCTATAGCCTAATTGCATGGGCGATTTTTTCATCCACAGCATCGGCAATGGATAACCCTGAGAAATCTCATGTAATTGGTCAGTACCGATTCCCTGCAGCACTATACAGCATGATGGAGTCCGGTTTAGAAATACCCATAATGCTGGATAATGCTGCCAACCCCTCCGATTCTAAAGCTTGTGGTGAAGAGTGCTATGTCTCGATTGGCAAGACTATATTATTTACCGAGCATGATAAGCTGGGCCTAAGAAACATTCAAACTTCCGTTAACGATGATAACAACATCAAATTATCTACTAACTTAATTAATCAATTTGACGGGATTAACAACAAATACTTCGATGATAAACTAAATTTATCGGTTACACCATGGGCATGGTTCAGCCTGGACGTTAGCAAAATGAGATTAATACTTCATATACAACAGCAAGGGTTTGGTGTTGTAACCCGTCCGCGCCAGTTCGACATGGATGCTCCCTCGAACGAAAGCTTAAGTGGCACTATCTCATATAACTTTGGCGGTTATAGCAATAACACTTCACAGGGACTGAACACCAACTCCGGCTATCTTAACGCTAACAGCACCACTTCACTGGGAGCACAACATTTCATTCTGAATGGTTCAATGTATGTGGGCAACAGTATTTCGTCCGACCGAAGTGGCAGAATCAATGCCGCGTTATGGGAGCGCGATTACAAAGGGATGAGATATGCTGCTGGTGCGCTTGATTCCTGGAGTATGCAGTCTGTCGGTAACGTCACCGCCTTAGATGGCGGCGATATCTATGGTTTTTCATTAGGTAATGCAGCTAGCTCACGCAAACGTGATAAGACATTATCGCTCACTCCAGTCGTGGTTTTTTTCTCGCAGGCAGGTGAAGCACGCCTGTATCGCGATGGTAAATTGATTAACATCCAGCGCTTCGCAGTGGGCAATCACGAAATAGACACCTCTGTCCTGCCTTACGGTATATACAGCGTTGACATTGAAGTGGTCAGTGGCGGGCATCGCTTATCGAGAAGCGTATATCAGATTAATAAGCCATTCTCTGCTGAAGTCGGCGACAGCATGCGCTGGCAAGTATGGGGCGGCGCTTATAACCGCGATCGTTACAATAACAACCAGTATGATAACGAAAAGAAAAATCTCGATCGTGAAGATAATTTTTCACAAAATCGCAAACAGCTGCTTTCGTTGCTGGGCATTTCTTTGGGTAAGAGTCATAGCAAGCTGGAGTGGAGTTCTTCAGGGTATATGCTGCGTAACCGCATCATTGCTGAAGTTTCAGCATCGACACGCCTTATCTCCTGGTTGTCCTTAAACACTCAAGGCATGGCGGCAAGCGACGGCAGCTCACGTACCAATGTTGGATCAAATCTCAATCTGCCCTACAACGCAGGTAGCGTCTGGTACAGTTACAGCAGATTGTCCACTGGTCGATTTCTTGCGCTTTATGAAAATAAAGGGGTCAACTGGGGAGTCTCCCTGAATGTGCCGTCCTTAGGATTCATTCGCAATGGTGTCGTGACCTTCAACGAGGATCGCGATGCGATCTACGGGTATAAACGTCGCCGACTGGACTACTCTCAGGCCCTGTACGCTGGCAGGTATGGTTCTGTAAGACTGCGTACGGGTGTCGCAACTAACAGCAGTAATTATGGTTATCATAGTCATACCTCCCGTGAAAGATATGTCATGCTCGATTTCTCAATCCCGCTGGGTGATTCCATCTCCGCAGGTATATCACACTCACGTGAATCCGGTACGAATTTCGATCTCAATGCAACCCATCATTTCGAGGGTGAATACCTCAAGAGCGTTTCAGCGAATATGTCGAAATCCTTTTCAGGTAATGCTACCCGCAGCGTAGCGGGTGGCGTAACTGCGGATATTGACACGCCATTTAACGCCAACAGTGTCAGCGTCCAAACAGATAATGACAAAGGATGGAACGGTACATTGACCAGTGCAGGATCGGTTGGATGGTCAGGAATGAGCTTTGGGGCGGATAAGGGAACATCAAACGCTGGGGTGATGATTGATACCGGGCTGAAGTCGGGAGAAAAACTCATGCTTGATGTAGATGGACGTTCATACCCATTAAAAGGAAATCGCAATTACATCCCTTTGCCTCCTTACAGCAATTATAAAATTGAATTAATGAACAGTGCTGACACGCTAGATAACTATGAAATTGATGATAGCTATAAAAATAAGGTCGCGCTTTACCCAGGGAATGTTGTCCATTTGACCCCGAAGGTTAAAAAAATCGTTACAGTCTTCGGTCGGCTGGTAGATAAATACGGTCACTCTTTGGCTAAGCGCAGGATAAAAAACAGCTTCGGCCTGGCCGAAACTGAAAGTGATGGCCGCTTTGTCATCGATGTCGATACCCTTAAGCCTGTGCTGGATATTGAAACTTCAGATAACAGCGTGTGTTCAATCACGCTTGAATTTAAATCAACCCAGGGTGCCCAGTGGTTGGGTGATGTTAAATGCGCTGCTGATAACTATGTCGCGAATGCTAGCGTTTCGGATAAAGGGAGCAATAAATCATGAAATGGCTGACGTACGTTCTGGCTCTAATTTCTACTATGGCATGGTCAGATAGCACCATCCCCTTCGTCGCATTTCATCACTTGGGAGCGAAAAGCAGTGAGAACACGTCAGCACTGTATGGATTGGCGCGAGGAACAAGTTTACTGGTAGGGTCATCCACCCTGCCTGTTTTAAGCGATCAGCAATCACCAACCGTAGCAACCTATGTTCCTGGTAGTCTGACCGAAGTCGGACTAAACAATTATGATAATGACCCGGTCTGGAATTACAGCATCCAGGGATTTAAGGGCACGGCGTTTAGGGGTAGCAGCTGTACCTTCAGCTGCGGCAGTGGTTTCACTCAACCCGTTGCCGTGAGTGATTCATCTATCACGCTCAAGTATGTCGTGACCGGGGGTATATATAGCCAAAATGGTCTGGTTTTAAGCGAACCTTTCTTCAACTATCTGGCTCAGTTATCAGCAGGTAGTAATACAACTATTACTACTTCCGTAAGAAACCAATTCAACGAGTTTAGCCAAAAAAACACCGTGCATAAGCTAGGTGACTTTACCTTGTCAAACATGGAACGACTGGAGTTTGCAATTGACCCTATCAGTGGACAGATCACTCTTAAAACAGCGGACAGCAAGAAAAACTGTGTCTCATATACTCGCAATACTATGCCGGGTGTGTTGTGCAGTATTATGAGTTATACCTATCGAGGGGAATCAACAGCCGCCTGGAAATATACTCTTTCACTTAGCACCTCCAAGGTTAATCCGATTTTGTATAAATATCAGGCGAGAGGGCTAAACGTTGAATACACCTTTGATGAAAAACTATGGACGGCATTATCTAATGCCAGCACAGGTTCCGCCGCCGAGCTGGCTAACAATTTTATGGAACAGCCACAGAAACATGGCGGGACTGCCAACATGAAAATGTTCTTTCCCAATGATTTTATTTCTGCGGTTGCAACCGGCGGTAACGCCAGCGATCTGACTGATATCATGACATTATGTATAAGCGCACCCTACAGTATGATAAATGCAGACTTCTGTGTAAAACCGGGAGATGGTATCGGGATCCGCCCCATTGCACCAGATGTAGAAATTACGCCAGACAACCCCGACTATACTCTTGACCCCGATGGGCTTGCCGGCAGTGGTAAAGGCAAGATTGGTGACAGTGCACCGATAGCCATCCCTTACACCATCACGACCACCGCAGAAGATCCGGCAATGGCGATGAGTGTACGTGTCACCGGCAATAGTCAGTCATTAAATGGCCACCTCTACTGTCTTTTTCGCGGTATTGCCGATGCCAGCGCCGTCACGGTTCCGGTGCCCGGTTTCATGACGGTAGGAAATAGTAAAAAACGCTATGCGCACAATTGCTCGGGTAAAATGATAAATATTGATGACCCTTATCACTCTCCGCAGGAGTGGAATCGGCGAGACTCAGCTGTTAGTGGTCTCAAATCGTGGCACACGCCGTTTATTCTTGAGTTTCAAATGGATGATCCTGTCTCACTTAGGACATATTCCGATGGCTACTGGGATGGCGTAGTCAATGCTCAGGGAACTATTGAGGTTTCTGCATCATGGAAATAAAAAAATCAATGCGTTGCCTTTTATATTTAGCATTTTATTTTATTTCATTTAGTGCTTTTTCCCTGACTTTGGATAATCTAAATATTGACCTGATGCCTGATAAAAAGGTGCGCTATGTCACTATTCATAACAGTAGCCCGCAGAAAAATCTCTACACGGTCAGCATGGTGCAGGTCGCTGTCCCCAGACAGAGTGGTCAGGAAACCATTATTTCAGATGGTTCTCTTCTTTACTCCCCTCAAAAGTTAGAACTCAATCCCGGCCAACGCGCCGGGTTTAAGTTTTATTATATGGGAAAAACTGACAACATTGAGCGCTACTATCGGGTAAAGTTTACCGAAACACCGATAACGACGATGAAGTGGACAGCAAGCAAACGAGAAATCAGCTCTGATTTTCGCCTTGCGGTTGAAGCTATTATGATTGTCAGACCCGCTAAAATAGCGTTTAGCTATAAGATTAACAAGAATGAGATAATCAATACTGGAAATACCTATTTTAAGTATATGTCTTCTGTAGGATGCAGCAACAATTATCTTGATTCTAAATTTGTCGCCCCTGGTGAAACCTTCCTAATAAATAAAAACAGCAACAGATCAAAAAAAATACTTGTCTTTCTAGATAAAATAATTAAACTCACCTCCTGTAGCAAGTAACTACAGCTACGCTGTAATCTGTAAAAAACAAGCTAAGCCAGTAAAATAGTTAAATCTCCAATTGATTTAATTAAAAACCTCACCTTCATTTATAAAAGGAAAATAAAATGAAAGTTGTCTCTATGTTCTCAGCATCAACGGTTATCGGTGGCGCATTAAATCCAATTGAGGGGCTGGTAAAAGGCGCTCAGCTGGGCTACACCACTGGCGCTAGTATTATGGGTATTATCGGTGGTCTTGCAATGGGTGCAGTATGCGGTATCGGTGGATTCCTGGGTGCACTCGTCGGTAGCTTCAAATAACTCTAAAATAAAAACTTTACACATCTCATCAATTTAAAATTAATAAGGATATTATATGCAAGCGATTAAACTTAGCCAAGCAACTGAAATTGTTGGTGGTTGGGATCCTTTTGGTGCTGCTATTCAAGGTGCCACTAAAGGTTTTAATACCGGTACGCAGATCCTTGGCCCATTGGGCGGGACTGTCTGCGGTCTGATGGGTCTGGTCGGTGGATTCATTGCTGGCTTCCTTTCTGCGTAAGCATTAGATACTTCAAGGCCCAAATTTATTTTGGGCCTGTTAATTTCAGTAGAATAAAATGAATCTATTCTCCTTCCTTAGTTCTAAACAAAACACCCTTACACCGTTAATAAGACAGCATGAATATACAGAGTGTGGTCTTGCTTGCCTTGCTATGGTTCTTGGTCATTACGGCCACCATACTTCTGTAAGCCAACTTCGTCGTGAATATACCGTATCTGAAGATGCAGGAACATCGATGGCTGATCTGCTGCAGTGGTCAAATAGCAAAGGACTTGAAGGCCGCATACTTAAAGGTAACATTAAAGAAGTTAAGAATATTTCTTTTCCGCTGATTGCCTTTTGGCGCGGAAATCATTTCGTGGTAATTGTAAAGTCTGATGTGAGAGGGATAACAATCCATGATCCTGCGTGTGGCATACGCACTTATAAATACAGTGAAGCCGAATCTCTGTTCTCTGGGTATGTTCTTGAAATCAAACCGACACAAGAGTTCAAGAATCAGGATAAGCAGAAAGATTTCAAGCTCGAATACATGGCAAGGTTCATATCGCAAGTGGCAAAAAAACAGCTTGTTCTGTTTCTTTTTTCACTATTTTCGCTGATCATTCTGCTTATCTCGCCATCCTATGTACAGCTAGTACTTGATGAAGCAATTGCACGCAATGATTTCGACCTGGCCATCTTGCTCACATTTATTTTTGCTATTGTATTTATTTTCGATGTTGCCAGTAAATTCATCAAGCAAATACTTGAGATTTGTATGCGAAACTTCGCCTATGATGATTTAAGTCAGCATATTCGTGGTTTCCTCTTACGCACTCATCCTTCCTATTTTCGTACCAGGCCGGTAGGTGTTATTCTCGCCATCGAGAAGTCACTTCATGCTTGTGCAGACTTTATCAGCAATGGTTACGTTCTTATTGTCTATTCAGCAATGATCGCGGTTTTTAGTATGATTTTCATGCTGTTTTATAACGTCTATATTGCTCTGATCACCCTGGCATCGATGGCAGTCTTCCTGGCGATACGATTCATCCTAATTGGCCCCTACCAGCGCGCCGTGGATGACTCCATCACTAAAACTGCAGTGTACGAATCACTCTTAGTCGAAACACAAAAAGGTATTATCACTGTCAAAGCTAATAATATGGAGGTCAACCTCAACTCAATCATTGACCGATCCATGCGTGAGCACATCAATGGTTTGATGAAGCGTGAACGTTTGCTGGCTCGTTTCGATGCAGCTTCAGTCGGTGTGATAAATATCGAACAGTTGATTGTTGTTTGCTTCGGCGCATGGTCAATTCTAAAAGGTGAAATGACTATTGGTATGCTTTTTGCCTACCTGAGTTATAAACGCTACTTTGCCGATTCTGTCATTCAATTAGCGCACAAGTATCTTGATAAAAATGCTCTTCAGGGACCTCTTGAGCGCATCGGCGACTTAGTCACTTATCAGCGAGAAGATGCTCAGTTTGGTGAACGTGTCATGACGCACGTCGATGAAATCGAATTCAATGAGGTAAGTTTTGCTTATCCGGCAAAATCAGTCACTTTACACAATATCTCCCTCACTCTGCACTATGGAGAAGAAACAGTCATTATAGGGCGCAGCGGATCCGGAAAAACAACTTTTCTGCGGCTGGTATCAGGTATTCTTGCAGCCAGTTCGGGTGAAATAAGGATCAACCAGCATCCTCTGACATCTTATAAACTTACCTCTTTGCGGGAGCATATACGCATTGTGCATGCTGATGATACCTTGTTTACAGGTAGCGTGGCAGAAAACATCGGTTGTTTTGATAGCGAGCTGGATCTGGAGAGAATTATTTGGGCCTGTAAACTTGCTGAAATCGATCATATTATTTCTGAGCTTGCTCATGGCTATGACACACCCTTTGTGCCGGGAAGCCCCTTTTTCTCTGCGGGTGAAGTTCAGCGCCTTGTCCTGGCTCGCGCACTCTATTCACGACCAGACTGGTTATTGTGCGATGAGGTAACGGCTAATTTGGATAAAGAGACTGCACAAAAGGTATTGCAAAATCTTCGCAGCCTCAACATCGGTCTGGTTTTTGTCACTCACTCTCCAGAGGTGGTATACCAGGGCGGGCAGCTCCTCAAGCTTGACCGTGGTAATTTAACAAAATTGGAAAATACTCCTCACGATGAAAGGAATCTGCAATGATCGCAAACTATTTGCATCAGTGGCTGGTGAAAATCGCCCTCAATCAGCCATGGGCCAGCAGGATTGAACAAAATTATTCACAGTTAATGGGAATACACCCTGATAATTCTGCTCATGAATGGCTTATGGAGCATATCCTTGAAAAATTACGACTGATGACGACATTGAGCATCAAGTCGCCTCGCCGCTGGGAGATAATATCTGCGCCATATCTTACTCCAGCTGTTCTGCAGTGGCTGGACATTACGCAACTCTACCAGCAGCGTACACTGTTGCCGCTTATGCGCTGGACGGGGCTTCCCATGATACTGAATCAGATAAAATTACATGCCCCTGACTATTTTCAGCTAAAAATCATTACTGCTGATGAGCTCTATCACTCGTTCAACAGTCATTCATCTTCTTTTTTTTCTCAACAGCCGATGGCCGTCGTCGTTTTTATGGATGAACGGCTACCGATGTCATTTAGACAATCGATTAAATTCAACAAAAATCGATTCTTTGTTACGGCCTGTCGCGCACAGGTTCTGAACCGACTCAAGCTGTCGATTACCACTCTTTTACCTATTAACCGCTGTTTAGAACCTCTTTATTCTATCACCGGCAATCGTTATCAATCCGATCAGTATCAACTGGCCGTAAATGATACGTTTAAACATCTTGAATCTTTCCCTGCCCCCTGGGGTAAATGGGATGATATTTCTGTTTTATTGCATGGATAAGCTATGTCTTTGATTAAAAACCGCAAGGACCATCCACCGGTGGTTACCGGAAATAAATACGCCCGCATTTACCGGGTTAACATTCCGACGCTTAAGGCCGTCTCCACTCTTTTTTCACTGTTCTTTATTTGCTTACTGACTTATTCGATTATCATTGATTTCTCCGAAACAACTCCGGCTCGCGGGGTTATTATTAGTGCGAAAGGTGATGCTGAAGTCCGGGCCAAAGCATCAGGTACAATAGTGGATATCCCTGTTACAGTCGGGCAGTACATTGAAGAGAATCAGGTACTGTTTACTCTGACTCAAGACTATGGTGGAAAAGATGGCTCGGTGATCGATTATGAAGCTAAACGCTACCAGCAAGAAAAAAATCGTGCAGAGATTCGCATCAGGGAGTTAAAACTATCGGTTGAAAAGCTTAAAGCCAATCTTATCCTGCAGCATAAGTTAATAGATGCGCAGATTGCAGCATCAGAGATCAAAGTAAATAAAACCAAACAGTTGGTAAAAAATACTCAGCAGACTTTAGACTCTTATAAGAAGATGATTGATAGAGGTTATGTTTCACAGCTTGACTTGAATCAACGCACTAACGATCTCCTTAATGCACAATTAAATCTGAAGCTGGAGGAAACCTCAATACTCCAGCTGGAAAGCAATAAAAGTAGCCTGACAAACAATACTAATTTTCAAATTGACGATTTGTCAAACCAGGCATTGAGTCTCAGCAGTAGAGTTAGCGAAATAGATCGCACTCTTGCATCACGTGGTAGTAAGAGTCTGGCTATGTTAGCCCCTATTAGTGGCTATGTTGTTGCGATTAACTTCCCCCCTGGCCGGGCTGTTACTCAAGACAATGAAGTGGTTATGGTCATTCGTCACGATCTGAACAGCCCACTTGAGGGATATGTCTATATTCCCTCAACAGGAGCTGGAAGGATTCACCCTGGTGAATCGGTGAAAGTACATTTCGATGCCTGGCCAGTGGATAAATATGGCACTGTCACCACCACACTCAAAGATTTTTACCCAGTGAATATAGATGCTAAATCGGCATTAATCACTCTGCCTCAGGGGCAGACATGGTATCTGGCACGTATCAGTCTTCCTGCCAGTTTTACTGACCCAAATAAACATCAGCGGTTATTGATGGGAGGTATGACCCTGGGCGCTGATATTGTAGTAGATAAAAAACCCCTTATCGCCATGCTGATAGCACCGTTAGATCGGGTCAGGGCACGTTTTCTTGGCAGTGATGATTAGCCTTAACTCTTTCTCATTAATCCAATGATTTGTCTCTAACATTGGCGGGTTAAACGCCGCCATAACCACTCCACCGGCCCCTGGCGGAAGGTGCGCAGCCACAGGGTGGAAAACAGCAGGTTAATCAGCCAGATCGGCGGCACCAGCATCAACAACTGCAGGCGGTCCAGCTGATTAAACAGCGCAAAGTGGTTAAACAGCGTAGTGCAGATCAGCGTCTGTAACAGGTAATTACTCAGCGCCATCCGTCCCACGGCGGTCATGCCGTGCGTGAGGCGAAAACGCTGTAACTGCGGCCAGAAGCCAAAGCATAATGCCGCATAGCCCAGCGCCTGCAGCGGCGCACTGATTTCACGCGGCACCTGCAGAAAGAAGCCGGACCAGCGGAAATCCCACTGCGTCACCCACTGCATAACGATCGACGGCAGCTCAATCGCCAGGCCTGACGTAACGAGGATCAGCCCGCTGCGACGATAGTGCTGCAGGCTGTAAGTGCCCTGCAGCCAGCCGCTGCGCATCAGCGCGGCTCCCAGCATCATCAGCCCCGCCAGCTGCCAGCCATACTGCGCCGCCAGCGCCATCAGCGCTGAACCGAGCATATCAAGACGATTAAACGCCGCTTCCCAACCGCCCTGAGTACGCCAGAAGGTTTCATACTGCACCTCAGCCGCGCCCGGCAGCCAGGAGCTATTGGGCGTGGGGCCGGACGCCAGGCCGAGCACCACCAGCACCGCGCTGCCGATCAGGTAAAGCATCACGCCGGTGTTGAAAAGCTGTCGCGTGCCGGGCACGTCGCGGATCATGCGCCACGCAATAAGCCCCACCAGTCCGTAGGCCAGCAGGATATCGCCCTCCCACAGCAGCAGCGCATGCAGAAAACCGAAGATCACCAGCCACGACAGGCGCGACTGGATCCAGCGCTTGCCGCGCGGCAGCAGCAGTTGCAGCCCGGCCCCAAACAGAATGGCAAACAGCGTGAGGAATTTCGCCTGCGCCAGCAGGTCCATGCTCGCCCATACCCAGAAGTCGCTGGCGGACGGCAGCCCCTGCCAGGCCGGGTTAATATAGGCGGCCTTCGGCAGGCCAAAGGCGGTGATATTCAGCAGCAGGATGCCAAGGATCGCCATCCCACGCACAAAATCCAGCGGAACAATACGCGCCATAAAGGGTTCCACATCAGGGATGGTGAGGCCATGACGGGCGGACCGATAAACAGGGTCCGCCCGTACGAGGGATAATCAGTTAACGGTGGCGGACGGAGCGCAGGAACTCCTGGCGAGTGTTCTGGCTCGACTTGAACAGCCCACCCAGTGAGGTGGTGGTGGTGGCGCTGGTGGCATCACGAATGCCGCGCGCTTTCACGCAATAGTGAACGGCATCGATCGATACGGCCACATTGTTGGTGCCGAGCAGGGTTTGCAGCGCCAGCAGGATCTGCTGCGTCAGGCGTTCCTGCACCTGCGGGCGCGAGGAGAAGAACTGCACGATGCGGTTGATTTTCGACAGGCCAATCACCTTGTCTTTCGGGATATACGCCACGGTCGCCTGGCCGTCGATAATCACAAAATGGTGTTCGCAGGTGCTGGTCAGCGTGATATCACGCACCGTTACCATCTCGTCCACTTTCATTTTGTTTTCGATCAGGGTGATTTTCGGGAAGTTGGCGTAATCCAGGCCGGAAAACACTTCATTAACGTACATCTTGGCGATACGCTGCGGGGTTTCCGCCAGGCTGTCATCTTCGAGATCGAGATTGAGCAGCTGCATAATCTCGGTCATATGACCGGCAATCAGCGCTTTACGCGTGTCATCATTCATGTCGCGCACGGGTGAACGCAGCGGGGTTTCCAGACCACGGGCAAGCATTGCTTCGTGAACGAGTGTGGCTTCCTGACTCAACGTCGCCATGATTTTCTTTCTCCGGCAGGTGTGACTTGCCAGGATTTAATCCCCAATAGATTTCATGTTGCAGGAAGGCGGCAACCGAACAAGTCCCCGGGAGCTTACATCGGTAAGTGACCGGGGCGCGTAAGGGCAGCCAACGCACCTGCAGCGTGAAAGATGAAGGGGACAGTCCTGGCGAAAATTCTGAGGCGCTATTTTGGTACACATTGCCTGGGTAATCCAGTGAATCAAAGCAATTGACGATGAAACTGCTTCATTCAGCCATCGCGTCACGCTGCCACACCAGCAGGCCGGCGACCAGCAGCGCTACGCCTGCCACATACAGCGCCGGTTCCAGCCGGTGCGTTAACGCGGTGGAGGCAGCCGACAGCAGCGGCCCGACCAGCTGCCCCACCGCATAGCCGGTGGTGAGCAGCCCGGCGAGATAGCGCGTGTGCTGCGGCGCCAGCTCACGCGCGTACTGTAACGACAGCTGCACCACGCAGAGAAAGCCGCCGCCAACCAGTGCCGCCCCCAGCGCCAGCCCACCCAGCCCGGGCAGCAGGTCGGAGGCAAATACGCCCATCGCCTGCACCCACAGCACCAGCGCCAGTCGGCGGTTGCTGTTGCCCAGATGGCGGGTGAGGATACCAGTTACAATGCCAATCACCGCTGCCCCACCAAATACCGGCCAGACAAACTGGCTTATCAGGCCGGGAAAGCGCGTGGTCGCCATCTGGGCCAGAAAGGTGGCCGGCAGAATGTAGCCAAACCCGGCCAGGCTGTAGCTCCACACCAGCCGCTTCAGGCCCGGCGTCAGGCGCAGCGGCTCCGGCGCAATATCCGGGCGATGAAGCTGACCGGTGCGTGGCAGCGTGCGGGCGATCAGCGCCACCAGAATCAGCGCCAGCACGCCGTAAGCCGCCCACGCCCAGGCCGCGGAAACCTGCAGGCTGTGCAGCCCGACGGCCAGCATGCCGCTGATAAAGATCCCGGTGCCGGGGCCGGCAAAAACGGCGGCGCTGAGGCCCGGGCGCTGGTAACGGTGCAGCTGCTCGTTGCTCCAGGCGGCAATCAGCACCATCCCCCAGCCGCTGGCCCAGCCGATCAGGAAGCGCACCACGCCGTGCAGCCACGGCCCGGAGACGCAGGCCGACAGCAGCGTCAGCAGCACGGCGCCCCAGATGCCGGCCTGTAAGCGCCACTCTACCCGGCGCGTGGCGCGCATGGCGTCAAACGAACCGCACAAATATCCCAGATAGTTTAAGGCCGCCACCACCGCCGCGCTGGTCAGCGACAGCTGATGTTCGGCTATCATTAATGGCACCTGCGGCGTAAAGGCAAAACGCCCAATCCCCATTGCAACTACCAGCGCCAGAAAGGCGCTAAAAGCGATGCGCACAGCCATTTTTACCTCAGATTCTGTTTTTCAGTTGCCACCAGCATGGGGGATGAGTAAACTCACGAAAAGTGAATAATAGTAATCAAGTTACTTACGATAAGAGAATACATGGATCTGACCCAGCTAAAAATGTTCTGTGCCGTGGCCGAAAGCGGATCGGTGGTGCGCGCGGCGGAGCAGCTTCATCGCGTACCGTCCAACCTCACCACTCGCCTGCGCCAGCTGGAAGAAGAGCTGGGCACCGATCTGTTTATCCGCGAAAAACAGCGCCTGCGCCTGTCGCCGATGGGGCATAACTTTCTCTGCTATGCCCTGCGCATTCTGGCGCTGAGCGAGGAAGCGCTCAATATGGCGAAAGGCGGCGAACCGGCGGGTAATTTCGCGCTCGGTTCGATGGAGAGCACCGCGGCGACTCGCCTGCCCACCCTGCTGGCCGAGTTCCATCAGCGCTACCCGGCCGTGTCGCTGGCGCTGAGCACCGGCACTTCCGGCGATATTATCGAGCGGGTGCGCGCCGGTACGCTGGCCGCCGCGCTTGTCGATGGGCCCATCAACGTGGATGAGCTGAACAGCTGTAAAGCGTTTCATGAGCAGATGGTGCTGATCTCAAGCACCGAGCATGCCCTGATAACCCAGCCGGCTGACGCCGCAGGCTGTACGCTGTTTGGCTTTCGCCCCAGCTGCTCCTACCGCGTGCGCTTTGAGAACTGGTTCCGCGCCGCCGGGGTACAGCCCGGCAACGTGATGGAGATCCAGTCATATCACGCCATGCTGGCCTGCGTGGCCAGCGGTGGCGGCCTGGCGCTATTACCCGCCGCCGTACTGGAGCAGATGCCCGGTCGCGAGCGCGTGCGTCAGCACCCCATCCCCGCTGAATTACGCGATACCGACACCTGGCTGGTGTGGCGTCGCGATGCTTTCACCCCCAACGTGGAAGCGCTGAAGTACCTGATTATTGAACAATTTGACGAGAAGTCCAGCGATTAGCGGCGCTTTTCCTCAACCCTGGTTACGCTTAACTCTCTCCACGACTGACAGGAAAAAAATATATGCAGATGATTAAAACACGCGCCGCCGTAGCCTGGGCCGCCGGTGAGCCGCTGAAGATTGAAGAAGTCGATCTGATGCCGCCGCAAAAAGGCGAAGTGCTGGTGCGCATCGTCGCTACCGGCGTATGCCACACCGATGCCTACACCCTTTCTGGCAAAGATCCGGAAGGCGTGTTCCCGGCGATCCTCGGCCATGAAGGCGGCGGCGTGGTGGAAGCCATCGGTGAAGGCGTGACCAGCGTCGCGGTCGGCGACCACGTTATCCCGCTGTACACCCCGGAATGCGGCAAGTGTAAATTCTGCCTGTCCGGTAAAACCAACCTGTGCCAGGCAATCCGCACCACCCAGGGCAAGGGCCTGATGCCGGACGGCACCACCCGCTTCTTTAAAGACGGCCAGCCGATCTTCCACTATATGGGCACCTCAACCTTCTCCGAGTACACCGTGGTGCCGGAAATCTCGCTGGCGGTGATCAGTAAAGAAGCGCCGCTGGAAGAAGTGTGCCTGCTGGGCTGTGGCGTGACCACCGGCATGGGCGCGGTGATGAACACCGCCAAAGTGAAGGAAGGCGATACCGTGGCGATCTTCGGCCTGGGCGGCATCGGTCTGTCGGCGATTATCGGCGCCAAAATGGCAAAAGCCGGGCGTATTATCGGTATCGATATCAACACCAGCAAATACGACCTGGCGCGCAAGCTGGGTGCCACCGACCTGATTAACCCGAAAGATTTCGACAAGCCGATTCAGGACGTGATTGTTGAAATGACCGACGGCGGCGTGGACTTCTCCTTTGAATGTATCGGCAACGTCAACGTGATGCGTTCTGCACTGGAGTGCTGCCACAAGGGCTGGGGCGAGTCCGTGATTATCGGCGTGGCCGGTGCAGGCGAAGAGATCGCGACCCGTCCATTCCAGCTGGTGACCGGGCGCGTATGGCGCGGTTCCGCCTTTGGTGGCGTAAAGGGCCGTTCGCAGCTGCCGGGCATCGTTGAGCGTTATATGGACGGTGAGTTCCAGCTTAACGACTTTATTACCCATACCATGCCGCTGGAAGAGATTAACGAAGCGTTTGACCTGATGCACGAAGGCAAATCCATTCGCTCTGTGGTTCATTTCAACAAGAAATAAGCGAGGAAAGGATGCCATCCACACTGGAGCTTTTAGAAGAACATCGCCTGTTTGGCGGCTGGCAGCAGCGCTATCGCCACCCGTCAACCAGCCTCAACTGCGCGATGACCTTCAGCGTTTTCCTGCCAGGCCCGAAAGGTAGCACCCCGCCGCCGGTGGTGTACTTCCTCGCGGGGCTGACCTGCAGCGATGAGAACTTCAGCGTTAAGTCCGGCGCGCAGCGCATAGCCGCCGAACTGGGGCTGGTGCTGGTGATGCCGGATACCAGCCCGCGCGGCGAAGGCGTTGCCAATGACGAGGGCTATGACCTCGGCCAGGGCGCCGGGTTCTACCTCAATGCCACCGAGGCACCGTGGGCCAGCCATTTTCGCATGTACGACTACATCAACGATGAGCTACCGGCACTGATTTCCGGTAATTTCAACGTCAGCGATCGTCAGGCGATAATGGGGCACTCGATGGGCGGCCACGGCGCGCTGATGATTGCGCTGCGTAATCCGGGGAAATTCAGCTCGGTGTCGGCATTTGCCCCTATCGTCAATCCGCTGGAAGTGCCGTGGGGGCAAAAAGCCTTCCGCGCTTATCTGGGTGATGATGAGACGACGTGGCGTCAATACGACAGCTGCTGGCTGATGCGTAACGGCGGTGCGGTGCTGCCGATGCTGATCGACCAGGGGGACAGCGATCAGTTCCTCGCCGATCAGCTGCGGCCGCAGCGGCTGGAAGAGATTGCGCTGGAGGTGAAGTATCCGTTAACGGTGCGTGAGCAGCCGGGATACGACCACAGCTACTTCTTTATCGCCAGTTTTGTTGAGGATCACCTGCGCTTCCATGCGCAGCATCTGCTGGCATAAAAATCGGGCCGACCGAAACAGAGGGTCGGCCCCTACATGATTGCGCCCAGAGGCCGACCTTTTTTTCCGGTCGGCCCATAATCACATTGCGCCCATAAGCCGACCTTTTTTTTCAGTCGGCCCATAATCACATTGCGCCCAGGGACCGACCTATTTTTTCCGGTCGGCCCATAATCAAAACGCCGGTGATTCAACTAATCCATCAATTAATACCTGCGGGGTGCCCTGCGAACAGCGCTCAATGCGCCCTTTCACGCCGTACACCCGTGCCAGGCTCTGCGGCGTGATCACCTCTTCTGGCAATCCATCCGCAATCAGCTCGCCGTTCTGCAACATCAGCACATGCTCAGCGTGGCGCAGCGCGATATTGATATCGTGCACCACCACCACCGTGACGATATTGCGCAGCCGCGTTTCGCGCCGCACTAAATCCATCACGTGGAACTGGTAGTTCAGATCCAGCGCGCTGAGCGGTTCATCCAGCAGCAGCAGCTCCGGGCGGCGGATCAATGACTGCGCCAGGCCCACCAGCTGCTTCTGCCCGCCGGAAAGCTGGTCGAGATAGCTGAGCGCCAGATGAGCGATCCCCAACTGCTCCAGCAGCGCCATGACTTCCGCTTCGCTGGCGGCACTGCTACGCCCGCCGCTGGCGCGCTGCGCCACGATAATCGACTCCAGCACGTGCAGGTGCACCCCGGCAGGCAGCGACTGCGGCAGATAGACCACGCGGCTGGCGCGGCGGGCAAACGGCAGCGCCATCAGCTCCTCACCATTGAGCCACAGCTCACCGCTGGCGCGGTTAAGCCCCGCCAGCGAGCGCAGCAGCGTCGATTTACCGCAGCCGTTCGGCCCCAGCAGTACGGTGATTTTACCGCGTGGCAGCATGGGCACATTGAGGTCGCTGATAATCTGGCGCTTCGGATAACCGGCGTTAAAGCCGCTGATTTTTAACCCCTGCATCAGACACTCCCTCGGTGGCGTAGAATAATACTCAGGAAGAACGGCACGCCCACCAGTGAGGTCACAATGCCCACTGGAATGATCACGCCGGGGATCAAATTCTTCGACACCACCGACGCCATCGACAGCACCAGCGCCCCGGTCAGCGCACTGGCAGGCAGATAGAAGCGGTGATCTTCGCCAAACAGCATTCGGGCGATATGCGGTGCCACCAGGCCGATAAAGCCAATGGGCCCGACGAACGCCACCGCCAGCGCGGAGATAATGCTGATGCGCAGCAGCGTGGCGAGGCGCAGGCGGCGCACGTCAATGCCAAAGCTGACGGCGCGGTCTTCGCCAAGGCGCAGCGCGGTCAGTTTCCAGCTGCTCAGCAGCGAAAACGGCACCAGCACCAGCAGCGCGATGCACAGCACGCCCAGTTTATCCCACGAGGCGCGCGCCAGGCTGCCCATGGTCCAGAACACCAGCCCCTGCAGGGTGTCTTCGCTGGCGATAAACTGCATCATCGACACCAGCGCGTTAAAGGTGAACACCAGCGCAATGCCGAATAGCACCACGCCGGAGGTCGCCACCTGCGTCCAGCGCGTTACCGCATCCAGCATCAGCGCGGCAAACAGCGCAAAGACAAACGCATTGGCGGAGATAAACCACTGATCGGGAATACCCGGAATACCGATGCCCAGCACAATCGCCAGCGCGGCGCCGAACGCAGCGGCGGACGAGACGCCAAGGGTAAACGGGCTGGCCAGCGGGTTATTCAGGATGGTCTGCATCTCAGCCCCGGCGAGGCCCAGCCCCAGCCCGACCACTACCGCCATCAGCGCGTAGGGCAGGCGAATATCCCAGACGATTACCCGGGTGCCGGCATCAACCGTTTCCGGCGATAGCAGCGTTTGCCACAGCGTGGAGAGCGACAGGCCGGAAGGGCCAAGGGTAAAGTCCAGCACCAGCGAGGCGACAATCGCCAGCAGCAGAATCGCCATCATCAGCAGGCGATGGCGCAGCAGCTGATGGTAGCGCCCCATCACGCCTTCAGGAGGCTGCGCGGCAGAGGATGCCAGCGGTTCGTGGGTTACACTCATTTGAATCCCTGTTTTTCTGTTCAGGTGCGATAAAATAGAGCAAATGATAATACGTATCAGTAATATTTGTAATCCCAGATTACAGAATAAAAAAAGGCGCGGAGAGCCCGCGCCTGAGTGAAATGCCCGCCCGCCCTATTTCTCGAATGTCGGGAATTCCATCTCGCTGTACTTCACGAAACGCGTTTTACGCGTCAGCTTGAAGCCGAACCAGATAATCAGGAACAGCGGGATACCGATGTAGGTTGCCGCCACGCCGCCCCAGTCGATGGTATCGGACAGGAACGCCTGGTAGTTCTGGCCAAGGGTAATAATCAGGCACAGCACGAAGGCGAAGATCGGCCCCAGCGGGAAGAAGCCGGAGCGGTAAGGCAGATCGGCCAAATCGAGCCCCTGCGCCACATAACCGCGACGGAAGCGGTAGTGGCTGATAGCAATACCGAGCCAGGCGATAAAGCCGGTCATGCCCGAGGTATTCAGCAGCCACAGGTAGACGGTCTGATTGCCAAACATGGAGGTCAGGAAGCACAGGCCCGCGACCACGGTGGTGGCATACAGCGCGTTACGCGGCACGCCGCCTTTCGACAGCTTAGCAAAAATGCGCGGCGCTTTGCCTTCAGACGCCAGGGTGTAGAGCATACGCGTGGAGGCGTACATCCCGGAGTTACCCGCCGACAGTACCGCCGTCAGGATCACCGCATTCATCACCGCCGCCGCCGACAGCAGGCCTGCGTGCTGGAACACCAGGGTGAACGGGCTGACGCTGATATCTTTGACATCGTTACGCAGCAGGCTCGGATCGGTGTACGGGATAATCAGGCTTATCACCAGGATAGCGAACACGTAGAACAGCAGGATACGCCAGAACACCTGGCGCACCGCGCGCGGAATGTTCTTCGCCGGATCTTCCGATTCCCCGGCGGCGATGCCGATAAGCTCGGTGCCCTGGAAGGAGAAGCCGACAATCATCGCCACGCCGATCATGGCGGCAAATCCGCCGGAGAATGGCGCATCGCCAATCTGCCAGTTGTGCCAGCCCGCGCTCTCACCGCCGCGCAGAATGCCGACGATCATCGCCACACCGACAATAATAAAGATGATCACGGTGGCTACCTTGATCAGCGAGAACCAGTATTCCGCTTCGCCAAAGCCCTTCACCGAAATGTAGTTAAGCAGGAAGATCAGGCAGAGGAACAGTGCGCTCCAGATCCAGCCCGGGGTATCCGGGAACCACCAGGTCATCACCAGCTGTGAGGCGACGAGGTCAACGGCGATGGTTACCGCCCAGTTGTACCAGTAGTTCCAGCCCAGCGCGAAGCCGAAGCCCTCTTCGACGTATTTTGCGCCGTAGGTAGAGAATGAGCCTGAAACCGGCATAAACGCCGCCAGCTCACCGAGGCTGGTCATCAGGAAGTAAACCATCAGGCCGATCAGCGCGTATGAGAGTAGCGCCCCGCCCGGGCCAGCCTGCGAAATGGTCGCGCCAGAGGCGACAAACAGGCCGGTACCAATTGAACCGCCAATAGCGATCATCGTTAAATGACGAGCTTTAAGCTCACGCCTTAACCCAGGCGGTTGTGTTGTTTTTGTGTCATGATCCATGTTTTAACGCTGCGCCTTGCAAAAAATGAGGCGCGATTATAGCAACATGGACATCCTGGTATAGCGATAACGCCACGTTATAAGTTAGCTTCATGATCGGCGGCGGATTATTAGCGACAGGCGGGCGAGGCATGCCTCGCCCCTACGGGACCCGGTTATTCGGTGCAGTAACTCAGGAAACGGCTCAGCGCTTTCGAAATATGCTTCTGGCGGTGGTGAATGCGGTACAGCGTGCGCTTGAGCGCGGGTAGCGGTATCGACACTTCCACCAGCGTCCCCATCTCCAGCTGCTCGGCAATCACCCGCCGCGACAGGCAGCTGATCCCCATGCCGTGGCGCACCGCATTTTTAATCGCCTCCGAATTGCCCAGCTCCAGCGCCAGCTCAAACTGCGGCAGATGCGACAGCAGCAGATAATCGACAATCTCACGCGTGCCGGAACCGTGCTCGCGCAGGATCCATGGCGCAGCCGCCAGGCTTTTCAATGAGACCGGCTGGCTGAGGATCGCGGCGCCCGGCGCGGCAAACACCACCAGCTCATCTTCCAGCCACGGCTCGGTGATCAGCTCGGCCATATGGCACGGCCCCTCAATTAAGCCAATATCGACGCGAAAATCCGCGACGGCGGTGATCACATCCTGACTGTTGCCAACGCTCATCTCCAGCGGCAGCGCCGGGAAATCGCGGCGATAGTTGGCAATCATTCCCGGCAGCAGATAGTTGCCAATGGTGCTACTGGCCGACACGCGCAGCGCGCCGTTATCCTCGCGAAACAGCTGCTCGATCTCCAGCGCCTGCTCCAGCAATCCTACCGCCCGTGGATAGAGCAGGCGGCCATGCTCGTTAATCACCAGCCGTTTACCGACGCGGTCAAACAGCTGCACGCTGAGCTGCCCCTCCAGATCGGCGAGGGCGGCGCTGACTGCCGACTGCGACAGCGCCAGCACCTGAGATGCCTGGGTGGTCGATCCGCTTTTCAGCACCTCAGTAAAAACTTCCAGCTGGCGCAGGGTGATATGCATAGTCGTTCCTTACTGTTATTGCGGCTCATCGGGCCTCGATCAGACGATGACGCGTTAACACTTATAGTGGTTAATTATAAATATATAATCAATTTCTCTTTTATACCAGCCCCCCTCATTATGTGGATATTGCATAAGGAGAAGAGATCATGGCTGAACTTAATATTACTCATCATCACCCGCGCCCGACGCGTTTTGCTCCCGGCGTACTGCTGGCATTGGTTATTGCCGCTGCGGCGATCTGGCTGGGCAACCAGCCGCAAATCGCCGCGCTGGGTCTGGGATCGTTAACGCTGGCGATTATCGGCGGGATCGTGGTCGGTAATAGCGTTTATCCGCGCATTGCCGTGCACTGTGACAGCGGCGTCGTGCTGGCCAAACAGCGCATGTTGCGTGCCGGTATCGTGCTTTATGGTTTTCGCTTGACTGTGCAACAGCTTACCGATGTCGGCATCAGCGGTGTGATTATCGATGCGCTAACGCTCAGCTCCACCTTTATGCTTGCCTGCTGGCTGGGGCAGCGCGTGCTGGGGCTGGACCGTGATACCAGCTGGCTGATCGGCGCGGGCAGCAGCATCTGCGGCGCTGCGGCTGTACTGGCGACCGAGCCGGTGGTGAAAGCGGACCCGGCCAAAGTCGCGGTTGCCATTGCGACGGTGGTGATTTTCGGCACGCTGGCCATCTTCATCTATCCGCTGATGTGGCCGCTGGTGAGCCACTGGCTGCCGCAGGTCAGCGCCAGTGAGTTCGGCGTCTATACCGGTTCCACCATGCACGAAGTGGCGCAGGTGGTGGCCGCCGGGCACGCGATTGGCCCGGATGCGGAGAACTCAGCGGTGATCGCCAAACTGCTGCGCGTGATGATGCTTGCGCCGTTCCTGGTGCTGCTGGCGGCGCGGGTGCGCCGCAGTGACAGCAGCAAAAGCAGCGGGCCGATTACCTTCCCGTGGTTCGCGCTAATGTTCATTGTGGTCACGCTGTTTAACTCGCTGCATCTGCTGCCGCCGGTGGTGATTAGTTATATCAATCAGCTGGATAACATCTTACTGGCAACGGCGATGGCGGCGCTTGGCCTGACCACCCATGCTGGCTCACTGAAAAAGGCGGGCCTGAAACCCCTGCTGCTCGGACTGATGCTGTTTGTCTGGCTGATTGTCGGTGGCGGTGCGATCAATCTGGCGGTCGCGCATTTGATGGCATAATTCCTGCCGTTTTCCGGTTATGATGATGCGCCTGCATTGCGCAGAATCATTAACAGGAGAACGGCATGAAATATATCGGTGCCCACGTCAGCGCGGCTGGCGGTGTGGATCAGGCGGTACAACGCGCATATGAACTGGAAGCGACCGCTTTCGCGCTCTTTACCAAAAACCAGCGCCAGTGGCGCGCGTCTCCGCTGACTGATGAAGTGATTTCCGCCTTTCGCCTCGCCTGTGAAAAGTATCACTACACGCCCGGGCAGATCCTGCCGCACGACAGCTACCTGATTAACCTCGGCCACCCGGTGAGTGAAGCGCTGGAAAAGTCGCGTGAAGCCTTCCATGATGAAGTGACGCGCTGCATGCAGCTCGGCCTGACGCTGCTGAACTTCCATCCCGGCAGCCATCTGCATCAGATTAGCGAAGAGGATTGCCTGAAGCGTATCGCCGAGTCGATCAATATCGTGCTGGATAAAACCGAAGGGGTGACGGCGGTGATCGAAAACACCGCCGGTCAGGGCAGCAATCTTGGCTTCCGCTTTGAACATCTGGCCGCGATTATCGACGGCGTGGAGGATAAATCCCGCGTCGGCGTCTGCATTGATACCTGCCATGCCTTTGCCGGGGGCTACGATCTGCGCACGGAAGAGGAGTGCGTGAAAACGTTTGCCGAGTTTGAGCGCATCGTTGGCTTCCAGTATCTGCGCGGGATGCACCTCAACGATGCCAAGAGCGAGTTTAACAGCCGCGTTGACCGTCACCACAGTCTTGGCGAAGGCAATATTGGAAAAACGGTATTTAGCTGGCTAATGAAGGATGCGCGTTTTGACGGGATCCCGATGATTCTGGAAACCGTTAATCCGGATATCTGGAAAGATGAAATTGCGTGGCTGAAGTCGGAACAACAATCGTCATGAATATTAAAGGGCTGACCGAAAAAGAAGGTCAGCCCCAACTGTAGGGGTCGACCGCTTTTCTGGTCGACCCATGACCAAAGATTACATTTTCAGTGCTTCTGCTTCCGAGCGCTTCAGCACCGCGTAAGCCAGGCCAGCAATCAGCGTACCGACGATGATGGCCGCAAGGTAGCCCAGCACCGGGGTGATCGCGCCAGGGATCAGCAGTACAAACAGACCGCCGTGTGGCGCCATCAGTTTGGCACCAATCGCCATCGACATCGCACCCGTTACCGCACCACCGATGATGCAGCAAGGCAGAACGCGCATCGGGTCACGCGCCGCAAACGGAATCGCACCTTCAGAAATAAAGCACAGTCCCAGTACCAGCGCCGCTTTGCCGCCTTCCTGCTGACCCTTGTTGAACTTCTTACGCGCAACCAGCGTCGCCAGACCCATCGCCAGCGGTGGCACCATACCGGCGGCCATAATCGCCGCCATAGGAGCGTAGGTTTGTGAGCTTAGCAGCCCAACGCCGAACGCATAGGCCACTTTGTTCACCGGGCCGCCCATATCGGTACACATCATGCCGCCGAGAATCGCACCCAGCACCACCGCGTTAGCGGTACCCAGGTTCGCCAGCCACGCGGTCAGACCGGACATAATGCCCGCCACCGGCGTGCCCACCACGTAGATCATCAGCAGACCGGTGATCAGGCTGGCAACCAGCGGAATGATCAGGATCGGCTTCAGCGCTTCCATACTGGTCGGCAGTTTCACCTTCGAGCTGAGGAACTTCGCGGCATAACCGGCAATGAAACCGGCGATAATACCGCCAAGGAAGCCGGCGTTAATGCTGGTGGCGATCATCCCGCCAATCAGACCCGGGGTCAGACCCGGACGGTCGGCAATCGAGAAGGCAATAAAGCCTGCCAGCACCGGCACCATCAGGGCGAAGGCACTGCCGCCACCGATCTGCATCAGCGCCGCAGCCAGCGTACCCTGCTCTTTAAACGCGGTGATACCAAAGGCAAACGACAGCGCGATGCTCAGACCACCCGCCACCACCATCGGCAGCATGTAGGAGACGCCGGTCAGCAGGTGACGATAGGCACCGGCCTTCTCTTTCTTATCTTCCGTAGCGGAAGAGTGGCCGCCCTGCGGCTGGTAAGGCTTGGCTTCCGCCACGGCCTTATCCAGTTCCTGCGAGGTTTTCTTCAGAGCAAGGCCGGTAGAGGTGCGGTACATCGGCTTACCGGCAAACTTAGCCAGGTCCACTTCGATATCCGCCGCCACGATCACCAGGTCAGCCTCGGCCACTTCTTCCGCAGTTATTGCGTTACCCGCGCCCACTGAACCACGGGTTTCCACCTTCACCCACCAGCCGCGCTTTTTCGCTTCGGTGTCGATGGCTTCCGCCGCCATAAAGGTGTGCGCCACGCCGGTCGGGCAAGCGGTGACGGCCACGATGCGTTTTGGCCCTTTGCTGACGGCCGCAGCAGGCGCTGCCGCCGCGCTCACCGCTGGTGCAGTGTACGGCTGGGCGTCAGTCTGCGCTTTCGCCAGCACCTGGCCAGGCTCGCGCAGCAGCTGCTCGATATCTGCCAGATAGATGGCTTTACCGTTCAGCGTACTGTCCGCTGGAATATTTTTACCTGCAACAATGACCTGGTCCGCTTCTGCCGGGTTATCCGTCAGCGTCAGACCGGCTTTTGCAGCAGCCGCAGTAGTGATATTTTTTGCCAGATAGCCCGTTGCCAGTCCCAGCGAAGAATCGATTATCAGCAGCGTTTTCATTAAGCTTCTCCTGCTGTTAGTTGTAAGGTTGTAGGTCGACACGCGCCATCATCGCGGCCAACTGGGTACGATCGGTAACGCCCACGTTGCTCTGGCTGACGGCCATCGCCGCCACTGCCGTTGCAAGACGCAGTGTGTGCTCGCTGGATTCGCGCATCAGCAGGCCGTAAATCAGCCCGCCAACCATCGAATCACCGGCACCCACGGTGCTTACAACTTCACAGGCAGGTGGTTTTGCAATCCATTCGCCTGAAGCATTCACCCACAGCGCCCCTTCGGCACCGAGAGAGATCACCACGTGTGCGATACCCTGCTCACGCAGCGCATGTGCTGCTTCAATCACATCTTGTAATGTCGGGAGTTTGCGCCCGGCCCAGATTTCCAGCTCGCGGCGGTTAGGCTTAACCAGCCACGGCGCGGCTTTCAGGCCAGCGACCAGCGCCTCACGGCTGCTGTCAAAAATGATGCACGGGCAGTGGGTGCGCAGCTGCGTCATCCACTCGGTGAACGCATCCGGATCGACGCCCGCTGGCAGACTGCCGCTGACGCAGACCATGTCGAACTGACCCAGCCAGGTCAGCGAATCGGCGGTGAAGCGGTCCCAGTCCTGAGCGGTGACTTCAAAACCGGAGAAGTTCAGGTCGGTCACGTCGCCGTCTTTTTCCGTCAGCTTGACGTTGATACGCGTGCGCCCTTCCACCACCTGGAAGCGGTTGGCGATGCCAAGGTCGCTAAACAGGTGCTGGAAGCCGTCCTGGTTCTCTTTGCCGAGGAAGCCGCCAACGGTGACGTCGATGCCGAGATCCTTCAGCACTTTGGCCACGTTGATGCCCTTGCCCGCCGCGTGCAGCCCGGTGGTTTTTACCAGGTTGACTTCACCGCGTTCAACTTCCGGCACGTACCCGACCAGGTCATAGGCCGGGTTGAGGGTAATGGTGGCTACGCGTCTGCTCATGCTGCCCCCTCACCCAGGCCGGAAGCGATGGCGGCACCGATGGCATCCAGCGCGGCGCGGGCATCTTCACCGCTGGCGGTAAAGCGCAGGCGGTGGCCTTTTTTCACGCCCAGCGCCACCACTTTCATCAGGCTGCGGCCGTTAGCGGGCTTACCGCTGCCGTCGAGGTTAGTCACGGTGACATCACAGTTGAACTGCTTGATCACGCTGACCAGCGCGGTGCCCGGACGGGCATGCAGGCCATGTTCATTACGAATGCTGAACTCTTCGGTCAGCACGTCTGCCTGCTCAGAAACTTCGCTGGTTAACAGCGCGAGGATCCCGGCGGCATCGGCGCTCAGCAGGCGCTCGGCTTTCTGCTGGATCAGCAGGTCGCTTAAATAGTTGAGCACGGTTAGCGGCTGGTCATCGGCGACGGAGACGGTGATCAGCAGCTGTGCAGTTTCACCATTCACATCAAATGGGGCGGCAGCGCGGCTAATCGCCACGGCGCTGGCGAGGTTACCGCTGGTGCTGTCGCTCAGCCAGACGCCCTGCCCGAGGTTCAGTGGCTTACCGGCAATCACGCAGGTCAGGAATGAGGCATCCACCGCGCCGGCCTGCTGTAAACGCCCGGCGTTCAGCGCCTGCAGGGTCATAAGATCGCTGGCCGCTACGTCGGTGGCAATCAGCGAGGTATCAAATTTGAATTCGGCGGCCAGCTTCTCACCCATCAGGATGCTGCGCAGCGTCTCGGCAGAGTCGGCCGTTTTCAGCTGTTCCGTTACGCTGTCATCGCTCAGTACGTGCGTCAGCTGGCGCAGCAGCGCCAGGTGCTCGTCAGACTTCGCCGCAATGCCGATCACCACATAGGCAGTCTGATCGTCACCCCAGGCAATGCCCTGCGGGAACTGGAATACCTGCACGCCGGTTTTCAGCACCAGGTCGCGGGTATCGGTGGTACCGTGCGGGATAGCGATGCCGTTACCCAGATAGGTGGAGGTCTGCTGTTCACGCGCCAGCATGCCGTTTACGTAGCCTTCGCCCACGTTACCTGCTGCGGTCAGCGCGGCAGCAACCTGACGAATGGCATCCTGTTTGTCGCCGGCCTGGGCACCAGGCTTAATGGCGTTGAGTTCTAACTGGAACATGGTTCTCCTCGCTGCTGAATTTGAATCGTTTCAGCTAATTTGAGAAAAAAAGCGCTATCACCTTGATAACAACCTGAAGCGACAACGCTGAAACGTTTCAATCAGTTTGGTCCCGTTAGCGGATCCGTTGCAAGTTTTACTGTGAACGGCGTAGCAGATTTTTGATGTCCCGCACATTTCATCAAGGTTTTTCGGAAAAAGAGCCCCTTAACTCAAATAGCTGAAGGCCTGCTGAAGCCAGACGGCACAGGGCTTTATTGTGCAAAAAGTGCGTTAATTCCACACACTTGCGCAAAGGATTGCAAAAGCATTCCCGCCCGCTGGATAACGGCGTAAAATCTCGCCGTTTTTCCTTATCAGGCCCGCTTACCCGATGCAAATACCCGCTGCCCCCGCCAGAACCTTGCCCGGCAACCAATCGCTGGCCTTCCTCGTGGTGGCTTTTATCTCTGGCCTCGCCGGGGCGCTACAGACCCCGACTCTCAGCCTGTTTCTCACCAGCGAAGTGCAGGTGCGGCCTTTTATGGTTGGGCTGTTTTTCACCTTTAATGCGGTCATTGGCATTCTGGTCAGCCAGCTGCTGGCGCGTTACTCGGACCGCAAAGGCGACCGTAAAACGCTGATCCTTTACTGCTGCCTGCTCGGTGCGCTGGCTTCTCTGCTGTTCGCCTGGAACCGCAGCTACTTCGTGCTGCTGCTGGTTGGCGTGCTGCTTTCCAGCTTTGGCAGCAGCGCGACCTCGCAAATGTTTGCGCTGGCGCGTGAGCACGCCGATAAAACCGGGCGCGAGAGCGTGATGTTCAGCTCGGTGATGCGCGCACAGATTTCTCTGGCGTGGATGATTGGCCCGCCCTTAGCCTTTGCGCTGGCGCTCGGCTACGGTTTCCGCACCATGTATCTCACCGCCGCCATTGCCTTTGTGCTGTGCGCGGTCATTGTACGCTACCTGCTGCCGTCAATGCGCAAAACGACGCAGGTGACCGCAAAACCCATTCAGGCGCCGCGCCAGCACCGCCGCGCTACCCTGACGCTGTTTATCGCCTGCACCCTGATGTGGTCCTGCAACGGGCTGTATCTGATTACCATGCCGCTATACGTAGTCAATGAACTGCATCTGCCGGAGAAGCTGGCGGGGATCATGATGGGGCTGGCGGCCGGGCTGGAGATCCCGATCATGCTGCTGGCGGGCTATTACGCCAGGCGCTTTGGCAAACGCCTGTTAATGCGCATCGCCGCCGTTGCCGGGCTGCTGTTTTACGCCGGCACGCTGCTGTTTGATGGTGAGATGCAGATGCTGGTATTGCAGGGGCTGAACGCGGTGTTTATCGGTATCCTCGCGGGTATTGGGATGATCTACTTCCAGGATATGATGCCCGGCCAGGCCGGAGCGGCCACGACGCTGTTCACCAACTCAACGCGGATGGGCTGGATTGTTGGCGGCGCGCTGGCGGGTGCCGTGGCGCAGTTCTGGAGCTATCATGGCGTATTGTGGTTTGCGGTGGTGATGATGGCGGCAGCAATCGCCTGCCTGTTACGCGTGCCGGAACCAAAAGTGCAGAGTTGTGAAGTGGCACAAGGGTAATTCAGGGCGCGGTTTGCGCCTCCAGATCCAGCAGAAACACCATCGCCTGCTGGCGGCTACTGCCGCACATCGTCAATTCCGGCTGCAACCCGGCACAGACTTTCGGTCGCAGCGGGGAGCCGAATATTTTGCAGCGCGACTGGCTGTCGAGCTGTACGCAGGGCGTGTTCGCCGGTTTGCCCTGCGGCATCCCAGGGATAGGGCTTGATATAGAAGGAGCAATGCAACAGGCCCCACAGTCGATTCGGCATTCCATCAGGACCTCTTAAATTCTTTGTCTTCGAAAAAACATTAACACACTGTCACAATCGGGGCGATAGCATGTAACCAAGAACTATTCCCCTATAAAATGAGCGATTTTCCTCTTAGGTGGGTTAATGTTCCTTTTAAAACATGAAACATATGCTGTAAAATCCACCAGTTACACCGCCCTAGCTTACGATGAATTAAGCCCCTCGTTTTACAAGGAGTTGCCATGAGCTTTTACATTAAGAAAAGCATTCGAGTCGGACCGATGAGATTTAACCTATCCAAATCAGGAGTCGGTGCATCTATTGGTATAAAAGGACTGAGGTTTGGTTCTGGCCCAAGAGGAAATTACATCCACATCGGTGCTGGCGGAGTCTATTATCGTGCTTCGCTTTCACCAAGCCTAGTCCCACAGAACAGAAAGAATGTTCAACATGAACCAGACGACTCCCCAATAGAACCTGACACTACACATGCACCTCTTGAGGAAATCGAGTCATCCCATATCTCGGAAATCGTTGATTCAAGTTCCCGAGAACTGCTTGAAGAGTTGAACAACAAACGTAAGAAGTCACAAATATGGCCCTTGGTCATGTGCCTTTCGATTGCGCTGTTACTTTACGGTTTTTCACAGGCATGGCCTGAGTGGTGCCTCGCTATAGGATTTATCGTAGGGGTAGCAATCTCTGTTTTTGCTTACATGTACGATCAGCTAAGAAAGACTACTGTGCTTTTTTATGACTTTGATGATCAAATGATGGCATGTTACCAGCAACTTCATGAGAGTGGAGCCAAGCTCGCAAGCTGCTCAAAAGTATGGCATATAGAAGCTTCTGGAGCCGTTTATGACCCCAAGTATCATGCCGGAGCTGGTAACTTACTACGCAGAAAAGTAACCTCTATCAGCAAATCAAAGCCTCCCTTTGTTAAAACAAATATTGAGACGATTGCTATCAACGTCGGTCGCCAAACATTACATTTTTTTCCAGATAGAGTACTCGTTTATGACCGTAAAGGTGTAGGCGCTGTTGGTTATAACCAGCTATTCGTTAATGTTGGTGATAGCCAATTCATTGAAAGCGAAGGTGTACCTAGAGATGCCATAGTCGTTGGCAGGACATGGAAGTATGTGAACAAGTCTGGAGGCCCAGACAGAAGATTTAAAGACAATTCAGAACTTCCTATATGTCTGTATGAAAACCTTTCGTTTACAAGTCATTCTGGACTAAATGAGTTATTACAACTGTCTAAAACTGGCTATGGCGAAAGCTTTTCACATTCAATTGAAACACTTAGCAAAAAAGTCATTTCTGCTTAGCTATGTCATTTTTATACTGCGAATAATTGACTATTAGGCTTGCCGTTCGGCATGCCGGGAATAGGCGATGAAATTGACGGTGCTGTACAGCAGGCACCACATCCGGCACGACATTCCATCACTGACCCCCTGTAATAAGATCGCGACAATAGCAGCTCGCCCCGCTGAATACTATTCTTTAACGACGGCCCCAAGGGTCGACCGAAAAAGAAGGTCGACCTTTGGGGTATGCCCGAAAATGACGTCCATCGCTAAACGTCCTTTAACCGGTCTGAGCTTAGCCTGAGCACGCCGGAACGGCAAAAGACGCTCCCTGCGGGCCTCGGCACGCGGCATCCCTGCCGCGTGACGTCCGGCTTACCTCAGGCCGAGCTCATCCCCCACTATCATCGTGCTCGCTGTGGGTTTTAAACCGCGACGCTGAAGCTTTGGGTGCAAGGAGTGAGGGCTGATTGCAGCAGGCCCACGGCCAGGGATGGCCGTGAGCCAGGCTACAGGGATGTATTCATGCCGGTGCGGAAAGCAGCCCTCCCTCCTGAAACCGGGCATCTGTCATCCCGCGATAATATTCAGATCAGTTTTTGTGGGAACACCTCACAGGTTGCCCCCTACGATTCCCTGAGATTTTGATGATCTTCCGGACAGATATTTTCACTGCGCCATCTTGCCTGGCGGCAGCGGCGCGAGTAACGTGTCGCGATAATTTATCCTCTTCACGACGAGACCTGTTTTATGCCAAGAGCGAACGAAGTTAAAAAGGGCATGGCGATCAATTACAACGGCAAGCTGCTGTTAGTCAAAGATATTGATGTACAAAGCCCCAGCGCCCGCGGCGCGTCCACCCTTTATAAGATGCGCTTTACCGATGTGCGTACCGGCCTGAAAGTCGAGGAGCGCTTCAAAGGCGATGACCTTCTCGACACCATCCAGCTAAGCCGCCGTCAGGTCACCTTCTCCTATATTGACGGTGACGAGTACGTGTTTATGGATGACGAAGACTACACCCCTTACAACTTTAAGCAGGAGCAGATTGAAGATGAGCTGCTGTTCCTGCCGGAAGGCGGCATTCCGGGTATTCAGGTGCTGACCATGGACGGCCAGATTCTGGCGCTGGAGCTGCCGCAAACGGTGGACATGGAAATCGTTGAAACCACGCCTGGCATTAAAGGCGCTTCCGCCAGCGCCCGCACCAAACCGGCCAAAATGAGTACCGGCCTGGTGGTGCAGGTGCCGGAATATCTGAGCAACGGCGACAAAATCCGCATTCACATCCCGGAACGCCGTTACATGAGCCGCGCTGACTAGCCTTCGCCTGCGACCATAAAAAAAGGCGCGGTCTGATGACGGCGCCGTTGATGTTATGTTATAACAACTTGATTATGATTACTGATACTCTACCGTGACAATCCCCACTCTTCGCTGCGCATCAATCCAGTGGATTTTGCTGCTGCCGAGATTATAGGGAAGCTGTTGTGATGTGGTGTGGTTCAGCGCCAGCGTGCTGACTTTGGTCTGGCCATTGCGATAGCAGGAGACGGTAATCTGCCTTTTATCAGCTTGTGAATCGCAGAGAGACTCAACGATACTGCCTTGAAAATGAATAACACCCGAACCGCTCGTTGATTGACTATTCCCTGCCATAACACTGCTCGTCCATGAGGCGAATAGCACCACGGCCGCAGCCGCAATAATGCTTTTCATGCTCACCTCATTGTTTATTGTATTCATTATTAGGATAGCTAATTACAATTAGTTACATGATGAAAACAAATCACGCTGAGGAACGATAAATATCATTAAAGTTTTCTCAAGGAGTGCCGATGACGCGCGTCAACCTGATTACTGGCTTTCTCGGAAGCGGAAAAACCACCACGCTGCGCCACCTGCTGGCCGGCAAGCCTGAGGGTGAAAACTGGGCGGTGCTGGTGAATGAGTTTGGCGAAATCGGTATCGACGGTGCCCTGCTGGCGGAGAGCGGCGCGGTGCTGAAGGAAATACCCGGCGGCTGTATGTGCTGCGTCAACGGTCTGCCGATGCAGGTCGGGCTAAATATGCTGCTCAAGCAGACCAGGCCAGACCGCCTGCTGATCGAACCCACCGGCCTTGGCCACCCTAAACAGATTCTGGATATGTTATCGGCGGCGGTGTATCAGCCGTGGATCGATCTGCGCGCCACGCTTTGCCTGCTTGATCCGCGCCAGCTGGCGGATAATCGCGTAGTAGAAAATGAGAACTTCCGCGATCAGCTGGCCGCCGCCGATATTATTATTGCCAATAAGCAGGACCGCTGGGACGAGGTGACGGAAACGGCGCTCGCCCAGTGGCAGCAGGATTTCGGCCAGGCGCGGCCGCTGGTGCGCACCTCTCAAGGCACCATCGACGCCGCCCTGCTCGACCAGCCTCGCAGCAATCAGCAGGCGCTACCCTCCCCTTTGCATCACCATCACGGCGCGCCCTCTGCGCTGGCCTCGCTGCGCCTGAATGAACATTCCCGCTGGCGCCGCGCGCTGAATCAGGGCCAGGGCTATTATGCGGCAGGCTGGATTTTCGACAGTGACACCGTATTCGACACCCTCGGCCTGCTTGAATGGGCGCGGCTGGCGCCCGCTTCGCGCGTGAAGGGCGTGCTGCGCATCGCGGAGGGCCTGGTGAGCATTAACCGCCAGGGCGCCGACTTTCATATTGAAACCCGCCCGTTGCCCCCGCCGGACAGCCGGATTGAGCTTATTCATCAGGAACAGGCCGATTGGAATATTCTGCAAACCTCTTTGTTGAATCTTCGTTTATAATTTCAGGCATACTCTACGCCGCGACATTTCTTAATAAATCCTTAATCAACATGACAACTAAACGCCTGCTAACAATTCTGGCCCTGAACGCTGCGGGCTTTGCGCTGTTCTTCTCGTGGTATCTGCCGGTGAACCATGGCCAGTGGTTTATCCTCGACAAGACGATTTTCTACTGGTTCAACCAACATCTGGTGACTAGTAAGGCTCTGCTGTGGCTGGTAGCCATCACCAACTATCGTGCGTTTGACGGCGTATCACTGCTGGCGATGGGTGCGCTGTATCTGCACTTCTGGCGCCGCGAAACCCCACAGGGGCGGCGCCGGATGTTGGCGATTGGCATCACGATGCTGATTAGCGCGGTGGGTCTGAATCAGTTAGGGCACTTGATCCCGGTCTCTCACGGCAGCCCGACGAAATTTTTCCCGGACGTTAACCATGTGACCAAACTGACCGGCATTCCGACTAAAGACTCCTCTGCGGACAGCTTCCCGGGCGATCACGGCATGATGCTGATGATATTCGCCTGCTTTATGCTGCGTTATTTCACCCGCCGCGCGTTTGCCGTCGCTGTGGTTATCGTGCTGGTATTTGCTCTGCCGCGCGTAATGATTGGCGCCCACTGGTTTACCGATATCGCCGTGGGATCGTTATCGATAGTGCTGGTGGGTATGAGCTGGTGGCTGATCACGCCTGCGAGTGATTATCTGGTGAACTGGCTGGATCGAAACCTGCCGGGAAAATATAAGCCGCAGAAATAATTTATTGGCAGTAGCGAAACGGCGGGGAATATTTCCTCGCCTGCTGCTGCGATAAATGAAATTAATGAGTCTGCTAACGAAGCGTGGTAAATAGAATTTGTTATGCTCTGGCCCACACAAAATCCTCTGATTTTCCCATCCGTCCAGCCCGATAATTCTGATTTTAACTTGACTATGAGAGCGTTGTTGCAAAATTGCACTTAGGTGCACACGGTTGCGCTGCAAATTGACGATAATGTAACCAATTCGTTGCGTAATGTTTTCACATCACAAAAACCTATAAAAAACTGCTTAAAACCCCTCGCCATGCGGCTTGTAATCGGTTAACCTCACTTTCAATTAGACGATCTGGCTAAAGTATTTCGGTAAGTTACATTTTAAAGTGTGCTAAATCACACATTTTAACGTTTTCCGAATTGTCTTACCTCGCCGTACTAATTAATCTCGTTTCGCTCCGTCACTTTTCTAACGACTTGGTCGTTAAGGACTTCAAGGGATCACAAACATAATGGTCAAGTCTCAACCTATTCTGAGATATGTTTTGCGGGCGCTCCCCGCTGTCGCGTTAGCGGCGCTGTTGTCAGCATGTAGTTCGAACAGCGGACACAATGTACAAACTGATACTCATGCAGTTAAAAGCCAGAACGGTTTTTTACTTCAAGCGTCTCAGGATGAATTCGAACAGATGGTTCAGAATGTGGATATCAAATCCCGCCTGATGGACCAGTACGCGGACTGGAAAGGTGTGCGTTACCGCTTAGGCGGTACCAGCAAGCGTGGCGTTGATTGCTCCGCCTTTGTACAGAACACGTTCCGTGAGCAGTTTGGCCTGGATCTGCCCCGCTCGACCTACGAGCAGGAAGATACCGGTAAAAGTATTCAGCGCACGAAACTGCGCCCGGGTGATTTAGTGCTGTTCCGTGCAGGCTCTACGGGTCGTCATGTCGGTATTTATATCGGTAATGATAACTTCGTTCATGCCTCTACCAGCAGCGGTGTGATGATTTCTAACCTGAATGACTCATACTGGAAAAATCGCTACCGCGATGCACGTCGCGTACTGAGCCATACGCAAAGCTAACTTCCGATCTCCTGAAGTTCGCGAAACACGAGATATGAAAACGCTGCCCCGGCAGCGTTTTTTTTTGCCTGATTTTCAGCACCAACAGCGGCGCTGAGAAAGGATTGATATTCATCAATAATCATAGAGACAGAACGGCCAGCGCCGTTATATTCTCATGGGCTTCACCTGAGAGCAGTATTTGACGACAACATAATAAGAACCGGCGAAAACGGGAGAAATGACCCCATGCCACTCACCACCACCGTCAGGCGGCATGTGACGCATCCGCGCAGGATAATCTGCCTGAGTGCGGCAATGGGTCTGCTCTTTTTTCTGTTATTTGTTGCTATCACGCTGTTCCTGACCTGGAACCGGCGCTCCGAAGGCCATAACCGGCTTGCTGGGTATACGCAGTCTTACGCGATCAACGTTTTCGACGAGCTGAAAGCCACCCTGTTGCCCTTGCAGGGCGCGACGCAGGCTTCCTGTGAGCGGATTCGCAGTGATTTAACCCAGCGCGCGGCCTTTGCGGCCAATATTCGCGCCATTCTGCTGGTGAAAGATCGCAGCGCTTTTTGTTCCTCCGCCACCGGCCCGATGGCGCTGGATATTACTCAAATCTCGCCCGAAACCGACGCCAGCCGTGCCGTGGATATTCGCCTGATCCCCGGAACGCCGATGGTGCGCAACAAACCCGCTATCGTGCTGTGGCTGAAAAACGCCACCCAGCCCGGCAGTGGGATCTTTACCACGCTGAATATCAACCTGACCCCTTACCTGCTGCTCGCTTCACGCCAGCAGGAGATCAGCGGTATGGCGATTGCCGCCGGCCAGATGGCGCTGACCACCTGGAATGACAAAGTGGTCAGCAGCAGTCAGCTGCCCGCCAGCCCGCTGCGTAAAATCGCCATTCCGGGCTATCCGCTCACGCTCTATTTGTATGGCGAAGCGCTGCCCGCACGCGATGTTCATCTCATTTTGCTGGCCGGGCTGCTGGTGGGCGTGCTGATTACCTGCGGCTGCTTCCTGCTGTTGACCCTGCGCCTGCGCCCCGGCAAGGAGATCCTGCTGGGGATTAAGCGCGGCGAGTTTCACGTTGAGTACCAGCCGGTCATTGATGCCAGCAGCGGCAAACCCTACGCGATCGAAGCACTGCTACGCTGGACGCATCCGACCGAGGGACGCATTCCACCGGACTCCTTTATCAGCTACGCCGAAGGGCAAAACCTGATCGTCCCACTGACCCGCCATCTGTTTCGCCTGGTGGCGCGCGATGCTCATCGCCTGCGTCACGCCGTGCCTAAGGGCACCAAAATGGGTGTTAATCTCTCCCCTGCTCATCTGGTTCATCCGACCTTCCGTCAGGACGTCAACGACTGGATTAGCGCGATGCCAGCAGACCACTTTGGCTATATGTTTGAGATTACCGAACGCTCCATGGTGGCTGAGGCAAATGCCGATGAGGTGTTCGACTGGATCCGCGAGCGCGGAATTAAAATTGCCATTGATGATTTCGGCACCGGTCACAGTGCCCTGATCTATCTGGAAAAGTTCCAGTTTGACTACCTGAAGGTTGACCGTGGCTTTGTGCAGAGCATCGGCATGGAGACGGTAAACTCACCGGTGCTGGACACCGTGCTGAGCCTGGCGAAAAAGCTTAATCTTAAAACCGTGGCCGAAGGGGTGGAAACCGGAGAACAGGCGCTATGGTTAATTAACCGCGGCGTGACCCATATGCAGGGTTATCTGTTTAGTCGTCCGCGCGGCGTGGCGCAGCTGATCGAATATTATCTGCAGCAGCAGGCACCGGCTAAAATTCTCAGCGTCAACCTCTAGCAGATACTGTCAAAGCGGGTAAAAAGCCTTTAATATCATTGCTCCGCCCGGCTAATGGTGTCAGGCTTACGCAGATTACTGACCCGTCACAGGTGGGAGCCGATGAAACCATGATTGCGCGTATTGTTACCCTGACTCTCTTTGCCCTGATCGCCAGCGTTGCACAGGCGGAAAAGATTAATGTGAGCTACAGCTTTGCTCAGCTGGGTACAGCGAAATACGCCAGCGGTTTCAACCACTTTGATTATGCCGACCCCGCCGCACCGAAAGGCGGCACTATTACCCTCTCCGCCATTGGCACCTACGACAACTTTAACCGTTACGCCATGCGCGGCAACCCGGCCGTAGGAACTGAATCGCTGTACGACACGCTGTTTACCTCCTCGGATGATGAAACCGGCAGCCTTTACCCGCTGGTGGCCGAGTTCGCCCGCTACCCGGATGATTACCGCTGGGTTGAGGTCAGCATTAATCCGCAGGCGCGTTTCCAGGACGGCACGCCGATTACCGCTGAAGATGCGGCCTTCACCTTTAAACTGTTTATGACCCAGGGCGTGCCGCAGTATCGCGTGATCTATAAGGGCGTGACGGCAAAAGCCATTTCGCGCCTGACGGTGCGTTTTGAGCTGCCAAAGTCCGACCGTGACCAGATGCTCTCCCTGCTGTCGTCGAAAGTTTTTCCGAAAAGCTTCTGGAAAGATCACAACCTCGCCGACCCGCTGCCGTCACCGCCACCGTCCAGCGGTCCGTACCGCATCACTGCCTATAAAGTGGGCCAGTCCGTCACTTATACGCGGGTGAAAAACTACTGGGCAGCGGATCTGCCGGTGAATAAAGGTCGCTACAATTTCGACACCATGCGTTATGACTACTATCTGGACGATAATGTCGCCTTTGAAGCCTTCAAGGCCGGGGCGTTTGATTTCCGCGCCGAAGGCTCGGCCAAGAAATGGGCTACGCAGTACAGCGGCAATAACTTTGCACGCGGCTATATCGTTAAGGATGAGGTACCTAATACCGTCAGCACTGATACCCAGTGGCTGGCGTTTAATATCCAGAAGCCGCAGTTTGCCGACCGCCGCGTGCGTGAAGCACTCTCCCTGCTGTTCGATTTTGAATGGATGAACAAAGCGCTGTTCTATAACGCCTACCGGCGCGTCGACAGCTATTTCCAGAACACCGAATATGCGGCGCGCAGCTACCCGGATGCCAAAGAGCTGGAAATTTTAGGGCCGTTAAAAGGCCAGTATCCTTCGGACGTGATTGATAAGATCTATCAGCCGCCAAAGTCGGACGCTTCAGGCTATGACCGCAGCAAACTGATGCAGGCGCTGGATTTGCTGAAGCAGGCGGGCTGGCAGCTGAAAAATCAGCAGCTGGTGAATGTGAAAACCGGCCAGCCATTCCGCTTCGAACTGCTGCTGCGCAGCGGCGGCAACGACCAGTGGGTGCTGCCGTTCCAGCATAATCTGGCGCGTATTGGTATTACGATGAACGTGCGCCAGGTTGACAGCTCACAGTACCTGGCGCGCCTGCGCAAGCGTGATTTCGATATGCTGCCTACGCGCTACCTGGCGTTTGCCACCCCGGATGCGCAGCTGCAGATTGTCTGGGCTTCCGCCTATATCGACTCTTCATGGAACACGCCGGGCGTGACCAGCCCGCTGGTGGATAATCTGATTGCGCAGATTGTGCAGCATCAGGGCGACAAAGATGCCCTGCTGCCGCTGGGCCGCGTGCTGGACCGGGTGCTGCTGTGGAACTATTACATGATCCCGATGTGGTATGCCGCCAACGATCGCTATGCGTACTGGAACAAGTTCTCGATGCCGACCACGCGCCCGACCTATGCGCAGGGCATCGACAACTGGTGGTACGATGTCAATAAAGCCGCACAGCTGCCGGCGCAACGTCGTTAAGGAGCCAGACTGTGGGTGCTTATTTAATTCGTCGCTTATTACTGATTATTCCCACGCTGTGGGCGATTATTACTATCAACTTCTTTATTGTGCAGATTGCCCCCGGCGGCCCGGTCGATCAGGCGATTGCCAATATTCAGTTCGGCCAGACCACCGGCATGCCTGGCGCCGCCGGAGAGGGCGCGGCGCACGGGCGCAGTTCGCTCAATGCCTCACCGGGCGACAATCAGTATCGCGGCTCGCGCGGGCTGGACCCGGAGGTAATCGCGGAGATCACCAAACGCTACGGCTTTGATAAGCCGCTGCACGAGCGCTACTTCACCATGCTATGGAACTACATTCGTTTCGACTTCGGTGACAGCCTGTTCCGCAGCAGCTCGGTGATCCAGCTGATTAAAGAGAGCCTGCCGGTTTCGGTGACGTTAGGGCTGTGGAGCACGCTGATCATCTACCTGGTGTCGATCCCGCTGGGGATCAAAAAGGCGGTGCGCAACGGCAGCGCGTTTGATATCTGGAGCAGCACGCTGATCATTGTCGGCTACGCCATCCCCTCTTTCCTGTTTGGTATCATCATGATCGTGCTGTTTGCCGGCGGCAGCTACCTCGACTGGTTCCCGCTACGTGGCCTGGTATCCCCGCAGTTCGACACGCTGCCGTGGTACGGCAAGGTCACAGATTATCTGTGGCATATCTGCCTGCCGGTGCTGGCAACCGTGATTGGTGGCTTCGCTACGCTGACCATGCTGACGAAAAACTCGTTTATGGATGAGATCCGCAAGCAGTATGTGGTGACCGCACGCGCAAAGGGGCTGGACGAGAAAAAGATCCTTTATCGCCACGTGTTCCGCAATGCCATGCTGCTGGTGATTGCCGGGTTTCCGGCCACCTTTATCAGCATGTTCTTTACCGGGTCGCTGCTGATTGAAGTGATGTTCTCGCTCAACGGCCTCGGGCTGCTTGGCTATGACGCCACCATCCAGCGCGATTACCCGGTGATGTTCGGCACGCTGTATATTTTCACCCTGATCGGCCTGCTGCTCAATATTCTCAGTGATATCACCTATACGCTGGTCGACCCACGTATTGATTTTGAGGGCCGCTAATGAGCCGTTTAAACCCGATTAATCAGGCGCGCTGGGCGCGATTCCGCCATAACCGCCGCGGCTACTGGTCGCTGTGGATTTTTGCCGTGCTGTTTGCCCTGTCGCTGGGCGCAGAGCTGCTGGCCAACGATAAGCCGCTGGTGGTGCACTATCACGACCGCACCTATTTCCCGCTGCTGGTGAACTATACCGAAAGCGACTTCGGCGGCCCGCTGGAGACCCCGGCTGATTATCAGGATCCTTGGCTGAAATCGCGGCTGGCAGCAAACGGCTGGGCAATCTGGGCGCCGGTGCGCTTTGGTGACGACACCATTAACTTTGCCACCGATGTTCCCTTCCCTTCCCCCCCCTCGGCGCAGAACTGGCTGGGCACCGATGCCAACGGCGGTGACGTGCTGGCACGCATTCTTTACGGCGCCCGCATCTCGCTGCTGTTCGGGCTGATGCTGACGCTGGCCTCCAGCGTGATTGGCATCCTCGCCGGCGCGATTCAGGGCTATTTCGGCGGCAGGGTCGACCTGTGGGGCCAGCGCTTTATTGAAGTGTGGTCGGGCATGCCGACGCTATTCCTGATTATCCTGCTCTCCAGCGTGATCCAGCCCGGCTTCTGGTGGCTGCTGGGCATCACCGTGCTGTTTGGCTGGATGAGCCTGGTGGGGGTGGTGCGTGCCGAATTCCTGCGCACGCGTAACTTTGACTATATCCGCGCCGCGCAGGCGATGGGCGTCAGCGACTGGCGCATTATGTCGCGCCATATGCTGCCCAATGCGATGGTCGCCACGCTCACCTACCTGCCCTTTATTCTCTGCGGCTCAATCACGACGCTGACTTCGCTCGATTTCCTCGGTTTTGGTTTACCGATGGGTTCGCCGTCGCTGGGTGAGCTGCTGCTGCAGGGCAAAAACAACCTGCAGGCGCCGTGGCTTGGCCTGACCGCTTTCTTCTCGCTGGCGATCCTGCTGTCACTGTTAATATTTATCGGCGAAGCGGTGCGCGACGCCTTTGACCCCAGCAAGGTGTATTGATATGGCACTACTCTCGATTCAGGATCTGAGCATTGCCTTTCGTCAGGGCGCGCAAGAGCGCCGCGTGGTCGAGGGGCTGTCGCTGTCGGTCGATGCCGGAGAGACGCTGGCGCTGGTCGGCGAGTCCGGCTCCGGAAAAAGCGTCACCGCCCTGTCGGTGATGCGCCTGCTGCCAACGCCGCCGGTAGTGTATCCGCAGGGTGATATTCTGTTTGCCGGGCAGAGCGTGCTGCACGCCGATGAGCGCACGCTGCGCGGCCTGCGCGGTAACCGCATCGCGATGATCTTTCAGGAGCCGATGGTGTCGCTTAATCCGCTGCACAACATCGAAAAGCAGCTGTACGAGGTGCTGTCGCTGCACCGCGGCATGCGCCGTGAAGCCGCACGGGCCGAGATGCTCAGCTGCCTTGATCGCGTGGGCATCCGCAATGCCGCGCAGCGCCTGAGTGATTTTCCGCATCAGCTTTCCGGGGGTGAACGTCAGCGCGTGATGATCGCCATGGCGCTGCTGACCCAGCCTGAATTGTTGATCGCCGATGAACCCACCACCGCGCTGGATGTAACGGTGCAGGCGCAGATCCTGGTGCTGCTGAAAGAGCTGAAGCAGGAGATGAATATGGGCCTGCTGTTTATCACGCACAATCTGAATATCGTGCGCCAGCTGGCGGACAGCGTCACGGTGATGCGCAACGGTCAGGCGGTCGAACACAATCGCACCCAGCAGCTGTTCCGCGCACCACAGCATCCCTACACGCAAAAGCTGCTGGACTCCGAGCCGGAAGGCCAGCCTGACCCGGCTGACAGTGCTGCGGAGCCGCTGCTGCGGGTAGAGAATCTGCAGGTGGCCTTCCCAATCAAACAGGGGCTGATGAAGCGCACTGTGGGCTATCACCACGCGCTGAAGTCACTGAGCTTTACGCTGCGCCCGGGTGAGAGCCTTGGGCTGGTGGGGGAATCCGGCTCTGGCAAAAGCACCACCGGGCTGGCCCTGCTGCGCCTGCTGCATTCGCAGGGTGAGATCTGGTTTAAACAGCAGCCGCTGCATTTGTGGAACCGTAAAAAGATGCTGCCGGTTCGCCGTCAGATCCAGGTGGTGTTCCAGGATCCTAACTCATCGCTCAACCCGCGCCTCAACGTGCTGCAGATTATCGCCGAGGGTCTGCAGGTGCACCATCCCGAGCTGAATGAAGCCGAGCGCGAGGCGCGCGTGATAACCGCTATGGAAGAGGTTGGGCTGGATCCGGCTACGCGCCAGCGCTATCCGTCAGAGTTTTCCGGCGGTCAGCGCCAGCGTATTGCCATTGCGCGCGCCCTGATCCTGCAGCCGCAGCTGATCATCCTGGATGAACCGACCTCATCGCTCGACCGTTCGGTGCAAAAGCAGATCCTCGCGCTACTGAAAAATCTTCAGCAGCAGCACCGGCTGGCCTATATCTTTATCAGCCACGATCTGCGCGTGGTGCGGTCGTTATGCCATCAGGTGGTGGTGTTGCGGCAGGGAGAGGTGGTGGAACAGGGCATGTGCGAAAGCGTGTTTAGCGCGCCAGCGCAGGAGTATACGCGCCAGCTGCTGGCGTTAGCCTGAGAACGGCTCGGCAATGCCTACGCCAAAGTTTTTCAGACGGCAGGTGGTGGCGCATTCGTCTTCGCGCTGGACGAACAGGCAAGGCTCCCCTTCCCACTCCAGCACCGAACAACTGAGCTGAATTTCAGCCAGCGCGGCCTCAATCTTCTGCATAATTTCCCACGCAGAAGCCCCGCTATGGCTGAGCAGGCGCAGCCCGATCACATCGTCATCGCTGTTCAGGAGGTTGAGTGCGCGTGGTTCGACAGCCATGCCAACAGGCCCGGCGCACCAGCGATAGCTTTGCGGTAAACGATGTACTACTGAATGTTGTAACGTATTCAACAGGGTTCCCCAGAGCGAATTTTAAACAATATTTTCACAAATAATTCACAAGGTAAATCATCAATTGGCGCCAGCAAAGCAACTCATTAATAACTGGCACTATTTACCCTGCAACTGTTTACCCTTCAGCGGGATAAATCCTGCGTTCGGCGGTTTTTTTGAGAGCTACCTCTCATTTATTCGTTATATTTACCGCGTTCGCCGGGCAATCACAACCAATTTTGCTGCAATCTGGTTACTTATTGCGAAATATTTTTACAAATAATCAACATATTGAGCAGGGTTTTAGTGGGGAAGCCAGGTGATATGGCTCGAGCGGAGAAAGGCTCTTCATTGGGGACGGTGCAGATCCTCGGCACGGGGCGACCGGGAAAATAGGTCTTCATCGGGGACGGCGCAGATCCTCGGCACGGGGCGACCGGAAAAAATGGTCGCCCCCTACGGCGGGCGATTACACTGTAGGGGCTGCCCCTCTTTTTCGGTCAGCCCGGGGTCAGCCTGGAGTCAGCCCGGGGTCAGCCCACCCTATCCGATTTACGTGGCCGTGAAGCGTAGGTAAACAGCACAATCGACACGGTCGCGCAGATAAAGATCGCGCCCACCATCGGCCATGCGCTGTTGAAGGTGATCAGCGACAGCAGTGCGCCAGCCAGCGCCCCCACGCCAAAGCGCAGCGTGCCCGCCAGCGAAGACGCAGTACCGGCCATATGTGGAAACTCTTCCAGGATCACCGCCATTGCATTGGATGACACCATCGCCACGCAGCCGATAAACATCGCCACGCCAAACACCAGCGGCAGGAAGCCGAGGTTCAGCGCGCTAACGATCACCATCCAGACGCCCATGGTGAACTGGATCAGCAGCCCAAGGCGGAACATCACCAGCGGCCCAAAACGGCGCACGCAGCGGCTGTTAAGCAGCGTCATCAGGAACAGAAACACCACGTTAAGCGCAAAGTAATAGCCGAAATCCTGCGGCGAGATGTGGTTCAGTTCGATGTAAACAAACGGACCGGCATTGAGGAACGAGAACAGCCCGGCAAAAGAGAAGCCGCTCGCCAGCATGTAGCTGAATACGCGCTTATGGCGGAACAGCGACAGGAAATTACGCAGGGTGGTGCGCAGGTTAAACTTCTGGCGTTGATCGTGCGGTAACGTCTCTTTGATCTGGGTCACCACCATCACGGTGGTGATGACGGCCGCGGCCGAAATGGTCCAGAAAATCGCGTGCCAGCTCCAAATCAGCAGCAGCCAGCCGCCGACAATCGGTGCCAGCAGCGGTGCAATAGTGGTGACCAGCATCACGAAAGACATCATGCGTGAAAACTCCTCTTTCGAGTAAGTGTCACGCATCAGGGCGCTGATCACCACGCTGCCGGCCGCCGCCGACAGGCCATGCATAAAGCGCAGGACAATCAGCTGATCGATGGTCTGCGCCATGGCACAGGCCCCGGCAGCAATCGCAAAGATCAGCGTGCCAACGGCAATCACCGGTTTGCGGCCAAAGCTGTCCGCCAGCGGGCCATATACCAGCTGCCCGAGCGCGAAGCCAAGAATATAGGCGTTTAGCGTCATCTGTACGCTGCCCGCAGAGACCGAGAATTCGCGGGCGATTTGCGGCAGCGCCGGAAGATACATATCAATCGACAGCGGCATTAACATCGCCAGCAGTCCGAGGATCACCACCAGACCCACAGAGGAATTCTTATCCTTAGCCACGCACCCACCCTTTAAAAAAGTCTTAACGCGCCAAACCGACGCTGGCAATTTCTTCTTCGGTTAACGGACGGTATTCACCCGGTTCCATATCCGCATCCAGGGCAATCGCGCCGATGCGCTCACGGTGCAGGGCCACTACATGGTTGCCGACGGCGGCGAACATACGTTTAACCTGGTGGTAGCGCCCTTCGCTAATGGTCAGGCGCACCGTCTGCGGGTCAATCACTTCCAGCGTCGCCGGTTTGGTCAGGGTCTTCTCATTATGCAGCTGCACGCCGTCGGCAAACTGCCGGGCAGTATCGTCAGAGAGCGGCGATTCCAGCGTCACCAGATAGGTTTTCTCGCAGTGATGGCGTGGAGAGGTAATGCGGTGCGACCACTGACCATCATCGGTCATCAGCACCAGCCCGGTGGTGTCGATATCCAGACGCCCGGCGGCGTGCAGTTTGTAAGCGGTCGGTTCAGCGAGGAAATAGAGCACCGTCGGGTGATCCGGGTCATCCGTTGAGCAGACATAGCCCTGCGGCTTATTCAGCATAAAGTAGCGCGGCCCCACCTGAACGTGCAGCGGGTTGCCGTCATATTCTACTGCGCTTTCCGCGCTGAGTTTAAAGGCACCACTGCGTACCACTTCACCGTCAACGGTGATTTTATTGGCGCGAAGTTCGCGTGCGGCGATGGCGCGGCTGACTTCCAGCTGCTGGGAAATAAATTTATCAAGTCGCATTAACTCTGCACTGCCTGTTATTTGGGGTGAAAACGGAAAATTATGTCTTGGATGTGGCGCTGAACGCTCATCCAGAATGGATTGAACAGTATAACGGGAGAAACCCACAAGGCACAGAGGGGATCGTACTCGCAAAGTAATTTCGTGGCATAATATGCCTTTGTTGCTGCTTTACGAGTGTTCATGTCGTTTACCCTACGCCCCTATCAGCAGGAAGCAGTGGATGCCACCATCAGCTACTTCCGCCGCTCCAGCCAGCCCGCCGTCATTGTGCTACCGACCGGTGCCGGAAAAAGTCTGGTGATTGCCGAACTGGCACGCGTGGCGCGCGGACGCGTGCTGGTGCTGGCGCACGTTAAGGAACTGGTGGCGCAGAACCACGCCAAGTATCAGGCCTACGGGCTGGACGCCGACATTTTCGCCGCCGGGCTGCAGCGCAAAGAGAGCCGCGCCAAAGTGGTGTTTGGCAGCGTGCAGTCGGTGGCACGCAACCTTGAGCTGTTCGATGCCGAATTTTCGCTGCTGATTGTCGACGAGTGCCACCGCATCAGCGACGCCGACGACAGCCAGTACCAGCAGATTATCAACCAGCTGCGCCAGCATAATCCGCAGCTGCGCCTGCTCGGGCTTACGGCCACGCCTTACCGTCTGGGAAAAGGCTGGATTTACCAGTTCCACTATCATGGCATGGTGCGCGGCAATGAACGCGCGCTGTTCCGCGACTGCATCTATGAGCTGCCGCTGCGCTACATGATTAAACACGGCTTTCTGGTGCCGCCGGAGCGGCTGGATATGCCGGTGGTGCAGTATGATTTTAGCCGCCTGCAGGCGCAGGAAAACGGCCTGTTTAGCGAAGCCGATCTCAATCGCGAGCTGAAGCAGCAGCAGCGCATCACGCCGCATATCATTCAGCAGATTGTTGAGTTTGCCGAACAGCGTGAGGGCGTGATGATCTTCGCCGCCACCGTTGAGCACGCGCGTGAGGTGCTCGGCCTGCTGCCCGGCAGTAAGGCGCTGATCAGTGCCGGAACCCCGGCCGCCGAACGCGACGCGCTGATTGCCGCGTTTAAAGCCCGCGAGCTGCGCTACATGGTTAATGTAGCGGTGCTGACCACCGGCTTCGATGCCCCGCACGTGGATCTGATTGCCATTCTGCGCCCGACCGAGTCCGTCAGCCTGTATCAGCAGATCGTCGGGCGCGGCCTGCGCCTCAGCCCCGGCAAAACCGACTGCCTGATCCTCGACTATGCCGGCAACCCTCACGATCTGTTCACCCCGGAAGTGGGCGCACCTAAGGGCAAAAGTGATAACCAGCCGGTGCAGGTGTTCTGCCCCGGCTGCGGCTTTGCCAATACCTTCTGGGGGAAGACCACCGCTGACGGCACCCTTATTGAGCATTTTGGCCGCCGCTGTCAGGGCGTGCTGGAGGATGATGACGGCCTGCGTGAGCAGTGCGATTATCGCTTCCGTTTTAAAAACTGCCCGCAGTGCAATGCCGAAAACGATATCGCCGCCCGCCGCTGCCGCGAGTGCGACACCATTCTGGTTGACCCGGATGATATGCTGAAAGCCGCGCTAAAGCTGAAGGATGCGCTGGTGCTGCGCTGTGCCGCAATGGTGCTGGAGAGCGGCAGCGACGAACACGGCGAGTGGCTGAAAGCACGCTATTACGATGAAGATGCCACCGAGGTCAGCGAGCGTTTTCGCCTGAAAACCCCGGCGCAGCGTACGGCCTTTGAGCAGCTGTTCCTGCGCCCGCATCAGCGTGCTCCCGGTGTGCCGCTCGGCTGGAAAACCGCCGCCGATGTGATCGCCCTGCAACCGTTACTGCGCCACCCGGATTTTGTGGTGGCGCGCAAACAGCGCCATTTCTGGCAAATTCGCGAGAAAGTGTTTGATTACCATGGGCGTTTTCGCCGCGCAAACGAGCTGCGCTGAGTTATTGCATTGCCTGGGGGGCGGTATTCGGCTATAATCCCGCCCGCTTTTGCCGGGTTCCACCCGGTCAAAGCTGAACAATCCAGACTGCTGCTGGGTCGCCTGTAGCAGGATTAAAAATTGAAGAGACTTAACAATGTTCACTATTAAAGCAGAAACTCGTAAAGAGCAGGGCAAGGGTGCGAGCCGCCGCCTGCGTACAGCTAACAAATTCCCGGCAATCATTTATGGCGGAAACGAAGCAGCTGTAGCTATCGAACTGGACCACGACTCCGTACTGAACCAGCAGACTAAGCCTGGTTTCTACGAAGAAGTGCTGACTCTGGTTGTAGATGGTAAAGAAACCAAAGTTAAAGTGCAGGCTGTTCAGCGTCACCCGTTCAAGCCAAAACTGCACCACATCGACTTCGTTCGCGCTTAATTGCCCGAGTGAAAATGATGTAAAAGAGACGCCGCATCTGCGGCGTTTTTTTTCGTCTGAATATTGTGGTGATTGGGGGCGGGCCGACCAGAAAAGAGGGTCGGCCCCTACAGAGGTGCACCCGAACCGTAGGGGGCGACCATTTGTTCCGGTCGCCCCGACAGGGGCACCCTCTTCCCTGCGGCTACTTCCCGCTGGTGCGGCGCTGCAGCTGGTCGCGCAGGTTCGGTGGCGTGCCTTTGATGGTCAGCGTGTCCGTCACCGGATCCCAGAAAATACGCTCGCCTAACAGCATCGCATCGAAGTTGATGGTTAAGCCGCCGCCGCTGCCGGCAAACTTGGTTAACTGACGCAGCGTGCTGCGGTCGGCGGGGAAGCTCTCTTCCAGCTCGTAGCCCTGCTCCTGGGTAAATGCCTGGAAGGTTTTCTCCCCCAGCGGCGCCAGCTCGTTAGACAACCCGGCCAGTTCAATCTCTTCACCGGACTTCAGCTGCTCGTTGCAGTAGGCCGAGACCTGCTGACGATAGTTCTGACGCTCGTTTTTATCCAGGCTCGCCTCTTCGCAGTAATCATCCACTGCCTGCAACAGGCCGCGGTTCTGCGCTTTGGTGTCCAGCCCGACGCTGGCACCGAGGAAATCCATAAAGAAATCGGAGACTTTACGCCCTACCCGCCCGCGCAGGAAGGTGAGATAGCGCGTCGATTCCGGGTTGGTTTCCCACTCGGTCAGATCGATACGCGCGACAATATCCGCGTGGTTGATATCCAGATAGTGCGTGCTGCTGATATCCAGCTCTTCATTAACGCGCATGCTGTTCTGGCTGCTGAGCACCGCAATCAGCAGGTACTCAACCGCCAGATAGCGGTAATGGCCAAACAGCACAATGCCGCCTTCCGCAAACGGATACTTGCCCAACTCATCGCGCAGGCGTGCGCTGGCCGCGCGGCTGAACGCCAGGAAGTCATTCTCACCCTTGCGGCAGTTACGCAGCGCATCGGCCAGCTCGCTCTCTTCATTGAACAGGCCGTAGGCTTTGCTCTTGGCGCTGTAAACACGATGCAGCTCTTCCATCATCGCCGTCACGGTCACATTGGACGGCAGCAGTGAATCGCGCAGGACCAGCTCAAGCGTTTGTTCGTCACGTTTGATCATCTGGTGAAGGGCAATCTGGTCGATATCCAGACTCATGGTAAACTCTCCTTTAAGCACAGGCGCGTATTCAATCACTGTGCGCCTTTACGATCAACTGCAACAAGTTTACGCGGATGATTACGATAAAAATGCAGAAAAAAATGCGCTCTTACGGTAAGATAGCGCCTTTTAAATCTCAGTAAAATTGACCTCATGGCCCAATCATCTCGCTACAGTAACGAACGCGTGGAACGCATCCTCGCAGAAATGGTGCAGGTTCTGGAACAAAACCAGGCCCCAACCGATCTTTCCCTGATGGTTCTGGGAAATATGGTGACCAATCTACTTAACACCAGCGTGGCACCTGCGCAGCGCCAGCATATGGCTCGTTCGTTTGCCGAAGCCCTGCAGGCTTCCGTGATCAACAACGACAAAGCCCACTAAAGAGACGCCCCGATCCCGCTATGGTAACAAATCGACAGCGCTACCGAGAAAAAGTCTCCCAGATGATCAGCTGGGGGCACTGGTTCGCCCTGTTTAACATCATTTTTGCCTTTATTCTCGGCAGCCGTTACCTGTTTGTCTCCGACTGGCCAGCCTCGCTGGCCGGACGTATCTACTCTTTCAGCAGCTGGATTGGTCACTTCAGCTTTATTGTCTTTGCCGCCTATCTGCTGATTGTTTTCCCGCTCACCTTTGTGGTGATGTCGCAACGCCTGCTGCGTTTCCTGTCGGCGATTATTGCCACCGCCGGGCTGACGCTGATCCTCATCGACAGCGCGGTGTTCGCCCGCTTCCACCTGCACCTGAATCCGGTGGTTTGGGAACTGGTCGTTAACCCCGACCAGAGTGAGATGGCGCGCGACTGGCAGCTGATGTTTATCAGCGTGCCGGCGATTTTCCTCGTTGAGATGCTATTCGCGACGTGGAGCTGGCAGAAATTGCGCAGCCTCAACCGGCGCAGCTTTGGTAAACCGCTGGCCGGGCTGTTTATCACCGCGTTTTTTACCAGCCATCTGATGTATATCTGGGCAGATGCTAACTTCTATCGCCCGATCACCATGCAGCGCTCTAACCTGCCGCTCTCCTATCCAATGACCGCGCGTCGCTTCCTGGAAAAACACGGGCTGCTGGATGCGCAGGAGTACCAGCGCCGTCTGGTCCAGCAGGGCAATCCAGAAGCGGTATCGGTGGCTTACCCGCTTAACGACATCACCTTCAGCGATAAAGGCACGCGCAATAATCTGCTGGTGATCACCGTTGATGGCCTGAATGAAGCCTCAATGGCGAAATCGCTGCCCAATCTGATGCGCTTCGCCGACGACAACGTGCGCTTCAGCCAGCACTTCAGCTCCGGCAGCTCAGAAGACAGCGGTCTTTTCGGCCTGTTCTACGGTATCTCACCAAGCTATATGGACGGTGTGCTGTCGTCGCGCGTGCCGTCAACGCTGATCAATGCGCTGAGCCAGCAGGGTTATCAGTTTGGCCTGTTTGCCAGCGACGGCTTTAATTCGCCGCTGTATCGTCAGGCGTTGCTGTCCGACTTCTCACTGCCGAGCGCGCAAAATCAGTCCAACGCGGATACCACCAGCCAGTGGCAGCGCTGGCTGGACAGCCATAAAAATGAGAGCAGCCCGTGGTTCTCCTATATTTCCCTGTCGACGGCAGATGACAGCAACAGCGCGGATAAAACTACGCTGCGCCGCTACAACCGCGCAGCCGGTAACGTGGATAAACAGATTCAGAACGTGCTGACCACGCTCGATCAGAAAGGTCTGCTGGCGAATACCGTGGTGGTGATCACCGCCCAGCACGGCGTAGTGCTGGATGGCGAAGCCGTAGCGGGGAATCGTGAAATGCTGCAGGTGCCGCTGGTAGTACACTGGCCAAACACGCCGGCGCAAACCGTGAATAAACTCACCGATCACCAGGACATCATGACCACCCTGATGCAGCGGCTGCTGCACGTCAGCACCCCTGCGGTGGATTATTCGCAGGGCGAGGATCTGTTTGCCGCTCAGCGACGTCATAACTGGGTTGCCAGCAGCACCAACCATCAGCTGCTGATCACCACCCCACAGGAGACGCTGGCGCTGGATAATAACGGCAGCTATGCCGCATGGGATAGTCAGGGCAATAGTCTGAAAGACCATAAGCCGCAGCTGGCACTGCTGTTACAGGTGTTGACCGACGAGAAGCGCTTTATCGCCAATTAACTGCACAAATCCTGCGCAGTCAAGATGTTAGCCGCTTGCAATCGAAGTGAAGTTGAGTAATATAACGTCATCTGTCGGCGCGTAGCGCAGCCTGGTAGCGCATCGTCATGGGGTGGCGAGGGTCGAGAGTTCAAATCTCTCCGTGCCGACCAAAATACTCCAATAGAAAAGGAGCTAATCTTACGATTAGCTCCTTTTTTGTTTCAGGGCTACTGGCCGCAGTGCTTGCCACTGCCCGGCTGTGCTTTACCTGCCTGCTGACGCTGACGGCGGGCCGGAGCGGTTCCCTGGGGATGGAGACAGGACTGGCAGCGGGTCACCGGTCCGAATCGCTGCCTGGCCACTCTTAATGCATCGCTGGCGGAGAAAAAGCTGCCGAGAAACTCGCGCTGCTGCACGGGAGGAAGGTGGCGACAGCCCTTAATATGGACGCCGTACAGGCCGTTTTGCTGTGGTAGTTTATTAATATAATAAAAAGTAAACATCTCCAAACCCTTATCGTTCTGTTGTTTTTATAACCTTATTAACATTAGCTCGAAGCGGCGAAATTGATGCTAAGACTGGCGTCTTTCTGCAATTTTCAGATTTTCCCGTCCGGTAAAAGGCTAAAAAGTGTAGTTAACGCGAAGAAAAAGGTGATGCGGAAAGGTTCTTTTTACAGTTTTTTTTCACTGGAGCTAAAGTTTTCACTGGTCGTAAAATTGTGGCGATCTTCTCAATTTTCAACCCTGCAACAAAACTGTCACAGTAATATCATAGGCTGTCGCTACACTTTCCCGGCAATCCGTAAACAGGATCAAACCCATGGCGACGATCAAAGCAAAAAACCTTAAAGATGCAGAAGAAATGCTGTACTCCGGGATTAGCAAAGTAGAACTGGCTTACGACATCGGCAGCGATGATTTCTTTCGCCTGGCCAGCCAGTGGTGCGACCGCGGCGCTAAAATCTCCAAGGGTGACGATCACTTCGTCGTCTCTCTGAAAAGCATGGCGATACCGCCAAATCACTGATGCGTTAAAGTAGCTTTTGATATCCGGCCATTAACCTGTTTAAATATTTTATCTTTTTTACACAGGTTAGTGGCTATGTCTGCCCTAAGCACCCCACTGTTCAGTAACTACACCCTGCGCCCCCTCGACGACTATCCGGCTATTTTGCTACTTGATGTGCATTTCGACGCCAGCCAGTTTGCGGAATCCCTGTTCAGCACCTTGAACATCACCCCACCCGCGCATCTCATTCGCGCCGTGAAAAAGCGCCGCGCTGAATATCTGGTCAGCCGCTACTGCATTCAGCAGGCGATGCAAACGCTGGGGATTGAGGGTTTTGTGCTGCGTAACGGGGAAGACCGCGCGCCAGTCTGGCCTGAGGGAATCGGTGGGTCGCTGTCCCATACGCAGCATCGGGTATGCGCGCTGCTGACGCGGGAGCGCGGACTGCTGCTGGGAGTGGATTGCGAACGCCTGATGACGGCGGAAACTGCCGCCGAAACCCAGCATATGTTAATCAACGCGGCGGAAAAGCGCCTGCTGGAGCAGTGCAGCCTGCCGTTTAACCTGGCTCTGACGGTGGTGTTCTCGCTAAAGGAGAGCCTGTACAAAGCGCTCTATCCGCAGCTGTTGCAGTTTATGGATTTCAGCGCGGCGCAAGTGGTGGCCTGCAGTGACGATCTGCAACAGCTGACGCTGCGGCTGACGCACACTTTTTCAACAGAGATGGTGGCCGGGCGGGAGTTTATTGGCAGAGCGCAGGTGCAGCCCGACGAGGTGTTAACCTGGGTCGTCGGGCAGCAGTGATAAGCTTGCGTTAGCGGTTTTCATCCTGTCCACGCGGCTCCGGCGTGGTCAGCTCATAGAGATCGACACCGTACAGTTCGATCATCGGTATCATCGCCTCGACCACGCGACAGCTGTCAAAGGTTGCCATACCAGAGGGGCCTTCAAAATAACGCGTAAAGTGCTGCCAGAACCCTTTCATACTCTGTTCTCCTCTGCTCAGTGAACCCTGATTAAACCTGACGATCGCCCTGCGGCAAAATACCCATTTCTCACAGCTATTTGCGTTTTCCGGCAAAGGCCGCCATTCCCGTCTGGCGACTGTTTTAAGCCAGATTTGTTGTTTTACAGCCCCCCTTCAGCCCTTCAATAATTGCCCGCATCTGAACTAAACAAGGATGCATTATGGCTTACCGACTGAGCTTACTGGATAAAAGCCCGCTGGCCGAAGGCGAGAGCGCATCTGCCGCGCTGGCCCGCACCGTAGCCCTGGCACAGCAGGCGGAGGCGCTGGGCTATCATCGTTTCTGGCTGGCCGAGCATCACAATACTCAGGCGCTGGCCAGCCCGTCGCCGGAAGTGCTTATCGCCTGGATTCTGGCGCACACTACCCACCTGCGCGTCGGTTCCGGTGGCGTGATGCTGCAGCACTACAGCCCCTATAAAGTGGCGGAAAACTTTAACCTGCTTGCCGCGCTGGCCCCGGGCCGGGTGGATCTTGGCGTCGGTAAAGCGCCGGGCGGCCTGCCGCTGTCGACCAAAGCCCTGCAGCTTGGCGTGCATGCTGAAGAGAAAGGCGATTTTGCCAGCCAGCTCAAGCTGCTGGATAGCTGGCTGAATGCCAGACCCACGGGCAAAGAGGAGGACCAGCTGCTGGCGACGCCGCTGCCCGCCCGCCCCGCCGAACGTTTTCTGCTGGGGGCCAGCGAAGCCAGCGCCCGACTGGCGGCACAGCTGGGCTGGCAGTTTGTTTTCGCCGCGCATTTGAACGGTGACCGTCAGGAGCTGGAGCGCTCGCTGGCAGCGTATCGCGACCTGAGCGGCGGCAAATCCGCACTGCTGGCGGTACAGGTGATTGTCGCCGACTCCCCGGCCGCAGCCGAACTGCTGGCAGCGGACCTGCAGCAATACCGGGTTCATGTGGATAACGGTCAGAGCGTCACCGTGGGCAACCTTGAGCAGGCGCAGGCGTTTATTCGCCAGTCGGGTGCTACCCGGCATCGCATCGAACCGCGTGAATCGGCGGTGCTGAAGGGAACTGCATCCCAGGTTCACGCCCGGCTGGCGCAGCTGCACCAGCAGTTTGGCGTCGAGGAATTTATCATCGATACGCCGCTCAACGCCGCGGTACCGCGCCTCACCTCCCTGCGCCTGCTCGCCAGCCGCCAGCCCGCCATCGCGCAGGAGGCCGTATTATGAGCCACGATTTTGCCCAACAGCTGATCGCCTGGCGCCGCGAGCTGCATCAGTTTCCCGAGCTTTCCAATCAGGAGTTCGCCACTACCGAACGCATTAAAAACTGGCTGCGGGCTGACGGCATCACCCTGCTGCCGTTTGATCTGGCGACCGGCGTGGTGGCGGAAATCGGTCAGGGCGAGCCGATGATTGCTTTGCGCGCCGACATCGATGCCCTGCCGATAGAAGAGGTGGTAGCGGTCGAGTTCCGTTCGCGCAACGCCGGAGTGATGCATGCCTGCGGTCACGATGTGCATACTTCGGTGATGCTCGGCGCGGCGCGGCTGCTAAAAGCGCGTGAAAAAACCTTACCCGGCCGCGTGCGGCTGCTGTTCCAGCCTGCGGAAGAGCGCTTCGGCGGGGCCAAAACGCTGATCGCCGCCGGCGCGCTGCAAAACGTCGCGGCAATCTTCGGCATGCATAACGCTCCGGAGCTGCCGGTCGGCACCTTCGCCACGCGCGGCGGCCCGTTTTACGCCAACGTCGACCGCTTTGAAATCGAGGTGTACGGCAAAGGGGCACATGCCGCCCGCCCGCAGGAAGGGGTCGATGCCATTGTCACTGCCAGCCAGATCGTCACGGCTCTGCAAACGCTGGTCAGCCGCAGCTACAGCCCGCTGGAAACGGTGGTGGTCAGCGTCACGCGTATTGAGGGCGGAAATACCTGGAACGTGCTGCCGCAAAAAGTGGTGCTGGAAGGCACCGTGCGCACCTACAGCGATGCCATTCGCCGTGATGTGCCCGTGCGCCTCGCGAAGCTGATTGAGGGCGTTGCCGCCGGGTTTGGCGCGCGCAGCGAACTCAACTGGCACCCGGGTCCGCCCGCCGTGGTCAACACCGAGCGCTGGGCCGAGTTCAGCAAACGGGTGGCGGCACGCGCCGGGTACGAGGTGCAGCACGCCGAACTGCAGATGGGCGGCGAGGATTTTGCCTTCTATCTGCATGATACCCCCGGCACCTTTGTCAGCATCGGCAGCGCCAGCGAGTTTGGCCTGCATCATCCCGCTTTTAACCCGGACGAGGCCCTGCTCTCCCCCGCTGCGCACTATTTCAGCCAGCTGGCGCAGGATGCATTACACGAGATCGCTTAACCGGCAGGGAACTGCCGAACTTTCATCTGCACACATAATAAGAGTCACTCACTATGAAAAAAACACTGCTCCTCAGCCTGCTCAGCGCTTCGCTGTTACTCAGCATCACGGCACGCGCCGAAACCGTCACCGTGAACGGCACCGGGATCAGCGTCGAAGCCAACGCCGCGCCAATCCATGCGCCGGTCAACCCGCAGGCGGTCGCGCTGCTGCCGAAGGATCTGCGTCTGGCGCAGCCGGGCAAGTTTACCGTGGCGGTTGCCGCGCTTAACTCCCCGCCGTTAACGCTGTTCTCCGACGACAATAAAACCCTGCAGGGCAGCGAGGTAGACATCGCCCGCCTGGTGGCCGACAGCCTCGGGCTGGAGCTGAATGTGGTACCTACCTCGTGGGAAGACTGGCCGCTGGGCGTCAGCTCGGGCAAATATGATGCGGCCATCACCAACGTGACGGTGACCAAAGCGCGCAAAGAGAAGTTCGACTTCGCCACCTACCGCAAGGACTCGCTGGGTTTTTACGTCAAATCTGACAGCAAAATCACCTCACTGACCAAAGCGCCGGATATTGCCGGGCTGCGGATTATTGTCGGCTCCGGCACCAATCAGGAAGCGATCCTGCTGGCGTGGGATGAAGAGAACCAGAAAAACGGCCTGAAGGCCTTCACGCCGATCTACGTCAAGGATGATGCCGCGCAGACGCTGGCGATCCAGTCCGGCCGCGCCGATGCTTACTTCGGCCCGAACGTGATTGGCGCATGGAAAGCGGCGCTGACCGGCAAAACCAAACTGGTCGGCAGCGTAGACGGCGGCTGGCCAAAAGCGGCGCACATCGCGGTGACGCTGAAGAAAGGCAGCGGTCTGGTGACGGCGGTGAATGCCGCGCTGAACGGCGTGATCAAAGGCGGCGAGTACGACAAAGTGCTGAACCGCTGGGGCGAAGGCATTGAGCGCCTTGACCACTCAGAAATTAACCCGGCCGGTCTGGGCGATTAACGGAGGTCCGCATGAGCCATGAACAATTTCGCCAGCTGTCGCCGGAAGCCCCGGAGCTGGAACCGATTATCGACGGGCTTTTCGGTGAATACAGCGCGCGCTACGGCGACTTTTTTGCGCGCGATGCCGAGGTTGAACTGACCGAATGGTATCTGCCACCGCGCGGCATGTTTGTGGTGCTGGAGCGCGACGGCGAGATTATTGCCATGGGCGCCTATAAGCCACTGGATGCGGAAACCGCCGAGCTGAAGCGTATCTGGACGCGCGGCGATCTGCGTCGCCAGGGGCTGGCGCTGAAAATCCTGCAGGAGCTGGAGCGGCTGGCACTGCAGGCTGGGTATCGTCAGGTGTATCTCACCACCGGTTTCCGCCAGCCGGAGGCGGTGCGCCTCTATCTGTCGCACGGCTATCAGCCGCAGTTTGACACCACGCGCGACCCGGAAGAGTACAGCCGCGCCCCTTACGATGGCCGCCTGCGCTTTACCAAAGCGCTGCATCAGCATGCCACAACAGGAGCCACCCATGAAATCGACTGAAACCCTGCGCGTGGTGCCCGCCCGCTATCCGCTGCGGCTGGTGGGTGCGGCGATTGCGCTGTTTATTCTGGCGGTGGTGATCCAGTCGGTGGCGTTTAATCCACGCTGGGAGTGGTCGGTGTTTGCCCACTGGTTCTTCCACCCGGCCATCCTCAGCGGGCTGGGGCAGACGCTGCTGCTGACGCTGATTGCCAGCGTACTGAGCATCGTGCTCGGCGTCGGGCTGGCGCTGGCGCGCCTCTCCCCTTCCTGGCTGCTCTCCGGGCTGGCGTTCAGCTATATCTGGCTGTTCCGTTCGCTGCCGCTGATTGTGGTGCTGATTATTCTCTATAACTTCTCTTACCTGTACGACACGCTGTCGATTGGCATTCCGTTTACCGCGCTCACGCTGGCTGAGTACCACACTATCGACGTGCTCGGCCAGTTCAGCACTGCGGTGATTGGCCTGACGCTGGTGCAGGCGGCCTACAGCGCGGAGATTATTCGCGGCGGCATTCTCGGGGTCGATCAGGGGCAGTTTGAAGCCGCTGCGGCGCTCGGCCTGCCCGCCTCACGCCGCACCTATCGCATTATCCTGCCGCAGGCGCTGCGGGCGATTATCCCGACCGGCTTCAACGAGATTATCAGCCTCGCCAAAGGCACCGCGATGGTCTACGTGCTGGCGATGCCGGAACTGTTCTACACCATTCAGATGGTCTACAACCGCACGCAGCAGGTGATCCCACTGCTGATGGTGGCGGCGGTCTGGTATCTGATTATCACCACCGTTCTGTCCGCCGTTCAGCACTATGTTGAGCGCTGGCTGGCACGCGGCGCCACGCGTGAATCCGGGTCGCGCACCGCAACCACTTCGCCGGGCGCCGCCGCCATCACCCCAATCAGGAGCTAACCATGTCTGAAGCGATTGCACTGGAAAACGTCCCGACCCTTGGCCATATCTCCATCGCCGGGGTGAGTAAAAGTTACGGCAAATTTAAAGCGCTGGACGATGTTTCACTGGAGCTGACGCCGGGTTCGGTGACGGTGATCATCGGCCCGTCCGGCTCCGGCAAGTCCACCCTGCTGCGCGCGATTAATCATCTGGAGCGCGTGGACCAGGGCTTTATCCGCATTGACGGCGACTATATTGGCTATCAGCGGCGCGGCAACCGGCTGTACGAGCTGAAGGAGAAAGCGATCCTGCGCCAGCGCACCGGCGTCGGCTACGTGTTCCAGAATTTCAATCTGTTCCCGCATATGACGGTACTGGAAAATATTATTGAAGCGCCGCTGGCTCATAAGCAGCTCAGCCGCGAGGCAGCGGAACGGCGGGCGCTGGAACTGCTGGAAGCCGTCGGGCTACGCCATAAGGCCGATGCCTGGCCGCGCCACCTTTCCGGTGGCCAGCAGCAGCGCGTAGCCATTGCCCGGGCGCTGGCGCTTAACCCGAAGGTGATCCTGTTCGATGAACCCACCTCAGCGCTGGACCCGGAGCTGGTGGGCGAAGTGCTGGACACCATTAAAAAGCTGGCGCGCTCCGGCACCACGCTGGTGGTGGTGACCCACGAGATTGGTTTTGCCCGCGAGGTGGCGGACCAGGTGGTGTTTATGGTGGAAGGAAAGATTGTCGAACAGGGCAGTGCACGGCAGGTGCTGAACCAGCCGCAGCACCCACGCACCCGGCGTTTTCTGGCGAAAGTATTGTAGGACCTGCGGCACGGGGCGAACACGTTGCTTTGTAGGGGTTGACCTTCTTTTTCGGTCAACCCGTTGCGGTACCAGTGCGTTTCACCGCGTCGAGGGCGACCGGAAAAAATGGTCGCCCCCTACGGGGGGGAACCCGCTGCGGTATCGGTATCGGTATCGGTGCGTTTCACCGCATCGAGCGTGGCGGCATCGCGCTCAATGCCGGTCAGCTCGCTCAGTACGCCGTCACGCATCTCCAGCAGGCGGTCGGCATGCAGGAAGTAGTGGTCATCATGGCTGATGGCAAACACCGTTTTCCCCATCTCCTTTAACCACGGCAGCAGCTCGCGATAGAAGATGCGGCGGAAGTGCGGGTCCTGATCCGCCGCCCATTCGTCCAGCAGCAGAATGTCACGCTGTTCGGCGGTTGCCAGCAGCAGCGCCAGGCGCTTAGTCTGCCCCTTCGACAGCTTGAGGTTCAGCACCCGGTTGCCCTCTAGCTTGATCTTGTCCTGCATCTTCAGGCGTTCCAGCCAGCTCTGCACCAGCGCCGGATCGATCGCCTTACCCTGGTCATCAATCAGCCGATCAAACAGATGCACGTCGGTAAACACCGCCGAGAACATGCGGCGGTAGCTGTCCATCGCCGCGCTATCAATCACCTTGCCATCCAGCAGGATCTCACCGGAAACCGGCTGATACAGCCCGGTCAGCAGCATCGCCAGCGTTGACTTACCGCTGCCGTTGCCGCCAATCAGGAACACCAGCTCGCCACGCTTCAGCGTCATGTTCACCGGGCCAACGGCAAAACCGTGGTCGCCGTAGTGGAACATCAGATTGCGCAGCTCCAGCGTCTGCCAGCTTTTTGCCGCCGGCAGCTGCGGGAACTCCGCCTGATACGGCGCCAGATTAAACCTGTTCAGCTTGTCAAATGCCACCTGCGCGGTGAGTAACGTCGGCAGCGCGCCAACTGCTGACAGCATGGGCGTGCGCAGGAACAGCAGCGTCAGAGAGTAGGTTGCCGCCACGGCGGTATCGGCCCAGCCCAGGCTGTTGGCGAGGTAAAACGCCAGCCCGATGGCGCCGAGCATCATAATATTCGACCAGTTCACCGCGCTGAGGTGATAGGTATCGGCACGCACGATGTGATGACGGTAGGTTTTGGCATCCACGCTGTAGACCTCGTCGAAGATCTGCTGCGCGCGCTGACGGTTGAGCGCCAGCTCTTTACGCCCTTCAATAATGGTCTGGAAGTCAGCGTACAGGTTATCTTCGGTATCACGCAGGATTGCCATATGGCGGTAAACCCGCGCCACCAGCAGCCAGCCGCCGATGATGGTGATCGCCACCCAGACGGCGGTCACCACCAGCATTTTCGGCGACAGCCAGGCCAGGTAGGCCGCAGAGCCGACGGTCAGGATAATCCCCTGGATTAACTCCGGCAGGCGCACAAAAGCGATAGTAATATTGCGCACGTCGCTGGTCAGCCCGGCCAGCAGCTGTGCGCTGCCGATCTGCTCAATGCGCTCTACGCGGGTGTCGAGGATGCGCTTGATAAACTCGCCGCGCAGGCGGTAGACAAAGTGGTGGCCGAGCAGCGTCAGCGCCAGCTGCGAGCCAAGCGTTACCGCCATCAGCAGCAGCAGCAGGCCGAGAAACTGTGGCAGCACCATCAGCGAGGAATTTAAGGTGACGATCAGCTCGCGGTTAATAAACGCGATTAGCCCGATCCCCAGCGCGGCGCTGAGCAGGCTGAGCACAATCACCAGAATAAACGGCCAGCGGTACTGCTTGTAAACGACGTGAAGCAACTCCATGAAAACATCCCGGCAGGTAAAAAAGCAGCTTGCAGTTTAATGAGAAGCAAGACGATATCAATAACAATTCTCATTCGGGAGAGTGCCGCGGGGGAAATTAGCGGGCGCGGCGGAAGGTGAGATTAAAGCGGAACGCCCCGGCCAGCGGATGAATGCCCGGCTTAAGCGGCAAAATGCCGTGATAGCGCAGGCGCGACGGACCGCCCCACACCACCACATCGCCATGCTCCAGCAGCACGCGCTGGCAGGCATCACCGCGTTCGAAGCCGCCGAACAGAAATATCGCCGGTAACCCCAGCGAGACAGAAACAATCGGCTGGCGCAGGTCGCGCTCGTCTTTATCCTGATGCAGCGTCAGTTTCGCCCCCGGCTGGTAGCGGTTGAGCAGGCAGGCATCGGGATTGAAGCCGTTAAACCCCGCCTCGCGCGCGCAGGTCACCGCCAGCTGGCGAAACAGCGGCGGCATCGCGGGCCAGCGCTGCCCGCTCAGATTATCCTGCTCGCTGTACTGATAGCCGCGTGAATCGGTGGTCCAGCCGGAATCACCGCAGTTGGTCATCGCCACCGACATGCGGTGGCCGCCGGGCGTGATGCGGTGACGAAACGGGTTCTCTGCCGCGACCTGCTCCACCAGCGTCATCAGTTCTTCTGAACGTGCGCGGGCGCGACGGCGCAGGATCACCGCCCCTTCTGCCAGCGGCTCCTGCCACGGGCTATCTTCGGCAAACAGATCGAGCATCGGCTCTCCTTAATCAGTGCGTGGAGGACGGGGTAAGAAAGGCAGCAAACTGCGGCGACATCCAGCTCTCAAAGCGATCCCCCTGCTTGTAGATCAGATACACCGCCAGTTTATCACGCAGCGCCAGCGCTTTCGCGCGCTCGGTACCCAGCACCATCAGCCCGGTATCCCAGCCATCGGCCTCCAGCGCGGTTGTGGCGATCACCGTGGCAGAAACCAGCTTGTGCTGAATCGGCTGCCCGGTTGCCGGGTCAATGACGTGCGAGATGCGCTTACCGTCCAGTTCATAATAGTTGCGATAGCTGCCGGAGGTGCTGATGCCGTGGCCCTGTAAATCGACAATTGCCTGCACCGCATTCTCTTTATCGGTCGGTTTCTGGATCGCCACCTGCCAGGCATTGCCCTGCGCGTTTTTCCCGCGCGTCAGCACTGCCCCGCCGACCGATACCAGATAGTTGTTGATCCCTTCCCGCTCCATCAGGCGCGCCAGGTGATCGGTGGCGAAGCCTTCGCCGACGGTAGAGAGATCAACATACAGCCCGGGCAGATCTTTTTGCAGCCAGGCCTGCCCGGCGCGGTTGATCACCTGCAAGTGCTGCAGGCCAGTCAGCGCGCGTGCGGCGGCGATCTGCTGCGCGTCCGGCGTTTTCACCGGCTGCTTATCCGGCCCGAAGCCCCACAAATTCACCAGCGGCCCGACGGTGATATCCATCGCGCCCTGCGTCTGCTGGCCAATGCGCAGCGACAGCGTGACGATATCCGCCATATTGTTGCTCACCGGCTGCGGGTCCGTACCGCGATACTGATTAAACCGTGACAGCACCGAGTCATTTTTCCAGGTCGACAGCTCATGGTCGTCGTTGTCCAGCTGCTGCTGAACCGCTGTTTGCAGCGCCGCGCGCCGATCCGCTGCCACTCCGGCCAGGCTAACTCTCCAGAATGTTCCCATAGTGCGCCCTTCGAGTACCATACCATCAGGACCTTTCGATGGCTGAGGCGCGTCACAGGCTGCCAGCAAGCAAACCACCATAAAACTTAAAAAACACCGCCAATTACTCTTCATATTTGCCTGTAATCTTAATTAAAAACTGGTCCGATCCGGGTTATCGCGCAGGAAAAACTCAGATTCGAGACCTTGATCTTGCGGCGTGCTCTCACCAGGATAGTGGCTGAACAGGGCCGATCCCCGCCCCCTTTTTTCACCCTTAACAGGAGAGCCATAATGATCTATTTCGCGCTTCTCATGATTTCCACCGCACTGATTATCTTTGCGGGCTATAAGCATTACAAGCAGACACACACCCGCCAGCTGCATCGCCCGCGCTATCGCTGATGCTAACCCGGCTCCCCTGTTGGCCAGGGGAGTTGCCCTTGCGGCACTCTCTTCGTGCGCGCTGCACCGTATTAGCGCAGCTATTCTGCCCTGCCACACCTTAATCCCGCCTCAATCGCCCCCGCTTAGCTGGCACGTTTTCTGCAAGCATGGCTGGAGACAGAAAATGTTTTCTGCTGACCGCGAGGGATACTACGATGCGCAACAAAAATTCGGTTAAAGAGAACCAGGCACGTCGTCGCCTGCTGCGTTTTTCGCTGTTTACGCTCGGTGGGATGGGGCTGGAAGGCAGTTACCTGCCAACGAAAGATCAGAGTAGTGAGAAGAAAGCGGGCGTGATTGCCGCGTAGACAGGTTGATATTGAACAGGGGCGACCGGAAAAAAGGTCGCCCCGATGGGCCGTTCGAAAAGACGATCGGCCCCTACAGTCGGGCCGACCCTTTTGATCAGAACTGGTAAACCAGGCCCACTGCCACCACGTCGTCGGTGTTGATACCGGCGGCTTCGGTGAAGTCGTTGCTGTCCATCAGGTTGATCTGGTAATCAACATAGGTAGACATATTTTTGTTGAAGTAGTAGGTGGCGCCCACGTCGATGTACTGCTTCAGGTTCTGGGTGCCCCAGTTCTGAATGTCGGTACCGCGTGAGGTCACGTATGCCAGGGATGGGCGCAGGCCGAAGTCGAACTGGTACTGAGCAACCAGCTCCCAGTTTTCTGCTTTATCCGCAAAGCCGTAGGCGGCTGGGTTGTCGGTGCTGCCGAAACGGGTGGCGTTGTACGATTTGGTGTACATCGCGGCCAGGTAGATATTGTTGGCATCATATTTCAGACCACCGGTGTAAGCCTCAGCTTTGTCACCGTTACCCAGCAGCGCTGCGCTGTTCTGAGTGTTGGTACGGTCGGAGGAGAACATGGCCGCACCGGCGCTGAAGCCCTGACCGAAGTCATAGGTGGCAGACAGACCGTAGCCATCACCGTTCTGCGCGGTGGCGCTGCGGTTGCCGGCGACTTCTGCATCGCTGTCGTTTTTGCCCTGGTACTGTACGGCGACGTTCAGGCCGTCAACCAGACCAAAGAAGTTGTTGTTACGGTAGGTCGCCATGCCGTTACCGCGCTGGAACATAAAGTTGTCCGCGCCGTAGGTATCGCCACCGAACTCTGGCAGCACGTCGGTCCATGCGCCGATGTCATAGGCTACGCCATAGTTACGACCATAATCGAAAGAGCCAGCATCACCAAATTTCACACCAGCAAAGCCAACACGCGTGTAGCTGTTTGCCGTACCCTGAGATTCTGCGGTGTTCAGCGCAGCCTGGTACTCCCACTGGCCGTAACCGGTCAGCTGGTCTGAAATCTGAGTTTCGCCCTTGAAGCCAAAGCGCAGGTAAGACTGGTCGCCATCGGTGCCGGAGTCGTCAGAGAAATAGTGCAGGCCGTCAACTTTACCGAAAAGGTCCAGTTTGTTGCCGTCTTTGTTATAAATTTCTGCTGCACCGGCCGATGCTGTAACCAGCAATGCCGGGACCATCAGGGAAAGAACGCGAAGTTTCATTTTATTACCCTCTCGATTATAAGTCTTATTTGCCACTGCGTGCTGAATATGGATTTGAGCACGAAGTGTCATGTTAAGCCGAGGTGAGTAATAATCTATCAGGAAAATGATACTGAATTTCCGAAAGTGTTTCATTTAAGGTAAAAATATTACAAAATGTAATTTAAGCGGAACTTTTATACAGCACAAATAGATAAAAATTATGGCATCTAAAGACAAGAAAATAAGATAAGTCCATAATTACATCAACTTAACTGGAAACCTATCCTTGCGCACTGAATGATAAAAATTTTCACCCATGTGGATGTATTATTACCCCGCTATCATCATTTTATTTCAGTATTACCTTCATTCACCCCGAATGAGTTGCCACATTTAGTATTCCCGCCGGGCTTAGTTCCCGGCATTTTTTTGCCTTTTTTTCCCCCAGCGTCAAAAAATGTCAATAACGGTAAAGTTAACCACGGCAACAAAATAAGTCCCCGCTTTGCCGGGAATTTACGCCAGATAACTGAAAAATATCCGGCGTGCTCCTCTCTAAATTGCCAATCAATTAAGCGCCGAAAATAACTGCCCCTTTCAGTAAGCCTGGCCGTAATATCTAACGCTCACGCAGCGACTCTTTGACTTTATTCAGCGGCTTAATCAGGTAATCCATGACGGATTTCTGGCCCGTTTTAATTTCAACATTGGCGACCATGCCCGGCACGATAGGGAATTTGCGCCCTGCTTTATTGGTCAACTCGGCTTTGTCGGTGCGCACATAGACGCGGTAGTAGTACTGATCGCGTTTGACCTCATCCTGTAAGGTATCCGGCGACACGGTTTCCACCTCGCCGTGCAGGTCGCCATAGATCGAAGAGTCATAGGCGGTCACCTTCACCGTGGCGGGTAGCCCGGGGCGGATATAGGCGATATCACGCGGGTTAATGCGCGTTTCAATCAGCAGCTGATCCTCTAACGGCACAATCTCCATCAGCTTGCCGCCAGGCTGCAGTACGCCGCCTACGGTGGTGACCTGGATATCCTTCACGATACCGCGCACCGGCGAATAGATTGTGGCGCGGGTGAGCTGATCCTCTTTACCGGTCATCACCTGCAGCTGAGCGTCGAGGTCGGCGTTATTTTTTACCTGCTCTTCACGGGCGCGTACCGCGTAGTCATTGCGCGCTTCGTCAATTTTTCCCTGCAGCTCAGTGACCTGACGCCGCAGGCGGATCACCTCTACCTGACCGGCTGCACCTTTTGCCACCAGCGGCTCAGTCATGCGTAGCTCGTCCTGCACCAGCTTTTTCGACTGTTGCAGGTTGCTAACGGTTTCCGTCAGGTTCTGGCGCCGTGACTGATAGAGCTGGGTCTCACGCGCCACCAGGTCTGGCTCTTTCAGGGTGGCTGCACTGAACTGCAGCGGTGCGCCGGTCAGCTCCGCGCGCAGGCGCTCTGCCGAGGCGCGCAGGGTGGTCGCTTTGGAGGCCGCCTCGCCGAAGTTCGACTGGAAGCGGGTCGGGTCGAGCTTTGCCAGCACCTGCCCCTTCTCCACGATGTTGCCCTCGTGCACGTTTAGCTCGTCGACGATGCCGCCGTCGAGGCTTTCGATCACCTGCGCACGGCTGAGCGGGGTGACCTTGCCGGTACCGACGGTAACTTCGTCAAGAATGGCGAAGTGCGCCCAGACAATAAAGAGCACCAGCGCAGCGGTACAGATCCAGATAATGGCGGAGGTGCGCCGTTCATTTTTTTTCAGGCTGCGGTCGATCAATACCAGGCTCATGCGGCATCTCCCCGGGCGGGCGTGGCGGCCGGCGGGGTGCTGGCAGCAGTGGCACGCTTAAGAATCTCATCTTTCGGGCCGTCGGCGATGACCCGCCCGTTGTCCATCACGATAATGCGATCGACCATTTTCAGCAGCGCCGGGCGGTGGGTGACCAGCACCAGCGTGCGTCCGCTCAACCAGCCCTGCATCTGCTTAATCACATGCTCTTCCAGCTGTTCATCCATTGAAGCGGTCGGCTCATCCATCAGTACCACCTGCGGCTGGCGCAGGATCATACGGCTCAGCATCACCATCTGCCGCTGCCCGCCGGACAGCCCGCGCCCACCCTCATTAATAATGCGGTCGAGGCTGGCGGCATCCTGCTGGATCAGGCTCAGCGCCCCGCTGACGCGTAGCGCCTGCAGCATATCCTGCTCGCTGGCGTGGGGATTCCCCAGCATCAGATTCTGGCGCAGCGTGCCGAAGAACAGGCGTGAATCCTGCGACAGCCAGCCGAGCTGACGGCGCAGATCCACCGGGTCAATACGGCGCAGATCAACGCCATCGACCATCACTTTGCCCTGGCTGGCCAGTGCCTGGCCGGCCAGCAGCTTGAGCAGCGTCGATTTTCCGGCACCGACGCGGCCAAGAATGGCGATGCGCTCCCCCGGTTTAATCTGCAGCTGATTGATGGTCAGCACGTTTTTCGGGTTCTCTTCCTCATAGCTGTACTGCACGCCGCGCAGATCGTAGTGCCCGGTCAGCGTTGGGCAGTGCGCCATTTCGCCCTCCTCCGGCTGGTCGAGCGGCTTTTTCAGCAGTTCGTCCAGACCGTTCATCGCGCTTTTTGCATGCTGCCAGCGCGAGAACACCATCGTCAGCTGCATCAGCGGCGCAATGGTGCGTGAGGAGAGCATGCTGCTGGCGACCAGGGTACCGGTGGTAATTGCGCCGTCGAGCACCAGATAGACGCCGAATACCAGCATGCTGGCATAGGTCAGCTGCTGCACGCTGGAGGCCCAGCCGGTGAGCCGGGCGCCCCACAGTCGCTGCTGCATGCCGATGGCGGCGCTCACTTCATGCGTCTGCTCCCACTGGCGCTGGAAGTACGGCTCCGCCTGCAGCGATTTAATATCCTCAATCCCTTCAATGGTCTCCACCAGGATCGCGTTGCGCAGCGCCCCTTCGCGCAGCCCCTCTTTTGCCAGTTTCGCCATCGGGATCTGGATCAGCAGGCCAGGAATGACGATCAGCGGGATCGCCAGCAGCGGCACAATCACCAGCGGGCCGCCGATAAACGCCATGATAAACAGGAACAGGATGACAAACGGCATATCTGCTGCCGCCCCGACGGTGGTGGAGGTCAACAGCTCGCGCACCTGGTCTATCTCACGCAGCTGGGAGATAAACGAACCGGTGGATTTGGGCCTGGCCTCGTTGCGGATGTTCATCGCCCTGGCAAACAGCATGGAGGAGACTTTCAGGTCGATGCGCTTCCCCATCAGATCGGAAACCTGGGTACGCATCAGGCGGATAAGATATTCAATCACCGCCGCGATCAGTACGCCGCCGAACAGCACCCACAGCGTCGATTCGGACTGTGCGGGGATCACCCGGTCATAGATCTGCATCGAGAACAGGATCCCGGCCAGCGCCAGCACGTTGCCAACAATCGAGGCCAGTGAGATCTCACCAATTCGGCGCCCCATTCCTTTGAAGTTGTGCCAGAACCAGTGCTCTTTATACGGCTGAACAAATTCATCGATGCGCGCATCGCGCCCGCGCGCCGCCACGCCAACGATGCCGACCTCCTGCTGGCTCTGGGCCAGCAGCAGCGCCAGCTCGCTTTCGCGTACCACGTCGCCGCCGTCGCTCAGCCAGTAGCGGGCGTTACCTTCGCCGTCGATGGCTTCCAGCACCACCACGCTGCCGTTCTCCATGATCAGCACCACCGGCGTGACCTCCTGTCGCCAGCGGATCTTATCGCGCGGGGTCATGGTGAGATGCAGACCGAGCAGCCCGGCCAGGCGCTCCAGCTGCTGAGGCGGGCTGAGGTGTTCGAACCAGCGCATCTGCTGACGCAGGGTTTTTCCATCGGCCGGCTTACCGAAGCGCGCCGCCACGCGCAGCATGGCATCGATCCAGTTTTCGGTGGTTGCGGTTTGTTTCGTCATAGAACTGCCTTATCTGGTTGTCATGCACACGGCCGCTTTACAGCGACGGCAGCGTTTGCCCACTGTTTGCTTCACGATCGATGCCTAAAATATCCAGCAGATTGTCGACGGCGGCAGCGTAGCGGACCGTGGCATCCCAGCCGTCGTACAGCGCCGTCAGGCGGCCGCTGTCGGCCTGAAAGACATCCTGCTCCACGCTAAGCAGGTCATTCAGGCTGCGTTTGTTCAGTTTGTACTCATCGGCGTAGACCGAACGCGTATGATCCGCGCTGTCCAGCTGCATCTCACCCGCCTGCTGGCGCTGCTGCGCGCCGATCATGTCGGCGTAGGCGGTGGAGGCATTCTGGTTGATTTGCAGCTTTGACTGCTGGATGGCGGCTTCGGCGGCTTCGCGGTCGCCCTCGGCGGCGCGGGTTTTGGCATTAACCAGCCCGCCCTGATAGAGCGGCGCTTCGACCTGCAGTTGCAGCTCGTCGTCCCAGTAAGAGCGGCTCTGGTTTTCATAGCGGGTGCGCCCCGCCTGCACTTTGATGGTCGGCCAGTGGTTGGAGGAGGCCTGGCGCACGCGCTCCATCGCCGCTTCCTGCTTGGCCTGCGCGCTGCGCACCGCAGCGCTTTTCTCATAGGCAATCTTATCCAGCGTGACCTGCTGGTTGAGCAGTGCCTTCGGCAGTTCCGGCAGATTGTCGGACATCACTCCGGTCAGCACCGTCAGCTGCGCGCGCGCCGAGCGCTCCTGCGCACGATACTGCTCCATGCTGGCGTTCATCCCGGCGATGCGCGTTGACGCCTGCAATACGTCGGACTGCGAGCTAAGCCCGGCGTCGGCGCGCAGTTTCGCCATGTCGCGCACCCGCTCCAGCGAGCGAATGTTGGCGCGCGCGGCCTCCACCAGCGCCTGGTAGCGCTTGACCGACAGATAGGCTTGCAGCGTGTCCTGCGCCACGGTGGTCATGGTGTCGTAAAGGGCATATTGATAGGCTTCAGAGAGCTTGTGCTGTTCATCAATCGCCCCGCCGGTGCGGCCAAAGTCATACAGCAGCTGGCTGAGGGTGATGCCGCCAGAAGCGCTGTTGTTCAGGCTGCCTGCGGAGTCGGTCTGCTGCGAGCGCCCACCGCTGGCCGCCAGCGAGATTTGCGGATACCACGCGCTTTTCGCCGCATCGAGATCGGCGTCGCCAACACGAATTTGTGCGGCAGCTTCAGAAATTTTCGGGTTGCGGGCAAAAGCGCGCAGGATGGCATCGCGCAGGGTCAGGGTAGCAATCTGTTCTTCGGTCGGTGCCGCGCGCCAGTTAAATGCCGCGACCGGCTGCTGTTGCGCGGCCAGCGCCGTCTGACTACTCAGGCAGGTGGCAAGAATAATAACCGCGCCACGGGCGGAATTAGCCATTGAACTCTCCTTAATACCCCGGAAAAATGAAAAACGCCCGCGGAAAAACACAAGCTGTGCTGTTTCTTCCCACGTATCACGTTGGCCAGCATCACAACCATGATGCCAGGCTTTACCCGGTGTGCTTAAGGATTACCATGTAATCCGTAACAAGAATAAATTGGCTCAGTGCCAAAAAAATGCAAAGAATTTTCATGCCGTTATCAATACCGGCGTCGTTGAGTGCCAGTTTCAATACTGGGTTGACTGGCGCCACAACGACCAACAGCGGCCGAAGCCGCTTCTGGTCATTATTTTTACCAACCCATCACTTCCTCTTAACTTTAGACCCCCTGCACGGGAATGCGAACCGCGCAGGGGTTATTTTTTTGTTATACGACATGGACCTGCAGATTGTGCTGGATCAATACGTCACCCAGGGTGTTCTCCGACGACAGCGCCGAGTTGTGGTAGACGTCATAGGTTTGCCCGCCGACCGTGCGCTGCCCGGTGGTAGCCCAGATGCCGCCATCACCGTTGGCCAGCGTCACCTGGTCACCCAGCGTCCCTTTAATCAACAAATCATCCGTCTGCTTGTCGGTGATGTTCAGCGCCTCATTAAGGTCCAGCTTGATGCTGTTATTGCCCGCCTTGCCGAGGTCGATAATCTCGATATGCTCCACCTTCAGCCCGAGCGAGGTGAGATCCAGCGTGAGATGCTCGCCGTTCAGCACCAGGGTGTCGGTCCCTGCGCCACCGTCGATATGGCTAAAGTCCATTGAGCCAACCGAGATGGTGTCGTTACCGCTGCTACCCGTCACCGAGTCGCCATGCAGCACCTGCCCGTCCGCCAGCGTAATGGTGACGCCGCCGATGGTGTAAGCATCGCTGTCAGCCTCGACGGAAGTGGTCGCCGCTGCCGCGGTGCTGGTCGTCGCGCTGGTGCTGGTCGTGGCGGCATCGGTGCTGCTGGTGTCGCTGTCGGTCACCAGCGTCGAGTGAACTGCTGCGACGGCATGCGCCGTGCTGCTGCTCTCCTCCGTGGTGGTGCTGGTTTTGCTGCTGGTGCTGGAGGTATCGGTTGAGGCCACCGCCAGCGAGTCATCAGCCGCGACCGCCATCAGCGATGCCGCTGCCACCGTTGAGCTGACCGGTAACAGCGAGCCGAGCAGCAGCGTGGTAGAGGTCGTCGCCGGGTTGCCCGCCGCATCCACCGCCGCGACCGTCACCAGCGCGCCCAGGTTCAGCGTGGTGAGCAGCCCCCCGGTGAACTTGGCGCTGTAGCGCCCATTGGCGTCAATCACTGCCGTTTGCGTTTGCGATTGGCCATTCTGCGACAGCGTGATGCTGACCGTGGTGCCCGTTGCCAGGCGCAGCGTGCCGCCGGTGATGGTCAGACCGGTTAACAGCACATTTACCAGGCTGGTAACCGCATCGACCCCAACTGCCGGCAGGCTGTGGGTCACCGCCGTGAAGCTGGTGCTGGTGCTGGCGCTGTTGCCCGCCCGGTCCGTCACGGTTACCGCGACAGTGTGGCTGCCATCGGCAATCGCGCTGAGGCCCGAGCTCGGCACGCTGACGCTCCAGCTGCCGTTGCTGCCCACCGTGGTGTTGTAGACCGTACCGGCAATGTTGACCGCCACAGTTCCGCCCACCGCGTTGGTCGCCGTGCCGCTCAGGGTCTGCGCCGCCCCCGCTTCCGCCAGGTTGAGGTAGTGGTCGGTAAACACCGAGGCGTTGGTCAGCGTGACCGTTGGCGTGACGTGCGTACCAACAATCACCGATGCCGAGCCGTTTGCCGTGTTGCCCGCGCCGTTGACCAGACTGGCGGTAATGGTCTGCGTACCGTCCGCCAGCGCCAGCAGGCTGGCAGAGGGGACTGAGACACTCCAGCTGCCGTTGGCGGCAACAATGGCGTTAAGGGTCAGTGCACCGACCTTAACCGCAATGGTTGAACCTTCCGCATTGGTGGCGGTACCGGAGATAGTCTGCGCCGACAGCGCCTCGACCGCATTCAGGCCGCCGTCGCCAAACAGCGTGCCGATAGTGATAGTCGGGGCGGTCTGGGCGATCACGCTGACCGTACCGCTGGTGGTCGCGCTGTTGCCATACGGGTCGCTAAGCGTGACCTGAGCCGTCTGCGTACCGTTCGCCAGCGTCGCGAGGTCCGCTTTCGGCACGCTCAGGCTCCAGCCACCGCCGCTGCCCACCGTGGTGGTATAGGTATGCGTTCCGAGCACCACCGTGACCGTTGAACCCGCCACCGCGTTAGTGGAGGTCCCGCTGATCAGCTGGGCGTTGGCGAGATCGCCCGCGCTCAGCACGCCGTCACCGAAAATAGCGTTGACCGCGATAGTGGGGGCGCTCTGCACGCCGATGATGACGCCCACGCTGGCACTGGCGTTGTTACCATAGGCATCGGTCACCGCCACGCCCACGGTAAGATTACCGGTCAGCAGCGTGGTCAGCAGCGAAGGCGCCAGCGCAGCGGTGAAGTTACCGTTGGCATCGGTGGTGGCGGTCAGCGTGGTGGTACCCACATTGATTCGGACGCTGGTTCCCGCCGCCACGTTATTCACATGCCCGCTCAGCGTCTGGCCGAGCAGCGCTTCCGCCACGCTCAGCACGCCATCGCCAAACAGCGGATTCAGCGTGACCGAAGGCAGGTTGTTGATGCCCACAATAGCACTCAGCGAGTTGCTGGTGGTGTTGCCCGCCGCGTCGGTAACGCTGACGCCGACATTGAGGTTGCCGTCGGTCAGCGTTGCCAGCAGCGCCGGGGTCAGCGCAATGCTGAATTTCCCGTCGCTGTCTGCGGTCGCTACCAGCTGCGTACTGTTCACGCTTACCACCACGCGCGCTCCGGCAGCGGTGGTGCCGCTGATGGTCTGGGTCAGCAGCGCATCCGCCGCGTTCAGCACGCCATCACCGAACAGCTGCAGCTGGTTGAGCACCAGCGACGGCGCGGTGAGGTTAACTGCCAGCCCGCCCGAGGCGCTGGCGGTATTGCCCGCCGCATCCTGTAGCGAAGCGGTCACCGTCAGGTTCGGGTTACCGGTCAGCAGCTGCAGCTGCGCCTGCGTCAGGTTGGTGCTGAAGGTGCCATCGGCATTCACCGTGGCGGTGGCAGAGACAATATTCCCCACGTTGAGATTGACGATAGTGCCCGCCGCCACGTTTTTCACCGTACCGCTAATCAGCTGGCTGGCGAAGTTAGTGACATCGTTGAGGTTGAGCGCCCCGTCACCGAAGATGGTGTTAAGGGTAATGCTCGGTTCTGCGGTCAGCAGGCCCACGGTGACGCTGTTGCTGGCGGTGTTGCCCGCCGGGTCGACCACTTTGACGCCCAGCGTGGCGTTCCCGGTGGCCAGGCTAAGCAGATCCGTGGCGCCAATATTTACGCTCCACGCCCCGCCCGCCTGCACCGTGGTGGTATAGGTTTTAGTGCCGAGGGTGACGGTAACGGTTGAACCGGCCACCGCATTCAGCGTACCGCCAATGGTCTGGCCCAGCAGCGCCTCAGCGTGGTTCAGCAGATTATCCCCGCCAAACAGGCCGGTAAGCGCCGGAACTACCGGTACGTTGTTGATAATCGCCGTGACGTTTTCCGCCAGGGTTTTGCTGTTACCTGCCGCGTCGCTCACCACTACATTGAGCGCCAGATTGCCATCGGTCACGCCGCTCAGCGCGGAGGATGGGATGGCCAGCGACCATTTACCATCCTGGCCCACGGTGGCGGTCAGGTTTTGTCCCCCCAGAGACAGAGAAACCGTTGCGCCAATGGTGCCGGTACCGGTAATCACGTGATCGACCAGCAGATCGGCTTTGCTCAGGAAGCCATTATCAAACAGCGGGTCAACCGCCAGCGCCAGGGTGTTCAGCACTTTGCTGACGGTCAGCGCGGCGCTGCCCTGGTTGCCGTTGACATCATTGACTCGGACCGACAGCACGTTGGTGCCGCTGGCTAACAGGGCAATCTCGGCAGCGGCCAGCGGGATGCTGAACACCCCGTCAGTCACCACGGCCGAGGCCAGCAGCGTGTTGCCCAGATAGACGCCAACGGTTTGCCCATCCGCGCCGGTCGCTGTCCCGGTCAGCAGCTGCTGTAGCGTTGCTTCCACCCCATTGATGATGTTGTCCTGCGCCAGCACGTTAAGCGTGATCAGCGGCGGTATGGTATCCACCACGATGCCATGCGTTGCCGTCCCGACGTTGCCCGCTGCATCGCTAATAGAGGCATTAATGGTTTGCGCATTCTGCCCCAGCGCCTGCAGATCCGCCGACGGCACGTTGAGTGACCAAGTACCGCCCGCCTGCACCACGGTGGTGTAGGTTTTTCCGCCCAGCGTGACGGTCACCGTACGCCCCACTTCAGTGAGCGATGCGGTGCCGCTGATGGCCTGCGAAACCGCGGCTTCGCTGGCATTCAGCACATTATCCGCACCGGCAAAGTCGCCGATAGTCAGGGTTGGCACCACCGTATCGACCAGCACCGTGGTGGTGGTGGTTACCGGAGAGCCAACGGTTGGGGTATAGGTGACAACCACCGTATCTGTCCCCTGCGGGAATTCCGCGGTGGAGAGTGCAGCCGAGGTCCAGTTGTTATCCGCACGGATTGCATTAACCGTCACCGTGCTGACTAAGGTGCCATTCACCGTAATGGTGATGGTGCCTCCGACACCCGGGGTGGCATTTTGCAACGCACCGCTCAGGGTGGTGGTTGCCCCATCCGCTGCGTTAATAATATTGTCGCCGGTTACCGGGTTCAGCGTGATTGACGGCGTCAGCGGCACGGTCAGGTCAAGAATCACCGAACCATTGGCGGTGGCGGTGTTACCCGCCGCGTCGGTAATCGACACGCTGTAAGCGCCCAGGTTGGTTGCCAGCTCGGCGAGCGCGGCGACCGAGACATTGACGCTCCAGCTGCCGTTGGCCTGCACCGTGCCGGTTAAGGTCTGGCTGCCGATGGTCAACGTTACGGTGGAGCCGACGTCGGCAGCGTTGGTGGTCCCGGTCAGCGTCTGAGTGGTCAGGCTTTCCAGATAGCTCAGGGTGTTATCCCCGGCAAAGGTCAGGCCGGAGATCGCTGGCGCCACGGTGTCAACGATAAAGCCTTCGCTGATGGTGTTGCTGTTGCCCGCAGGGTCTGTCACGGTCACCGACAGATTCTGCGACCCCTGGCCAATCCCGCTCAGTTCGGCGTTGGTCAACGCGAGGCTCCAGTTGCCGTTGGTCCCCACCGTAGCTGCATGGATCTGGCCGTTGAGGGTGACGGAGACCGTCTGGCCTGCCCCCACTGCCCCGGTGGTCCCGGTCAGCGTGCCGCCGTTGGTCAGCTCGTTCAGGTTAAGGTAGCCGTCACCAAACGCCACGCCAACCGTCGGCAGCGGCAGCGTCAGGTAAGCGTCGAAGCCCAGCGTCTGGCTGGCGCTGTTGCCTGCCGCATCGGTTACCGTCACGCTGAGATTGTGTTCGCCGTTCGCCAGGCCGCTCAGCGCCCCGGCAGGCAGCGCCACCGACCAGCTGCCGTCGCTGTTCACCGTGCCGGTATAGCTGATGCCATTGACGTCGACCTTCAGCACCACGCCCTGATTGGCGCCGGTCACGCCGGTATTCCCGGTGATGGTGATCGCACCGTTGGCCTGAGTAATGCCCAGCGCGTCGTTAGCAAACGGATTGGTGATGGTCGGCACCGGGGCGGTCAGCACGGCGGTGTAGCTGCCGTTGAGCACCGATTCGTTACCGTAGCTGTCGGTAGCGGTCACCACCACGGTTTTCGTCCCGTTGCCAAACCCGGCAAGCTGATCGGGCGTCAGGTTCAGCGACCAGTCGCCGTTGGCGTTTACCGTGGCGGCAATCGCCGTACCGCCGTTAATACTGACCAGCACGCTCTGCCCCGCCCCGGTCACGCCAGTGGAGCCGCTGAGTAGCTGGGCGACGCCCGCCTCGGCAATGCTCAGCAGGCCATCGACAAACGGCGTAACCAGCGTCACGGCCGGAATATCATGCACCGCCACCACCAGCGAGGTATTGGCAGAGCTGCTGTTGCCAACCGCATCGGTGATGGTCACCGAGATCGGCCAGTTACCGTCCGGCAGCGCCTGCAGCACCTCAGCCGACAGCGGCAGCGACCAGCTGGTGCCGTCGGCACTGATGGTGGCAGGCAGCAGTGCGCCATTGACGTTGACCGTCACCGTCAGCCCCGCAAGACCACCGGCATGGGTGATCGCCCCGCTCAGGGTGCCGCCGAGCGCCGCTTCCGCCGCGTTCAGCACGCCGTCGCCGAACAGCGGAAGGCCGCCAACGGACACGGTTGGCAGTGCGGTTACGATGGCGTCGAAGTTCAGCGTGGCGCTGTCGCTATTGCCCGCTGCATCGCCCGCCGTCACCACGATTTCATGATTGCCATTGCCCAGCGCCAGCAGCTGCGCCGGTGACACCGTGGCGCTCCATACGCCATTATCATTGACCGTCGCGGTCAGCGCGGTGCCGCCAATGGTGACGCTGATGGTCTGCCCGGCCCCGATCAGGCCGGTGGTGCCCGTCAGGGTCTGTGCGACGCCCGCCTCAGCGACATTCAGCAAGCCGTCAACAAACGGCAGATTGATGGTTGGGTTCAGCGTAGTGGTCAGCACCAGTTCCGCACTGGCGGTAGCGCTGGCCGGATTCACCAGCCCGGCTTCGGTACTGACAGTGACCTGCACCGCCCCGTTACCCAGCCCGACCAGCGCGCCCGCCGGAATATTCGCCGACCAGGTACCGTCAGCGCCCACCGTACCGGCAAAGGTCAGGTTACCGACCGTCACCACCAGCGCCGTGCCGACCTCAAGATTGCTCACCGTACCGGTCAGCGTCTGCGCCAGCGCCGCCTCCACGCCGCTCACCAGGCCGTCACCAAACGGCAGATCCAGCGTCAGCGTTGGCGTATCGTGAACATCCACCACAATCCCGACGTTGCTGGTGGTGGTATTGCCGTTGGTATCGATAACGGACACGCCTACCGTGACGTTGCCGTCCACCAGCGCCAGCAGATCGGCGGCTGGAATAGTGGTGCTCCAGTTACCGTCTGCATCGGCCAGCACGTTGTAAACTTTGGCCCCCACCGTGATGGTCAGATTAAGGTTTGGCAGGGTGGTGCCTTCAATCAGCAGGCCCGCCAGCGCTTCGGCCAGGCTGAGAATATTATCCGCACCCACGCCGACATCCACCGTCAGCAGCGGCGGCACGGTGTGAACGGTGAACTCCTGGCTGTCCGTCGCCACGTTCTGCGCCACATCATTGCCGGTCGCGGTGACGGTGTTGCCATCTTGCGGCAGCGCCTGCACATCCGCAGCGGGCACGGTGGCCTGCCAGTTGCCGTCGGCATCCACCGTCGCGGTGTAGTTTTTATTGTTCAGAGTGACGGTAATCGTCTGCCCCGCCGGAATATGCTGGCTGCTCCCGGTGATCGTCAGGTCACTGCGCGACTCCTGGTAGTCGACCATATCGTCGCTGGTCACGGGATCGATGGTAATGGTTGGCAGGTTGCCAGGCTGCGCCACCACGGTGAAGTCCTGACTGTCGTTGGCAATATTGCCATCGCGGTCGGTGACGGAAACGCTCACCTGCTGAGCACCATCCGCCAGCTGCTGTACATCCGCAGCCGGTACGCTGAAGCTCCATTCCCCACCGGTTACCGTAGTGGTATAAGTCTGGCCGCCGAGCGTGATGGTGACCGTTTGACCGTCCGGCACGCCGTCACTGGTGGTGCCACTCAGCAGCAGCGGCTGATTATGCTCGGTGCTGTTGATGTAGTCATCGCCGGAGACCGGAGCAATGGTGATTAACGGCAGGTCAGCAGCGGTAGCGCGCACGGTGACGGTTTCAGTTTGTACCGTCTGGTTGCCCGCGCTGTCGGTCAGCGTGGCGGTCACGGTGTAATCGCCGTTGGCAAGCGTTTTGGTCACGCTGCCCGGCAGATCGAAGCTCCAGCTGCCGTCACTCTGCACGATAGCAATGTAAGCAGGCTGGATGCCGTTAAAGATGATGCTGACCTGCTGGCCCACCTCATCCGGCGAGGTACTGCCGGAAACGGTAATCGTCTGCTGGATCTCGGTCGGGTTGATGACGTTATCACCCGCCACGTTATTCAGCACCAGATCCGGCGGCGTCAGGTCCACGATGGCGGCGCTGCTGACAGTGCCGCTGTTACCCGCGGCATCGGTCACCGTCACCGTAATCGGCAGATTGCCTTCGTTCAGCCCCTGCAGCGTAGCCGCCGGGATATTCAGCGTCCAGTTGCCGTTGTTATCCACCGTGGCCGGGTAGTCCGTGCCGCCGATGTTCACGCTGACCTGCTGGCCTGCGCCGACAGTACCGGTGGTCCCGCTCAGCGTCTGGCCTGCGCCTGCTTCATCCTGGTTGAGGTAGCCATCGCCAAACGGGGTGTTGATGGTCGGCTGCAGCGCGGCGGTCGCCAGGGTGACATCCGCGCTATTGCTGCCCGGATTGCCCGCCTGGTCGGTGACCGTGGCGGTCAGCGTGTAATTGCCGTCGCTGACGCCCGTCAATGCCGCCGCCGGAATATCCAGCGTCCAGCTGCCGTCGGCACCCACGGTGGTGGTCCAGGTCTGGCCGTTGAAGTTAACGGTGACCGTCTGCCCTTCCAGCGCCGGACCGCTGCCGTTATCGGTGCTGCCGCTAATGGTCAGCGGCTGGCCCGCTTCGCTGGCGTTAATAATACCGTCGCCGGCAATCGGGTTCAGCGTAATGGCCGGAGCCACGGTATCAACGTTAAAGCTGACCGGCTGCGTACTGGCGTTGCCCGCCGCATCGGTTGCCGTCACCTGCAGGGTATTGCTGCCCTGTTCGAAGGATTGCAGTAGCGCAGAAGGCAGGCTGATGCTCCAGTTGCCGTTACCGTCGACGGTGCCGCTGTACTGGGTGCCGTCAATGGTGACGCTCACCGTCTGGCCGTTACCGCTGACGCCGGTGGTGCCGTTCAGCGTCTGGGTCAGCGCGGCCTCACTCGCGTTGAGCGCGCCGTCGTTAAACGGCACGTCGACAGTGACGGCAGGAAGCGTGTTGACCACCACATTCAGGCTCGCACTGCTGTTGACGAGGTTACCGGTGGCGTCGGTGACGCTGACGCCGACGGTTGCCGGGCCATCAGGCAGCCCTGCCAGCGCGGCAGCCGGAACCACCACGCTCCATGCGCCGCCGTTGCCGACCGTCGCCTGGAAAGTCTGGCCGTTGATGGTCAGCGTCAGCTGGCTGCCCGCGTCGACGTTGGCGGTGTGCCCGGTCACGATCAGCGGCTCCTGCGCTTCGCTGGCATTGAGATAGCCGTCGTTGGAGATCGGGTCGATACTGATGCCGGATGCCAGGCTGTTTACCGTGACATCATGGCTGGCACTGACCGGGTTTCCGGCCGCATCGCTGACCGCCGCCGCGATGGTGGTAGTGCCGTTCTCCAGCCCTTGCAGCGTGGAGGCAGGAATAGAGACGCTCCAGCTGCCGTCCGCCTGCACCAGCGCGCTGTATACTTCCGTACCAAGGGTGATGCTGACCGTCTGCCCGGCTTCCACATTACTGGTGGTCCCGGAGAGCAGCTGGCTGCTCTGCTGCTCCGCCCCGTCCAGGATATCGTTGCCGGCAAAGGTATTGATGCTGATGGTCGGCAGATCGGCGGCCGCCGCCTTGACCTCCAGCGGGCTGCTGGTGGTGGTGCTGTTGCCTGCTGCATCGGTCGCCGTAACGCTCAGCGTGTAGCTGCCGTCAGCCAGCGCCTGCAAATCGGCGCTCGGAACAGATACCGTCCAGTCGCCGTTGCCGTTGACCTGCACGCCCTGGTAGGTGACGCCGTTCAGCGTGACGACAATCGTGTCCCCGGCTTCGCCCCGGCCGCTGACGGCCAGATCCGCGCCCTGTTCGGCAGCATTCAGGATGCCATCGCCCGCCACGGGGGCTACCGTTACCGTTGGTGCCACGGTGTCGACCGTAAACGGCTGGGTGGTATTGGCGCTGTTACCTGCGGCATCGCTGACCACCACGCTGAAGCTGTTATCCCCCTGGGCCAGGCCCGCCAGCGCGGTGGCAGGTACCGCCACGCTCCAGCTGCCGTCAGCCGCTACGATACCGGTATAGGTGGTGCCGTTCAGCGTCAGGGTGACGGTCTGACCATCGCCCGTCACGCCGGTGCTGCCGGTAATATTTTGTGTCGCCGTTGCCTCCTGCGCGTTGAGCGCGCCGTCGCCAAACGGTGGGTTAACGGCGACCACCGGCTGGGTATCAACAATCACCACCAGGCTGCCGCTGCTGGTCTGGGTGACGCCCGCCGCATCCGGGCCGCTGACCACAATCGGCAGCGTGCCGTCGGTGAAATCCGCCACCACGTTTTGCGGCAGCGTCACGCTCCAGCTGCCGTCTGCCTGTACGGTTGCCAGGTAAGACGCCCCGCCAATCGCCACGGTCAGCTGGGTTCCCGCCGTGTAATTCGCCGAGGTGCCGCTGATGGTCAGCGGCTGCGCCGCTTCCTCCGCATTCAGGTAACCATCCACGCTGACCGGGTTAATCGCCAGGCCGGAGAGCTGATTATTGATCTCGAAGCTGCCGCTGACCGTGGCCGGGTTGCCTGCCGCATCGCTGACCACCACGCTGTAGCTCTGTTGGCCGTTACTCAGCGCCTCCAGCGCGGAGGCCGGAATGGTTATGCTCCATGACCCGCTGGCCTGCACTACGCCAGTGTAAGTCACACCGCCCAGCGTGACGCTAACCAGCTGCCCTTCCTGCACGTTAGTGGTGGTGCCGCTCAGCACCTGACTGACGTGCTGTTCCGCGCCGTCAACGATGTTGTTACCGGCAAAGGTGTTCACCGTCAGGGTCGGCAGCGTTGCCGCGTCCACACTGACCGCCAGCGTGCTGGTCTGCGTAGTAACGTTACCTGCGGCATCGGTAGCGGTCACGCTGAGCGGATAGTTACCGTTGGTCAGCGCAGCCAGATCGTCAGCGCTGAGCGGCAGCGACCACTGGCCGTTTGGCCCGACGGTGGTGGTGTAAGTTTCATTGTTTAGCGTGACGGAAATGCTGGCCCCGCGCTCGCCGCTGCCGCTCAGCGTAATGCCCTCCTGCTGCTCGGCGGCGTTGAGGATGTTATCCCCGGCTGGCGGATTGAGCGTCAGCGCTGGTGCAGCGACGTCCACCGTCAGCGCCGGGGTCTGCGTGCTGATATTGCCCGCGCCATCTTTCACCGCCACGCTGACGGTGTAGTCGCCGTTGTTCAGTGCAGCGAGATCGGCTGGCGGAACGCTGACCGACCAGTTGCCGTCACCGTCAACGTTAGCGGTGTAGACTTTGCCGTTCAGCGTCACGCGCACGCTGTCATTGCTGTCGCCGGTACCGCTGATGGTCAGCGGCTGCCCCTGCTCGGCGGCATTGAGATAGCCATCGGTAGAAATTGGCGCCACGGTAAAGTCCGGCGGCGTGGTGTCCAGCCCGACAGGGCGAGTCACGGTCGCGACATCTCCCGCCGTTGTAGTGGCCGTCACGGTCAGCGTGTAGCTGCCATCGGTCGCGCCGTTCAGCGCGCCGGCCGGAATGGTGGCGCTCCACAGGCCATCAGGCCCGACGGTGGCAGGGTAGTTAGTGCCATTGAAGTTCACGACCACCGAGGTACTGCCGTCCGGCACGCTGCCGGTAACGTTAAACCCGGCGGCCGCTTCTGCCGCATTGATCAGATCGTCGCCCGCAACCGGATTCACCAACACTTGATTGGTGATGCTGGTATCCACATCGACCGTCGCATTTTGGCTGGCGCTGTTACCGTTCGGCGCGGTCACCACTACGGTTACCGTGTTGTCGCCCTGCGGCAGTGCCCCGAGGGTCTCTGCCGGAACGGTCACTGACCATGCGCCGTTCACCACCGTGGTGGTCAGCGTCTGGCCACCAATGGTGACGCTGACGGTATCACCGTTGGTGCCGGTCCCGGTGATATCCAGCGGCTGCGCGGCTTCAGCGCGATCGATGATGCCGTCTCCGGCAATCGGATCGAGGGTATAAGTAGGCGCGGTAAGCTGCACCTGGACTACTTCACTGTTGACCGTCTGGTTGCCCGTTGGGTCAGAAACCGTGACCGTAAGCGGATAGCCGCCGTTTTGCAGCGCCAGCACGTCGTTGGCCGGGATGGTGGCGCTCCAGTTGCCGTCACCGTCGACCACCGCCTCATAGGTTTTGCCATTCAGGCTGACCACCACGCTATTGCCCGCCGTGGTAGTACCGCTAATGTCGAGCGGCAGCGCATGTTCCGCCGCGTTGATAATGCCATCTTCCGCCACCGGGCCAACCGTCACTGGCGGCAGCTCAGTGGCAATATTCACCGGAACCGGCGTGGTAGTGCTGCTGTTTCCGGCCACGTCCGTCGCGGTGACGGTAATGTTCTGTTGCCCGGTCGGCAGCGCCTGCAGCTGTTCCGGCGTTAGCGCCAGCGTCCACACGCCGGAGCTGTTAACGGTCGCGCTAAAGTCCGTACCGCCGATGTTGACCACCACCGTCTGGCCGTTGCCGGTTTCGCCAGTGGTGCCGCTCAGCGTCTGGCCCGCGGCTGCGGTTGCTTCAGCATTGGTCAGCACGCTGTCGCCAAACGGCGCTTCCAGCGTTGGCTGCGGCAGAGTGTTGATATGCACATTGAGGGTGCTGCTGCTGGTCACCTCAGTGCCATTTGGCGCCACTACGCTGGCGGTGGCGGTAAACGGACCGTCGGCCAGTGCGGTGAGATCGCCCGCCGGAATGGTGGTGCTCCACGAACCGTCCGCCTGCACCTGCGCGCTATAGGTTTTGCCGTTGAAGGTGAAGGTGACGGTGCTGCCTTCCGCGATATTGAGGGTGCTACCGCTCACAGCCAGCCCGTTTTCGGCTTCCTGCTGGTTGAGATAGCCGTCGTCGCTCAGCGGGTCGAAGGCAATCGCCGGCTGGGTGTTATCCACGGTGAAGGTTTTGCTGCTGCTGCCGGTGTTGCCTGCCTGGTCAGTAATGCTGACCGTCAGGGTGTAAGAGCCATTCGCCAGCCCGCTCAGCGCCGATGCCGGCAGCTCCACCTGCCAGCTGCCCGGACTGCCCGCCTGCACCGTGGTGGTATAGCTTTCGCCGTTCAGGGTAACGGTAACCGTATTTCCGGCTTCGGCATTGGTCACGGTGCCGCTGATAATCTGCGCCACCTGCTGCTCTGCGCCATCAACAATATTATTGGCGGTGACGTTAGAGACAAAGATCGCCGGAACCCCGGTATCAATAGCCAGCGGCGTGCTGGTGCTGCTGGTGTTGCCCGCCGGATCGGTTGCGGTGACGTTGAGGGTATAGCTGCCATCGGCTACGCCCGCCACGTACGTCCCCGGAATGGTCAGCGTCCACTGGCCGTTGGTGCCGACCACCGCGCTGAAGGCGGTACCGTTCAGCTCAACGCTAATGACGTTACCCGCTTCCCCGCTGCCGGTGACGACCAGCGGCTGGCCGGATTCCGCGGCGTTAATCACGCCGTCAGAGACCGGATTAACGCTTACCGCTGGGGCCGTCAGGTCCACTTCGATGGTGCGCGTGACGGTGGTGCTGTTGCCCGCCGTATCGGTGCTGGTGACCTGCAGTGGGTAGCTGCCATTGGTCAGGGCCGTCAGTGCGTTTGCCGGCAGATCGATGCTCCAGCTGCCGGTGCCGCCAACCGTGGTAGTGTAGGTTTCGCCATTCAGCGTGACGGTGATGCGGTCGCCGACCTCGCCGGAGCCGCTGAGGGTTTGCAGCTCGCCGCTCTCTGCGGCGTTGATGCGGTTATCCCCGGTCAGGGCTTCCACGCTGACCTGCGGCGCTACGGTGTCGACGGTGAAGTTGCCGGTCGCCGTGCTGGTGTTGCCCGCGCTGTCAGCCACCGTGACGCTCAGGGAGTTGGCCCCCTGCGGCAGAGACTGCAGCACGGCGGAAGGCAGGGAAACACTCCAGTTGCCCTGCGCGTCCACCGTCCCGGTGTAGGTAATCCCCGCAATCACCACGCTGACGGTCTGGCCTGCCCCCCCCACCCCGGTGCTGCCGCTCAGGGTCTGCTCGCTGCCGGCCTCCGCCGCGTTGAGCAAGGCATCGCCAAACGGCGGATTGATGCTGAGGTCGAGCTCAGAGGTCACGGAACTGTCCAGCGAGTGCTGAGCCGTGACGGTGTTGCCATTGATATCCGTGGCAGTGGCGGTCACGGTCAGGTTGCCGTTGGGCAGCGCCACCAGGTCGGCAGACGGCACATTCACCGTCCAGCTACCGTCGCTATTGGTCGTGGTCAGATACTCTTTGCCGTTGAAGGTCACCGCGACGCGGCTGCCTGCGGCAACAAAGCGGCTGAAGCCGTGAATCGCCATCGGCAACAGCGACTCGTTGTGGCTCAGCATATTGTCATCGCTGATCACCCCGATGGCGATGGCGCTGAAGGTATTATCAACGGTGAAGCTCCCGTTGGCGCTGGTCGGGTTACCGGCAACGTCGCTGACGCTGACGGTGTAGCTGTCGGTGCCGTTCGCGAGGTTAGCCAGCGCCGCTGCCGGAACCAGCACGCTCCAGCTGCCGTCGGCGTTCACTAGCCCAGTGTACTGGTTGCCGTTAAGCGTCACGGTCACTACCTGCCCGGCCTGTACGTTGCTGGTGCTGCCGGTCATCAGCTGCGACAGCCCTTTCTCGGCGCCATCCACAATATTATCGCCGGCAAACGCGCCCACGGTGATCGCCGGCAGCGAGGCGGCGCTGGCAATCACGGTCAGCGGCTGGCTGCTGCTGCCAGTGTTGCCGAGACTGTCGGTGGCGGTCACCGTCACGGTGTAGCTGCCGTCCGCCAGGCCGCTAACCACGTTGGCCGGAATCGTGGCGCTCCAGCTGCCGTCGGCGGCCACGGTAGCGGTGTAGTCGACGTTGTTGATGGTCACCACCACGCCCGCACCCGGTTCGGTGGTGCCGACGATCGCCAGCGCGGCGTTATGCTCGGCGGCATTGAGATAGCCATCGCCGGACACCGGTGCGACGGTCACTAGCGGAGGTGCAGTATCGATGACGATCGGCGCCTGCACGGTGGTTTCATTGCCGCCGCCGTCGCGCGCGGTAATGCTGATGTCATATTTGCCATCGCTCAGCCCCTGCAGGGTGGCCGGGTCGACATTGACGCTCCAGCTGCCGCTGGCATCGGCCGCGCTGTGGTAGGTCACGCCGTTGATCACCACGGTAATGGTGCTGAGCGGCTCTGCCTGGCCGCTCAGCGCCAGCGGCTGATTCTGCTCGCTGGCGTTAATCACGCCGTCGCCAGCAAGGGTGCCGACAGAAAGGGTTGGTGGGGTGGTATCCACGCTGACATTGGTACTGCTGACGACCTGGTTGCCTGCGGCATCGCTGACGGTCACGGTGACCGTATTGCTGCCCTGCGGCAGCCCGCTCAGCGCCGCTGGCGGCAGCGTTACGCTCCACTCGCCGGTAGCCGGGTTAACCGTCGCCGTGTAGTTCACGCCGTTGAGGGTCACGGTCACCACCTGGTCCGGCAGCGCCAGCCCGGTATTGCCGCTCAGCACCTGCGGGGTTGTCGACTCAGTCAGGTTGAGGATGTTGTCGCCACCGAAGGCGGCATTAAATTCGATATTGTTCGGGAAGTTGGCCTGCACGCCCAGATTCAGGCTGCTAGTCACCGAGTTGTTACTGGCATCGGTGACCACCACCGGATAACTGCCGTTAGCCACTCCGGCGAAATCAGCCGGAGGGATGGTGATGCTCCAGCTGCCATCGGCTGCCACGGTGGTGTTGTAAGTATGACCGTTAAAGGTGACGGTGAGCGGCGCGCCCACGGGCAGATTGAGGCTGGTACCGTTCACGCTAACCGGTGACTGAGCCTCCTGCGCGTTGACCCAGTTATCTTCACTGATCGGAGCAATGGCGAGGCTGGCGGCAGCCGGATCGAGAGCCACACTGACCGAACCGCTGCTGGTCGCGACGTTGCCTGCTTTATCGGCAACGGTGGCGGAGTAAGTTACCGTCTGGCCGTCGCTCAGGCCGCTGAGGGCGCTGGCCGGGATGGAGACGTGCCACAGCCCGCCCGCCAGCACCGTGGTGGTGTACTGCACCCCGTTGAAGGTCAGGGTCAGGGTTTGTCCGGCCTGCACGTGGGCGGCGGTGCCGCTCAGCTCCTGCGCCACATTCAGCTCTGCCCCCTGCAGAATATTATCCCCGGCGAAGCTGTTGAAGGTGATGGTTGGCTGATTGGCTGGCTGGGCGGCAAAGGTCACCTCGGTATAGGCCGTGCCCTGGTTACCGGCCGTATCGGTTGCCGTCACGGTGACCGGATAGCTGCCGTCAATGAGGGTAGCTTTGCTTTCCGGCGGAACCACCACGCTCCAGTCGCCGGAACCGTTGGTGGTGGTGGTCAGCGTCACGTCGCCAAACTTCACCTGAATAGTGCTGTTGGCTTCCGCCCGACCGCTGATGGTCAGGTTACCCGCCAGTTCAGCGGCGCTGACGTAGCCATCGCCGCTGACGGGGTTAACGCTAACGGCAGGCGCCAGCGTATCCACGTTGAGATTCAGCGGGTCGCTGCTGACCGTGTTGCCATATTTATCGCTGGCCGTTACCGTCAGCGAATTATTCCCCTGCTCAAGCTGCTGCAGCGCGGAAGCTGGAATATTGACGCTCCAGCTGCCGTTCGCGCCCACCGTCGCGGTGTAGGTCTGACCATCCAGCGTCACGGTGACGGTCTGGCCGCCGGTGCTGGTGCCGGTCAGCGTCAACGCCTGGCCGACATCGGCGGCGTTGAGCGGGGCATCAGGAATATTCACCTCCAGCCCCGGAGGCTGGGTATCGACATTCACCTGGGTGGTGGTGGTGGTTTTGTTGCCTGCGGTATCGGTGACGGTCACCACCAGCGGCAGCTGCCCTTCAATCGGGGTTGAGACCGCATTGGCGGGCAGAGTGACGCTCCAGCTGCCGTTACTGTTTACCGTGCCGGTGTAGGTGTTGCCGTTGAACGTCACAGTGACGGTCTGGCCCGCCCCGCTCACGCCGGTGTTACCGGTGATGGTCTGGCTGCTGCCCGCTTCCGCACCGCTCAGCACCCCGTCGCCAAACGGCAGATCGATCCCGGCATTTGGCAGCGTGGTATGGACGTCAACCGTCACGATCGTACTGTTCTGCAAAGTGGTGCCGTTGGCCAGCGTGGCGGTCGCCACGATCAGGTTTGAGCCTTGCGGCAGGCTTTGCAGATCGGCAGACGGCACGCTGATGCTCCAGCTGCCGTTCGCTGCCGTGGTGGTGGTGTAAGCATGGCCGCCGAGGGTGACGGAAATCGCCGTGCCGGCTGGCAGACCGCTGGCCGTACCGGAAATGGTCAGCGCGCTTTGTGCTTCCGTGGCGTTAAGATAGCCGTCGCCGCTGATAGGCGCAGTGATGCTGATGCTGCCGGTGGCATCGGGCTGTACGGTGAAATTGTGCGTATCGGTCGCCGTCTGGCCGCTGGCGTTGGTGACGGTGGCGGAGAGGGTCGCGGTGCCGCTCGCCAGCGCCTGCAGCGCACTGGCAGGAACCGAGACGCTCCAGCTGCCGTTGGCCTGCACGCTGGCGCTGTAGGAAACGCCGTTCAGGGTGATGGTGACCGTCTGCCCGGCCTGTACGTTGGTGGTGGTGCCGCTCAGCAGCTGGCTGGTCTGCTTTTCCGCGCCGTCCAGCACGTTATCCCCGGCAAAAGTGCCGATGGTCAGGGTGGGTACGCCGGGTACCACCGTTGGCTCAACGGTGAAATTATGCGTGTCGGTCGCCGTCTGGCCGCTGGCGTTGGTGACAGTGGCGGAGAATGTGGCAGTCCCGCTCGCCAGCGCCTGCAGCGCGCTGGCAGGCACGGAAACGCTCCAGCTGCCATTGGCCTGCACCACCGCCGTGTAATTCACGCCGTTAAGCGTGATAGTCACCGTCTGCCCGGCCTGCACGTTGGTGGTGGTGCCGCTCAGCAGCTGACTGGTCTGCTTTTCGCTGCCGTCAAGAATGTTATCCCCGGCGAAGTTGCCGATAGTCAGCGTCGGCGTGGTGGCAGGCGGATTTGTGCCGCCGTTGTTGTCATTGCCCCCACCACCGCCGCCACCGCCCGCTAAGGCGCCGATGCCCACGCCGACTAATCCCAGCGCCCCGATACCGGCAGCAGTCATCACGCCGCTACCGGCCCCCGTATCAGCCAGCAGCAGCGGTTCAATACTGCCGAGGGATTCATATTGCGGGGTCAGGACCATCGCGGTCTGTGCATCAAGTTCGTTGGTCACCGGGAACAGCACGTGCTCCGGCCGGTTAACCCCATCGTCAAACACCAGTTCGCTGTGCTCGCCGTCCACATCGTCAAAGAAGAACTGCTGATAGCGCACGGTAGTGCCATCTTTCATGTGCAGGATCAGGTCGTTACCCTGGCGTTCGTATTCAGCCACCATCTCGCGCGTGCCGTGGATTTTCACCACGCTAGGCTGATTGAGGAGAACCGTTTTCGAGGAGCCCGAAGTGGCCTGAGAGAGGATCGAACCGTCGTCGCGTGAAAGGATTTCTACGCTGCCAATATTGAGCTGTGCCATGGTCATAACCTCGTGTACACCAGATAACAGGGATTAAGTGTCCAACGCACAAAAGTGAAAATAAATTTCACTTTTATTGCGTTAGACAAAATTTTGAGCAGTGCCATCTACCGGCAGCGCTTTTCACCTGATGTACGGACGGAGGTTAGTTTCCCCGCGAAAATATAGGACCAAAACTGGCTAATAGAGACTGTTATTTTGTTAATTTCATTAACAGATATAATTAATAAAGTGAATGTGTTGTTTGATGTTTATTTATCGGAAGGATAAATTTATTTAATTACTAACCGTACTCGACAGCTGAGAAGAGCGGCAAAAAATGTCAGATAATTACGATTCAGCTGACAGTAATGATTTGATTTAAATCCAAGAAAAATCCTAATCAGCAGCGAGAGGAATGGGCAATTTATTACGTCAGAGTGGATTAAAAACAGGTAATACCGCCCGGTGAGTTTCGCGAAAATTTCATGTTGATTCGTGACATTCAGCACAAGTTTTATCCAAGACAAACGTCTGGTGAGGAACGGTCATAAAGTTACTGCCAGCAGAATTTTTTTACGCTTTTCCAGTGATTTGGCTTAAGGAGTGATCCCCGTCACGCTTTCCAGGACTCCTCTGGAAATTTGCCCTTAAGCGACAATTCTGATTAACAGCCGCATTTTTTCAGGTTATTAACTCCTCTACCCTAATGTAGCTGGATTGGTGCCAGCGCTTTTAACCTCATTCCGCCAGGGTTTAGCTTCTTAAAACAGGTCAGATGTGGTAAAAATTGGGGCTAATTTTTGTGGCTGGCAATAGGGATAAAATGACGACAGTGGATGCGCAAGCCTCTGATACTCAAGCGCGAGCAGTACAGCGCGCAACGCGAATAGCGTTTTTGATCGCCGGTATCGGGATGGCGTCGTGGGCCCCGCTGGTCCCCTACGCTAAACAGCGTGCTCAGCTGAGTGACGGCTCACTCGGTACCCTGCTGCTGTGCCTGGGTTTAGGCTCACTGATCGCCATGCCGCTCACCGGCGTGCTGGTCGGCCGCTTCGGCTGCAAGTGGGTGATGGCCACCGGCAGTGCGCTACTGCTGATCCTGCTACCCCTGCTGGCAACGCTCTCCACGCCTCTCTCACTAGGCCTGGCGCTGATGGTATTTGGTGCCGCTATCGGGTTAATCGACGTGGCGATGAATATCCAGGCCGTGGAGGTCGAAAAGGCCGCAGATAAGGCCATGATGTCGGGCTTTCATGGCTTTTTCAGCGCGGGGGGGATTGTCGGTGCCGGTCTGGTCAGCGCGGCCCTCGCCCTTGGCGCCAGTCCGTTAGTTGGCGTGCTGTTTATCGATTTATTACTGGTCCTGCTGTGGCTGGGCTGCCAGCGTCACCTGATGAACCAGCGCCTGCACCAGCCGGATACACCGCTGTTTGTGATGCCGCGTGGCTGGGTGCTGTTCCTTGGGGTGATGTGCTTTATTCTGTTTTTAACCGAAGGCGCAATCCTCGACTGGGGGGCGCTGTTCCTCAACCAGGCTCGTGACCTGCCTGCCGCTCAGGCCGGGCTGGGCTATGCGGTGTTCTCGGTGGCGATGACCATTGGCCGCTTAACCGGCGACCGAATCGTTAACTATTTTGGCCGCACCGCGACGCTATTCTGCGGCACGCTCTGCGCCGCCGCCGGGATGCTGCTGGCGGTGTTGGTGCCGAGTACGCTGGTGACGCTGCTGGGTTTTATGCTGATCGGTTTTGGTGGTGCCAATGCCGTACCGATTATGTTCACCGCTGCGGGTAAACAGCAGGTGATGCCGGTCAATCTGGCGATTTCGGCCATGACAACCATCGGTTATGCAGGTATTCTGGCAGGCCCGGCTTTAGTCGGATTTATCTCACAGTTGTCCAGCCTGTCGGTGGCCTTCAGTGCCATTGCCGCGCTGCTTTTAGTCGTGGCTGCCAGCGCCCGACTGATTACACGTTAACTGGGGTTTCATTGCATGTTGCCATATAAATTTCCGCTGACATCCGGCAATGTTACGCGCTTTTTTGTGATGTTTATCGTGGTGCTGCTCCTGGCATCAGGATTTATGATCCACAACGCGGTAAACGCCTGGTTGACGGAAAAACGTTATGCGATGGCGGATATCACCCATGCCATGCAAAAGCGCATTGATACCTATCGCTTCGCCACCTGGCAGATCTATGAAAACCTGGCGGCCAGCGCGGCCGGTATGCCATCGAACAGTCTGCAGGAAACGCGCCTGCGCCCGGACGTCTACTATCTGGAAAAAACCCGTCGTAAAACCGAAGCGCTGATTTTTGGTTCTCACGATAGCGGCACGCTGGATATGACCCTGCGCATGAGCAACTACCTTGATACGCTGTGGGGCGCGGAAAACAGCACCTGGTCGATGTACTTTTTGAACGGCCAGGATAACAGCATGATCCTGGTCTCTACCCTGCCGCTGAAGGATATGGCCACGCGCTACAAAGAGAGCGCCATCAGCAATATCGTTGAGGCACGCCGCGCGGAGATGCTGCAGCAGGCCAACGCCCTGGACGAGCGCGAGAGCTTCTCGCCGCTGCGCCGCTTCAGCTGGCAAAACGACCACTACTTTACGGTACGCACCACTTTTAATCAGCCGGGTCATCTGGCAACCGTGGTGGCGTTTGACCTGCCGGTGAATGACCTGGTCCCGCTCAATATGCCGCTGGAAAACTTCCAGTTGAAGCAGGATGCCGCACCGGTGGCGGAAGGGGATGACAATCAGGACAGCAACGGCAGCACGCGCATTGACTGGGTTAACCCGAATATTGAAATTGCTGCTTCGCTGGCCAGCACCCCGCTACAGCTGGTTTATCGCGTACCGATCACCGGCCTGGTCATTGATACCCTGCACAATCTGCTGTGGCCGCTGCTGGCAAACCTCGCGCTGCTGATCATGTCGCTGGCTGGGCTGTTTTTGCTACGCCAGCAGTCGCTGCGCCCGAGCGAGAATCAGAGCGCAGAGCTGGAGTCACTGCGCCTGCTGAACGAAGAGATTGTTGGCACGCTGCCGGTCGGTCTGCTGGTGTATGACTTCGCCAACAACCGCACGATTATCAGTAACAAGATTGCCGAACATCTGCTGCCGCATCTTAACCTGCAAAAGATTATCAATATGTCCGATCAGCATCAGGGCGTGCTGCAGGCCACGGTGAACAACGAAGTGTATGAGATCCGCCATGCGCGCAGCGTCATCTCTCCGCATACCCAGCTGTTTATGATGCGCGATCAGGACCGGGAATTACTGGTCAACAAGAAGCTGCAGAAAGCGCAGCAGGTGCTGGATAAAAACCACCAGTCGCGTCAGCAGCTGTTACAGAACCTGGGTCATGCCCTGCAGCGCCCGCTGCATGATGTTATCAGCCGTTTGCAGTCGCTCGGGGCGGAACACCCGCCTGAGCAGCTCGAAGATTCGCTGGAGGCGTCAAAGGCCCTGAGCCGCCTGGTGGATGATATCGTGCTGCTGAACCAGCTGGAAACCCTCGACTGGGCGCCGGATGCCTGCAGCTTCAGCCTGCAAACCCTGCTGGATGAGCTGGCGGTAGAGATCCTGCCGATAATGCGCCGCAAAGGGTTGACGCTGATGATTAACAACACCCTTAGCAGCGATGAGATGCGTTTCGGTGACCGCCGGGCCATTGCTAAAATTCTCTCAACGCTGGTGCATTACGCGGTGACCACCACCACCTGGGGCCGCGTCAGCATCACCATCAGCGCACCGCCAGAGCGCGCCGACCGCCTGTCGATTGAGATTGTCGATACCGGCGCGGGGCTGTCCGCCGATGAGATGGCGAATACCGATTTCCCGTTCCTCGGAGAGACGCACCAGGATCGTTTTGGTCAGGCATCCGGTATGGCCTTCTTCCTCTGCAAGCAGCTGTGTAAACAGCTTGGCGGGCATTTGGACATTGCGGCGCGCCCGGATATTGGCTCGCGCTACAGTATTCAGCTACACGCCCCGCTGGAGCCGCAGCAGGATCAGGAAGAGAAACTGCTGGAAGGGGTTAACGCCCTGATTGATATTACCGTTGATGACGTGCGTAAAATCGTGGTGCATCAACTGGAAAACTGGGGCGCGAACTGCATTACGCCAGACGAGCGCTTCTCCGGCCAGGAACATGATGTGCTGGTGACTGACGATCCACAGCGTTTAACGCCATGGTCGCTACTGCTCACGGATGATGAACCCGGTTTCAGCCAGCTGGCTGCAAATCAGTACCGCGTGAACTTCAATATCAGCAGTGCGATGCAGGATGCGCTGCTGACGTTGATTGAACAACAGCTTGCCCGGGACGAGTTGACTGACGAAAATATGGACCCGCAGGATACGGCTCAACTTTTCGCCAGTGGCTACTTCCAGCTTTTCGTTGATACAGTACCAGATGATGTAAAGAGGCTGTATAATGAAGCCGCAGACAGGGATTACAGTGCGCTGGCTCAGACCGCACACCGGCTGAAAGGCGTGTTTGCCATGTTAAATTTGCTACCCGGCAAGCAGCTTTGTGAAACGTTAGAACTGCACATTAAAGAATGTGACGATTCAAACATTAAAAATACCACCAGTGAAGTTGACACTTACGTCGATGAACTGCTGCAGCAAGGTAACCAATAATATGAATAACCTGAATGTCATTATTGCCGACGACCATCCTATTGTTCTGTTCGGCATTCGTAAGTCGCTTGAGCAGATTGAATGGGTCAACGTTGTAGGCGAATTTGAAGACTCCACGGCCTTAGTTAACAGCCTGCCTAAGCTTGATGCGAACGTGCTGATCACCGACCTTTCTATGCCAGGTGAGAAATATGGCGACGGTATTACGCTGATTAAATACATCAAGCGTCACTATCCCGACCTGTCGATTATTGTTCTGACCATGAACAATAACCCGGCGATCCTGAGCGCGGTACTGGACCTGGATATCGAAGGGATTGTCCTGAAGCAGGGTGCACCAACCGACCTGCCGAAAGCGCTGGCAGCCTTGCAGAAGGGTAAGAAATATACTCCGGATAGCGTGGCAAAACTGCTGGAGAAAATCAGCGCGGGTGGCTACGGTGACAAACGTCTGTCGCCGAAAGAGAGCGAAGTATTACGCCTGTTTGCTGAAGGTTTCCTGGTGACTGAAATTGCCAAGAAGCTGAACCGCAGTATTAAAACCATCAGTAGCCAGAAGAAATCAGCGATGATGAAACTGGGTGTTGATAACGATATTGCCCTGCTGAATTATCTCTCTTCAGTGAGCATGTCTCCTTCCGTAGATTAAGCCAATATTCACCTGGCGGGTCGACCGGAAAAAATGGTCGACCCCTACGAGGGAATGTGTAACGGGTCGACCGGAAAAATGGCCGCCCCCTGCGAGGGAATGTGTAACGGGTCGACCGGAAAAATGGCCGCCCCCTGCGAGGGAATCTGTAACGGGTCGACCGGAAAAATGGCCGACCCCTACATGGGAATTTGTAGGGGCTGACCTTCTTTTCCGGTCAGCCCTTAATACTTAAACGCTACCCCTGCCCTTTCTCACCCGCTCCGCATAAAACGCCAGCGCCTGCTGCAACGTATCCATCGTCACCGGCTTCGACAGGCAGTTATCCATTCCGGCCTCAATACAACGCTGCTTCTCTTCGGCCAGCGCATTCGCGGTCACGCCGACCACCGGGAAAGTTTGCCCCAGCTCGCGCAGGCGCTGCGTCAGACGGTAGCCATCCATATTCGGCATATTGACATCGGTCAGCACAATATCAATCTCGCTGCGGCTCAGTACATTGAGGGCATCAATACCGTCCTGCGCCGTTTTGACGCGGTAACCCAGCGAGCCGAGCTGATCTGACAGCAGCATGCGGTTGATCGGATGGTCATCAACCACCAGAATCAGGATATCGTCATTGCTGACGCCGCTCTCCTGCTCAACCAGCGTGGCCGGTAATCCTTCCGGCATCGCGACTTCCACGCGATAAATGCGCCCAAGCAGCACCGGCAGCTCGTGCGGCGTGGTCGTGGCGCACAGCCAGCGCCCCGGCAGCACTTCGCGCGGTCCGTCATTATGACGATTGTCGAAGCGTATCACAGCGCGCACGTTCTGTTCCGGCTGGCAGTCGTAATCGCAGATAATCACGTCCTCCGCTTCAGCCTCACCCTCGTAGCGCCGCACCTGGATGCCATGACCCCGCAGCATTTTGTCGAGGAATTCCGCCAGCTGATCGTTACGCACCGCCAGCCAGCACTGTTTATCCTGCAAGCCATCATGCAGCTCGGGGGTCATCACCCGGCTGTTGTAGAGCGGTATACGAATAATAAACTGGCTGCCCATCCCCGGCTCGGAGTCCACCTCAATATCGCCGTCCATCATGTTGATCAGCTTCTCACAGATCGCCAGCCCGAGTCCGGTTCCCTGGAAATTCCGCTGCACGCCGCTGCCGACCTGGAAGAACGGGTCAAATAGCCGGGTCAGCTCTTTCGCCGGGATCCCCACGCCGCTGTCGCGCACGCGGAACGCCAGGTAGCCATCTTTGACGTAGGCGTGCAGGACGATGCCGCCGGTATGGGTAAACTTAATGGAGTTGCTCAGCAGGTTAGAGATCACCTGCTGCAAACGCATCGGATCGCCGTCCAGCGTCACCGGCACGTCGCTGTCGATGAAGCACCACAGCGTCAGACGCTTTTTCACCACCATCGCCAGATAGTTGGAGGTGATATGCGCTATCACCTCACGCGGGGAAAACTCACGCGGCTCAATCTTCAACTGCTCAGACTCGATTTTCGAGAAATCGAGGATATCACTGATGATTTTCAGCAGCAGGCTGGAGGAGTTGTTCATCGCCGTCACCAGCGACTCCACGCCTTTGGGTAAAGTTTTGGTTTGCAGCAGGTCGAGGTTACCAATAATGCCGTACAGCGGGGTGCGTAGCTCGTGGCTGACGGTGGCGAGGAACATCGATTTCGACTGGCTGGCCTGCTCTGCGGCCTGCGCCATCTCCTGCAGCGACTCTTCCATCTTCACGCGCGCGCTGACATCCACCAGCACGCAGATCGCCACGTTTTCATTGCGGTAGCGTGAATGCACAAAACTGATTTGCAGGTTGGTATTGCTGCCGGTCAGCACGTCGACAAAGTTAACCTGCTGGCCGCAGATAATCTCGGTCAGGCGCAGACGGTCTTCCTGAGTCAGCATGGTGAGGTAGTTATGCGCCAGCTCGTTACTCAGAATATTGGTGCCGTCACTGGTGCGCAGAATGCAGATCCCGACCGGCGCCGAAGCGACAATTTTGCGGTTGAACTGCTCATGCTCTTCCAGCCGGTGTGCATTATCCTCGGCGGGGAGAAACATGCGGCGCTCGAACAGCCAGGCGAGGGTAAACAGGATAATCGCGCTGATAATATTCAGCAGGATGGCGTTGATCAGCAGCATTTTTAGCGGCTCAATCATCGCGCTGGTCGGCACCGAGTACACCACGCTCAGGGACGAAGGCGGCAGCTCTTTTTTCATCACCAGCTGTTTGTACCCGGCAACATAGCCAAACCAGCTGGCGTCATCAGGGAGATCGTCGGCGGAAAAGGCCAGCGCGCCGCGGGACGAAGAGAGCACCCGCTGGTTGTTCTGATCGACCAGCGTCACCGCCACCGGCAGGTTGCCCGGGGTGATAAAGTCCTCCATACGAATGCTCTGCTCAATACCGAGCAGCGCCGCAACCTTATTCGCCACATAAACCGGGGTGATCATATAGTAATAGCCGACCCCCGGCTGCGCGGTTGGCGACACCCAGAACAGGCTATTTTTGCGCTCCTCTTCGTTGCCGCTGCGGTACTTCAGGATGCGTTCATGTAGCGATTTCAGCGCTCGCTCACGGTCGACGGAAGCACTCCCCACCCCGAAGTCCGCCAGGCACTGGCTCTCGCCACCGACGAAAAATACCCGGTTCAGCTCATAGGCCGAGGCAAAGTTCACTTTCCAGTAATTGAGGAAATAGCTGAGCGATTCCAGCGAATTACGCCAGGTGTTGCTCATCGCACTACAGTCTGAATCGGCATAAAGCGGGTAGAACTGCGGCAGCGTACTCTTACCGGGAAACACGCCGTTCAGTACATCAAGCCCGCTGGACGAGGTATTCAGGCGGTTTTCAGCAATAAACTTCAGCTCGCGCGTCACGTCTGCGGAGTGACGCACGTACCACTGAGTCTGGTCATAGCTGGTATTAAACTCCTGGCGAACCTGGGACTCTCTCTCGTGCAGGACGTTAATAATGTAGAACGTTGTCAGCAAGGCACCCAGCATCCACAGCATCAGCGCCAGCGCACGGAACAGGTAGCGCGAGATTTTTAACGTTGTACGAAAAGAGACAAGATATTTCAAACGGGACCCACGCAGCCATCAGCAGTGATAAAACAGAGTGCCGATACAGTAGCGTTCACCTGCTGAAAAAGCCAGTTATCCCCGCCCCGCCCCCGCTCTATTTCAGCTAATTCTGCTTTGTTCCCCGGACTCTTTACGCCACTGCGAGGGGGTTTTGCCGGTAATGCGCAGAAACTCGCGATTAAAGTTTGATTTGGTCTGGAAACCGACGTTTTCCATGATCTCAATGATCGTACTCTGACTGCGGCAAAGGTGCTCGCAGGCTTCAGCAATTCGCCAACTGTTCACATATTGCGATACGCTCTGGCGGTGGAGTGCATTGATGGCGGCGGACACCTGACGACTCGGAATTCCTGATTTACGCGCCAGCTGCTCCAGGTTCAGTCCGCACTCGCGATGAATGCCGCTGCGCATCAGCCCATCGATGCGTTCGAGCACGGCGGCATCGCCCTCTTTCACCTTGCGCGATTTTACCGCCGTGCTGGCGGTGGCAGGCGTCAGCAGTAGCGTCAGGGCCACCAGCAGGCAGACCAGTAAATTACCGCAGGCTATTAATAGCTGAACGCCGCTGCCCGCCCTGTATTCCTGCAGCCCCGCAACGCTGATGTCGATCAGCGCGACCGCGATTAGCAAGACGGCCAGCAGACGCCAGCCATTCACGCTCAGGCCACTGCTCTCCAGCGGCAGCTGGCAGAAAGTGTCCCTGCCCTGACGCAATGTTATCAGCATCGCTGCTGCGCTACTCATCCAGATGACTGCCATCAGCCCATCAATCGCCTGCGGTAGCCACAGGATACTGCCCGCCATTAACAGTAGCGCCAGCACGCTAAGCGCAAGATGCAGCTTCTGCCCGGTGGCCTGGCACAGTGCCAGATAGCAAAACAGCGGCAGCGCGACTGCCGTCAGCGGCTGTATCATGCGCACCTGATTAAACTGCGGCAGTGTCCCCAAACCGGCAACCACCGTGTGCAGCAGGAAAACCAGCAGCAGCAGACGGAAGAACGCGCCAGCCTGACGTTTCTGCACCAGCAGCAGCAGGCAGGCAAAGCTAAGGAGAAAATTTATCGGTATTAGCATAGGACTCAATCGCGATCGAGGACGCCAGGCGCCTGTAAAGTTCTGATAATGTGACTTTTATACGCGAGGAGTAAATAAGATGCGCCTGATTTTTCTGTTTTCACTGATGCTAATCAGTTTCTCGAGCTGGAGCTATTCCGTTGCTACGCAGCAGGAAACGCTCAGTAATCCTGCCCTGAAGCGCACGCTCAATGTCCGTATTTTCTACCCCAGCGATAGCCATCGGGCGGCCAGGTTGCAGGCAGCAAGCCCGGTGTTCTCTGGATTTTATGCGTCAGAACAGGCTCAGCCTGCTGCAGGTCAGTTTCCCCTGATTGTGCTGAGCCACGGCAGCGGCGGTAATAACAGCAGCCTGGCCTGGCTGGCCGTGCCGCTGGCGGCGCAAGGGGCCATTGTGATTGCCGCTAATCACCCGGGCAGCACCACCGGCGATTCCAGCCCCGATACCGACCTCACGCTGCAGACGCGCGACCTGTCGTTTTTAATCACCCACTATCTTGATGACGCCAGATGGCGGCCTGCCATTGACGCCAACAGGATTGGTGCTATCGGGCATTCAAAGGGCGGTTACAGCGTGCTGGCACTGGCCGGGGCGCGGATAACACAGGCACGGCTGGTTGATTACTGCCGCAGCAAACCGCAGATGCCGGACTGCCAGTTTTATCAGCGCGGGCACCTGCCGCTGGCACAGCGATCGGCGGCCACGCTGGCGGCCAGCTATCGTGACCCGCGAGTGAAGTTTGTCGTCGCTATCGACCCGGGAATGAGCGATGTTTTCACTCCCGCCAGCCTGCATTCCATTACCCTTCCACTGCTGGTGATTGCCGCGGGCTATTATATCCGCGCACAGCCTGAGATTAATTTGGGGGTGGACAGGTTGCCGCTACCGCTGTTGCACCTGCCACAGGCCGGGCACTTTGACTTCCTGCCGCAATGTCAGCCAGCGGCACAAGCGATTCTGGCAGAGGAGGGGGAAACATTTATTTGCGAAACATCGCGGGAAAAGCGTGAGGAGGTACATCAGCAGACAATTACCGCCGTCAGCGCGTTTATTCAGCGCAGCTGAGCAGCGGGAGTTTCAATATTGAGTGAACTCAGCGTTTCGATTTGAGTTCAGGTTTGGCAGAGAGGTCGGGGCCAAGGAAAGGCTCCAGCGATCCATACTCGAGCAGGATTTGGCGTATCCTCGCACTGCTTTCCAGAAACATCTGGTCCATCGCTGCGCCGATCGCTTCCCGTCGCTTTGAGGTGGCTATGATGCTCATATCCATAGCACTACTTTTTTTCAATGACATATACTGCCTCCTGCAACCACGTCTGATTATAGATAAATCCCTTTTCAGCGGCATAACGCCGCAGTAACCGATGGTACACTTTCCCTAATGCCGGGCGGATTGGCATAGCAAACATTGCGGCGACGGACTGCTGGTGGAAAAAAAGTTCGAGCGCCTGACCAACCCCTTCTACCAGAAACTGCTGAAGTTCACCGTGACTAAATGCCATACGCCTGTCGGCCTGATAGCGTGCCTCCGATTCAAGGGAAAATAACGCATCAAGAGTATAAAAAACAACCACCCAACAGCATTTCTTTAAATAGCTTTCACACCAGTAATGACTAAAAAATTGTTGTGTCACCAACGGTAACGGACCAATCTTAACAACATATTCATTGTTTCTTCCCCCTGACTTTTTCACCGAAACCAGATAACTCAGCGCGTTGTAGCGTCTTCCAGATCCCCAGATTTCAGGCAAAAAAAAGCCGGTTCAGCTGAACCGGCTTTTTCATCAGGGCTTAACGATTACTCGTCGTCGGCCTCTGGCGCTTCATCGTCATTGTCGACTTCAGGTGCGATATCATCATCGCCTTCCGCCACGCTGCCGTCGATAGCATCGAGCTCTTCTTCCGCTACCGGCTCGGCCACGCGCTGCAGGCCAACCACGTTTTCATCTTCCGCGGTACGGATCAGGATCACACCCTGGGTGTTACGCCCGACCACACTCACTTCAGAAACGCGGGTACGCACCAGCGTACCGGCATCGGTGATCATCATGATCTGATCGCTGTCGACCACCTGTACCGCACCGATAACCGGTCCGTTACGCTCGGTGACTTTAATCGAGATCACCCCCTGAGTCGCACGCGACTTGGTCGGGTATTCGCTGTTGGCGGTACGCTTACCGTAACCGTTCTGCGTCACCGTCAGGATGGCGCCGTCATCACGCGGCACAATCAGGGAAACCACGCGGTCACCTTCTGCCAGCTTGATACCGCGCACGCCTGAGGCGGTACGGCCCATGGCACGCACAGCGCTTTCAGCGAAGCGCACCACTTTACCGGCGGCAGAGAACAGCATGGTTTCATCCGTGCCGTTAGTCAGGGCCACGCCGATCAGTTCGTCGTCGTCACGCAGGTTGACGGCAATAATACCGGCGCTGCGCGGACGGCTGAACTCGGTCAGCGCGGTTTTCTTCACGGTACCGCTGGCGGTCGCCATAAAGATGTTCCAGCCCTCGGCGTATTCACGCACCGGCAGGATCGCGGTAATACGTTCATTCGCTTCCAGCGGCAGCAGGTTGACGATTGGACGCCCACGCGCACCGCGGCTCGCTTCCGGCAGCTGGTAGACCTTCATCCAGTAGAGACGACCACGGCTTGAGAAGCAGAGGATGGTGTCATGGGTGTTGGCCACCAGCAGGCGGTCAATAAAGTCTTCTTCTTTAATACGCGCTGCCGATTTACCCTTACCGCCGCGGCGCTGCGCTTCGTAATCAGTCAGTGGCTGATACTTCACGTAGCCCTGGTGCGACAGGGTCACCACAACGTCTTCCTGGTTGATCAGGTCTTCGATGTTGATATCGGCGCTGTTGGCGGTGATCTCGGTACGACGCGCGTCGCCGAACTGATCGCGGATCAGCTCCAGCTCTTCACGGATCACTTCCATCAGGCGCTCTGAACTGCCCAGAATGCGCAGCAGCTCGGCAATCTGCGCCAGCAGATCTTTATACTCGTCGAGCAGTTTTTCATGCTCAAGGCCGGTCAGTTTCTGCAGGCGTAAATCCAGGATAGCCTGCGCCTGCTGCTCGGTCAGGTAGTACTGGCCGTCACGAATACCGTACTGCTCTTCCAGCCACTCAGGGCGGGCGGCGTTGTCACCGGCACGTTCCAGCATCGCAGAAACGTTGCCCAGCAGCCATGGACGGGCAATCAGGCCCGCTTTTGCTTCGGCTGGGGTCGCAGCCTGGCGGATCAGCTCGATAATCGGATCGATGTTTGCCAAGGCCACGGCCAGTGCTTCAAGGATATGAGCACGGTCGCGCGCTTTGCGCAGTTCGAAGATGGTACGGCGGGTGATCACTTCACGACGGTGACGCACGAAGGCTTCCAGAATATCCTTCAGCGGCATAATCTTCGGCTGGCCCTGATGCAGTGCCACCATGTTGATGCCGAAAGAGGTTTGCAGCTGCGTCAGCGAGTAGAGGTTGTTTAACACCACTTCGCCCACGGCATCGCGCTTCACTTCGATCACGATGCGCATACCGTCTTTGTCAGACTCATCGCGCAGGGCGCTGATGCCTTCCAGACGCTTCTCTTTCACCAGCTCGGCGATTTTCTCGATCAGGCGCGCTTTGTTCACCTGATAAGGAATTTCATGCACGATGATAGTTTCACGGCCGGTCTTGGCATCCACTTCCACTTCGCCACGGGCGCGGATGTAAATTTTGCCGCGACCGGTACGATAAGCTTCTTCGATGCCGCGACGACCGTTGATGATAGCAGCGGTGGGGAAGTCCGGGCCTGGGATGTGCTCCATCAGGCCTTCAACGGTGATGTTCTCATCGTCGATATACGCCAGACAGCCGTTGATCACTTCGGTCAGGTTGTGCGGCGGAATGTTGGTCGCCATACCGACTGCAATCCCCGAAGCACCGTTAACCAGCAGGTTAGGTACGCGGGTTGGCATCACTTCTGGGATCTGCTCGGTGCCGTCGTAGTTTGGCACAAAGTCGACGGTCTCTTTTTCAAGATCCGCCAGCAGTTCGTGAGCAATTTTGGACATGCGCACTTCGGTATAACGCATCGCCGCAGCCGAGTCGCCGTCGACGGAACCGAAGTTACCCTGGCCATCGACCAGCATGTAGCGCAGCGAGAATGGCTGCGCCATACGCACGATGGTGTCGTACACGGCGGTATCACCATGCGGGTGATATTTACCGATGACGTCGCCGACAACACGGGCGGATTTTTTATAGGCTTTGTTCCAGTCGTTACCGAGCACGTTCATAGCGTAAAGCACACGGCGGTGAACCGGCTTTAAACCATCACGGACATCTGGCAGCGCACGGCCAACGATGACCGACATTGCATAATCCAGATAAGAGTTCTTTAGCTCTTCTTCGATATTGACCGGTGTAATTTCGCGGGCGAGGTCGCTCATGGACGCGCTTTCCTTCTGTCTTATTCCCGGATTCAAAGGTGCGAAAGTATATCACATCGCGGGCATGTGTTGAATGGAAAGCATCGCTTTGGCCGCTTTATTGCATTCTGTTTTTAGCGCAGGCAACAACCCTGGCTGTCAGGGGCGGGAAACTTGTATACTGCGGCAAACTTTGGCCGGAGTCATACCCCAATGAAAGCAGAACAAAACGCGGGCGCGCAGAACGTAGATCGCGGCGAGATCGCCAAATTTGAAGCAGTAGCAACACGCTGGTGGGACCTGGATGGCGAATTTAAGCCGCTGCACCGGATCAACCCCCTGCGCCTCGGCTGGATTGCTCAGCACTGCGACGGGCTGTTTGGTAAAAAGATCCTCGACGTCGGCTGCGGCGGCGGCATCCTGGCGGAGAGCATGGCACGTGAAGGTGCTAACGTCACCGGGCTGGACATGGGCGCGGAGCCGTTACAGGTCGCCCGTCTGCACGCGCTGGAAAGCGGTGTAACCATTGATTACGTGCAGCAAACGGTTGAAGAGCACGCCGAACAGTTCGCCGGGCAGTATGACGTGGTGACCTGTATGGAGATGCTGGAGCACGTGCCGGACCCGCGCTCTGTGGTTCACGCCTGCGCCAGGCTGGTGAAACCCGGCGGCGAAGTGTTCTTCTCTACGCTGAACCGCAACAGCAAAGCCTGGCTGATGGCGATTATCGGCGCTGAGTACGTGCTGCGCATGGTGCCGCGCGGAACGCACGACATCAAAAAATTCATCCGCCCCGGCGAACTGCTGAACTGGGTTGACGAAACCCCACTGCGCGAGCGCCATATCATTGGCCTGCACTACAACCCGCTGACCAACCACTTCAAGCTGGCCCCTGGCGTTGATGTGAACTACATGGTTCACACGCACCGCGCAATTGACTGACCCATCAGGGGGTGGATACCACTCCACCCCTGCCAGATCTTTTTCGTCTTACAACTGTCATCACGGCTGAGTTAGGGTTACCCCATCACGACAATTATTGCTGTGAGGCGTCTCAATACGCCGCATTTTTCAGCAAAGAAATTCAGGAAATATCGGGGATGAACAAGAAACCCGCGCTCGATCAAATTTCTAAAAAATTTCTCAAACCATTGACATCGACTGTGGGCCTTGAGAAACGTGGACTTAGGAAAAATACCCACCCTGCGACAGTAGTTTCACCTGAAAATCAAGCCTTGTTAAGCACGCGGAAATTACTAGAATACTCACCATATTGTTAGTCAGTCTTCCCTCACCCCCTATATATAGTGTTTATCCACAGAGTTACTCACAACGAGCAAGCTGTGTATAAACGTGGGGATTATTTGTTAAGGACAGGTAAAACGCGACATGAATCAGAGTCTGCTTGTAACCAAACGCGACGGCCGCACCGAACGCATCGATCTCGATAAAATCCACCGTGTTCTCGACTGGGCTGCCGAAGGTCTGCAAAACGTCTCCGTTTCGCAGGTTGAACTGCGTTCACACATCCAGTTCTACGAAGGTATTCGCACCTCCGACATTCATGAAACGGTGATCAAGTCTGCCGCTGACCTGATCTCGCGTGATGCACCTGATTACCAGTACATGGCCGCCCGCCTGGCCATCTTCCACCTGCGTAAAAAAGCCTACGGCCAGTTCGAGCCGCCGAAGCTGATCGAGCAGGTCAAACGCATGGTCGATATGGGCAAATATGACCCTCACCTGCTGGAAGATTACAGCGCGGAAGAGTTCGAGCAGATGGACGGCTTTATCGACCACTGGCGCGACATGAACTTCTCCTATGCGGCAGTCAAGCAGCTGGAAGGTAAATACCTGGTGCAGAACCGCGTCAGCGGTGAGATCTACGAGAGCGCGCAGTTCCTGTATATCCTCGTGGCCGCCTGCCTGTTCTCTGGCTACCCGCGTGAAACCCGTCTTGATTACGTCAAGCGTTTCTACGATGCGATCTCCACCTTTAAGATTTCGCTGCCGACGCCAATTATGTCCGGCGTGCGCACCCCGACGCGCCAGTTCAGCTCCTGCGTACTGATTGAGTGCGGCGACAGCCTTGATTCCATTAACGCCACCTCCAGCGCGATTGTGAAGTACGTTTCTCAGCGTGCCGGTATCGGCATTAACGCCGGTCGCATCCGTGCGCTGGGCAGCCCGATCCGCGGCGGTGAAGCATTCCACACCGGCTGCATTCCGTTCTATAAGCACTTCCAGACCGCGGTGAAGTCCTGCTCTCAGGGCGGCGTGCGCGGCGGTGCAGCGACCCTGTTCTACCCAATGTGGCATCTGGAAGTGGAAAGCCTGCTGGTGCTGAAGAACAACCGCGGCGTTGAAGGCAACCGCGTGCGTCATATGGACTACGGCGTGCAGCTGAACAAGCTGATGTATCAGCGCCTGCTGAAGGGTGAAGAAATTACTCTGTTCAGCCCGTCCGACGTGCCTGGCCTGTATGACGCGTTCTTCGCCGATCAGGATGAGTTTGAGCGCCTGTACACCAAATACGAGAAAGACGACAGCATCCGCAAGCAGCGCGTGAAGGCGGTGGATCTGTTCTCGCTGATGATGCAGGAACGCGCCTCTACCGGCCGTATCTACATTCAGAACGTTGACCACTGCAACACCCACAGCCCGTTTGACCCGGCAATCGCGCCAGTGCGCCAGTCTAACCTGTGCCTGGAGATCGCACTGCCGACCAAACCGCTGCTGGATGTTAACGACGAAAATGGCGAAATCGCGCTCTGTACGCTGTCGGCGTTTAACCTCGGCGCGATTGAGAGCCTGGACGATCTGCAGGAGCTGGCAACCCTGGCGGTGCGTGCGCTGGATGCCCTGCTCGACTACCAGGACTACCCAATCCCGGCCGCGCAGCGTGGCGCAATGGGCCGCCGTACTCTGGGTATTGGCGTGATCAACTACGCTTACTACCTGGCGAAGAACGGCGTGCGTTACTCCGACGGCAGCGCTAATGTCCTGACGCACCAGACCTTTGAAGCCATTCAGTACTGGTTGCTGAAAGCCTCTAACGATCTGGCTATCGAACAGGGTGCCTGCCCGTGGTTTAACGAAACCACCTATGCGCAGGGTATTATGCCGATCGACACCTATAAGAAGGACCTGGATGCGATCTGTGATACGCCGCTGCTGCTGGACTGGGAAGCGCTGCGTGAATCGGTGAAAACCCACGGCCTGCGCAACTCTACGCTCTCTGCCCTGATGCCGTCTGAGACCTCTTCCCAGATCTCGAACGCCACCAACGGTATTGAACCACCGCGCGGTCATATCAGCATTAAAGCGTCGAAAGACGGCATTCTGCGTCAGGTGGTGCCAGAGTATGAGCGCCTGAAAGATAACTACGAACTGCTGTGGGATATGCCAAATAACGACGGTTACCTGCAGCTGGTCGGCCTGATGCAGAAATTTATCGACCAGGCAATTTCATCCAACACCAACTACGACCCGACGCGCTTCGCCAACGGTAAGGTGCCGATGAAGCAGCTGCTGAAAGATCTGCTGACTGCCTATAAGTTTGGCGTGAAAACGCTCTACTACCAAAACACCCGTGACGGTGCGGAAGATACGCAGGAAGATCTGGCGCCATCGATTCAGGATGACGGCTGTGAAAGCGGTGCCTGCAAAATTTAACCCGATTTAACAGCAGGGCCAGGCATGCCTGGCCCCTACAGCATTTGGACTGAATCATGGCTTACACCACATTTTCGCAGAATAAAAATAACCAACTGTTAGAACCGATGTTCTTCGGACAGCCGGTAAACGTGGCGCGTTTCGACCAGCAGAAATATGACATCTTTGAAAAGCTGATCGAAAAGCAGCTCTCGTTCTTCTGGCGCCCGGAAGAAGTGGACGTCTCGCGCGATCGTATTGACTATCAGGCGCTGCCGGAACACGAAAAACACATCTTTATCAGCAACCTGAAGTATCAGACCCTGCTGGACTCCATTCAGGGACGCAGCCCGAACGTGGCGCTGCTGCCGCTGATCTCGATCCCGGAACTGGAAACCTGGATTGAAACCTGGGCGTTCTCCGAGACTATCCACTCGCGTTCGTACACCCATATTATTCGTAATATCGTTAACGACCCGGCGCTGGTCTTTGACGATATCGTCACCAACGAGCAGATCCTGTCACGCGCCAAAGATATCTCTGGCTACTACGACGATCTGATCGAAATGACCAACTACTGGCATCTGCTGGGTGAAGGCACGCACCAGGTGGCGGGCAAAACCGTGACCGTCAGCCTGCGCGCGCTGAAAAAGCAGCTCTATATCTGCCTGATGAGCGTCAACGCGCTGGAAGCGATCCGCTTTTACGTCAGCTTCGCCTGCTCTTTCGCCTTTGCCGAGCGCGAACTGATGGAAGGCAATGCCAAAATCATTAAGCTGATCGCCCGCGATGAAGCTCTGCACCTGACCGGCACTCAGCATATGCTGAACCTGCTGCGCAGTGGGGAAGACGATCCGGAAATGGCCGAGATTGCTAAAGAGTGCCGTCAGGAGTGCTACGATCTGTTCGTGCTGGCTGCCGAGCAGGAGAAAGAGTGGGCGGAATATCTGTTCAGCGGCGGTTCAATGATTGGCCTGAATAAAGATATTCTGTGGCAGTACATTGAGTACATCACCAACATCCGTATGAACGCTGTTGGTCTGGATCTGCCGTTTAAAACCCGCTCGAACCCGATCCCGTGGATCAACTCGTGGCTGGTGTCCGATAACGTGCAGGTTGCTCCGCAGGAAGTGGAAGTCAGCTCTTACCTGGTCGGACAGATCGACTCTGAAGTCAACGCCGACGACCTCAGCGACTTCGAACTGTAGTTCTGATGGCACGCTCTACCATTACGCTGCGGACCACCGGTGCGCAGCTTGAATGCCATGATGAACACCCTTCCCTGCTGGCTGCGCTGGAATCGCACCGCGTCTGCGTGGAGTATCAGTGCCGCGAAGGCTACTGCGGCTCCTGCCGGATGCGCCTGTTGAAAGGGGAAGTGAGCTACAGCGCGAAACCGCTGGCCTTTGTGCAGCAGGGTGAGATTTTGCCATGCTGCTGTAAGGCCGAGGGTGATATTGAGATCGAGCTGTAGAACGGGTCGGGCATGCCCGACCCCTACACGATCTGGCGTAGGGGCTGACCTTCTTTTTCGGTCAGCCCGTATTGAAACGCCCAAATCTTATAACGTCTCCACCACATCTATCCAGCCATGCCCGGTGCTGACGGACTGACCGTTAAGCCAGCGGCGCAGCATATTCATCGCCAGCATGGCCACCATCTCCTGCCGTGCCTTCAGATCGTGACGATTAACGTTGAACTTCACCTTCTGGGCAAAGGTGCCATCCGGCGTGTGCAGCGCAAAGCCTAAACGATCCTCCTCAATACCGCCCACCAGCAGCGCCAACGCAGATCCGCTGTCGCCTGCCAGCTGGCGCGCACGCCCGGCCAGGGCCGCTAGCGGCTCGGCCTGATTCGGCAATATGTTGCCCGCGGCCAGCGCGGCACCGGCGGAGATCAGCTGCCACTGCAGCAGCCCGGCGCTGAACTGTTCACTGACGGCCAGCGTAAGGTTGCGCGCCTGCAGACGGCGCGCCAGCTGCTGCGGTAAGGTCTCAAATCCTTCGAAAATCACGCTGTCGCCCGCTATCTCGCGCACCTGCTGCCAGAACTGCTCCATTTCCGGCAGTTTTTCCGCCGGGCCGTTCAGCTTCAGTTCGATAATCGGCATCGAGGCGCGATAGCCCATCACCACGCCTTCCGGCAGCGGCAGCGGTTCAATGTCGGATGCCAGATCGCTCTCGCCACGGCCAAAAGTGGTCATGCGCAGGCAGACCGGCGGCTCTGGCAGCTGATAACGGGCTTTCAGGCGCGGCAGGATCTGGTCCATCACCATCACTTTATATTCGGAAGGGACGCCGGGGGTGAAGAAGATCCAGCAGCGGTTAAGCTGCATGGCGAAACCGCAGGCGGTGCCGACCGGATTGTCGATCATCTCGGCCCCTTCCGGGATCTCCGCCTGCTTACGGTTGCTGGCGGCCATCGCCTTGCCGCGGCTGGCGAAGAACGCTTCCATTTTCGCCAGCCACTCGGGATGCATTTTCAGCGCCACACCGGCGGCGGTCGCGGCGGCCAGCGCGCTCAAATCGTCGCTGGTCGGGCCAAGACCGCCGTTGACGATCAGCACGTCGGCCACTTTGCTGCGTTCCGTCAGCACCGTGACCAGTTCCTGCAGGCTGTCGCCCACCGTCTGGCGGCTGGTCATCGGTAAACCGTGCTCGAACAGCACTGTCGCCAGCCAGGCGGCGTTGGTATCGACGATCTGGCCGTGCAGCACTTCATCGCCGGTTGCGAGCATTTCCACTCTTATCATGTTGTTCTCCGGTGTACTCAGGTCATCACACTGTATGAAGCCCTTGGCGGAAACACAACGTCAATTTCCTGCTGCTGCGCCACCCACTGCATCAGCCGGCGGCGCGATGGCTTGATGCCACCGCAGCCGAGCGCTGGCAGCGTATACCACTTAACCGGGCGCTGCCAGGCAGCCAGCTGCGGCAGCGCCCATGCGGCCAACGGTGCCATTGCCACCCCGTCATTCACCAGCGCCACCGGCCGGCTGCCGTATTCATCATCTTCCAGCGCGACCACGACTGCCTGCGTCACCTGCGGATGCCGCAGCAGCAGGCGCTCAATCACTTCCGGCTGCACGGCTTCTGCGCCACAAAAAAACAGGTTATCCCGCCGGCCAAGAACGCAGAGTTCATCCAGGCGCCACGCACCGAGATCGCCGCTGTGCAGCCAGCCGTCGGCATCCGTCAGCGGACGCAGCTGACCCTGCTGCCAGTAACCGAGCGCCAGCGTGGGCGAGCGTAGCCAGATCTCACCGTTGATAATCCTGACCTCCTGCCCGTCGAGCGGCTTCCCGACGCCCGGACGGTCGTCTGCACGTTTGGCACTGACGGTCGAGGCGCTTTCCGTCATGCCATACCCGCAGAAGCAGCGGATGCCCGCTGCCTCCGCCCGCTGCACCAGCTCGCTGGCGATAGCTGCGCCTCCCAGCAGCACCGAGCGCAGCATTGCCGGGCGCTCCGGCTGGCGCAGCAGTCGCCACAGTTGGGTTGGCACCAGCGAAGCAAAACTGCTGCGCGCCAGCGCGGCGCTAAACCCGGCACTGTCCGCCAGCGTTAATGTCGCCCCGCTGACCAGCCAGCGCCAGAGAATGCCCAACCCGGAAACGTGAAACAGCGGCAGCGACAGCAGCCAGCGGTCGCGCGCGCTGAACTCCATCAGTGCGATCACCGCTGCAGCACTGTGCAGATGGGCCGCAATCGTGTGCGCTGCGGCTTTTGGCAACCCGCAGGAACCCGAGGTCAGCGTCAGGGTTGCCAGCGCTGCCGGCTGCCAGGGGTGAATAAAATGGCCTGCGCGCCGCAGGTGCAGCAGCGCAGGCGGGTTCAGGCAGCCAGCGCCTGCGCTGCCGACGCTGAAATCGGCGCGGAGGTTGGGTAACAGCATTTCCAGCTGGCTGTCCGGCAGCTGGGGATTAAGCGCCAGCACCCGGGCGCCGCAGGCGAGCAGGCTTAGCCAGCTCACGACCGCCTGCAGACTGTTGGCACTGCGCAGTATCACCAGGTTACCCGGCTGCACGCCCTGCTGGCGAAACCCCTGAGCGTGCTGAACAATTTCCTGCTCCAGCTGCTGCCAGCTGAGCGTGACGTCACCCGCATCGATGGCCTGCGCCTGCGGGCATCTGCGCGCCCAGTGACGCCACGGCCAGTCAGTTAGTGCTGCCACAGACATGTTAAAACCTCCCTGTCGGTCACGGGCACCGCCACGGGTAGCGCACTGCCGGGCCAGCGGCGCAACAGCTGCTGCTGCATCAGCTGCAGCGTGTCGAGCCCGGGGATGATGCCCGGCGTGAGCCAGTGTGCCAGCCGTGCCAGCTGGGTCAGACCGAGGCTCGACTCCAGCGCGCTGCTGATTACCGCGGTTAATCCCTGGGATTTGGCCCATGCCACCTGCTGCTGCACGCGCTGAATGCTGCCGGTCAGCGTTGGTTTGATCACCACCGCGCTGACGCCCGGTGCTGCTGCCAGCGGCCCCTCGCGCAGGCTCTCATCCCAGGCAACAGCGATGGATGTTTGCTGGGCAAATGCGAGGCTTTCCGCCATGTTGCGGCACGGCTCTTCGATAAAGGCGATGCGCCCGCGCAGCTCGGGTGAGACGTAGCGGGCAAACTGCAGCGCTTTTTCCAGGCTCCAGCTGCGGTTCGCGTCCAGCCGCAGCGTCAGGTTAGGTAGCGCCTCCAGCAGCAGGTTGGCCTGCATCCCGTCGCGCACCGCTTCATACAGCCCAACTTTCATTTTTGCCAGCGGCTGCGGCAGCTGGCGCAGCCGCTGGAACAGCTCATCCGGGTCGCCGCTGCACAGTAAGGCGGTACGATACTCGCCTGCGGTGGGCAGCGTGCCATCCAGCTCGGCAAGCGCACAGCTGATGCCAAATGCGACGGAAGGCAGATCGCTCTCTGCGGGATGAGAACCGGCGCGCCATGCCGCCAGCCAGGCACGGCAGGCCTGCTCTGCCTGCGCGGGCGTTTCCACGCTGAACTCTGGCAGCGGCGCAATCTCACCCCAGCCCTCACCGCGTTGGTCACGCAGCTGGATCAGCAGGCCCTGGCGCGCTGTTAACCGCTGATGGCGCAGCACGACCCCCGCTTCCAGCGGGATCTGATAGCGATACAGTGCGACCGCACGCATCAGGGATTGCGCCGGAAGTGGCTGAAATCGGGCGAGCGTTTTTCATTGAAGGCGTTGCGCCCCTCCTGCCCCTCTTCGGTCATGTAGAACAGCATGGTGGCGTTGCCCGCCAGCTCCTGCAGCCCGGCCTGGCCGTCACAATCGGCATTGAGCGCCGCTTTCAGGCAGCGCAGCGCCATCGGGCTGTTCTGCAACATTTCGCGGCACCAGCGCACGGTTTCCTGCTCCAGCTGCGCCAGCGGGACGACGGTGTTCACCAGCCCCATCGCCAGTGCCTGCGGTGCGCTGTACATGCGGCACACGAACCAGATTTCCCGCGCTCTCTTCTGCCCGACAATGCGCGCCATATAGGCTGCGCCCCAGCCGCCGTCGAATGAACCGACCTTCGGGCCGGTCTGACCAAACTGTGCGTTATCCGCTGCGATAGTCAGATCGCACATCATATGCAGTACGTGCCCCCCGCCGACGGCATAGCCGGCTACCATTGCCACCACCGGCTTCGGGCAGGTGCGGATCTGGCGCTGCAGGTCGAGCACGTTGAGGTGATGCACCCCGGCATCATCCTGATAACCGCCGTAATCGCCGCGGATTTTCTGATCGCCGCCCGCGCAAAACGCCAGTTCGCCCTCGCCGGTGAGGATAATCACGCCGACCGCCGGGTCGCGCCGCGCGTTATCCAGCGCCTGCTGAATTTCGCTAATGGTCAACGGGCGAAAAGCGTTGCGCACCTCCGGGCGGTTAAGGGTAATTTTTGCTATGCCGTCGCTCGACTTGTGATAGCGGATATCGCGGTAGTCCGCTCCGCAGTCGTGCCATTCGACGGGTGCCGTCAGCAGGCTTTCATCGGGGTAGATCATCGAAGTTCCTTAATGATAATTGAGCACGCGAGCGAGCTGATGGGCAAAAGCCAGCGGGTTCGCCAGGTGAGAGTTGTGGCCCGCAGCGGGGATCACCGCCGGGGGCAGCGCGGCCTGAAGCGCCAGCTGCAGGAATTTTTGATCCCACTCACCGCACAGATAGCGGAACGGGAAACTTTTCTGCCGTAGCTCCGGCAGGAGCCACGGCTGCGCCGACAGCGACGTGGCCTCCAGCATCGCGGCCAGCCCTTCACCGCGATTATCCAGGCGGCGAGCCACCAGGCGCTGGCGCTCAATCGGGGTCAGCTCGGCAAAGACCGGCTGCTGATACCACTGGCACAGCGCCTGCTCCAGCGGCTGCTGGCGAAAGCGCTGCGCCCAGCAGAGATCGTGCTCCCTGCGGGTCGCGCGCTCTGAGGGCGAAGCGAGGCCAAAATGTCCGGCTTCGACCAGTAACCCCATCAGTCCCTTCCCGGCATGGCGGCAGGCGTGGTAAAGCGCCAGCCGCCCGCCGAGCGAATAGCCAATCAGCCAGTAGCGCTTAACCTGGTGATAATCCAGGGTGGCGTTAAGCCGCTGCGACAGCTCATCAAAGCCGTTAACGCTTTGCGCGCGCGAACCACCATGCCCGGGGAGATCAACGCTGAGCAGCGGCCAGTGGCTGAAATAGCGCTGTACCGGCTGCCACTCCTGCGCGCTGCCGAGAAAACCGTGCAGCCAGACCAGCACCGGGCGCGTGCTGTGATGATGCCCCTGCCAGTGCGCATGGAGCATCACAGGGTCACCACTTCTCTGGCGCAGCAGGCCAGGGTTTGCGCGCCGTCATCGCCATTGACCACCACTTCGACCAGCGTGACGCCGCCGTTAAAGCCCTGCTGCACCGCCTGTTGCAGCGCCAGCCAGCTGGCCACGCGCTGGAACTGCAGACCAAACAGCGCCGCCGCATGGCTGAAGTCCGCCTGCGGCGGCAGGGCAAACAGCGAAGCGCGCTGCGCAGGCGGCGTCGGCAGCAGCGAGAAGATCTGCCCTCCCTGATTGTTGACCACCAGGATCACCACCGGAGCCGGGGCCTGCAGCAGCAGCGCCAGGCTGTTAAGATCGTACAGCGTGGAGAGGTCGCCCAGCAGCACCAGCAGCGGCTGGCCGTTGCCGCGCTGGGTGCCCGCCGCCGTCGCCAGCAGGCCATCAATACCGCTGGCACCGCGATTGCAGTACACCGGATATCCGGCCGGCAGCGAGGCAAAGGCATCCACCAGCCGGATCGACAGGCTGTTACCGAGAAACAGCGCGCCTTTTTCCGGCAGCAGTTCGGGCAGACGATGCGCCAGCTGCGCCTCGCCGAAGTGGTGCAGATGCTGATGAAGATAGCGCCGGGTGCGCTGCGCCAGCGCATCAAGCTGCGGGCACCAGGGCTGGCGCGGCTGGGCCGGATGGTGCTGTAACCAGCGATCGATCTGCACTTCCATCCGCCGCCCGCGCGGGCATGCCGGGTTACGCTGGCCGGGCAGAGGATCAACATGCCAGTAGCTCTGCGCCCGGCAGTTGGCCTGGTAGCCGAGCAGGTTTTTCCCGGTCAGGCTGCTGCCAAACTGCAGCACAATCTGCGCGGCATCCAGCGCCCGCTGTGCATCGGGATGTGCCAGCCACAGCGCGGCGGCCGGTAATGGTTGCCCACATTGCGCAATCACATCACCCAGCAGCGGCCAGCCCAGCTCTGCGGCCCACTGCCCCACCAGCACGCCCTCGGCCGCCGTCATTCTTCCCGCAATCACCACGCCACGCTTCTGCCGCCAGAACAACCAGTCGGCTTCGGTCGGGATATTCACAGTGCGAGCGTAATGCAGCCAGGGATCCCGGCTCTGCCACCAGTCGCCCAGCGCCTGCTGCCAGCCAGGGAAATCATCGCTCTGCTCAGCGTACAGCGGCTCGGCAAACGGACAGTTAATATGAACCGGACCGTGACGCGGGTTTGCCAGCAGCGTATCCAGCGCGCTAACCAGCCAGCGCGCCGGGATCTCCGCCGTCGGGCGCGGCAAATTGAGGGAGCCTGCGAGGTGAGATGCAAACAGGCCAGGCTGTTCGGTCGCCTGATTGGCGCCGCAGTGGATCAATTCTGGCGGGCGGTCGGCGCTGATAATGACCAGTTTTTCTCCGGTCAGCTGCGCTTCCACCACCGCCGGATGCAGGTTCGCCACCGCCGTGCCGGAGGTGACAATAATCGCCACCGCCTGGCGGGTTGATTTCGCCAGACCCAGCGCCAGAAAGCCCAGCCCGCGCTCGTCAAAATGGGTGTGGCACACCAGCTTTTGGTTTGCCGCGGCGGCCAGCGCCAGCGGCGCCGAGCGTGAACCGGGTGCAATGCAGACGTGGTGGATGCCGTGGCGCGTGAGCGTCTCCAGCAGCACCTCTGCCCAGCAGCGATTAAACGCTGCCTGTGAACTCCCCTGCGACCTCGTTTGCTGCATAGCCACTCCGCATCAAAAACCCTGCTGCTATTATAAGCAGCTGTTCTGCGCCCTTTTTGATTTGAACCCGTATTACGCCGGGTTTTCACCACTGAATAAGCAGCCAAGCGTCGCTGCCTTATGCTCAACTTCCTGCCACTCCCGCTGCGCATCGGAGCCGCTGACAATGCCCGCTCCGGCATACAGCCGCGCCTGATTTCCCCGTACTTCGGCACAGCGCAGCACCACCGCGAACTCACTGTGGTGCAGGGAGAGATAGCCAATTGACCCGCTGTACCAGCCGCGCTGAAATGACTGATGCTGATGAATGAACGAAGCGGCCGCGCGGCGCGGTAAGCCATAGACGGCGGCGCTCGGCTGCAGGCGGGACACGCAGCGTGCGTCATCGCTGTGGCGCAGCGTGGCGTGAATGCTGCGCCGCAGGTGCTGCAGGTGACGCAGCGGCAGCAGTTCCGCAGCCGCGACGTCGAGCGCCGTCACCTCATCGGCCAGCCGCTGGCGGATATCCTCAACCACCAGCTGGTTTTCCCACTGATTTTTACCGTCGGTCAGCAGGCCAGCCTCAGCAATATCGGCGGTACCCGCCAGGGCTTCGCTCCACAGTTCCGTGCCATGCCGGGCATATAATCTTTCCGGGCTGGAGCCTGCCAGTGCCCGATCTTCGGCGGTGGCCAGCATAAAGTGATAACAGCGCGGGTTGATCTGCTGACTGGCGGCCAGCAGCGCTGCAGCTGAGAGCGGCTGCGCGCAGGTGAAATCACTGGCGCGGGCCAGCACGACCTTATCCAGTTCGCCAGCGCGAATGGCCTGCAGGGCGCGCTCAACCTGCTGGCACCAGCCGGATTTATCCGGCTGCGTATTGACGCTGATTGCGCGGGGTAACGGTGGCAGCGGCTGTGACGGCAGCAGGCCGTCGAGCCAGGCCAGCAGGCGCCGGGCTTCCTGATACAGGGAGGTCTCGCTGAGTAAGTGAAGGCTCAGCCACTGCCCGCTGTCGTCCTGTCGCAGGCTGAGGATCGGCAGAAACAGGTAGCTGTCGCCATCGACGGCGTTCGCCCCGACCAGCTGCCAGTGCGGCGGGAGTGCGTGAAGTCGTGCGGTCGCCCGCTCCATCGAGCGGCAAACATCCCGCGCCCCAAGCGCCATTAAGGTGCTCTGCCCGCAGCGCGACTGCCAGTAAAACTGCGGCCAGCAGCGCTGGCTACCCAGCCACGCCAGCGCGTCGACCTCCCCTGACAGAGAGACGCGTAGCTGCAGCGCGCCGGGGGCATCACTCGAAATCTCAATAAGCTGGTCACGCAGTTGATGCAGCGCACGGACGAACGGCAAGGGAACCTCGGCAGTAAACGGGCCAGGCGCACATTTTAATGAAGGGAAAAACGGGGAATATTGATCTCAGTGGGGCAGAATGAAAACAGGCGCCGAAGCGGCGCCTGAATCACGAGCAATTAACGCTTAGCGTCGAGCCAACAGCAGCCCGACGACCAGGCCAAGGGTGGCACCGACGCCAATACCCTGCCACGGTTTATCATGCACATACTCGTCGGCGCGCGTGACAGCCTGCTTAGCGCGCACATAGTAGGTATCAGACGCGTTGCTGACGCGGGATTTCACTTCATTCAGTGATTTTTCCGCTTTCGCTTTCAGCTCCATGTATTTCTGGTCTGCCGGGTCGCCCGATGATTTCAGTACTTGTTCCAGCGTTTCAGTCAGTAACGCCAGGTCGTCATCCAGTCGAGTTTCATGTGGTTCAGTTGTTGTTGCCATTTCCATTCTCCTTGGGCGAATAACATACGTTGATAACTATAGACAGTATTTGCCGCTCTGCCTGGCTAAAGCGACCAGGAATGCGCTGAGAATCGCGCAGAAGGTTGCCATAAGGCGCGTGTATTTGTGCTTCAGGCGCGGTAAACCAACGAATAAACACGGGAAATCACTGCGGCAGTTAGATTTATCTGATAAATTTTGCGTGAACTGAATTATCAACCCGGCTCGCTGTCGTAACTCCCTGTAACCGGGCTAAATCCGGCCAAGCGAATGCGTGCAAACGCACGACAGTCACTACAAACTCCGTTCACCTGAGGAAATTATTTCCGGCATGAATCGAAGAATGTTTATGAAAGCGTCAATGGCATTCGCTACCGTAAGTGGGATGTCAGGACTCTCCGCGTTATTCTCCCAGGCTGCCTGGGCGGAAGATGGGATTGCCGACGGAACCGCTAAGCGTTTTGACTTTGACGTCCTGAAAAAAATGGCTGCCGGCATGGCAAAACAGGCCTATGGTGGTGCTCCGGCCCCGCTGCCGGAAACCCTGGCAACGCTGACTCCGCAGGCTTATAACGAAATCCAGTACGATGCAAACCACTCGCTGTGGAACGGCATTGACAATCGTCAGCTCGACGTTCAGTTCTTCCATGTGGGCATGGGCTTTAAACGCCGTATCCGCATGTTCTCCGTTGACGGCGCCAGCCGTGAGGCGCGTGAAATCCACTTCCGCCCGGAGCTGTTCAACTACAACAATGCCCACGTGGATACCAAACAGCTGGAAGGTAAAAACGACCTCGGCTTTGCCGGTTTCCGCGCGTTTAAAAAACCGGAACTGGCAAAACGCGACATCGTTTCGTTCCTCGGCGCCAGCTATTTCCGCGCGGTAGATGAAACCTACCAGTACGGGCTGTCGGCACGCGGCGTAGCGATCGATACCTTTACCAGCAAAGAAGAGTTCCCGGACTTCACTGCCTTCTGGTTCGAAACGCCAAAAGCAGACGACACCACGTTTGTGATGTACACCCTGCTGGATGGCCCAAGCTGCACCGGCGCATTTAAATTTACCATCCACTGCGAAGAGAAACGCGTGGTGATGGAAGTGGAAAACCACATTTATGCGCGTAAAGATATTCAGCAGCTGGGTATCTCTCCCATGACCACCATGTTTAGCTGCGGCAATAACGAACGCCGCATGTGTGACACCATCCACCCGCAAATTCACGACTCCGACCGCCTGGCGATGTGGACCGGTAGCGGTGAGTGGATCTGCCGCCCGCTGAACAACCCGCAGCGCCTGACCTTTAACGCTTATCAGGACGAAAACCCGCGCGGTTTCGGCATGTTACAGCTTAATCATGACTTCCAGGATTATCAGGACGTGATTGGCTGGTACAACAAGCGCCCGAGCCTGTGGGTTGAGCCGGTCGGCAAGTGGGGCAAAGGGGCGATTAACCTGATGGAGATCCCGACTACGGGTGAAACGCTGGATAATATCGTCTGCTTCTGGCAGCCGGCGGACGCCATCAAAGCGGGCAGCGAACACAGCTTCTCCTACAAACTTTACTGGAGCGGCCTGCCGCCGGTTCGTAGCGGTCTGTCACGGGTGAATGCGACGCGCACCGGAATGGGCGGCTTCCCGGAAGGCTGGGCGCCGGGCGAACACTATCCCGACGTCTGGGCGCGCCGTTTTGCGGTCGACTTCGTGGGTGGCGATCTGAAAGCGGCGGCCCCGAAAGGGATCGAGCCGGTGATCAACGTCAGTGGCGGCACCCTCAAGCAGGTTGAGATCCTCTACGTCGAGCCTATCGACGGCTACCGCATCCTGTTTGACTGGTATCCTGACAGCGACTCCACCGCACCGGTGAATATGCGCCTGTTCCTGCGCACCAAAGATGAGACGCTGAGCGAAACCTGGCTGTATCAGTATTTCCCCCCACCGCCGGACAAGCGTAAGTATATTGATGACCGCGTGATGACGGCGGGTTAGCGCCCTGTAGGGCGAGGCGCGCCTCGCCCTACAGCCGCTGCGGATCGGCGCGCCAGGCGTAAAGAGTAAACAGCGCACAGAGCAGCGCGGCCATCAGCGGTAATCCGTGCGGTGTCAGGCTCATGGCCATGCCCCCAAGTGCTGGCCCCACCAGCGCCCCCGCGCCCCACCCCACCGAAAGAACGGCATAGACGCCAGCCAGATCCGCTCCGCTAAAACGCGCGCCCACCAGCGCGATCGCCACCGTATAGATACCGACAAAAACGCCGCCCCAGCAGAAAAGCAGCACGCGGGCAAACCACGGTGCGCCCAGCGCCATCGGCCATATCAGTGCCCCCACACTTGAGAATAAACCCAGCACTACCAGTAGCTTACGGCGATCGATCCTGTCCGCCAGCCAGCCGATAGGTAGCTGTATCAGGATAGCGCCAGCCAGTAAGATCGCGATCAGTGACGTTGCCTGTGCCTCGCCCCAGCCAAGGCTGATGGCGTAAACGGCCAGCAGATTCATGCCTGCTGATTCCAGGGCGGCATTGAGCACCGTTGCCAGGAGCACCAGTGGAATCAGCGCCAGCCAGTGTCGCCAGTGATGTCCGGCAGTTTCCTGTCGGATAAACGCCGGTGCCCGCCCGCCCCTGAGCAGCGCGGCGGCGGCAAGCGAAATCAGGGCGGCAAGGAAAAAAGCGGTCGCGTTGCTGCCGCACCAGCTCAGGAGCAGCGGGCCCAGCGCAAATCCCAGCGACAGCATTGCGGTGTAGAGTGCCAGGTTGCGCCCCCGGTGATTATCGTCACTGGTCTGATTGAGCCAGGTTTCGGAAACCACCAGAATCACTTCGCTTGCCATTCCCGTCAGCATGCGCAGCATAAACCAGCTGGCGGTCGGTAACAGCGGGAAAGCCACCAGCAGCGCAGCGACCGCCAGCAGTGCGGTGCACATCAGGCTGCGTGGCGCATAGCGTCGGCAAAGCGCGGGCAGTAGCGGCGCAATCACTACGACGCCGAATGCATGCATCGCCGCATTAAGGCCGATGCTCAGCGCGCTGTAGCCCTCCTGCGCCAGGCGCAGGGCAATCAGCGGTGCGCTAAGACCATAGGTCAGACCAAAGATGGTGACGGCGACAAAAAGCGGCGACGTCGCCGCAAGCCGTCCTGCTTGCTTCGTCGGTTTTACTGCGTTTCTCATTTTTGCATGCTCTGCCTCTCCTGCAGCGCGTGGCCACGCGAGCGTGCGGACGATTTTTGTAAGCGCAGCGTCATCAGCCCCTGACGGCGCAGCATTAATGCCGCCTGCACCCGTTTGTGCCAGGCGCGGCTCGGGGCTGGCTCCAGCACTTTTTTCAGCAGATGAACATAGTCCAGCAGCAGGCCGGGCGTCCACGTCATCCCCTCTGCCCGGCTGCGCACCAGCCACAGTAGCCAGAAGTCCGGGTTGATCAGCAGGCTAAACACCCCTGAACCTCGCCTGCCCAGCGCTCCCTCTACCGCCACGTCCAGCGCCTGAACAACCGTGGTGGAACAGTTGCGCGAGGTCAGGTTATAGGTGGTGTCGCTGGAGTAAATCTGCCAGTAGTTACGCAGCGCCTGCACATTATAGTGGCGCAGCGTCAACCTGCGGTCGGGAATGCACCAGTCGTCAATCTCCTGCTTCAGTGACGGGAGGAAACAGCCAGGAACGTCATACTCTTCACCGGCGCGCAGCGCAGCGCGGAAGTTACTAAAATCGCGGTCGATATCATCCTGCGGATAGTGGCTGATGTAGAGCTGGCCGGAAAGTTCCAGCGCAGCGTGGCCGGTGGCAATGGTCCCTTCCCCGTCAATGGCGGCCAGGTAGCGGTCAACCAGCAGGTGTCGATCGTTGACCATCGCCGATCCTGCGGGTGTCCAGATCAAGATCTGCATCGGCGTTTCAGGCTCTGCCGCCGGGAACGCGGGATGCTGATAAGCGGTACCGTGCGGACGGCGCAACCCGCGCGAGGTGAACATGGGGAGCATAGTGACGGAGGTGTTGGCCGGCAGCCGCCAAATCTGCTGCGCCATGGTCAGCAGCGACAGCCCGGAGTATACGGTGAGTGCCGCAAAGCAGAATGCCACCATCTGGTCATGATGAAACGGCCAGTTGCAGAAGATCATCAGGCTGAACAGTAGTTCCAGCAGACCAAACAGCATCTTTTTGCGCCACAGGCGACAGCGCATCAATCCCGTAGAGATGGCGCGGAACAGGCCATCGAGCATAAATGCGCAGCCAAACAGCAGCGCAATGACCAGACTGCCATCGTCAGAGCAGATGAACACCAGCACAGCGATAATGATAAAAATTGCGCCGCGTGCCAGCAGAGTGTTGCTGAACGGCGGGCCAGAAATAAACGCGGCGGCAATATCCACCAACCCTTCGACCAATAGAACCAACGCCAGCATTGATAAGGGGAATGACAGCAAACCATCGTGAGCAATGTCACAGAATATCGCTATCCCCATGCCTGTCCATAACAGTCCTGATACCACCAGCACCATCCAGCGCGATTTCAACAGCGGCGCACCGGCTAATAACAGCAACAGTCTTAACAAAGGAAGTCTCCGGCAAACCAGGGGCTGACAACAACATACTCACCGCATATGAAGTGAAGACTTCAGCCGCCTTTTTTTGTTCAACCAGAAGGCGTGCAAAGCAATCCTGTTTAATTACGGTTAGCAATTGCCGTTAAATTACGCCCAAAAACTTAGCTTTAGCTTAATCCTCCCGCCTTTATTGCGATTGCTGCCTTATTCAGGACAAAAAAAATCGGGCCACATGGCCCGATTTTTTATTGGCAGCGTGCTGAACTACATCAGCGGCTGCGCCAGTTTCACCAGCGAGATCAGCGGCTGCGGGTAGATACCCAACGCCAGCACCAGAATCGCTGAAATCAGCACCACCACACCACCCGCGGTGAATGCCCAGTTTGCCGGGGTATCACGCTGCATCAGCTCTGGCGGGTTGAGGTACAGGCTGACAGTCATACGCAGGTAGTAGTACAGGCCGATGGCACTGCCCAGCACCACGGCGCCGGTCAGCCACCACAGATGCGCACTTACACCTACCGCAATGACGTAGAACTTACCGATAAAGCCAAGCGTCATTGGAATACCCGCCAGTGACAGCATCATCACCGTCATCACAGCGGCGAGGATAGGACGGTGCCAGAACAGACCACGGTAGGAGTACAGCGAGTCAGCATCCGGGCCACGGTAAGGGCTGGACATCAGGCTGACGACACCGAAAGCACCGAGGCTGCTGAACAGATAACCGGCCAGGTAAACGCCAACCGTCTCCATCGATAGCTGGTGAGTCTGCACGGCAATCAGCGCCACCAGCAGATAGCCGAGGTGAGCAATTGACGAGTAGCCCAGCATACGCTTGATGTTGGTCTGCGAAATCGCCATCAGGTTACCGAACAGCATCGACAGCACCGCCATAATGCCGAGTACGCTGCGCACGCCTTCGTTATCGGCCAGCGGTGCATACATAAACAGGCGCATCAGCACGCCAAAGATGGCGATTTTGCTGGCGGTAGCCAGGAAGGTCGACACCGGAGCCGGAGCCCCCTGATAGACGTCTGGCGTCCACAGGTGGAACGGAACCAGTGACAGCTTGAAGCCAAAGCCGACGATCATCATACCCAGACCCGCCATCAGCAGCGGCTCATGCAGGACACCATCGTTCAGGCTCTTACCCAGCGAAACAAAGCTGAGGTTGCCCGAGTCTGCATACACCAGCGCCATACCGAACAGCAGGAATGATGATGCGGCAGCCGACAGGATGGTGTACTTGATCGCCGCTTCCAGCGAGCGTTTCTGCTGGAAGGCGTAGCCCACCAGGCCAAACAGCGGCAGGGAGATCAGCTCAATACCGAGGAACAGCGAAGCCAGGTGATTCGCGCTGGCCAGCATCACACCGCCCAGCGTCGCAATCAGTACCAGCAGGTAGAACTCTTCGCGGTTATCCGGGTAGCCCGCCAGCCACGGGTAGGCAAAGGTGCAGGTTGCCAGGCTGGCAAGGATAACCAGCCCGGTATACAGCATCGAATAGCTGTCCACGCGCAGTAGCGGGGTGACATCCATTGGCTCAGCCTGGCCGACAAAGTACAGCGAGAACAGCGCCAGGTTGAGACCGATGACGGCCAGCGTCGCATTAACGAAGTGATTGCGTCGCCACGCAATGGACAGCATCACAACTACCACCGTCAATCCGACGATCAGCAGCGGTAGAAGCGCGATCAATTGTTGAGGAGTTATTGTCATGGCGAATTACGGCCTTGTAGTTGAAATTGAAGCAGTAAACCACTGCTGAATATTACTCATCGCAGCATGCGAGGTATCCAGAATCGGCTGAGGATAAACACCCAGCAGCACCAGCAGGACCACCAGCACCATAATCATCAGGAACTCACGCGCTGACATACCGCGCAGAGGAGTATCTGACTTTGGCGCACCGTAGTAAGCGCGTTGCATCATAATCAGTGAGTAAACCGAAGCAAACACCAGACCGAAGGTCGCGATGACAATGATCACCGGCACCGTCTGGAAGCTGCCCGTCAGGATCATAAACTCCCCGACGAAGTTACCCGTACCCGGCATCCCAAGGTTTGCTACCGCGAAGAACAGCGACATGCCCGGTAACCATTTGATACGTGCCCACAGGCCACCCATCTGACGCATATCACGGGTATGCAGACGCTCATACAGCTGACCACAAAGGATAAACAGCGCAGAAGCTGACAGGCCGTGCGCAATCATCTGCACCACCGCGCCCTGGAACGCCAGCTGGCTACCGGTGTAGATAGCAATCAGCACGAAGCCCATGTGGGAGATAGAGGTATAAGCAATCAGGCGCTTGATATCGTACTGCGAGAAAGCCATCCACGCGCCGTAGAAGATACCGATAATCCCCAGCCACATCGCAATAGGAGCAAACTCGGCCGAAGCATTGGGGAACAGCGGCAGCGCGAAACGCAGCAGACCGTAAGCGGCGGTTTTCAACAGAATACCGGCAAGGTCAACCGACCCTGCCGTGGGTGCCTGGCTGTGCGCATCCGGCAGCCAGCCGTGCAGCGGAACCACCGGCATTTTTACCGCGAAGGCGATAAAGAAGCCCAGCATCAGCAGGTATTCAACGCCGTGCGACATTGGCGTTTTCAGCAGCAGTGCATAGTTGAACGTCCAGATACCGGTCGCGTTGTAGTGCACAAACACCAGCGCAAGAATCGCAATCAGCATCACCAGGCCGCTGGCCTGGGTATAGATGAAGAACTTGGTCGCGGCAGAAATACGCGTCTTCCCGTCGGAGGCTTTGTGGCCCCACAGCGCGATCAGGAAGTACATCGGCACCAGCATCATCTCCCAGAAGAAGAAGAACAGGAACATGTCCATGGCAAGGAACACGCCGATCACGCCACCGAGGATCCACAGCAGGTTAAGGTGGAAGAAGCCCTGCCATTTCTCGATTTCATTCCACGAGCAGAGGATCGCCATCAGGCCAAGCAACCCGGTCAGCACCACCATCAGCAGTGACAGGCCGTCGAGCGCCAGATGGAACTCAATACCAAAGCGCGGGATCCACGGAACGGAGAACTCAGATTGCCACTGCGGGATCCCCGCAGCCTGAGTCAGTGAATAGCCTCCCTGCAACCACAGCTGCAGCGAAAGCACCAGCGTCAGCCCCATTGCGATCAGTGCGATCCAGCGCGGTAGCTTGGGTCCGAAGCGCTCAAGCTGCCAGCACAGCAAGCCGCCGACAAACGGGATTAATATAAGCCAGGGTAATAACATGGCGATTTGTTCCCTTTATAAGCCTGAATGGGCTATCTTGCTTGCCATTTTTGCCCCCGGCAGTGCTCGCAATGCTCACATACTTCAGTATGCTGCGCTTGCTCTGCGCTGGCGGTGACAAAACTGACTGCGCCGATGACGCCCAACCTTCAGGTAATTTTCAACATTCTTAAACTCAGGACGGGGCCAACCAGCCCCACCCCACTCACGAACCTTTACATCACCATCAGCAGAGCCAGCACCACCACGGCGCCGATGCTCATTGAGGCCAGATACCAGCGCAGGTAGCCGTTTTCGCTGATCACCAGGCCTTTGTTAGCGCCACGCGCCAACAGTGCCGGGATGTTCATCAGGGCATTTAACGGGTCACGCGACAGCAGCCAGGCCACGCCAAGGTAAGGCTTGACGAAGATTTTGTCGTACAGCCAGTCGAAGCCCCAGGCAGCAAACCACCAGGTCGAGAAGAAACGGCCTGGCGCGCTGTTGGCGATCGATGTCACCAGCGTGCGTTTGCCCAGCCACAGCGCGGCAGCCAGCAGAATGCCGACAATCGCAACTACGCCAGAGGCAATCTCCAGCGTCAGCACGCTGCCGTGCGCCAGTTCAGCGGTATCCGGCAGTACGCCTTTCAGCGGCGGCACAATCATCGCGCCAATAAAGGTTGAGAGAATTAACAGCACGATCAGCGGCAGATGATGAGTAATCCCTTTGCCGGCGTGAGCGTGAATTTGTTCTTTCCCGTGGAAAGTAATGAAGATCATACGGAAGGTGTAGAGCGAGGTCATAAACGCCCCGGCCAGACCGGCAATCATCAGGTTAAGATGACCATTAGCCAGTGCCCCTGCCAGAATCTCATCTTTACTGAAGAAGCCTGCAGTGATCAGCGGCAGAGCAGACAGCGCGGCGCCCCCGACCAGGAAGCAGACATACACCAGTGGGATACTTTTACGCAAGCCGCCCATTTTGAAGATGTTCTGCTCATGATGGCAGGCAAGGATCACCGAACCCGAGGAGAGGAACAGCAGCGCTTTGAAGAACGCATGGGTCATCAGGTGGAAAATCGCCGCATCCCAGGCCTGAACGCCGAGCGCCAGGAACATATAGCCAATCTGACTCATGGTCGAATAAGCTAATACGCGCTTGATATCGGTCTGCACCAGCGCCGCAAAGCCTGCCAGCACCAGCGTCACCGCACCAACGATACCGACCAGATGCAGCACTTCCGGCGTCATCAGGAACAGACCGTGAGTACGGGCAATCAGATAGACACCTGCGGTGACCATGGTTGCCGCGTGGATCAGTGCAGATACCGGGGTTGGGCCCGCCATCGCATCGGCCAGCCAGGTCTGCAATGGCAGCTGGGCTGATTTACCGACCGCACCACCTAACAGCATCAGGGTTGCCCACATCAGCATATGGTTATCGGCAGCAAAGTGTGCCGGCGCCAGCTCGACCATCTCGCGGAAGTTCAGCGTACCCAGCTCGTTGTAAAGAATGAACAACGCAAATGCCAGGAACACGTCACCCACGCGGGTCACGATAAAGGCCTTCATCGCCGCCGCACCGTTTTTCGCTTCGGTGTAGTAGAAACCGATCAGCAGGTACGAGCAGAGACCCACGCCTTCCCAGCCGAGATACATCAGCATCAGGTTATCGGCCAGTACCAGAACCACCATGCTGGCGATAAACAGGTTGGTATAGGCGAAGAAGCGCGAGTAGCCCTCCTCCCCACGCATGTACCAGGAGGCGAACATATGGATGAAGAAGCCGACACCGGTGACCACAGACAGCATAGTCAGCGACAGCCCATCCAGCGTCAGGCTGACGCTGATGTTGTAGTTACCTACGTGGATCCAGGTCCACAGCAGCTGATTAAATACCTGCTGGCCATTGGCAAAGAAGTCCATGCCAACATAGAGCGTGACCAGCGCGGCCAGACCGACAGAGCCCATCCCGACGGTAGCGGCCAGATTTTCTGACCAGCGACCACGGGAAAATGCCAGCAGTAAGAAGCCAATCAGCGGAAACAGGATTGTTAAATAGAGAAGGTTCATCCGCGCATCTCACTCACTTTATCAATGTTGAGGGTCTGACTGCGGCGATGCAGCTGCAGCAGCAGCGCCAGGCCAATACTGGCCTCAGCCGCAGCCAGGCTGATTGCCAGGATATACATCACCTGACCGTCTGCCTGACCCCAGTAGCTCCCCGCCACCACAAACGCCAGTGCTGCGGCGTTAATCATGATTTCGAGACCAATCAACATAAACAGCAAGTTACGGCGAATAACCACGCCCGTGAGTCCGAGGACAAACAGAATGGCCGCCAGAATAAGTCCATGCTGCAGAGGGATCATACCTGCTCCTCCTTGTTACTTTTCACTTTGTCCGCCGGGCGGTTGCTCAGCACCTCACCAGAGCGCTGCTCGCGACCGATGTGGAAGGCCACGACCAGGCCTGCCAGCAGCAGCATGGAAGCCAGCTCAACGGCCAGAACATAAGGACCAAACAGGCTGATGCCGACCGCTTTTGCATCGATCATCGTGCCGTCAATGCCCTGGTCATTAATGCTACGGATGGCGTAAACCAGCACCACCAGCAGGACAAACGACAGCACGGCAGGCCCGATCCACATAGAGGGTTGCAGCCAGCGGCGCTCCTGCTCGATCTCCTGGCCGCCAAGGTTCAGCATCATCACCACGAAGACGAACAGCACCATGATGGCACCCGCATACACAATGATCTCCAGCGCACCGGCAAAGTAAGCGCCGAGCGAGAAGAACACACCGGCGACAGCCAGCAGAGAAATAATCAGGTACAGCAACGCATGTACCGGGTCTGTGTGGGTGACAACGCGCAACGTCGCCAGCACCGCTACCAGTCCGCAAAGATAAAACGCAAATTCCATGCCTGGCTCCTTAAGGTAACAAGCCCTTGACGTCGATGGGTTTGGCTTCGTTTTCTGCGTCGCCTTTGTCTTTGCCGTCGATCGCCATACCCGCCATCCGGTAAAAATTGTATTCCGGGTATTTGCCCGGGCCGGAAATCAGCAGGTGTTCTTTTTCATACACCAGATCCTGACGCTTGAACTCACCCAGTTCGAAATCTGGGGTAAGCTGAATCGCAGTGGTCGGGCAAGCCTCTTCACACAGGCCACAGAAGATGCAGCGCGAGAAGTTGATACGGAAGAATTCCGGATACCAGCGGCCGTCGGCCATCTCTGCTTTTTGCAGCGAGATACAGCCCACCGGGCAGGCTACGGCACACAGGTTACAGGCAACGCAGCGTTCCTGGCCGTCCGGATCGCGCGTCAGCACGATACGCCCACGATAACGTGGCGGCAGGTAAACCGGCTCTTCCGGGTACATCATGGTTTCGCGTTTGGCGAAGGCATTCATACCTATCAGCCAGATACTGCGTACGGTTGTCCCGAAACCAACGACAAGGTCTTTTAATGTCATGTTCTTAACCCCTTACTGCGCCGTGTACAGAATCACTGCGGCGGTCGCCAGCAGATTCAACAGCGTCAACGGCAGACAGACTTTCCAGCCGAACGACATCACCTGGTCATAGCGCGGGCGCGGTAACGCAGCACGAATCAGAATGAACATCATCATGAAGAATGCCGTTTTGATGGCAAACCAGAAAATCGGCGGCAGCCACGGACCATACCAGCCACCGAAGAACAGCGTGACGATCAGTGACGATACGGTCACGATACCAACGTATTCACCGACGAAGAACAGGCCGAACTTCATCCCGGCATACTCAATGTGGTAACCGTCGGCCAGTTCCTGCTCGGCTTCTGGCTGGTCAAACGGATGGCGGTGACACACCGCAACACCGGCGATGCAGAAGGTGATAAAGCCCAGGAACTGCGGGATCACGTTCCACAGATGCTGCTGGCTGTTCACAATGTCGACCATGTTGAACGAGCCAGCCTGAGCGACCACGCCCATCAGCGACAGGCCGAGGAACACTTCGTAACTCAGCGTCTGGGCCGAGGCACGCATCGCACCGAGCAGTGAGTATTTGTTATTACTCGACCAGCCCGCGAACAGCACGGCATACACTGCCAGGCCTGCCATCATCAGGAAGAACAGCAGACCGATGTTCAGGTCCGCGCCCATCCAGGTGGAAGTCACCGGCACAATCGCCATCGCCAGCAGCAGCGAGGTGAAAGCGATCATTGGCGCAAGAGTAAAGATCACGCGGTCGGTGAACGGTGGGATCCAGTCCTCTTTAAAGAACATTTTGATCATATCCGCCACCAGCTGCAGCGAGCCGCCCCAGCCGACACGGTTTGGTCCGTAACGGTTCTGGAACAGGCCGAGCAGGCGACGTTCGCCGAAGCTCATAAACGCGCCGCAGCCCACCACGACAAACAGAATCACTAAGGCTTTTACGACGGCGATAATGACGTCGATAACTTCCGGTGTCAGCCAGCTCATTGTGCAGCCTCCCGCAGATTTTCAATGTCGCTTCCGGCAAGGAACGGTGGAACACCCGGCAAACCAATTGGCAGACCAACCTGCCCTGCCTGCAGGTTGCTGGAGAAGCGCACCGGCAGACGCAGGACTTCACCCTGACAGTTAAATTCCACCGCAGCACCGGCATTGACGCCCAGTTTTGCCGCATCGTCCGGGTTCACCATCACGTAAGCTTCAGGCATACGCTGCTGAATAACCGGAGCGCGCTGCGTCATCTCTTCACTACCAAACAGGTGGAAGTATGGCGCCACGCGCCAGCTTTCGGCGTTACCGCTGAAGGCAGCCGGCACATTTTCGAACCAGCCCAGCTGAGACTCACCCGCTTCGATCAGGCGCACGCCTGGATCGCCGTTACGCAGATGTCCACCCACTTCCGCCTGGAATTTGTTCCATGCCTGCGGTGAGTTCCAGCCTGGCGCCCATGCAAATGGGATCTGCGAGCGCGCAGCGCCCGGCTGGTTGTTCCCTTCCATTGAGAAGGAGAACATGGTGTCTTTGTCCTGCGGCTGACGCGGTTCGTGCACGCTGATATTGGCGCGCATCGCGGTACGTCCACTTGAGCGGTGCGGCGAACGCGCCAGCTTCTGACCACGAATACGGAAGCTGGCATCCGGTGCCGCTTGTTTAATTCCGGCCAGCTGCGGCAGTACCGCCACGCAGGCATCTATGACGTGATCGAGCTGGCTCCAGTCCACTTCGCGGCTGTTGATGGTGCTCTGCAGCGAGTGCAGCCAGCGCCAGCTTTCCAGCATCTGAACTTTTTCGTCGTAGTAAGCCGGGTCATAAACCTGGAAGAAACGCTGTGCGCGGCCCTCCTGGTTGACGACGGTGCCGTCGCTTTCGGCGAAGCTGGCGGTAGAGAGGATCAGACCGGCCTTTTCGCTGGTGGCAGTACGCTGGTGATCGAGCACGATCACGTTTGGCGTATTGCTCAGCGCGGCATCCACGGTGGCTTTCGGCAGGTGACGATAGAGATCGTTCTCCAAAATGATCACCGCATCTGCCGCGCCGTTTTCCAACTCGGCCAGGGCAACGTCGAGCGAGTGACCGCCGATCATGCCAAGGCCAACGCTGTTAGTGGCACCCGCAATCAGGGTGATCCCCACATCAGAACCGCGCGCTTTCAGCGCTTTCGCCACGTTGGCGGCGGCCTGAATCATCGCTTCACTGCCGGAGTGAGTGCCGGAAATAATCAGCGGTTTTTTCGCACCGGCCAGCGCCTGCACGATCACATCAATTTTGCCCGCCAGTGATTTATCGAGATCGCTGACTGCCGGTGCGCTGGCGTCCAGCTCATGGGCGATGGCAAAACCTAAGCGTGCCTGATCGTCAACCGGGGCGCGATAGCTCCAGGCGGCGATATCATCCAGGCGGGTTTCATCCACGTTAGTGACGAACAGCGGATGTTTGGCGTTCTGACCGATATTGAGAATCGCAGCAATCTGCCAGTCCGCGACTTTCTGTGCGGCGGCCATTTCACGCGATTTGCCCTTCACGGCCTGACGCACGGAGAGCGCAACGCGCGCCCCGGTCTGAGTCAGATCTTCACCCAGCACCAGCACCGCATCGTAGCTCTCAATATCACGCAGCGCCGGGGTGTGAATGCCGCTGTCGCGCAGCACGTTAAGCATCAGCTCAAGACGCGCCTGCTCGCCCGCCGCGATACCGGTAGAGAAGTTTTCTGCTCCCACCAGCTCGCGCAGGGCGAAGTTGCTCTCCACGCTGGCGCGCGGTGAACCGATGCCGATCACTTTCTTCGCCTGGCGCAGCACATCTGCGGCTCCCTGCATCGCCTGCTCAGCGTTGAGCGCGATCCAGTCGTCGCCGCGGCGCTGCATTGGCTGGCGCGGGCGATCCTTCAGGTTAACGTAGCCATAGCCGAAACGGCCACGGTCGCACAGGAAGTAGTGGTTTACCGTACCGTTATAGCGGTTTTCGATGCGGCGCAGTTCACCGTAGCGCTCGCCCGGGCTGGTGTTACAGCCGATGCTGCACTGCTGGCAGATGCTTGGCGCAAACTGCATATCCCACTTACGGTTATAACGCTCGGAGTGAGTTTTGTCGGTGAACACGCCGGTCGGGCAGATTTCTACCAGGTTTCCGGAGAATTCACTCTCCAGCACGCCATCTTCCGGGCGGCCAAAGTAGACGTTGTCATGCGCACCGTAAACGCCGAGGTCTGTACCATCGGCATAATCTTTGTAGTAGCGCACGCAGCGATAACAGGCGATACAGCGGTTCATCTCATGAGAGATAAACGGACCGAGATCCTGATTGCGGTGAGTACGCTTGGTGAAGCGATAACGGCGGAAACTGTGGCCGGTCATCACTGTCATATCCTGCAGGTGACAGTTACCGCCCTCTTCACAGACCGGACAGTCGTGCGGGTGGTTAGTCATTAACCACTCCACCACGCTTTCGCGGAACTCTTTCGCTTCACCATCATCGATGGAGATGAACGTGCCATCGGACGCCGGGGTCATGCAGGACATAACCAGGCGGCCACGGGTGTCTTCGGCATTTTGGAACTGCTTTACCGCACACTGGCGGCAGGCACCGACGCTACCGAGCGCCGGGTGCCAGCAGAAATAAGGAATATCAAGGCCGAGGGAGAGACATGCCTGCAACAGGTTGTCTGCACCATCAACATCATATTCTTTACCGTCTACATGAATTGTAGCCATAGTGAACATGCTTCCGTAAGGCCCGTGCGAACACGGGCGTTAAACTTTGCTTACCAGCGCGCCTTTAACAGGTTTGGCTGGATGCCGCTAATCGCGTGTGCGTTGCTGTATACCTGGGGTGCCATTCCCGCTTCAAACTCTTCGCGGAAGTATTTAATGGCACTTTGCAGTGGCTCTACTGCACCCGGCGCATGCGCACAGAATGTTTTACCCGGGCCAAGCTGGCGGCAGAGCTGCAGCAGGGTTTCGATATCCCCTGGCTGCCCCTGCTTGTTCTCCAGCGCGCGCAGAATTTTAACGCTCCACGGCAGGCCGTCACGGCAGGGTGTACACCAGCCGCAGGATTCACGGGCGAAGAACTCTTCCAGATTGCGCACCAGCGACACCATGTTGATCTCGTGGTCAACAGCCATTGCCAGCGCCGTGCCCAGACGGCTACCGGCTTTACCAATGCTGGCAAATTCCATTGGCAGGTCGAGGTGGGATTCGGTCAGGAAGTCAGTCCCTGCGCCACCCGGCTGCCAGGCTTTGAATTTCAAGCCGTCGCGCATGCCACCGGCATACTCTTCCAGAATTTCGCGGGCGGTGGTGCCAAACGGCAGTTCCCAGACGCCAGGATTTTTCACCCTGCCGGAGAAGCCCATCATTTTGGTGCCGGTATCTTCACTGGTGGAAATGCCTTTGTACCAGTCAACGCCATTAGCAATGATGGCCGGCACGTTGGAGAGCGTCTCAACGTTATTCACGCAGGTCGGCTTGCCCCAGGCACCCGCTGATGCCGGGAAGGGTGGCTTGGAGCGCGGGTTAGCGCGGCGCCCTTCCAGGGAGTTAATCAGCGCGGTCTCTTCACCACAAATATAGCGACCAGCGCCGGTGTGCACGATCAGCTCAAAATCGAAGCCCGACCCGAGGATATTTTTACCCAACAGACCCGCTTCGGTTGCTTCCGCGATGGCGCGGCGCAGGTTAGCGGCCGCTTCAATATATTCGCCACGCAGGAAGATATAGCCACGATAGGTTTTCAGCGCGAAAGCGGCGATCAGCATGCCTTCCACCAGCTGGTGCGGCATCTGCTCCATCAGCAGGCGGTCTTTATAGGTGCCTGGCTCCATTTCATCGGCGTTACACAGCAGGTAACGGATATTCATGGATTCGTCTTTCGGCATCAGGCTCCACTTCAAACCCGTGGAGAAGCCTGCACCGCCGCGCCCTTTCAGGCCAGAGTCTTTAACCTGCGCGACGATCTCTTCCGGCGCCATGGATTTCAGGGCTTTCTCAGCACCGGCATAGCCATTCTTACTGCGATATTCCTCAAGAAATACCGGCTGTTTGTCTTCACGCATGCGCCAGGTCAGCGGATGCATTTCGGCAGTACGCACGATCTGTCTCATTGATACTGCTCCAGTAAGTTGGCGATGCCTTCCGGCGTCAGATGAACGTGAGTGTCTTCATCCACCATCATCACCGGCCCCTTGTCGCAGTTACCCAGGCAACAGGTCGGCAGCAGCGTGAAGCGGCCATCAGCCGTGGTCTGGCCCGGCTTGATGTTCAGATTGGTTTCCAGCGCGGCCTGAATGCCCTGGAAGCCAGTGATGTGGCACACCACGCTGTCGCAGTAGCGGATCACATGGCGGCCAACCGGCGTGCGGTAGATCTGGCTGTAGAATGTTGCCACCCCTTCCACATCGCTGGCCGGAATGCCCAGCACGCCCGCAATGGCGTTGATTGCGCCGTCAGGCACCCAGCCGCGATGCTTCTGAACAATTTTCAGCGCTTCAATTGAAGCGGCACGCGCATCTTCGTAATGGTGCTTTTCATGCTCGATGGCGTCGCGCTCGGTGGCACTCAGCACAAAAGCCCCGGATTCATCGATCGTTTCGATCGCAATTCTTTGATCGTGCATAATTAGCGGTCCACGTCTGACATAACAAAATCGATACTACCGAGGTATACGATCAGGTCGGATACCAGGCTGCCGTTGATCACTGAAGGGATCTGCTGCAGGTGCGGGAAGCTAGGCGTACGCACGCGGGTGCGATAGCTCATGGTGCTGCCGTCGCTGGTCAGGTAGTAACTGTTAATCCCTTTGGTCGCTTCAATCATCTGGAAGGACTCATTGGCCGGCATCACCGGGCCCCATGAAACCTGCAGGAAGTGAGTGATCAGGGTTTCGATATGCTGCAGCGTGCGCTCTTTTGGCGGCGGCGTGGTCAGCGGATGGTCAGCCTTGAACGGGCCTTCCGGCATGTTCTTCAGGCACTGTTCCAGGATGCGCATACTCTGACGCATCTCTTCCATCTTCAGCATCACGCGGCTGTAAGCACAGCTGACCCCGTCACCGATTGGAATGTCGAAATCGAAGTTTTCATAACCGGAGTAAGGGCGCCATTTACGCACGTCAAAGTCGAGACCCGTCGCGCGCAGACCTGCACCGGTGGTACCCCAGGCCAGTGCCTCTTCCATGTTGTAGGCAGAAACACCTTTCGAACGGGCAATCAGCACGGAGTTTTTCAACGCGGTCTGTTCGTAGGATTTCAGACGTTTTGGCAACCAGTCCAGCAGCTCGCGCAGCAGGCGCTCCCAGCCTTTCGGCAGGTCATGCGCCACGCCGCCGATGCGGAACCAGGCCGGGTGCATACGGAAACCAGTAATGGCTTCCACCACGTCATAAATTTTCTGGCGATCGGTAAAGGCAAAGAACACCGGAGACATCGCACCGACGTCCTGAATAAACGTTGAGATGTAGAGCAGGTGGCTGTTTATACGGAACAGCTCTGAAAGCATCACGCGGATGACATCCACGCGCTCTGGCACTTTGATACCGGCCAGTTTCTCAACCGCTAACACGTACGGCATTTCATTTACGCAGCCGCCAAGATACTCGATGCGGTCGGTGTAAGGAATGTAGCTGTGCCAGGATTGACGCTCGCCCATTTTCTCCGCACCGCGATGGTGGTAACCGATATCCGGCACGCAGTCGACGATCTCTTCGCCGTCCAGCTGCAGGATAATACGGAACGCACCGTGCGCCGACGGGTGGTTCGGGCCGAGGTTGAGGAACATAAAGTCCTCATTGTTGGTGCTGCGCTTCATGCCCCAGTCTTCAGGCTTGAAGGTGAGCGATTCCATCTCCAGATCTTCTTTCTGCTTGGTCAGCTCGAAAGGATCGAATTCGGTCGCACGCGCCGGATAATCTTTGCGCAGCGGGTGCCCTTCCCACGTCTGCGGCATCATGATGCGCGTCAGGTGCGGGTGGCCCTCAATATTGATACCAAACATCTCCCAGGTTTCACGCTCATACCAGTTGGCATTCGGGAAGATTTTGGTGATGGTCGGCACATTCAAATCGTTTTCAGACAACGCCACCTTGAGCATGATATCGCGATTGCGTTCAATGGAGATGAAGTGGTAGAAAACGGAAAAATCCGCCGCGGGTAAACCCGCACGGTGAGTACGCAGACGCTCGTCCATGCCATGCAGGTCATACAGCATCACATAGGGTTTTGGCAGCTTGCGCAGGAAATGGATAATCTCAAGCAGCTGCTCACGTTTCACCCAGACTACCGGAATGCCGGTACGGGTTGCTTGCACAGTAAAGGCATCAGGCCCAAAACGATTACGCAGCTCGCCGATCACCGGGTCATCCTGGTGATCTCGGGTTTGCCATAACGGCTGAGCGAGATCTTGCGTGGTTAAATCTGTCATAAGTGGTTCACCATTCTGGCCTGTTATCCAGGCGCTCAGTGTTGGCGTCAGGTGGGTCGGCGCACGTTACATTGTGTTTTTTTTGCGCTGTTGCTGACCACATCCATAAACTGCTGTTTTTAAATTTCGTCAGGCGTGCGCAGATTAGTCACGGCGATACGCTCGGCATTCTTTCTGTCGCGCTCCGACTGCATATTGGCGCGATACACGCCCTGATCGCTGACGACCCACGACAGCGGGCGGCGCTCTTTGCCAATCGACTCCTGCAGCAGCAGCAGTGCCTGCATATAGGCTTCAGGACGCGGAGGGCAACCTGGGATATACACGTCAACCGGCAGGAACTTGTCCACACCCTGCACCACAGAATAGATATCGTACATACCGCCGGAGTTCGCGCAGGCACCCATTGAGATCACCCATTTTGGTTCCAGCATCTGGTCATACAGGCGCTGAACAACCGGAGCCATCTTGGTGAAACAGGTTCCCGCTACCACCATAAAGTCAGCCTGGCGAGGCGAAGCACGAATAACTTCCGACCCGAATCGCGCCACGTCATGTACCGCCGTAAACGAGGTAGTCATTTCGACGTAGCAACAAGAAAGGCCGAAGTTAAACGGCCAAAGGGAGTTCTTACGACCCCAGTTCACCATGTCATGCAGAGCGTGTTCCAACTTGCCCATATAGACGTTTTGATGAACGTGCTTTTCCAGGGGATCGGTAACAATCTCCTGTTTTTGCAGGGGGTAACGGTCGTTCTCACCGTTCGGGTCTATGCGGGTGAGCGTATAGTCCATGTGTTTTTGCCTCGCTGTTACTGCTTGTGACGGTTGGCGTGCGAGATGGTGGTTGGTTTGACGTCAAACTGACGACGGGCAGGAGCCCAATCCAGCGCGCCAATGCGAACCAGATAAAACAGACCAGCTAGCAGAACCAAAATGAAAATAGCGGCTTCCACAAAGCCGACCCAACCGCTTTCGCGGATCGCCGTCGACCATGCGTAGAGATAGAGGGCTTCAACGTCGAAGATGACGAAGAACATGGCAACCAGGTAAAACTTGGCAGACAGGCGCAGTTTAGCGCTGCCCACCGAAGCAATACCGGATTCAAAAGGTGTATTTGTATGCCTTCCACGGGCTTTTCCGCCCAGGAACCATGCTCCGGCCAGCATTGCGCAGCAAAGGCCAATAGAGACGATCAGGAAAACAGCGAATGCCCAATGATGGGCGACGACTTCTGTGGTTGTTGACATACTCTTGCTTACTCACCAAAAGTGGCGTTTCGCGTCCTGCTCTGATAATTGGCAGTTAACACACCACATCGATTCAAGGGAAGAATGAAAAACCTGATAAATCTTACTGTCTTTCGCGATTAGGCAGTAATTTTATGTGGTTTTTTACTCCTTTAACTAACCTTTTGTCAACTTTGACAAAACTATCCGCACATTAATTTACACCCACAACACGAATTTAACATATGATGCTCAATAAGTGAGCTAAATCGAGTCAGTAGCATCATGTGAAGTTAGTGTAGCGGGTAAAACCTTGTTTGGATCGGGTATTTAACAACGCCTATTTTGGCAGGATTCACCCGGTTTTCCTGCCCCTTATTGGGGTTATTTTTTTGATCCAGAACACAGTTTGGTGTTTTATGCCGGTAAAACAGGCAACTTTTTTTGAGCAGAATCAATTCACTGATCGGACCAGAGTGGAGCGTGAGGGAGGAATTTTGGGTTTTTAGCTGAATGGGCGCTTTTTAACGCGCATAGCCAGATTAATGCCAAAAAATGGCCTGAGCTGGCATATAAATTTGCAACAAAAAGGCCCTTCAGCTTAATTTCTAACTGAAAGGCCTTTTTTAACCACTCATTTCGAAAACAATCGACTTTTAATGATAAAAGTAATCGTTTGCGTTTGGACGGTTATTCATCTTCGTCGGCGAAGCCTGCGGCGCTCTGCCCTGCAGTGATCAGGTTGTACGGATCGTTGCTGGACTCCATCGCGTTGAAGATTGCCAGCGCCAGCTCGTTATCGCTGTCCGGATTACGGCACAGCAGATACTCGGTATCCGGCAGCATTGGCAGGCCTTCTGCAGCACCCATTACGCGCAGCTCCGGGCTCATCATCTCCACCGGACGCGCAGTCACACCTAAGCCCGCTTTCACCGCAGCACGTACCGCAGCCAGCGTAGAGGCCACGTACGATATACGCCACGGGATGCCCGCTTCGTTAAGGTGATCGATCGCCATGTCGCGGTATGGGCTTGGCTCATCCAGCAGCACCAGAGGAATCGCTTCCCCACGCTGGAAGATGTAATCAGCCGCGCAGTACCACAGGGTCGGCGACGTACGCAGTACCTGCCAGGTGAAATTCATCGGGCTGGAGGTGGTCACCACCAGGTCAACTTCGCCCTGGTTAAGCATTTCCATCATAAATGGATTGCGCTTCACGCGAACGTCGATGGCCAGTTTCGGGTATACCGAGGTCACACGATTGAGCAGGAACGGTAAAATGGTATCAGAAGTATCATCGGAGGCACCGATGGTGAGCACCCCCTGAATGTTGCTGTACATCAGAGAAGTACAGGCTTCATCGTTGAAGCGCAGTATCTTTCTGGCGTAGCCCAACAGCTGAATACCATGTTCCGTCAATAACTTGTTGCGTCCATGCCTGGCAAACAGCTCTTTGCCTACCAATTGCTCCAGACGCTGCATCTGCTGGCTCACGGCGGATTGCGTTCTGCACACGGCGGCCGCAGCAGCGGCAAAAGTGTTCAGGTCGGCAACAGCCACGAAAGTTCTCAGCAGATCGAGGTCGAGATTAAGTATCGGACGATTTGCACTAGTCATGTTTTTCTTCACTTTATAAGTTTTTTACAAACAGCTACCCTGGTGTTATTACCAGTCTTATCAAAGGGATAAGACGATAACAATTGCGTAATGGCTACAGTGTTTAGCAATTAAAAATTACCCGATGCATTACTTACATTTGCAGACGATAAAGTCTCTTCACCTCCAGCCGTCGATCCCGCTTGAGCCAGGATTTACTGCCAGAGTTAAATAGGTTCTTCTGTCTGATACATCACTAATGCACGCTGCACTAACCCATAAGTTGCAGGAAGCCGCGTCGTTATAGTTAATTAACACCGACGAAACTCAAAAAAGGATGAGTTGTGGTGCCGCAAGTCTAAAACAACCATTGAAAATTGAATTGCCAGATCGCTGTAGTTACAGCGCAAAATGTTAAGTACAACTTACTATTTAGGGTAATAAAAAGCGTTTTTTTATCACCCGGAGTACCTGCACGCACGGTGCAAAGTCTCCTGAGCATTATCCTGACATACTGTCGTTTACTTTTTAAGCCCAAAAGCAATTAAACTTATCACTAAAGCAAGATTTTATCGGCGACAGCACGCAATACCGGGCCTGGCCCTAAAAAATTTATCGTCACACGGGTAGCCTCAAGTTCCGATCCTTCTCTCCCCCCTCCCCCCTCAGATGCTGCCTATTCTTCAGCTATCGCCCCGACTGATTAAAAAACAGACAGTGAAATAAGCATATCTTCACAGTTTCTTAAAGCATCAGTACACCGTTTTTTACTGAATCAGCTAACAGAGTCCCTTTAGTGGAACGACTAATCATGCAGGCGCTTGACAGCGTAGAATCATTGCACAGATGTTAGTATCGGATTACACCCATTATGCAGCATGAAATATCAGAATATTCGGTCCTGACGTGCCCCCCTGCCAGCTGAGTGAAAAAACATCCTTTAACTCACCAAAGCCCGCTGTCGCCCTTCAAAAGCTCAGAGGAGAGGAGTACATTGTGCAATGTTTAGTTTTCCACGGCAGGAACGCAGTTCTGCCAGTCAAGGCGACAAAAATGACCCCAATTGATAAATCCAGCAAACTGGATAATGTGTGTTACGACATTCGCGGCCCGGTGCTGAAAGAAGCTAAGCGCCTCGAAGAAGAAGGTAATAAAGTCCTCAAGCTGAACATCGGCAACCCGGCGCCGTTTGGTTTTGAAGCCCCCGATGAGATTCTGGTGGATGTGATCCGCAATCTGCCAAGCGCTCAGGGCTACTGCGATTCCAAAGGGTTGTACTCGGCGCGTAAAGCGATCATGCAGCACTACCAGGCACGCGGCATGCGTGATATCACCGTTGAAGATATCTACATCGGCAACGGCGTCTCTGAACTGATCGTACAGTCGATGCAGGCCTTGCTGAATACCGGTGACGAAATGCTGGTTCCGGCGCCGGATTATCCGCTGTGGACTGCGGCCGTCTCGCTTTCAGGTGGCAAAGCCGTTCACTACCTGTGTGATGAGTCCGCAGGCTGGTTCCCGGACCTTGATGATATCCGCAGCAAAATCACCCCGCGCACCCGCGGCATTGTGATTATCAACCCCAATAACCCGACCGGTGCCGTTTACAGCAAAGAGCTGCTGATGGAAGTGGTCGAGCTGGCCCGTCAGCACAACCTGATTATTTTCGCCGACGAAATCTACGACAAAATCCTTTACGATGCCGCACAGCACCACTCTATTGCGGCGCTGGCGCCGGACCTGCTGACAATCACCTTTAACGGTCTGTCTAAAACCTATCGTGTCGCGGGCTTCCGCCAGGGCTGGATGGTCCTCAACGGGCCGAAGAAGCACGCCAAAGGCTATATTGAAGGTCTGGAGATGCTGGCCTCCATGCGCCTGTGCGCCAACGTTCCGGCACAGCACGCCATTCAGACCGCGCTGGGTGGATATCAGAGCATCAGCGAATTTATCCAGCCTGGCGGCCGCCTCTATGAGCAGCGCAACCGGGCATGGGAGCTGATTAATGACATTCCGGGCGTGAGCTGCGTGAAGCCAGACGGCGCGCTGTATATGTTCCCGAAAATTGACAGCAAGAAGTTCAATATTCACGATGACCAGAAGATGGTGCTCGACTTCCTGCTGCAGGAAAAAGTGCTGCTGGTTCAGGGCACCGCCTTTAACTGGCCGTGGCCGGATCACGTGCGCATTGTCACGCTGCCGCGCGTTGATGAACTGGATATGGCGATTAACAAGTTTGGTCGTTTCCTCAGTGGCTACCGCCAGCTGTAATGTTCTCCCCAAAGAGCGGCTCAGGCCGCTCTTCGCATTTTGTACCAGGGAAAATAATCATGACCCAAAGCCACTTCTTCGCCCACCTCTCCCGCCTGAAGTTAATCAACCGCTGGCCGCTGATGCGCAACGTGCGCACGGAGAACGTTTCCGAACACAGCCTGCAGGTAGCGATGGTTGCCCATGCGCTGGCGGTCATCAAGAACAAAAAGTTTAATGGCAATCTCAATGCTGAACGCATCGCCATGATGGCGATGTATCACGATGCCAGTGAAGTCCTGACCGGCGATCTCCCCACCCCGGTGAAGTATTACAATGCGCAGATCGCCCACGAATATAAGAAAATCGAAAAGATAGCCCAGCGTAAGCTGATTGAGATGCTGCCGGAGGAGCTGCGCTCCGCCTATGCTCCACTGATTGACGAGCATCAGCACAGCGAAGCGGAAACGGCGGTGGTGAAGCAGGCCGACGCGCTCTGTGCCTATCTGAAGTGTCTCGAAGAGCTGTCGGCGGGCAATAATGAGTTTCTGCTGGCCAAAGCTCGCCTGGAAAAGACGCTGGCACAGCGCCACAGTCCGGAGATGGACTACTTTGTAGAGGTATTTGTTCCGAGCTTTAGCCTGTCGCTGGATGAGATCAGTCAGGATTCGCTGTAACCAGCAGGGCGTGGCGAACCACGCCCTTTAAGCACTTTAGTGTTTACGGTGGACGTTGACGCTGCCGTCCGGATTCTTGTTGATGACCAACTCTTCCAGCGAGCTGAGCACCATATCGACATCTTCAAGCCGTGGCGAATCTGCCGGCGCGTTAACCGCGATCACATGGCTGCCGGAAGCCAGACCGGAGAGTATCCCGGCAGCGGCATCTTCCACCACCACGCACTCCTCCGGTTCCAGGTCGAGCAGCTGGGCGCCAAGCAGATAGGCATCCGGCTCCGGCTTGCCGCGTTCAACGCGCTCGGCGGTAACAAACGCCGCCGGAGCCGGTAAACCTGCCGCCGCATGGCGCGCGCTGGCAACGGGTACGGAACCTGAAGTGACGATCGCCCAGGGGATCTCCAGCTGGTCCAGCTGGCTTAACAGCTCAACCGCACCGGGCAGGGCAACAATGCCGTCAATATCTTCAGCTTCCAGCTTTTCCAGCGCGATAAATTCCTGCTGAATCTCCTCCGCTGAAGCTCCGCTCATAAAGTGGCGCAGTGAGGTAATTGCCTGCTTGCCGTGGATGAAGCCCAGCACCTCTTCAGGAGCGATCCCGTGGCGCTTACCCCAGTTTTTCCAGGCACGTTCAACTACCGCAAGGGAGTCAACTAACGTGCCATCCAGATCAAACAGAAAACCTTTACACTTCACCGCATCTTCCTTCTCAGGCGTTGATAACTTGCGCGATCTCGTTCGCACTCAGATGATACTGCCGGGGACAATTGTGCCACAGCGCGAGCATGCGTTGGTATTTTTCCCACATCGGCACCTGAGTATCAAACTCGTGGCTGCCCGCATCAAAGTGGGTGTAGCGCCCTTCAACCTCCACCAGAAAGCGCACATAGCCAAGATATCGCCCTTCAGAAGCGGCATCAAAGCCAGGGAATACCAGACGACGCAGCTCGATGCCCTGCGGTTCTTTCAGATTAGTCCAGGAGATATGCAGGGCGTGATACATCTCCATCATCGCGATCAGCGTGCGGCACTCCGCCTCCGGCAGCTGGCTAAAATCGTTATCCAGCTCGCGCATCTGCAGGCCAAAGCCGCGTTCGATAATGGTCTGATGGCGCTGGTAACGCGCGGCGTTATCCGGGTCGAGCATCGCCATCATCTGGTACTGATTGGAAAGAATTAAACGCTGGGCATGGGTCATGTCCATTTGGGGCTCCTCCGCCACGGGGAAAATAGTCAGTGGCGGCAGGATCTCACGGCGCGGGGAGAGGCTTCTTTGACGCAGCGCGGGTTTCCTGTGAGATCGTCACAGAAAACCCGCAAACGCGATTAAAGGTCGTCGAGGAAGGTTTTATCCAGCTGCTTGAAGGCGCGCTTCAGCACATCAGCCAGTGACTGATAGGTTGGCTTGCCTTCCACCGGGGCAATGGCCTGGCCTGCGGCCTGCAACTTTTCACGCACGTCATGGAACCAGCCCAATAAAGAAGGCGGTAATGGCGTTACCGAGCGCTTGCCCAGCCACCACAGACCCTGCATCGGCAGGCTGCAGGCGAACAGCGCGGTGGCGACGGCCGGGCCCAGCTGCCCGCCAAGGGCGATCTGCCAGGTGAGGCTGAAAACAGCCACGGGCGGCATAATGCGGATTGCAAACCGTGTCGCACGCGTGACGCGATTTTCTGGAAACATAGGCGCAAGGCGTTTATCGACAGGCCATGTCTTCATGTAGTGCTGACCATGCTGGAACAGCTTAAACCAACCGACACTGCCGGATTCATTAGCCATGGCTAACCTCAACTTCAGAGATAAATATTAAAAAAAAATTACAACTCACCAACTTTACCTAACATCATTCAAAATATTTTGTCTTTAAGGGTGACACTGGTTATCCTGTGCGCGTTTTAGGCCCTGGACAGCGAGCAATCCTGGTCAACATTCGGCCAAGCCATGAAAAAGCGCATCAGATTTAAAAAAAAATCGTAAAGTTTCCAAAATTTTTTGCTTTCGGACAAAACTTTCCGGCAGCATGATGTTCATCATTAATGTACCAGCTTTCATGCGCTACGCTGATAGTCTGTTTGACTTTTATTTCGCCACTTTTAATAAATAGGACCTTCCATGTCGAGTAAGTTAGTACTGGTTCTGAACTGCGGTAGTTCTTCCCTGAAGTTTGCCATTATCGATCCGGCAAACGGCGACGAATACCTGTCAGGTTTAGCTGAATGTTTCCACCTGCCGGAAGCCCGCATTAAGTGGAAACTGGAAGGCGCTAAACAAGAAGCGGCTCTGGGTGCAGGCGCAGCGCACAGCGAAGCACTGAACTTCATGGTTAAAACTATTCTGGCACAAAAACCAGAACTGTCGGCACAAATCGTTGCTATCGGTCATCGCATCGTTCACGGTGGCGAAAAGTTAACGCAGTCCGTCGTGATTGACGAATCCGTCATCCAGGGTATCAAAGACGCCTCTTCATTTGCACCGCTGCACAACCCGGCGCACCTGATCGGCATCGACGAAGCGCTGAAAAACTTCCCGCACCTGTCAGATAAAAATGTGGCTGTTTTCGACACCGCATTCCATCAGACTATGCCGGAAGAGTCTTATCTCTACGCCCTGCCGTACAAACTGTACAAAGAGCACGGCGTTCGCCGCTATGGCGCGCACGGTACCAGCCACTTCTACGTGACGCAGGAAGCGGCCAAAGTGCTGAACAAGCCGGTGTCCGAGCTGAACATCATCACCTGTCACCTGGGTAACGGTGGTTCGGTTTCCGCTATCCGTAACGGCGAGTGCGTTGACACCTCCATGGGTCTGACCCCGCTGGAAGGCCTGGTGATGGGGACCCGCAGCGGTGATATCGACCCGGCGATTATCTTCTTCCTGCACGATACGCTCGGCATGAACGTGGATGCGATCAACAAGATGCTGACCAAAGAGTCTGGCCTGCTGGGCCTGACCGAAGTCACCAGCGACTGCCGCTATGTGGAAGATAACTACGATACTAAAGCCGATGCCAAACGTGCGATGGACGTTTACTGCCACCGCCTGGCGAAATATATCGGCTCTTATGCCGCGCTGATGGATGGCCGTCTGGACGCGGTGATCTTCACCGGCGGGATTGGTGAGAATGCCGCGATGGTGCGCGAGCTGTCGCTGGCGAAGCTCGGCCTGCTGGGCTTCGAAGTGGACCACGAACGCAACCTGGCCGCGCGCTTCGGCAAATCCGGCTTCATCAACAAAGAGGGCACCCGCCCGGCGCTGGTTATCCCAACCAACGAAGAGTTGGTCATCGCGCAGGACGCAGACCGTCTCACCGCATAATAAACGATTCTCTCCGTCAGCTCAGGCTGGCGGAGTTGTTTTAGACACCAAAAAATGTGTATAGCCCTTGCTACTGGAGCAGCTGCTCTACGTGTGCAGGCTAAAGTCATGAGGAGTTACTGTGTCCCGTACAATCATGCTCATCCCTACCGGCACCAGCGTCGGCCTGACCAGCGTCAGCCTCGGCGTTATTCGTGCTATGGAACGTAAAGGCGTGCGTCTTAGCGTCTTTAAGCCTATCGCCCAGCCGCGCGCGGGTGGCGACAGCCCGGACCAGACCACCACTATCATCCGTAAAAACTCCAGCATTCCCGCCGCCGTGCCGCTGGCCATGAGCCGCGTGGAATCCCTGCTGGGTTCCAATCAGCAGGACGTGCTGATGGAAGAGATCATCGCCAACTACCATGAAAACACCAAAGACGCAGAGGTCGTGTTGGTCGAGGGCCTGGTGCCGACGCGCAAACATCAGTTTGCCTCGGCGCTAAACTATGAAATCGCCAAAACCCTGAATGCGGAAATCGTCTTCGTGATGTCGCTGGGCAATGACTCGCCGGCGCAGCTGAAAGAGCGTATCGAACTGACCCAGAGCAGCTTCGGCGGCAGCAAAAATAAAAGCATCACCGGCGTGATCATTAACAAGCTGAACGCACCGGTTGACGATCAGGGCCGTACGCGCCCGGACCTTTCCGAGATCTTCGACGACTCCACCAAAGCCAGCGTCGCGAATATCGATCCCAAGCAGCTGTTCGCTAACAGCCCGCTGCCGGTACTGGGCTGCGTGCCGTGGAGCTTCGAGCTGATCGCCACCCGCGCCATTGATATGTGCCGTCACCTTGACGCCCGCATCATTAACGAAGGTGAGATCGCCACCCGCCGCGTGAAATCCGTGACCTTCTGTGCACGCAGCATTCCCCACATGCTGGAGCACTTCCGTCCGGGTTCCCTGCTGGTGACCTCCGCCGACCGCCCTGACGTGCTGGTTGCAGCCTGCCTTGCGGCGATGAACGGCGTTGAGATTGGTGCCATCCTGCTGACCGGTGGTTACGCGATTGATGCCCCCATTCAGAAGCTGTGTGAACGCGCCTTCCAGACTGGCCTGCCGGTATTTATGGTCGACACTAACACCTGGCAGACCTCCCTTAGCCTGCAGAGCTTCAACCTGGAAGTACCCAGCGACGATACCCAGCGTATTGAGCGCGTGCAGGAGTACGTGGCCAGCCACATTGACGCGGACTGGATCGAGTCGCTGACCGCCGCTTCCGAACGCAGCCGTCGCCTCTCTCCTCCGGCCTTCCGCTACCAGCTGACCGAGCTGGCGCGTAAAGCGGGCAAGCGCATCGTGCTGCCGGAAGGCGACGAACCTCGCACCGTGAAAGCGGCGGCTATCTGTGCCGAACGCGGCATCGCCACCTGTGTCCTGCTGGGCAACCCGGAAGAGATCCAGCGCGTGGCCGCAGCTCAGGGCGTTGAGCTGGGTAAAGGCATCGAGATTGTTGACCCGGAAGCAGCACGTGAAAACTACGTGGCGCGCCTGGTAGAGCTGCGTAAGAGCAAAGGCATGACCGAAGTGGTCGCGCAGGAGCAGCTGGAAGATAACGTGATGCTCGGCACCATGATGCTGGAGCGTGGCGAAGTGGACGGCCTGGTTTCCGGGGCGGTTCACACCACTGCCAACACTATCCGCCCGCCGCTGCAGCTGATCAAAACCGCGCCGAACAGCTCGCTGGTCTCGTCGGTGTTCTTTATGCTGCTGCCTGAGCAGGTGCTGGTGTACGGCGACTGCGCCATCAACCCGGACCCGAATCCGGAACAGCTGGCAGAGATTGCGATTCAGTCCGCCGACTCCGCGCTGGCGTTTGGCATCGAGCCGCGCGTGGCGATGATCTCCTACTCCACCGGTAACTCAGGTGCCGGTAGCGACGTTGAGAAAGTGCGTGAAGCGACGCGTATCGCGCAGGAAAAACGCCCTGACCTGGTGATCGACGGTCCACTGCAGTATGACGCAGCGATTATGGCCGACGTGGCGAAATCTAAAGCGCCAAACTCCCCGGTTGCCGGCCGTGCGACCGTGTTCATCTTCCCGGATCTGAACACCGGTAACACCACTTACAAAGCGGTACAGCGCTCTGCGGACCTGATCTCAATCGGGCCAATGCTGCAGGGGATGCGCAAGCCGGTCAACGACCTGTCGCGTGGCGCACTGGTTGACGATATCGTCTACACCATCGCGCTGACGGCGATCCAGTCCAAGCAGGCAGAAGGCTAATAGCGTAGCCGGGTCAGGCATGCCTGACCCCTACCCGCCCCTTGCAAAATCGACGTTACCCCGCTGGGGCCAATCTTTATTCGATTGGCCCTTTTTATTCCACGGGAAACGATTCGCAGCGATTAAAAAAGCTTTGCGGGATATAGTTATTCATATTGTTATCGTGACAATACTCAATCAGACCACGTTTATTGCATACGCCAATCTTGCTGTACATATTCTGCACGTAGTTTCCTACCGTCCGTTGCGACAACCCCAGGCGGATGGCAATCTCTTTCACGGAATAGGTATGTAGAATGTAAAAAATGATTTCCCACTCGCGATCGGTAAATATTTTTGAAGGTGGGGTAAAGACCAGCGAGGTAGGTACTTTTATTTTATTAAGCTTAGTCAGGATAATATTTTCAACCGGCCTACCGTGGAAAAAGGTTCCCCTCACGCTACCATCTTCTGCAATAAGGGGATATTTATCAAAGAACCACGGAGAAAGGTAGGGCCTGTTTTCCCACGGATGTATCTCTAGTGCGGTCACGCGATCCCTGGCTTTTTCAACGGTTCTGTCATGCGCCTGAAAACAGTCCTGATATTCACAAAAATGTGAAGGCAGTTCACAGTCCAGCCGGCCTTCAAGGTTAAACCCTGCTGGCAACATAAGCATTTTCCTCAATACTGCATTACCAAAAATAAATCGTGACTCTGTATCCTTAGCCCCCCATGGCTCGCTGCTATGCTCCCAAAAGCGAATCAGCATATTGATGGTACTCTTTAATGTATCAGCCATGATATTACTCCCGTTCATTCCTTAAATATAAATAATGCCTTTATCTCACCCTCAACATAGCGAAGACCATCACAAGAATAAAAATATCGATAAATAGCTATCTGCTGAATCATTTTGTGAACGTGACAAACCAGGTACTAAGATTTTCTCCTGATGATGCGTTTGATTGTCTTTCCTGATGCGGAGAAATAACGCTGCGGCCAAATGACTTCCGGCCTGGTACCAATCGCATTAGCGATAATTAATTCCCCCTTCGGCCACGGACGGGTCAAGGCGTTAGCCAGAGTGCCCGGAGCCAGTCCATGCTCTACTGACAGCGCAGCGAGCGACCCTTTTTCCTTGCGGATAGCAGCCAAAATATCCTGTCGATGCCAGTTTTCACTCTGCTTATCCCTCATGATTCGCTCCCTGCGCGAGAAAAAGATAACGCCGTACCCGTCGGCCCCATCCCATTCAATGGCAATCAGCTCGCGGTAAACAGGGTAATAATCACTCTGATTTGCAAAACGACATTACGAGGATATTGAGAAAAGCTGTAACGCATGGAAGGATGAAAAGTCAGGCAGCCCCGACCTTTCATTTTATCGCTAATTACTGGATCACCACATCCAGCGCCCGCAGGTGCTGCGGCTGCCACGACAGCAGCACTTCACTGCCCGGCTGCCAGCGGCTGTCCATTTTGGCGGGTGACAGCTTAACCATAAAGTTCCCCTGCCCTGCGACTTCCGTCAGCATCCGCACGTGATCCCCCAGATAGATAAACTGCTGAACCCGCGCCTTCACCTGCTGATCGCCCTGTTCCGGCGCATTGACGTTAATGCGCTCCGGGCGGATGCTGAGCTGGATTTTCTTACCCGGCGAGCTTGGGCGCACCTTGAGCGCATCCAGCTCGCAGCCATCGTCCAGCTGCACGCGGTAGTAGTCGCCCTGCACCGAGACCTGAGTCGCCAGCAGGCTGTTATTTTCGCCGATAAACTGCGCGACGAAAGCATTCGCCGGCTGCTCATAAAGCGTGCCGGGGCTGTCCATCTGCTGGATCATGCCGTCGTTGAATACCGCCACCCGGTTCGACATGGTCATCGCTTCGCTCTGGTCGTGCGTAACGTAGACGATGGTCAAACCCAGCATTTCGTGCAGCTGTTTAATCTCCAGCTGCATATGCTCGCGCAGCTGCTTATCCAGCGCACCCAGCGGCTCATCCATCAGTACCAGCTTAGGTTCAAACACCAGCGCTCGCGCCAGGGCCACGCGCTGCTGTTGCCCACCCGACATCTGCGCCGGGTAACGATCGGCCAGCGACGTCAGCTTAATCATATCGAGAATGCGCGACACCCGATCTTTAATATCCGCCTTGTTCATGCGGCGGATCGACAGCGGGAATGCCAGGTTTTCCGCCACGGTCATATGGGGAAACAGCGCATAATTCTGGAATACCATACCGATATCACGCTGGTGCGGCGGCAGGGTATGCAGCGGTTTCTCGCGTAGAAAAATCTCGCCATCGGTCGGGGTTTCAAAGCCAGCGAGCATCATCAGGCTGGTGGTTTTTCCAGATCCCGATGGCCCTAAAAGCGTTAAAAACTCACCCTCCTGCACCTCAAGATTCAGGTTGCGAACCACCAGCTTTTCGCCGTCGTAGCTCTTTTTGATGTTCTTAAAACTCACCAGGGATCTCATAGTATTCTCTCGTCATGCGGGGGAAAAACGTCTCAGGCACGCTTCGTGCATTACCAGCACCGAGCGGATCTGTCGGGTGGCTCTTTTTTAGCTCTACCACAACGAATTTCGCTTAGACAAGCAGAATTTGACAAAACCCCGAAAAAAAAGCCTGAGAGCAGATCTCCCAGGCTATTGTTTTCTATTGTTTTTTATCTTTGCACCAGTTCAGGTCATACAAATAACCTGCAGAATCAGGCTATTCGCTCAGTCCGCACTGTGCTGGTGCAATTGCGCCGACTGCAGGCGACGGTTGAGACAGGCGAGCACGGGGGCAAATTTCTCCGCCATCTGCTGCTCCTCGACGCAGGCATAACCCAACAACAGCCCGCGCCGCGTGGTACCCAGCAGGTAATAGGCCGAGAGCGGGCGGGTCAGCACGCCGTTTTGCTCCAGCTCGGCGCTGAGCGCCACATCGTCAATATTATCGGGCAGGGAGAGGATCAGGTGCAGCCCGGCATTGCTCTGCTGAGCGATAAAACTCTCCCCCAGGCTCTCCTTGATGACCCGCACCAGCTCCGCGCGGCGGCGACTGTAGAGCTGGCGCATCTTGCGCACGTGCGCCGCGTAATGCCCCTCGCGAATGAACTCCGCCAGCGTCAACTGCACCAGCCCATTGCCGCCGCGATACAGTTCGGAGTGAGCCATCTTCATGCGCGCCGCCAGCGCTTTCGGCACCACCATGTAGCTCAGGCGCAGCCCGGGGTAGAGCGTTTTGCTGAAGGTACCGAGATAAATTACCGGTGCATCCGGTGCCAGCCCCTGCAAGGCCGGGATCGGCGACTCGGCAAAGCGAAACTCACCGTCGTAATCATCCTCCACCACCCAGCTGCCCGCGCTTTGCGCCAGCGCCAGCAGCTGGTGCCGCCGCTGCAGGCTCATCACCGAACCGAGCGGATACTGGTGCGAAGGCGTGACGCAGATCAGGCGCGGCGGGCGCAGCTCCGCGCTAAGGTCCGGCAGCGTCATGCCCTGCTCATCCACCGCCGTCGGCAGCAGGTCGATACCGTTGACCGCCAGCACGTTGCGGATCCCCCAATAGCCCGGCTCCTCAATCCACGCGCGGTCGCCCGGGTCGCAGAGCATTTTCGCCAGCAGGTCCAGCGCCTGGTGCGTTCCGGCAGTGATCAGAATCTGCTCCGGCGTGCAGTTGACCGAGCGGATCACCCGCAGATAGTCGGCTAACGCCTGCTGCAACTCCAGGCAGCCGCCGTGGCTGGAGTAGCTCAGCGCCTCCACCGGCATACGGCGGCTAAGCCGCAGGTGGATCTTGCGCCAGATGTCGTGCGGCATATGGCTGACATCCGGCACTCCGGGCATAAACGCCCCCCACTGATGCGGCCCGGCCCCGCTACGCGTCAGCAGCCGTGAACCACGGCTGGAGAAGCGCACAAAGTTGAACGGCTTGCCGGCGCTGACCGGTAATTCATCGGTTTCCGGCACCGCTTCCGGCAGTGAGTCGCTGACGAAGGTACCACTTCCGGTGCGCGTCTGCAGATAGCCCTCGGACTGCAGCTGCTCGTAGGCTGCCAGCACGGTATTACGTGAGACCGACAGCTCGCGCGCAAGGTCGCGCGTGGCGGGCAGGCGGCTGCCGGTGGCAATGGATCCATCCTGAATCGCACACTGCAGCACGTCGTACAAACGTTTGCCCAGCGCCCCATTAGGGTTCCGGGCTAAGCGGTGTGCAAGCAGGTCTCCGAGTAACGTTCGCAAAATTGGTTCCTTGAAATAAAAAAAACTGGATCTGGTTTATAAACCCCCGAAAAAGCTACAAAACAGGGAGAGCTGAGAATGTGTGAAGTTTATACCTAAAATTTGACGAGGTAACACCATGAGTCACAGTGAAGTACAACAGCGCCGTCTGAATGCCACACCGCGCGGTGTCGGTGTGATGTGTGATTTCTTCGCCGCTAAGGCTGAAAATGCCACGCTGTGGGACCATCAGGGCCGCGAATATATCGACTTCACCGCCGGGATCGCCGTGCTCAACACCGGCCACCGGCACCCAAAAGTGATGGCCGCCGTCAGCCAACAGCTTGAGTGCTTCACCCATACCGCGTACCAGGTGATCCCCTACGAGAACTACATCGCTCTGGCCGAACAGCTTAATGCCCGGGTTCCTGTCAGCGGTCCGTGCAAAACCACCTTCTTCTCAAGCGGTGCCGAAGCGGTAGAAAATGCGGTGAAAATTGCCCGCGCTGCCACCGGTCGCCCTGGCGTTATTGCTTTCACCGGCGCATTCCATGGCCGCACGCTGATGACCATGGGCCTGACCGGTAAAGTCACGCCGTATAAAACCGGCTTCGGTCCCTTCCCCGGCTCCGTATTCCACGCCCGCTATCCGAACGCGCTGCACGGCTACAGCGTGGATGATGCGCTGGAGAGCCTGGAAACGCTGTTCAAATGTGATATCAGCCCGCAGCAGGTCGCGGCAATCATTTATGAGCCAATTCAGGGCGAAGGCGGTTTTAACATCGCCCCCGCCGAGTTTGTCAGCGCCCTGCGTAAGCTGTGTGACCAGCACGGCATCCTGCTGATTGCCGATGAGATCCAGAGCGGTTTTGCCCGCACCGGCAAGCTGTTTGCCAGTGAATACTATGAGGTAAAACCCGATCTGATGACCATGGCGAAAAGCCTTGGCGGCGGACTGCCTATCTCTGCCGTCTCCGGCCGCGCTGCGGTGATGGATGCGCCAGAACCCGGTGGTCTTGGCGGCACTTACGCCGGTAACCCGCTAGCGGTGGCGGCCTCGCTGGCGGTGTTAGAGGTGATCGAAGAAGAGCAGCTGTGCGCACGCGCGCTGCGCCTCGGCGCTGAGCTGGTCGAAACGCTGAATAGCAGCAACAACCCGGCGCTGGTCGAAGTCCGCGCGCGCGGTTCCATGGTGGCCGCCGAATTTAACGACCCTGCCACCGGTAAACCGTCCGCAGAGATTGCGCGCAGCATCCAGCAGCGTGCGCTCGAGCAGGGCCTGATCCTGCTGACCTGCGGCGTGCACGGCAACGTCATCCGCTTCCTCTACCCGCTGACGATCCCAGACGCACAGTTCAAAAGCGCGCTCGCACTGCTCTCTACTTTATTACGTGGCTGATCGATTGCGCCCGGCCACAGGGAAGTGGCATAGAAACTGCACATAAAACATTAATAATCAGGAGTTTGGCATGGTTAAGACATTAGCTGCACTGATTCTCGCGACATTCACACTCCAGGCGCAGGCGGAAAGCCTGACGGTGATTTCGTTCGGCGGCACCAATAAAGATGCACAGGACAAAGCCTTCTATAAACCGTTTACCGCCGCAGGCAAAGGCACCCTTGAAGCGGGTGAATATAACGGCGAAATGGCGCGCATTCGTGCGATGGTCGAAACAGGTCAGATCGGCTGGGATGTGGTGGAGCTTGAAACCCCGGAACTGCAGCGCGGCTGTGAAGAGGGTCTGTTTGAGACGCTGGACTGGAATAAGCTGGGCAAGAAGTCGGACTTTATCCCTGCTGCGGTGACCGAGTGCGGCGCGGGCATTTTCGTCTGGTCAACCGTGCTGACCTATGACGCCGACAAGCTGAAAAAAGGGCCAGCCAGCTGGGCAGATTTCTGGAACGTGAAGTCGTTCCCGGGCAAACGTGCCCTGCGTAAGAGCGCGAAATATACCCTGGAAATTGCGCTGATGGCCGACGGCGTGAAGCGGGAAGAGGTGTATAAAGTGCTGGCCACTCCGGCTGGCGTTGAGCGCGCCTTCAAGAAACTGGACCAGCTGAAGCCAAATATTCAGTGGTGGGAATCCGGCGCGCAGCCGCTGCAGTGGCTGGTATCCGGCGACGTGGTGATGAGCTCCGCCTATAACGGCCGCATCGGCGCCGCGCAGGATGAAGGCCACAACTTCAGGATCGTCTGGGACAACGCGCTGTATGACCTCGACAACTGGGCGATCGTTAAAGGGTCGAAGCACAAGGCGCTGGCGGAGCAGTTTATTGCCTTTGCCAACCAGCCTGAAAACCAGAAGGTGTTTGCCGAGAACATTCCTTACGGCCCTACCAACCTGAATACCAGCAAACTGCTGGATCCGGCGCGGCTGAGCAAACTGCCGACGGCACCGGAAAACCTTGCCGTTTCCATGCAGATCAACAGCGAATTCTGGCTCGAGCACGGTGAAGACCTGGAGCAGCGTTTTAACGCCTGGGCGGCAAAATAATACCCTGCGGGCGGACCGCAACAAAAAGTCCGCCCCTACTGTAGGGGCGACACCCCGTTGCCAGATATCTTTCAGGAGACAGCAATGAGTCATACCGTAATGGAAACCCCCACCCCTGCGGCCCCAGCCGGGGTGTCGCTAACCCGGCGCCTGCGTCAGGTCGACGGTACTAAAACCCGCCGCTCCCTGCTGCTGATTGCGCCGCTGCTAATTTTCGTGGTGCTCTGTTTCCTGTTTCCAATTGCCTCCATCCTGAGCAAAAGCGTTGAGAATCCGGAATTCCACGACGCTCTCCCGCAGACTTCCCGTGCGCTTGAGCAGTGGTCGGGGAAAAACCTGCCGGATGAAGCGCTGTACGCCACGCTGGGCAAGGAGCTGATCGCCGCACGTGAAAGCGGGCAGATTGCTGCCGTGGCTAAACGCCTGAGTTATGAAAACGCGGCTTTCCGCCGCCTGATCGTCACCGCGCCACGGCAGGTGCCGGAATCGGGCATGGGGGTTAAAGACGCGCTGATTGCCAAACAGCCTTTGTGGGGCGAGCTCTCCACCTGGCAAACGCTCAAGCGCGTCTCCAGCCCGGTGACCAGCTATTACCTGCTGTCGGTGTTTGACCGTAAAATTGATGTGCAAAGCGGTGACGTTAAGGCCCTGCCCGCCGACCAGGCGCTGTATGTCAATGTGCTGCTGCGCACGCTGTGGATGGCAACCGTGGTAACGCTGCTGTGCGTGGGCATTGGCTATCCGCTGGCTTACTGGCTGGCAAAACAGCCATCAAACCGCGCCAACCTGCTGATGATTCTGGTACTGCTACCGTTCTGGACCTCGCTGATTGTCCGCACCGCCAGCTGGATCGTGCTGCTACAGTCCGGCGGATTGATCAACCGGGCGCTGATGGCGGTGGGCATCATCGATCACCCGCTCACGCTGGTGTTTAACCGCGTCGGGGTGTTCATCTCCATGACCCACATCCTGCTGCCATTTATTGTGCTGCCGCTGTACGCGGTGATGAAGGGGATTTCACCGAGCTACGTGCGTGCTGCGGTATCGCTTGGTGCTCATCCGTTTCTTGCCTTCTGGCGCGTCTATGTGCCGCAGACCTGGGCCGGGATTGCTGCCGGAGCGCTGCTGGTGTTTATGATGGCGATTGGCTACTACGTGACCCCTGCCCTGCTGGGCGGCCCGGACGACCAGATGGTCAGCTATTTCGTCGCCTTCTTTACTAACAGCACCATGAACTGGGGCATGGCCGCCGCACTCGGCAGCCAGCTGCTGATCATTGTTATGCTGCTGTACATCGTATATATCCGCGTCACCCGCACCTCTGCCGAAGCGGCAGCTCACTAAGGAGATGATGATGAGACAACAGGGAACCCTGATCCTGCGCTTGTGGAAAGGCCTGTTCAATTTCTACAGCGCTGCGGTACTGCTGTTTTTAATTGTGCCGGTGCTGGTGATAGTGCCGCTCTCCTTTAACGCCAGTTCATTTCTCAGCTACCCGCTGAGCGGCTTTTCGCTGCGCTGGTATCAGACCTTCTTTCATTCACAGGAGTGGCTGAGCGCGTTGGGCAACAGCCTGATTATTGCCCCTCTGGCCACCCTGCTGGCGACGGTGCTGGGCGTGCTGGCGTCGATGGGGCTGGTGCGCGGTGAGTTTCGCGGCAAAGGACTGGTGATGGCGATGATCATTTCGCCGATGGTTGCGCCGGTGGTGATCATCGCCGTGGGAATGTTCTTCTTCTTCGCCAGGCTGTCGCTGCTTAACAGTTATCTGGGTCTGGTTCTGGCCCATGCGCTGCTGGGGGTGCCCTTTGTGGTGATCACCGTCGTGGCGGTGCTGAAGAGCTACGATACTAACCTGTCACGCGCGGCGGCCAGCCTGGGCGCATCGCCGTTCCTGACATTCCGCAAGGTAACGCTGCCGCTGATTGCCCCCGGAGTGTTTTCCGGTGCGCTATTTGCCTTTGCTGCCTCGTTCGATGAAGTGGTGGTCACGCTGTTCCTTGCCAGCCCCGGCCAGCGCACGCTGCCGATCCAGATGTTTGCCGGGATCCGGGAAAACCTTGATCCCACCATCGCTGCCGCGGCCAGCCTGATGATTGGCGCATCGCTGATCCTGTTAATCGTGATGGAAATTTTACGCCGCCGTGGGGAAAAAATGCGTCAGCCCGCGCAGGCCTGAACAATAGGTTGTATTAAACAGTACCGGGGTAATTCAAATACGCTCTCGCAAACAGGTATTTGAATTACCCTTTAATGCTTATTGATTAAACGCTAAATATTTAAAATGTCCCCATTCGCTAGTCTGCTTTTGCCGTAATTCCAATAAATTTATTTTCTGGTGGAAATCACTTCTCGTGACTAACCTTACTTCGAACGCATCAGGACTTGCGTTCACTTGGATAACTGTCAAAGCAAGGTTCAATTAGCAACCAGAGATTAATCAAAGGAATAATGTTATGAGCGAAAACTTTACTCAACCGGTTTATCGTGAAAATTACACTGGCGTACCATTAAAACGTATTTCATGGAGCGCTGTTTTTGCCGGCGTTATTTTGTCAATTGTCATCTATCTGCTGCTTTCGATATTAGGCACCGCTATTGGTACAACCACTATCGACCCGCTGAAGGAGCAAAATCCACTGGATGGATTGGGTAAAGGCGCGCTGATTTGGAGCGGGCTGAGCATGCTGATTTCCATAGCGGTTGGCGCCTTCGTCAGCGGCAGACTGGCACAGCGTGAAGGCGCGCTGCACGGTATTTTGATGTGGGCAGTTAACACGCTGATCTGCGTCTGGCTTGTGGTCTCTGTACTGAGTTCAGCAGTGAGCGGCACCGCAAGCGTGATCGGTTCCGGTTTTAATTTGATGGGACAAGGTATTTCTGCCGTCGCCCCGTCGGTCACCCAGGCAGCCAAAGATAAACTGAAAGAGAGCAATATCGATCTGGGTAATGTTCAGAACGAGCTGGAAAAAACGCTGCGTCAAACCGGCAAGCCGGAGTTGCAGCCTGAGAATCTTAAAAACGATGCCCAGGGCGAAGCGAATAATGCGCAAAATCAGGCGCAGGATACCGCAAATCATCCGCAAACCGCGGACAGTGATTTAAGCAACTGGTTTAAAGGTGTGGTTGAACGTAATCAGGCTACCCTGCAGGCCGCCGACGTTGATGCGCTGAAAAATATTATTAAAGCGCGTACCGGGAAAAGCGATCAGGAAGTGGACCAAATGGTCGCTCAGGTACAGAAAAGCTATGAGCAGGCTTATCAAAAGTATCAGCAGCTGAAAGCAGAAGCCGAGCAGAAAGCGCGTGAGGCAGCCGAGAAGGCGGCCGCGGCGACGGCAAAAGCCAGCTGGTATCTGTTACTGATCCTGCTGGTGCAAGCGGTTATCGCGGGCGTGGTAGGTAAAATTGGCCGTAATACTCAGCCGGAAACTAAAGTGCTGAATTAATCGCAATTGCTGCCAGTTAATGAACAGGGATGCACAGTGATGTGCATCCCTTTTTATTAGAAAGTGCCTGACTCGTTGTTACGCGTCAGCCACAGCGACAGCGCTTTCAGCGAGTCGTTGGTGAATTCGTCACAGCGGGCGGTAATCTCTTCCGGCGTCATCCAGAAAATCTCATCCACTTCCTCTTCCTGCATGGCGAACGGGCCATGAGAAACGCAGCTGAACAGCCCGCCCCATACGCGGCAGTGCTCATCCTCGTAGTAGAAATGGCCGTGCTCGGCAAACGGCACCGCCGCGATGCCCAGCTCCTCTTCCGCTTCACGGCGCGCGGAGGCCAGCATCTCCTCACCGCTCTGCACCACGCCACCGGCCGTGGCATCTAACATGCCCGGCATAAAATCTTTAATTTCTGTGCGGCGCTGTACCAGAATTTTACCCCTGCCATCGTGAACCACGATGTAGGTTGCGCGATGGCGCAAACACTGCGCTCGCATCTGCGCACGGCTGGATTGTGCAATAACCTCGTTATCTTCGTTAACGATATCCACCCACTCCGTGCCCTGATCTTGCTCCACCATCCGTAACCCTTTTATTGTTCTGGCGCCTGGCGCTCAGTTGAATCAAACGTTTTTACGCGCCTTCGCGCTGCGCTTAAATTAATGTTTAACGCCGTATGACGCAATCATCAATTTGTGCTCATCCCGCACTCTGCTGTTTTTGACGACTCGGCAAGCCACAGCTGCACCGACGCACGCTGCCACTGGAAATGGGCGTAGTCAGCCAGCCGCTGCGGCAGCGGGTCATCATGCAGAGCCAGGCGGTTCAGCATCACGGCCAGATCGGTGTCGGCAATCGACCACTCGCCAAACAGATTCTGCTGGCCTTCCGGCAGCATGCGATCGGCAGCAGCGATAAGCCTGGCGGCTGACTGCTGCGCCGCTTCATCCAGCGCGGCAAAACGCTTACCGGCAAACAGCACCTCGGTCGGACGCTGCTGGCGAATGGGCATAAAGTCGCTGCGCAGCCACGCCTGTATTTCACGCGCTTTGGCGCGCTTTTCAATGTCACGCGGATAAAGGCGCTCATATTCCGGTGCCGGAAAACGGTCTTCCAGATACTCAGTAATCGCTGAAGACTCAGAGAGCTGGAAACCGTCTACCGCAAGGGTGGGAACGCGGCGGGTGAGCGACACTTCGCCATAGGCTGGCTGCTGATGCTCCTGGCTGGCAAGGTCGACACGCTTCAGCGTAAAAGGAATGCCTTTTTCACTGAGGGCAACGTAAACCGACATCACATAGGGGCTGAAGAAATTGGCATCTGACCATAAAACGAGAGTGGGATTACTCATCCGGACGTCCTCTGACGTTCATCAACTTGAACCTCCTGTTTAGCTGTTTTTTAGCCTAAAGGCAATCACCTGAACAGCTTCCTGCTGGTTTTCAGAAACCCTTACCATCGCGGCCTGACGCGGCATCGCTCACACGCAAACTCGCTAACTTCACCTATGCTAAACACAGGATGTGGATACCCATCACTTTGAAGGAAAACAACATGCATATATTGATCACTGGCGGCACCGGGCTGATTGGCCGACCGCTGACGGCACGCCTGCTGCAGGCCGGTCACCAGGTTAGCGTGGTGACGCGCGATGTCGCCGCCGCCCGCCACCTGCTGGGCGAACAGGTTAATCTGTGGTCGGGGCTGGACCAGCAGCGCGATCTGAACGGTATTGATGCGGTGATTAACCTGGCCGGGGAGCCGATTGCTGATAAGCGCTGGAATGAGGCACAAAAGCGCCAGCTGTGCGACAGCCGCTGGCTGCTGACCGAACGTCTGGTCGCGCTGATTCAAGCCAGCAGCGAGCCGCCTGCCCTGCTCATTTCCGGTTCCGCCACTGGCTTCTATGGTGATGCTGGCGAAGTGGTGCTGACCGAGGACGATCCGGGCCATAACGAGTTCACCCACCGGCTTTGTGCAGGCTGGGAGCAGCGGGCACTGCGCGCGGAAAGCGAACGCACCCGCGTCTGCCTGCTGCGCACCGGCGTGGTGCTGGCAAAACAGGGCGGTGCGCTGGCAAAAATGAAGCTGCCGTTTAAGCTGGGCATTGGCGGGCCGCTCGGTAACGGTAAGCAGTATATGCCGTGGATCCATCTGGAAGACGCCCTGAACGGCATCATCTGGCTGCTGGAACATCCCCAGCTCAGCGGGCCGTTTAACCTGGTGGCACCTTATGCGGTTCGCAACGAGCAGTTCGCCGCCGCGCTCGGCCATGCCCTGCATCGTCCGGCGTTTATGCGCACGCCCGCCGCCGCCATCAAGCTGATGATGGGCGAATCGGCGGTGCTGGTATTAGGCGGGCAGCATGTTATCCCGCAGCGGCTGGAAGCCTCGGGATTCAGTTTTAAATGGTATGAGTTAGATAAAGCGTTAGCGGATGTCGTTTGAAAGGCGGGCGGACCCAAAAAAGCGGTCCGCCCCTACGTCGGATGTCATGTAGGGGTCGACCATTTTTTCCGGTCGGCCCGCAAGTGACTACTTTAACGCGCCAGACAAAAACTGCTGCAGGCGGCCGCTCTTCGGGTTGTTAAACAACTCTTCAGGCGCGCCCTCCTCCTCGATTTTCCCCTGATGCAGGAAAATCACATGGCTGGAAACGTGGCGGGCGAACTCCATCTCGTGAGTCACCACCACCATGGTTTTGCCCTCTTCCGCCAGTTTCTGCATGATGCGCAACACTTCGCCCACCAGTTCAGGATCCAGCGCGGAGGTCGGTTCATCAAACAGCAGCACTTCTGGCTCCATTGCCAGCGCACGCGCGATGGAAACGCGCTGCTGCTGACCGCCGGAGAGATGCACCGGATATTTCGCCCGCGCCCGCTCATCAATCCCCACCTTATCCAGATAGCGAATGGCGCGCTCACGCGCTTCACTCTTGCTCAGGCCCAGCACCTGGATCGGGGCTTCCATCACGTTCTCCAGCACTGTCATATGGCTCCAGAGATTAAAGTGCTGGAATACCATCGTCAGGCGGGTTCGCAGCATGCGCAGCTGCTCTTTGTTGGAAACTTTCAGCTGGCCGTCGGTATCGCGCACCAGGTTAATACTCTCATTGTTGACAGAAATTGTGCCTTCACTCGGCTTTTCAAGGAAGTTGATGCAGCGCAGGAAGGTACTTTTCCCGGAACCGGACGAGCCGATAATGCTGATCACATCGCCCGCGTTCGCCTGCAGAGAGACGCCCTTCAGCACTTCATGCTCACCGTAACGCTTGTGCAGTTCGGTGACGTTTAATTTATTCTCAGCCATAGTGTCACTCAATGTGAAGATGAAGGTTTAACGTGCGCCAGCCAGCGTTTTTCCGCTTTACGGAACAGACTAATCAACACATAGGAAATAATCAGATACAGCACCGCAGCAATACCGAACGCGACAAACGGCTGGTAGGTTGCGGAGTTAATGTCGCGCGCCACCTTGAGCAGGTCCGGCACCGTGGCGGTAAACGCCAGCGCCGTCGAGTGCAGCATCAGAATCACTTCGTTGCTGTAAGCCGGTAGCGCGGTGCGCAGCGCCGCAGGCATGATAATGCAGCGGTACAGCTTGAAGGTGGAGAAACCGTAAGCGCGTGCGGCCTCAATCTCACCGTGCGGCACCGAGCGGATCGCCCCGGCAAAAATCTCGGTGGTATAGGCACAGGTATTCAGCGTCAGCGCCAGCAGCGTACAGTTCAGTCCGCTGCGGAAGAAGGCATTCAGCAGCTCGGTGCCTTTCACAATCTCCAGCGTGTACATGCCGGAATAAAACACCAGCAGCTGCACATACAGCGGGGTACCGCGAAACACATAGGTAAACAGCCACACCGGGAAACGGATCGCTTTAATTGGCGAAACGCGGGCAATGGACAACAGCACGGCCAGACAGCCACCCAGCACCACGGAGATTACCAGCAGCCACAGCGTGATCGCCACGCCGGAAAAGCGATAACCGTCGGTCCACAGCAGGGCTTTCCAGTATTCCTGAATAATTTCGATCATAAGTCAGCCCTTTTCACGCCTACCGTATAACGGCGTTCCAGCCACCACAGCACGCCGTTGGAGAGCGTGGTAAAAATCAGATAGATCACGCCCGCGACCACGGCGAAGTAGAACGGCTGCCAGGTCGATTTCCCGGCCAGCTGCGTGGCCTTCACAACATCTTCCAGCCCCAGCAGCGACACCAGCGCGGTGGCCTTCAGGATAACCTGCCAGTTGTTGCCAATGCCCGGCAGCGCGTAGCGCATCATGCCTGGGAAAAGGATGCGGCGGAAGGTCTGGGATGAGGTAAAACCAAAGGCGGTCGCCGCTTCAATCTGCCCTTTCGGTACGGCCATATAGGCCCCGCGGAAGGTCTCAGTGAAGTAAGCTCCGTAGATAAAGCCGAGGGTGATGATCCCGGCAACCATCGGGTCAATGTCGAACTGCGACAGACCCAGGAAATCGGTAACCTGGTTAAGGATAATTTGCAGACCGTAAAAGATCAGCAGCATCAGAACCAAATCAGGCACGCCACGGATCAGCGTAGTGTAGCCTTCAAATACAGCCACCAGTGGGCGACTGCTGGAAAGTTTGGCCCCGGCGCCAATTAAACCCAGTACAACGGCAACCACCAGAGAGCTGACTGCCAGCTCGAGGGTGACCATAGCACCTTTAAAAATGACTTCAGAGTAGCCATACAGCATAAGCAATATCCTGTCGTTCTACCGTCATAGTTCAAGCCGCAGATGCGTTGTCTGCTGCTCGAGCTATTCAGGTATATATCATCATTTTGCGGGCAGTAGCCCCACCGTGTCAGACGGTGGGGCCTGCAGACAGGTTTTTACTTAACCGCCGTACACATCAAAATCGAAATATTTTTTCGCTAATTTGTCGTAGGTGCCATCTTTACGCATTTCGTCGAATGCTTTATCGATAGCGGCTTTCAGCGCTGGGTCATCTTTACGCATGCCCATACCGGTACCGACGCCGAAGATCTTCTCATCTTTTACCGCCGGGCCGGCAAACGCATATTCCTTACCGGCTGGCTGCTTGAGGAAGCCTTCGCTGGCGGCAACTTCATCCTGGAAAGCGGCATCGATGCGGCCCGCGGTCAGATCCTGATACACCAGGTCCTGGTTCGCGTACGGGGTCACAGTAATGCCTTTAGGACGCCAGTTGTCGTTGGCATAGGTTTCCTGCGTAGTGCCCTGCAGCAGCCCGATGGTTTTACCTTTCAGCGACTCCAGCGTTGGCTGAATTTTCGACCCTTTAGGCGCGATCAGACGTGAGTTTGCCGCGTACAGTTTTTCTGAGAAGGCGATCTCCTGCTGACGCTTTTCGGTAATCGACAGAGAAGAGATGATCGCGTCAATTTTTTTCGCTTTCAGCGAAGGGATCAGCGCATCAAAATCACTTTCCACGAAAGTACATTTGGTTTCCATGCGCTTACAGATTTCGTTGGCCAGATCGATATCAAAGCCTACCAGCTGCCCCTGCGCATTCTTCATTTCGAACGGTGCATAGGTCGGGTCGGTGCCGATACGCAGCGTTTTTGGGCCAGCCGCAAATGCGCTGCCCGCAGCCAGTGTTGCCATCAACAGGGAGAGAACCAGGACCTGCTTTTTCATAAATTACCCTCGAGTTTCAGTATTATTATGTGGTTCGTGATGTGTCTGCGCGGTACGTTGAAAACAGCTTCACCCCTTACTGATAGCAGATTCCGTGCCACATTTTGTGGCAAGGCCCTGTTTATATTACGCAAGGTAAAAGCACCGCGATTACTCAGTTTGCAGGAAAATGTATAGCAGGTTTGTGAGCGGCAGGAAGCAACTATGTTTCATATTGGTGCACAACTTGCACGAAAAGCGATTCAGCACCAACATTTGCACTTAATCAGTGCAGCCCGTTGGCGCTATGCACCTTGCCAGCGCGTAAACAGATCGTTGTCCAACTCGATATCAAACTGGTCGATTACGCGGTTTACCGTCTGGTCAACGATGTCCATCACGCTCTGCGGACGATGATAAAAAGCCGGCACCGGCGGCATAATAATCGCCCCCAGTTCAGCGGCCGTGGTCATCATGCGCAAATGGCCGAGATGCAGCGGGGTCTCGCGCACGCACAGCACCAGACGGCGACGCTCTTTCAGCACCACATCCGCCGCGCGCGTTAGCAGGCCGTCGCTATAGCTGTGAACGATCCCGGAAAGGGTTTTCATTGAGCACGGCAGAATAGCCATGCCGTCGGTTTTGTATGAGCCGGAAGAGATACTGGCGGCGATATCACGCACGTCATGCACCACATCGGCCAGCGCCTGAACCTCGCGCACGGTGTAATCACTCTCCAGCGCCAGCGTCTGACGCGCGGCCTGGCTCATTATCAGATGGGTCTCTACCCCGCTCACCTGCTGCAAAATTTGCAGCGTGCGGATGCCATAAATCACCCCGCTGGCGCCAGAGATACCAATAATGAGTCGCTTCATAAAAATCCTTAAAAAAAATGGGCCGGAATCACTTCCGGCCCATCTTAGCGTATTTACCCGGGATTAGCCTTCGTTATGCATTTCCAGGTTCTCAACTTCGTTCTGACGCTGCATCGCCTTCGCATCGTCATTACGCAGCGACTGCAGATACTCCAGGTATTGCTGATCGACGTCTTTGGTAACGTAGATACCGTCAAATACCGAGCATTCAAACTGGGCAATATCGGGGTTCTCTTCACGCACCGCTTCGATCAGGTCGCTCAGATCCTGGAAGATCAGCGCATCAGCACCAATCAGCTGGCGGATCTCTTCCACTTCACGTCCGTGAGCAATCAGCTCAGTGGCGCTCGGCATATCGATACCGTAAACGTTCGGGAAGCGAATTTCCGGGGCCGCAGAGGCGAGGTAAACTTTTTTCGCCCCGGCTTCACGCGCCATCTCGATGATCTGCTCACAGGTGGTGCCGCGCACGATGGAGTCATCCACCAGCAGCACGTTTTTACCGCGGAACTCAGCACGGTTAGCGTTCAGCTTGCGGCGAACCGCACTGCGGCGCAGGTGCTGGCCCGGCATGATAAAGGTACGGCCTACGTAGCGGTTTTTCACAAAACCCTGACGGTAGGGCTTATCGAGAATACGCGCCATCTCCAGCGCGATATCGCAGGAGGTTTCCGGAATGGGGATAACCACATCGATGTCGAGATCTTCCCACTCGCGGGCGATTTTCGCCCCCAGCTTGGTACCCATGCGCACGCGGGCGCTGTACACGGAGATCTTATCAAGGAAAGAGTCCGGGCGCGCAAAGTAGACATACTCGAACAGGCACGGATTGTATTTCGGGTTCTCCGCGCACTGGCGGGTAAACAGCTGACCTTTTTCGGTGACGTACACCGCTTCGCCAGGTGCCACATCGCGCAGGAACTCAAAGCCTAAAGTATCCAGCGCCACGCTTTCGGAAGCGACCATATACTCGGTGCGGCCGTCGGCCATGCCGCGTTTCCCGATAACCAGCGGGCGGATGCCGTTCGGGTCACGGAATGCCACCAGGCCATGACCAATGATCATCGCCACACAGGCATAAGCCCCGCGCACCTTCTGGTGAACGGCAGCAATGGCGGAGAAGATGTTTTCGGCTTCCAGCGGGTAGTGCTGAAAGCGGTCCACTTCCTGCGCAAAGATGTTCAGCAGGATTTCGGAATCCGACGTGGTATTCACATGACGGCGGCCACTTTCGAACAGCGCCTTGCGCAGCTCGTGGGCGTTGGTCAGGTTGCCGTTATGGGCAAGGGTAATACCGTAAGGGGAGTTCACATAGAAAGGCTGGGCTTCAGAAGCACTGGAACTTCCTGCCGTTGGGTAGCGCACGTGGCCAATACCCATATTGCCCTGCATACGCTGCATGTGGCGGGCTTCAAATACATCGCTGACCAGGCCGTTTGCTTTACGCAGACGGAAGCAATTCAATGCATCAATGGTAACGATGCCGGCGGCATCCTGCCCACGGTGCTGAAGCACCGTTAACGCATCATAAATCGACTGGTTGACCGGCATGAATCCGGCGATCCCGACAATACCGCACATAGTGACATTTCCTCATAAGCCGCAACCCCAGTGCGATTACTGGGGCAAAAAACTCGACGTGCTTTTCAGGTAATCAAAAAACCACCTGATGATGTAACTGAACTGGGGAATAAGCTGAGACTGCTGCCAGTCCGGGCTTTTGGAAAAACCGGTGAAAGTATCAAGGAAGAACAGCATCGCTGAAACAATCAGCACACCACGTAATGCCCCGAAACAGACTCCCAGTACTCTGTCGGTACCCGACAGGCCGGTTTTTTCAACCAGCGACCCGATCACATAGTTGACGATTGCCCCGACAATCAGCGTGGCAATAAACAACACCGCAATGGCGATTCCATTTCGAACCAGTTCGTCTTCAAATCCTGTAAACCAGACGGCAAGGAAGGAGTAGTAATGACTGGCGACAAAAAATGCGCAACCCCAGGTGACGAGAGAAAGAGCTTCCCGAACAAACCCACGGATCAGGCTGACAAGAGCCGAAAAACCAACAACCGCAATAATGACGTAATCTATCCAGACCATGAACTCTTCCAGTGACAATGCCCCTGAATCCAGCCATCCAGCTCGTTCGGGGCGAATTCTAACAGAAAAAGAAAACGTTTGCGTAGGGTTTTCCCACGTCGATTTAAATAATCGCCGACGTGGAAAAAATCTACAGACGGGCCACGATTTCGGCCGTCAGCACGCCGCAACGCAATACCTTGATTTGCCAGTATCATCACGTAGTACGCCCGGAACGACAGTGCTGCCGTTCCGGGCGTGAGACGATAAAAGCTATCGCAATCATAGCCCGTGCCATTGCTGCGCACGGGTCAACAACACTATCTGGCGCTGTAAGGCTTCACCACCCCGCCGAGGCCGGAGATGCTTTGCAGCTGGCTGACTGACGCCTGCATTTTCGCCTTGGAGGCATCCGGGCCGACGTAAATCCGGGTGATCTGCCCCTGCACCGGCGTTGAAGGCACGGTAAAGGCGCGATAGCCCGACAGACGTAGCTGGGCGACAATCTCATTCACCTTAGCGGCATTTTTCAGCGCGCCGAGCTGAACAACATAGGCCTGACCGCCTGGTGCGGCTTCCGCTGCCGGTGCTTCTTCTTTCGGCTGCGTTTTCTCAACTGGCTTCTCGACCGGTTTTTCTACCGCTTTCGGCTTCTCAACCGGCTTCGCTTTCTCAACTGGTTTTTCTACCGGCTTCGGTTTCGCCAGCGGTTTCTCCACCACTTTCGGCGGCTGCTGCTGCACCGGCGGCGGCGTAACGACAGTCGGCTGATTGCGCGACTGCGGCACGGTGGAACCACTGTCCGCCTGTGAGGTATTTTCACTGCTGCCTGGTGCCGTGGCCGCTGCGCCTTGCGGCGGCTGAGCAGGCAACGACTGCGTGACAGGCGGTACGAGATCCGTTTCCTGCTGATCTTCCGGTTTCGGCACCAGCGGGATTGCGGCAAACTCTTCTTTGTAATGTTTTTTCTTACCATCGAGCACGCCGGGCAGCACGATCACACCCAGCGCGACAATGATGATGGTTCCGACTAAACGGTTCTGAAACTTACTGGCCACTGCCGTTCTCCGTTTCCATCGTTTCCATGACCTGCGCTACGGTGTGGAATGAACCACACACCAGCACAATATCCTGTTCTGCTGCCTGCTGCAGCGCCTGCTGATACGCCGCCGTCACCGAACTGAAGGCCTGCGCGCCCTCCAGATACGCCATCAGCTGCTCCGCGCTGGCACCGCGCGGGCCGTCAAGCGGCGCACAGTACCAGGCATCAACCTGGGGACGGAGGCAGGCCAGCGTACCGGCAATATCTTTGTCGTGCAGCATACCGACCACCGCATGGACCTTCCCGACGTGCGCTAATTCTGCCAGTCGGCCAGCCAGATAGGCCGCCGCATGGGGATTATGCGCCACATCGAGGATCACCCGCGGTGACTCTGCCACCGTCTGAAAACGGCCCGGCAAAATGGCCTGATGCAGATGCGTGCGGATCACCGTTTCATCGACCTTCAGCCCGGAGGCACGCAGCGCAGCCAGCGCGGTGGCGGCATTGGGCAACGGCACCTGCGGCAGCGGTAACTGGTCGACGCGGCCCTGAGCATCCTGGAAAGACCAGCCTTGTGCGCTGGCCTGATATGACCAGTCACGATCGCGCTGGCTCAGCAGTGCGCCCTTCTCCGTCGCCACATCTGCAATGGTATGCGGCATATCCGGTTCACCGACAATGGCCGGTTTGCCGCCGCGGAACACGCCCGCTTTTTCGCGACCAATGCTTTCACGGTCCGGCCCCAGCCAGTCGGTATGATCCAGCGCAATACTGGTGATCACGGCGACATCAGCATCCACGATGTTGGTGGCGTCAAGGCGCCCGCCGAGGCCAACTTCGAGGATCGCGACGTCCAGCTGCGCCTGCTTAAACAGCCACAGCGCCGACAGGGTGCCGTATTCAAAATAGGTTAACGAGGTTGCGCCACGCCCGGCTTCAATTGCCGCAAACGAAGCGGTGTGTGCCGACTCGGCCAGTTCTGCCCCCTGAATGCGCACGCGTTCGGTGTAGCGCACCAGGTGCGGGGAGCTGTATACGCCCACGCGAAAGCCTGCGGCCATCAGCACAGTTTCCAGAGTTCGGCAGGTGGTGCCTTTGCCATTCGTTCCGGCAACGGTGAAGACCATGGGGGCAGGTTTGAGCAGGTCGAGTGAGGTGGCAACGCGCTGGACACGATCCAGCCCAAGTTCGATAGCCTGAGAGTGTAAATGCTCAAGATAATAAAGCCACGTGGCAAGAGGCGACGTGGCTTGAGGAAGATTATCCATGTGTCCCGTTCACAAAGTTACGGTTCATTGGTGAAAGGGACCCGTGGTCCCTTTCTCATCATCGATCAGGCCTCGGGGCTCTGTGGAACAGCAGCGGCTTCAGCGATCTCTTCTTCCTGCGGTGCAGGCAGATTCATGAACTTAGCCAGCAAGCAGGCCAGCTTGAAGCGCATCACCGGACGGCGCACGATCATGTCGATCGCACCCTTCTCGATCAGGAACTCACTGCGCTGGAAGCCCGGCGGCAGTTTTTCACGCACGGTCTGCTCAATCACGCGTGGGCCGGCAAAGCCGATCAGCGCTTTTGGTTCAGCAATGTTGAGGTCGCCCAGCATCGCGAAGCTGGCAGAAACCCCGCCCATGGTCGGGTCAGTCAGCACGGAGATATAGGGCAAACCACGCTCCTGCATCTTCGCCAGGGCTGCGCTGGTTTTCGCCATCTGCATCAGCGACATCAGCGCTTCCTGCATACGCGCACCGCCTGAGGCCGAGAAGCAGATCATCGGGCAACCATCTTCCAGCGCCTGCTCAACGGCACGCACAAAGCGCGCGCCGACCACGGAACCCATTGAGCCGCCCATAAAGGAGAACTCAAACGCCGCAGCAACAACCGGCATCCCGTGCAGGGTGCCTTTCATCACGATCAGCGCGTCTTTTTCGTCGGTCTCTTTCTGAGCAGCGACTAAGCGATCTTTGTATTTTTTTGAATCCTTGAACTTGAGCAGATCTTTGGGTTCCAGCTCGCTGCCCAGTTCAGTCATTGAACCTTCATCCAACACACTGTGCAGACGGTCGCGACCGTGCATACGCATGTGGTGGTCGCATTTCGGGCAGACTTCGAGATTGCGCTCCAGCTCGGCACGGTAAAGAACCTGCCCGCAGCTATCACACTTGGTCCAAACCCCTTCAGGAATGCTTGCTTTACGCGATGGGGCAGTTGTGCTCTTGTTGAGAATTCGTTCAATCCAGCTCATTGATGACCTTTCTGTTTGAACCTGGCCTTCTCTTGGGAAGTGCCAGTTTTTCTTTTCTACGTTGCCACGCCGGGCGGCAACGCAAACCATAAATTGTCGCTCATTAAACCATAACCGCCCGTCACTGTGGATAAAAATCTGGTAAGGGGGTGACAGTCTGATGATCTCTCATATTACTGTTTTTGCTGACGTGCCGCACGGCGATGACGCCATACTTCGATAACACCCGGCATAATGGACAGCAGGATAATCGCCACAATCAATAACTTAAGGTTCTCCTGCACCGCAGGCAGGTTTCCGAAGAAGTAACCCGCATAGGTAAACAGCAGCACCCACAGTAGCCCGCCCGCGACGTTGTACAGCGCAAAATGACGATAGGACATTTTGCCCATTCCAGCCACGAATGGCGCGAAAGTACGAACGATCGGCACGAAGCGCGCCAGAATAATCGTTTTACCGCCGTGGCGCTCGTAAAATTCATGGGTTTTATTGAGATAGCTGCGACGGAAGATTTTTGAGTTCGGGTTGCTGAACAGCTTATCGCCAAACAATCTGCCAATGGTGTAGTTAACCGCATCGCCGAGGATCGCCGCCACCACCATCAGCGCCACCATGGTGTGCACGTTCAGGTCATTGCCCGGCAGTGCGGCCAGCGCACCGGCAACAAACAGCAGGGAATCCCCCGGCAGGAACGGTGTTACCACCAGCCCGGTTTCGCAGAACAGGATCAGGAACAGAATGGCGTAAATCCAGATACCATACTGTGCCACCAGTTCCGCAAGGTGGACGTCGATATGCAGAATGAAGTCGACAACAAAACGAATCAATTCCATACAGGCTTCCTTTAATACTCCAGGCCAGGGTTAATCCCCGAGGAACAGTGGTCCCATCGGTGGACGGGGTAATTCAAAGCGTGCGGGATAATCCACGGCGACCAGATAAAGACCCTCGGCACGCGCGGTCGCTGCTGCCAGCGTTCGGTCTTTCGCCGCCAGTAGCTCAGCCATCCAGCCTTCGGGCTGATTCCCGCAGCCAATTTCCATCAGGCTGCCCACGATATTGCGCACCATATGGTGCACAAAGGCGTTAGCTTTAATATCCACCACCACGTAAGCGCCAAAGCGGCTGACGTTGAGGTGCATCACGTAGCGCATCGGCGTGCGCGACTGGCACTGCACGGCGCGGAACGAGGTGAAGTCGTTCTCGCCCAGCAGGCACTGTCCGGCACGCTGCATCTTTTCCACATCCAGCGGATGGTAGAAGTGCGTGACGCCCCCCGACAGGATCGCCGGGCGCAGCCGCTGGTTGTAGATCACATAGCGGTAACGGCGCGCCGTGGCGCTGAAGCGGGCGTGAAAATCGTCCGCCACCGTTTTAACCCAACGCACCGCAATATCCGCCGGTAAATTGGCGTTAGCGCCCAGCGTCCATGCGGCATCTTTACGCTGCGCGCTGGTCTCGAAATGCACCACCTGTCCGGTGCCGTGGACCCCGGCATCGGTGCGCCCGGCGCAGAACACCACCACCGGATGATCGGCCACTTTCGTTAGCGCCTTTTCCAGTTTTTCCTGCACGCTGCGAACTTCGTTCTGTTTTTGCCAGCCGTAATAGCGGCTGCCGTCATATTCAATGCCCAGCGCCAGCTTGGTCAGCGGCTGTGGCACAGTGCTGTCGGACATCAGTACAGATACTCCTGCACCAGTTTTTCAGCGGTTTTGATCGCCATCAGCGCGCCGCCAAAGCGTACGTTATCGGCCACTGACCAGAACTGTAACAGCTCGGCGATACCGTAATCATTGCGCACGCAGCCAATGCTGAGATGCGCGCTGCCGGAGGCATCACCGACCTGAGTCGGGAAGTCATCTTCATCGGTCAGGTTGATATCTTCCGCCTGCTGCAACGCTTCACGCGCCTCTTCGGCCGAGACCGGACGCAGGTTTTCAATATGCACAATCTGCGCGTTACCGTAGAACACCGGCGCCTGCACGGTGCTGACCGCGACAGGCAAACCGTCGTCCTGCAGCACTTTACGCACCTGATCCACCAGGCGGCGCTCCTGGGCGACGCTGCCTTCCGCATCAGCGACCAGCGGCAGCATGTTGAACGCCAGCTGGCGGCCGAAATACCCCTCTTCAGCCGGCAAACCGTTCAGCAGACGCGCACTTTCACCGGCCAGCGAATCCACCGCCGCTTTGCCGTGTGAAGAGGCGGCCAGCAGGTTGGTCACCTGCAAACGCCCGAGACCGGCGTTATCCACCAGCGGTTTGATGGCGCACAGCAGCTGGCTGGTTAATGCATCGGCCACGCTGATAATGTTGCGGTTGCGATAGTCGCCCAGCACCTGGGGATTGACATCCGGCACCACCAGCGGAACGTCCGGCTCCAGCGCGAACAGGTCGCTGCTGTCGATCACCAGGCAACCGGCACTGGCCGCCTCTTCCGCGTAACGTGCCGAGGCGTCACGCCCGGCGACAAAGAAGGCCAGCTGCGCCTGTGACCAGTCGAAGTCAGCCGCATCGGTGACCTGGACCGATTTGCCTTCATAGCGCAGTACTTCACCCGCGCTACGCTCGCTTGCCAGCGCGTATAACTCACCAACCGGGAACTGGCGTTCCGCCAGCAATTCCAGTAAAGCTGCCCCTACTGCGCCTGTCGCACCTAAAAGCGCGATATTCCAGCCGTCAGACATGTTGGTTTACTCCAGACAATGACACAAAAGTAGAAGACGATGACTTCATCGCCTTAAGATTCAGAAAAATCCCTTCATGAAATCGAGATTTTAAATGAGATGAATTAATAAAGACTTAATGGCTAAAGGCGTTAAAGCCCAGCCTGTTGAGCAGCGCTGCGGCCTCGGCGTTATCACACTCAACCTGCAGTGAAGACCATTCGCGGCGCTCCTGATAATTCTTACGCAGACGGTCGAATTCACCGGCTATCGCCGCGACGTGGCGCAGCGGTGCATCATCGCGGCGCACATCATACACCAGATGCACCAGACGTTTTAGCGTTGCCTGATCGAGCGGGCCATGTAGCGTGATGCGGCCAAATTCCGGCGCCGGCAGCAGCGTGTCCAGCGCCACCTGCTGCGGCTGGCCGATAAACTGCGTCCAGGCTTCAAATACCTGAGTGGTGCCGCGCGCTTTGCCTTCCAGCGTATACCCGGCAATGTGGGCGGTGGCGATATCCACCTTATCCAGCAGCGGCAGCGACAGTTCCGGCTCCGGCTCCCAGACGTCGAGCACCACGCTCAGGTCGTCGCGCTGCCCCAGCACTTTCAGCAGCGCCGCGTTATCCACTACCGGGCCACGGCAGGCGTTGATCAAAATAGTATTCGGCTTCAGCGCCAGCAGCAGGGCTTCATCGGCCATATGCAGGGTCTGATAGGGCCCCTGCTTGAACAGCGGAGTATGGAAGGTCAGGATATCGGCCTGCTCTACCAGCTCAGAGAGCGCAAGGAAATCACCTTCATCACCGCGATCGGCGCGCGGTGGATCGCACAGCAGCGTACGAATGCCCAGCGCTGCCAGCCGCGCCTGCAAGCGACCACCGACATTGCCCACGCCGACGATACCCACGGTGCGGTCCGCCAGCTGGAAACCATCACGCTCGGCCAGCAGCAGCAGTGCGGAGAAGACATATTCGACCACGGCGATGGCATTACAGCCGGGCGCGGCGGAGAACGCGATGCCCTGCTCGCCCAGGAACTCTTCGTCAATATGGTCGGTGCCCGCCGTGGCGGTGCCAACAAACTTCACCGGCTTGCCCTTCAGTAGTTCAGCATTCACTTTGGTTACCGAACGCACCATCAAACCGTCCGCATCGTCCAGTTCGGCCTGCGGGATGGGGCGACCCGGCACGGCAACCACATCACCGGTGCGGCTAAACAGTTCGCGGGCGTACGGCATATTTTCATCAACGAGGATTTTCACAGTCTGATTCCAGTCGGCTGGGTGAGGGGCATTATTCTGCCACAAGCACAGCCGGGAGACATCCTCAGCGCACAGACGGCAGCGGGGAAAATTGCACGCTGATTTGCAAACCGCCCAACTGCGCACTTTGCGACAGCTGCGCCTGGCTGCCGTGCCAGCGAGCAATATCTTTTACCAGTGCCAGACCCAACCCGCTACCGGCTACCTGGCTGCTGTGCTCCAGACGGTAAAACGGCTGCAGCGCCTGTTGACGTTCTGACTCTGCAATCCCCGGCCCGCTATCCTCCACCCGCAGGGTACCGCGCCGCACGCTGACCGTAATCGTGCCCCCCTGCGGCGTATATTTGATGGCGTTATCCAGCAGATTGGCACAAAGCTCAGCCAGCAGATGGGTATCCCCGCATATCAGGCATTGATCGTCACCTTCGTATCCGAGATCGAGCTGCTTGCTGCGCGCCTGCGGGTAACGCAGCAGACAGGCTTCGCGCACGATAGCCACCAAATCGACGTTATTTTTCACCTGATCCTGCTGCATCGCCCTGATGCGCGATAACTGCAACAGTCTTTCGGTCAGCACGATCGTGTCATCGAGGGTGTTGCGCATCCCCTGAAGACTTTCGCGCCATAAAGCCGGATTATCGCTGTTAAGCGCCACGCCAACCTGCGTTTTCAGAATGGTCAGTGGGGTACGCAGCTGGTGAGAAGCATCGGCACTGAAGCGCTGCTGGCGTGCCACCATGCCGCGTAACCTTTCAATGTAGCGATTCACCGCGACCATCAGCGGCTGCATTTCCGACCACGGCAGCACGGCAGGCAGCGGAGAGAGATCGCCGGGGTCGCGCAGCAGCATCACCCCGGACAAGCGTCGCAGCGGGCGAAGCACTTTGCGCAGTACCCATCCCGCCAGCAGCAGCGTAATTAATACCAGCGCCCCCTGGCTCAGGATGGCGGTGTACAGCAGGCCACCGGCAAAATCACGGCGCGAGTTGAGGGTTTCCGCCACCAGAATCAGCGCCATCCCTTCAACACTCCCTTCGTTCACCGGTTGCCACAGCGCGGCCACCCGGATGGGTAAGCCGTGGTAATGACCATAGTAAAAGTGCACCAGCGCAGGATAGATACGGGATAGCGGAGTATTCTTCGGCAGCGGTGGCAGGTCGTCATAGCCGGAAAGCGTTTTACCTTCAGGGGAGATCACCTGGTAGTAAAGCTGGTCGTTCATATTGCGCTCGAAACTGTCGAGCACCACCCAGGGAACATCCACCTCCAGATGACCATGCTGCACGCGCAGCCGCTCCGCCACCGTCCGCGCAGAGGCCAGTAGCGAGCGGTCGTAAGCCTGATTTGCCGCCTGCAGGGCGCTGGCGTAATGGGTATAGACCGACAGCCCCCACAGGATGAGCAGCGGCAGCCCGAGCCACAGCAGCAACTGTGCTCGCAGCGAATCCAGCCTCATAGCTGGCATTCAAGGCTGTAGCCCAGTCCGCGTAAAGTTACAATCGCGACATTGCTGCCAGACAGTTTTTTGCGCACCCGGTGAACGTACAGTTCGATACTCTCCAGACTGGCCTCATCCGCGAGGCTGAAGGTTTGTTCGTACAGCTGCTGGCGCGACACCGGACGACCACGCCGCTTCATCAGCGTGGTCAGGACGCTCGACTCACGCGGCGTCAATGCTAAGGGCTTGTGCGCCAGTTCGAAAAAGCCCTCGTTGTGAAACACCAGCTCGCCAAACGACTGCGCCTCCTGCACTTGCCCCTGGCTGCGGCGCAACAGCGCCCGGATACGCGCTTCGAGCTCTTCCAGTTCAAACGGCTTGCTGAGGTAATCATCCGCCCCCTGATTCAGTCCGCGCACCCGATCGGTCAGCTCATTACGGGCCGTCAATAACAGCACCGGCATCGCCTGCCCACGCTTACGCAGGCGACTGAGCACCTCCAGACCGTCGAGCCTCGGCAGAGAAATATCCAGCAGCACCAGCTCATACTGCTCGGTTTGTAACAGATGATCGGCCGCCATTCCATCAGCCAGCCAGTCAACGGCAAAGCCCGCCTGCGTCAGCGCTTTCTGCAACCAGCAGGCTAACTCGACCGTATCTTCAACCAGTAAGAGACGCATATCTCACCCTGCTATTTTTTTCGTTAGCTGAAAGGTAAATGAAAGGTTACAGAGTTAACAATCCCATAACCCCATTTTTTGGGAAGGTTCACAAACTCGAAGCAATGATCGGAGTAACTCATGAAAAAAATGATCCGCAGCACCTTAGCCACGGCCATTTTGGCACTGGCATCCCCAGCCTCCTTTGCTGCTGAAGCCCCTTCCCGCACCGAGTGCATAGCGCCGGCCAAACCCGGCGGCGGTTTTGATTTAACCTGCAAGCTGCTGCAGGTCTCCCTACAGGATACCAAACAGATTGATAGCCCAATGCGCGTCACTTATATGCCTGGTGGCGTGGGCGCCGTGGCCTACAACGCCATCGTCGCCCAGCGCCCGGCGGAAGCGGGCACGGTGGTGGCGTTCTCCGGCGGCTCGCTGCTTAACCTTTCACAAGGCAAGTTTGGCCGCTACAGCGTGGACGACGTGAAGTGGCTGGCGGCGGTCGGCACCGATTACGGCATGATCGCGGTGCGCAGCGATTCACCGTATAAAAACCTCAATGAACTGCTGAAAGCGATGAAGGAAGACCCTGACAAAGTGGTGATCGGTGCGGGGGCCTCCATCGGCAGCCAGGACTGGATGAAAACCGCCCTGCTGGCGCGTAAGGCCGGGGTCGACCCGCGCAAAATGCGCTATGTGGCCTTTGAAGGCGGTGGCGAACCGGTGACCGCGCTGCTGGGCAACCATATTCAGGTGGTTTCCGGCGATATGAGTGAAATGGTGCCGCATTTACAGGGGGGCAAACTGCGCGTGCTGGCAGTGCTGGCCGATAAACGCCTGCCGGGTGTACTGGCGGACGTCCCGACGGCCAAAGAGCAAGGGGTGGATGTGGTCTGGCCCGTTATCCGCGGTTTCTACCTTGGGCCGAAAGTGACCGATGCCGAGTATCAGTGGTGGGAAGACGCGTTTAAAAAAATGGTCCAGACCGACGAGTTTAAAAAGCAGCGCGATCTGCGCGGCCTGTTTGAATTCAACCTGTTCGGTAAAGAGCTGGACAGCTACGTGAAGCAGCAGGTCACTGACTACCGCGAACAAGCCAAGTCCTTTGGCCTGGCAAAATAACAGGGGCGACCATGAGCGATCGTATTTTTGCCGTCGTCTGGCTGCTGTTGTGCATCGGCGGACTGTTTATCGCCTGGGGCATTCAGAGCGAGTACAGCTATGAACCGGTCGGGCCCCGGCCCTTCCCGATGATCATTCTTGGCCTGATGGCGGTCTGCGCGCTGTTTCTGCTGTTGCGCAAGCCAGACACTATCCACTGGCCAACGCACGGCACGCTGCTGCGCCTGCTGCTACTGATCGTCTCTCTCGCACTGTACGGCGCGCTGTTTGAAAGCCTCGGTTTTCCGCTGTCGACAACGCTGCTGACCTTCGCTATCGGCATGCTGTTCGGCGCAAGCTGGTGGGCCGCTGCGCTCTCCGGCGTGGTGATGGGCGGAGTGCTGTTTTACGCCTTTGACCGCCTGCTCGAAGTCACACTACCGCTCGGCAGCTGGCTGAGCTAACGGAGAACCTGATGGATACCTGGTCCTTTTTAATGCAGGGCTTTGCCGTCGCCATGACGCCGGAAAACCTGCTGATCGCCTTAATTGGCTGCTTTATCGGTACCATTGTTGGCCTGCTGCCGGGCCTTGGCCCGATCAACGGCGTGGCAATCCTGATGCCGCTGGCCTTTGCACTGCATCTGCCGGCCGAATCCGCACTGATCCTGCTGGCAACGGTGTATATCGGCTGTGAATACGGCGGGCGTATTTCGTCCATTCTGCTGAATGTGCCGGGCGATGCCGGGGCGATAATGACTGCGCTCGACGGTTACCCGATGGCGCAGCAGGGGCGTGCGGGCGTAGCGCTGTCGATTTCGGCGGTCAGCTCATTTATCGGTTCCACTATCGCCATTGTCGGCATCATCCTGTTTGCGCCGATACTCGCCAACTGGTCGCTGGCATTTGGTCCGGCGGAATATTTTGCGCTGATGGTGTTCGCTATTGCCTGCCTTGGCAGCATGATGAGCCAGAACCCGCTCAAATCATTCCTCTCGGCGTTAATCGGCCTGAGCATGGCCACGGTCGGCGTTGATGCCAATACCGGGGTTTACCGGTTTACCTTTGACAGCGTTCACCTCTCCGACGGCATTCAGTTCGTGGTAGTGGTGATTGGTCTGTTCTCGGTAAGCGAAATCCTGCTGATGCTGGAGTCCACCAGCGGCGGCCAGAAAGTGGTGCGCGCCAGCGGACGTATGCTGTTCAATATGAAAGAGGCGGCCCAGTGTACCGGTGCCACACTGCGCTCATCGCTGATTGGCTTCTTTGTTGGCGTATTACCCGGTGCAGGAGCCACCATTGCCAGCGCCATTGCCTACATGACCGAGAAGAAAATCAGCGGTGGCGAAACCTTCGGCAAGGGCGATATTCGCGGCGTGGCCGCGCCGGAAGCGGCGAATAATGCTTCCGCCTGCGGCTCGTTTATCCCAATGCTGACGCTGGGTATTCCCGGCTCCGGCACCACGGCGGTAATGGTGGGCGCGTTGACGCTGTATAACATCACGCCAGGCCCGGCGATGTTTGTTGAACAGCCGGATATTGTCTGGGGGCTGATTGCTGCCCTGCTGATCGGCAACGTGATGCTGCTAATCATGAATATCCCGATGATCAATATCTTCGCCCGTATGCTCACTATTCCGCTGTGGTTCCTGGTGCCGGCGATTGCGGCCATCTCCGCCGTCGGTGTTTATGCGGTTCACAGCACCACCTTTGACCTGTTGTTAATGGTGGGCTTAGGGATCTTCGGCTATATCCTGCGCAAGATGGATTTCCCTATGTCTCCGCTGATCCTCGGTTTTGTACTTGGCGGAATGCTGGAGCAGAATCTGCGCCGCGCGCTGTCAATCAGCAACGGCAACCTGCCTATTCTTTGGGAGAGTCTGATCTGCAAACTGCTATTGGTGCTGGCTGTCAGCGTGCTGGTCGTGCCTCCGCTGTGGAAACGCTGGCGTCGTAAGCGCCTGCAGTCGGCAGAGTCTCATTAAGCCCGGGGCGTGGGACGCCACGCCCGCTAACTTCCGGCACGATGACGATAACGTTCCGGCGTGGTGCCTGACTGCTGCTGGAACATCACAATCAGCGCTGACGCCGAGCTATACCCCAGGTCCAGCGCCACCTCCTTAACACTTTTCCCCTGTTCCAGCAGCGAAATTGCGTGCAAAAAGCGCAACCGCTGCCGCCATTCACTGAATGACATGCCAAGCAGCGTCTGGCAGCGCCGCGACAGGGTGCGCTCCGTGGTGTAAACACGCTGCGCCCACTGTGCCAGCGTGGTGTTATCCGCCGGGTTACGCTCCAGCGCCTGCAATACCGGCGCCAGCGCCTTATCCTGGGTAGAAGGCAGATAACTCTGCTGGCTTTCCGCCTGGCGCAGCTGGTCGAGCAGCACCGCGCATAGCCGACGATCTTCAGCACTTTCCGGCACCAGCAGCTGGCGAGCAGCGCACTCATCGATAATCGCATGTACCACCGGACTGACGCGCAGCAGGCAGGCACGCGGCGGCAACGATGCGCAATCCTCTGCGGCGATATTCAGCGTGCGAAAATGCGCCTGCTTGTGGTTATAGCTGGCATGCTGCTGCAAAGGGGGGATCCAGATCGGCAGATCGGGTGGCGTCAGCAGACGCTCGCCCTCCACCTGCATCTCCAGAACGTTGCACTTAACGAAAATCACCTGGCCCCAGCGGTGCTGGTGCGGCAGATATTCGGTACGCGCATTGGCCTGTTCATAGCGGAAGAACAACCGCAGCGCTTCGGCATCCGCCGGTGCGCTATAGGTTAACTGCTGAATCATCTTGTCCGGTTGCGTCATACTTTTGTCTGATTATGATTATCTGTTTCAAAACCGACAAGATTACACTGCTGCGCTTTCCCTGAACATAAGAGAACCCCGATGAATTTTCTGTTTCCTCTGTTTGCGGTGCTGATCTGGTCGATCAACGCCGTGGTCAGCAAGATGTCTGCCACGGCAATCGATCCCGCCGCCATCTCCTTCTACCGCTGGCTGCTGGCCCTGCTGGTGCTGGCCCCGTTTGCCCTGCCCGGCGTCTGGCGCCATCGTCAGCAGGTGAAACAAAATGGCTGGAAGTTACTGGTGCTCGGATTACTCGGTATGGTGCTGTATCAGAGTCTTGCCTATTATGCCGCTCACAGCGTCAGCGCGCTGTTTATGGGGATCCTCAATGCGCTGATCCCGCTGCTGACGGTACTGTTAAGCCTGCTGCTGCTGCGCCTGGCTCCGACCGTCGGCATTCTGCTCGGCAGCCTGCTCTCCTTTTGCGGGCTGGTGTGGCTGGTCAGCCAGGGTAATCCCGCGCAGCTGCTGTCGCACGGACTGGGCAAAGGTGAGCTGATGATGTTCGCCGCATCAGGTTCTTACGCGCTGTACGGCGTGCTCACTAAACGCTGGGCGCTGCCGCTGCCTAACTGGCAGAGCCTGTGGGTGCAAATCTTCTTTGGCGTGCTCCTCCTGACGCCGGGTTTTCTGCTGGCGCCGGACGTCTCGCTCAATGCGCACAATATTCCGCTGGTGCTGTTTGCGGGCATTCCTGCTTCGATCATTGCTCCGTTTTTGTGGATCCAGGGGGTGGCACGACTCGGAGCCAGCACCACCAGCATCTTTATGAATCTGGTGCCGATTTTTACCGCAATTATTGCCGTACTGTTCCTGCATGAGCAGCTGCACGCCTATCACTATATCGGCGGCGGGATCGCGATTTTAGGCGTTGCCCTCGCCCAGAGATTACGTATCACATTGATATTTAATAATAAATAATGCCACTTTAGATTATGTAGCTGTAGGATTTCTTTCTTGCAGCTGCCCCCACCAATCACTAAGATCATTCTGATATTTAAATAAATACTTCTAAATAAAATCAATTATTTTTAATAAAAACATACCAAATATAATAAAACATAAATATTTATGTTATTTTGGACTATTTGCTATTTACCATTTTCACACAGCGACTAATCTTCTTAGCAATGCAAGCATTAACGAACTGGGGAATCGTTCATTATCGATATATCTAAAAACCTGACATTCTCTCGCATTTTTATTCTCGAGATTCGAGAGTGATTCCACCAAGATTCTATTTATCTTTATTTTATTCAGCTGAGGAAGTTTTCAATAAAACTTCAGGTTAAAAATAAAACATCGCTTGTGTTAATGATATTTAAATTAACAATCGGCACTTTCAAATCAAAAGGAATTAAGCATGAAAAAGACATTACGGACCACCGCGCTGATTTCAGCGATAGCACTTTCTATCCCATCAGCAATGGCTTATGACGGAACAATCAAGTTTGTTGGTTTAATCTCCAACACCACCTGTAACATCAATATCAACGGGCGCGGCAGCAACACGACGATAAAATTTAATCCTATATCAGAAAACGCCCTTCCACAAAAAGGGGCAGTTGCTAACGAACTGCCTTTCACCCTGGTATTAGATAATTGTAAGAATGCCACTAACTATGTCCGCGCATTGTTTGAAAGCCCGCAAACGGATTACCGCACAGGTAACCTGATAAACAATGGCGATGCAGCCAACGTTCAGATACAACTGCTGGATAAAACTCATCAACCAATCAGGCTGGGCGATGGTTCACAGTCCGATGGTGCCTCGTTCAAAATTATTGATAATACGGCTACCCTGAACTATTTTGCGCGTTATTATGCCACTGGAAAAGTCACTGGCGGTAAAGTCGACACGCTGGTCCATTACTCATTAAACTATTTCTAACTCATCACTCTGTTTAAAGTGCAAGGGGAGAACCTTGCACTTTATCGTGCATCCAAAATATAGAGTATCGATTATGCCAGTCGTAACAAACCTTCCTCACTCACTATTGATATATTGTATCTATATACTGTTAGCCTCGCAAAGCCTGGTGAGCCACGCTAACGTTATCATTAATAGTACACGCGTGATTTACCCGCAAAATCAGCATGAAGTGAGTGTTCAGTTAACCAATGACAGCCCCCAGCCTGCGCTGATACAGGCGTGGATTGACAGCGGTGATCCTGATGCAACTTTTAACCAGATCTCCGTGCCCTTTATATTGACGCCTCCCATCGTTCGTATTGAACCACAAAGTGGTCAAACGCTAAGGCTGACCTGGACCGGGGGCAGTTTACCGCAGGACAGAGAATCGGTTTTTTGGCTTAATATCCTCGACATTCCACCCAAAAAAACTGACTCAACGGACAGTAATATCTTGCAGATGGCGATCCGCAGCCGGATTAAAATTTTCTTTCGCCCGCCCTCTCTTGATGAAAAAGGTGCAACAGGGGCATTTCAGTCACTACGCTGGCAGCGCGCATCTGCATCCCCGGCCACCATCCTGACTATTTATAATCCATCAGGTTATTTTATTAATATTGCAAGTATAACTATTGGCCACCATGGCAAGGAGATAACAAGTTTAAACGGGGAGATGATTGCGCCACGCGGCTCAGCAGAATTCAAATTCACGCATCTTCCGGAAAAAATAGATAACACCGCGTTGCGCTACGAAATATTTAATGACTACGGCAGCATTACGACGGTGAAAGCCGATAACAACAAAAAATAGCTCCAAGCCACATCACGCCTGATTGAGTCAAATATGGAGAGAATAGATGCTCAGGATACTTTTCACTGCCGCTCTTGTCTGGATTCTCCGGCTTTTCAATTTTTTCTCGCGTAGTCTGTTACTTCTTGGATTACTGAGCATAGAAACGCATCAAAGAATTTTTGCCGCGACGGATGCAGGAATCGCTGTATTTGATGCTAATTTTTTACGTAACACTTCTGGTGAAAGCATTGAAGTTTCACAGTTTAGTCGCGGTCATTCCTTACAGCCCGGCCGCTATGATGTCAATGTTGTGTTGAATGAAAGATCGATTAAACGATTAAAAGTGACGGTTAAAAAAGTTTCAAACCACACTGTTATATGTATCACGCGCCCGCTGCTTAATTTATTACATATTAAAAGCAGTTACATTGACGACCAGCAGCTAAAAAAAATCGATACGACTGAAAGCTGTTTGAGTCTGGAACAGCTTATTCCTGCCGCAAGTGCCCATATCGACATCAGCACCTTGAGCATGGTAATCGCCATTCCGCAGGCGGCATTACAGCATCAGGCACAAAATGAAGTTGATCCTTCTTTGTGGGAACGAGGGGTTAATGCTCTTATTTTAAACTATAACGTTAATTACTATCAGTCAAAGCAGGATGGTAGCGCGTTTAACTCCTTTTATAACAGCAATAATATTGGCCTGAATATCCATGGTTTTCATTTCCGCCATCTGGGTTCACTGAACTGGCAAACTGAGAGCAGCACGCACTATCAAAACCTGCGCAATTATGTTGAGCGTGATATCAGTTCAATCCGGTCGCGCATTACTGTGGGAGACGCCGATACCAGCGGCAATCTTTTTGATAGCTTTTCATTCCGCGGCTTAACGCTGCGCAGCGTCGACGCCATGTTGCCAGATTCGCGGCGTGGCTATGCTCCAGCGATTAGAGGCGTGGCTCAGACCCATGCCCGCGTTAGCGTGCGGCAGAATAACGCGCTGCTGTATGAAACCACGGTCCCTCCGGGCCCCTTTAGCTTCGACGACCTTTATCCTATCGGCTACGGCGGCGACCTGGTGGTCACCATACGGGAATCCGATGGCCAGATAACGCAATTCATAGTGCCTTACGCTTCTATTCCCCAGCTGGTGCGTCAGGGAACAACACTGTTTAGCATTACCGCCGGTACGCTACGTGATATGAAGCTTTCCAATACGGAAACTGTCGCCCAGGCCACGCTGCAACGGGGGGTGAGTAACCATCTCACCCACTATGGCGGTGTCTTAGCCACGCGTAATTACCACGCTTTCCTGCTGGGCGGCGCTGTCGGCACCTCCATGGGGGCGCTGGCGCTGGATGTCAGCCAGGCACAAACGGTCAGCCGCAGTAGGCGCCTCTCAGGTCAAAGCTATCGAATGACCTACAGCAAAGAGTTTAATCAGAGCAGCAGTAGCGTATCTGTCGCCGCCTGGCGCTTCTCATCTTCCGGTTATCTGGGCCTGAATGATGCGATGCACTGGATAGATAACCGGCGGCGTAACGTCCCCTCTTCCTGCGATGATGCAAAGCAGGCGCAGCGTAGCCGTCTCTCCATCAGCCTTTCACAGACTCTGCCTGAAAGCTGGGGGCAAATGTATCTGACTGCAATCAGGCAGAATTACTGGCGTAATAATGGCAATGACAACCAGCTTCAGGCGGGATACAGCAATGCGTTTCGCTCGCTGAGTTGGTCACTCTCGGTAAACCGCTTGAGTTCACGCGATGGGGGAGAGACTCAATTTTCTCTCGGCTTCTCACTGCCGCTGGGCAGCGACATGCAGGATACCAGCATGAACCTGAACGTTAACCACGACGCCCAGGGATTATCCAGCCAGGTTAATCTCAGCAGTTCACTGGGAGCAGAACAGCAGTTTGATTACAACGTTGGAATAAGCCAGGATCGCCAGCAGGGAGCCAGCGCCAATACGGTCGCCAGCTGGCACTCAGCCTGGAGCACCTTGCAAGGCAGCTATGAAGCTGGCAACCATAGCCACTCATGGTCCGGGGGTCTCAGCGGGGCGCTGGTAGCACTGCCTGATGGCGTGATTTTCAGTCCCTGGTACAGCGAAACCATGGCGCTGGTCGATGCGCCTTACGCTAAGGGCGCCACGGTGGAAGGTCACTCTGGCCTGAAGCTCAATGATCAGGGACGTGCACTCGTTCCCTATATGATTGCCTACCACCTCAATGAGATCGTCCTCGACCCACAAGGGTTACCGCCAGATGTGGAGCTAAAGAGCACCCGTCAGCAGAGCGCACCATATGCAGGTGCGCTGGTTAAAGTTAAGTTTGCCACCACGCGCGGTCGGGCTGTGTTAATCCATTCTACCCACTCCGATGGTCAGAGCCTGCCGTTGGGTGCCACCGTTAGTGATGAACGGGGGAATAACCTCGGATTGGTTGCTCAGGGCGATATGATCTATGTCCGTCTACCAGAGGGACGTTCTCGTCTGGTGGTCAAATCCGGCGAAACAACCGTCTGCACGCTGACCGTTACTCTTCCCCCGCACCAGCAGCTGGAAAACGGCTTTGAACGGTTTAACACACCCTGCCTGCCTGCTAACGCCCGATCGTAACGAGATGAGATTGATGAATTATCGATACTATTTACTGCTGTTTGCCGCCGTTGCGCTCGCACCGTTCAGTTTGCCGACCCAAGCCGGCTCGCTGAAATGTGTCACAGAGCGGCGAGGCGCTTTCCCGCTGGTGGTGTTCAACGCCGGCAACGCGCTGAAATTATCCTCTTCACTGCCAATGGGAGCTACGGTGTTTAACCAGAGCTACACTATCACCGCCTGGTGCAGTATCAGCGACCCTCAGCAGCAGGGAAATGAACTGGCCTTATTCATTCGCCGTAACGGCAGTAAAATACTCGGTAACGGCTTAACGCTGATCACCACGCTAAATGGCGATCGGGGTAGCGATAATGGCGTAGTCAGTACCGGCGTGATGATTACCAATCATAATGCTGCGGCTGGTCTCCCGCATAGTACCTGGCAACGAGCCAGCTTTGGCGTCACCGTTGAAATTGTTAAATCCGGGCAAACGCCGGAACGCCCTGAGCAGGTAACGCCAATTAACTCACGCATTTCACTATTTGATATTGGCTCCAACAACGGCGGAAAAAAAGCGAACTATCAGATGCTGGATGCCGAAAAGTGGCTGAGCTTCAAAGCAAAGAGCTGTAAAGTCCAGGGACCTGCGTCCTTTAGCGTTTCGCTAGGTACCATCAGGATCAGACAAGACCGGGGTTTCGGTTCAGCTATCGGTTCCACTAGCGAGGGTAAAACATTCGCGCTTAACTTTATTTGCGATACGGATGTTTCGGGCAATTTTAATGTGATGCTGCGGCTCGATGGTCAAACCCCAGCAGGTGGGGCAAAACAGGGATTGATCAGCCTGAACAGCCAGGTTCACAGCGCCAGCGGCGTCGCGATACAAATCTTACATGCTGCCAGTGGCTTTCCGGTAGATATTGGCAACAGCTGGAAAATCGGCAGTTATCCTCTTGCCCGCCGTACCATAGAAGTGCCGTTGCTTGCACGCTACTACCAATTGACACCGGGCATTACTCCCGGAAAGGCTACCGGCATACTCACCTGGACAATCAGCTATCTGTAAACGGTGCACGTTAAAAAAAAGTCGGAAAGCGACACGATTAAGCCGCCCTGCTCTACCTATCCCCGGCCGGGATTGTTATCATGCTCTATTACCCTCTGTGGTCCGGCGCGCCCCGGATAATGACTCTGACTGAAGGACTTCGCCATGCAACCTTTGAGTGGCCCTGGTGCGCCGATTCCCGGCGATCGACCGACGATCGATGCCCAAAAGGGCACATCGCGCCCCGGCCCTGGCGATCAACCTCTTACGCCCGCACAGCGCACCACGCTGGAGCGCCTGATCGTCAAGATCATGTCGCTCAGCACGCTGAAATCCCCCGAGCTGTGGGCTGGCCTGCGCCATGAGGTCGGAGTAAAAAATGATGCTGGCCTGCTGGCGCGCCATTTTCCACCGGCGGAACAGTTTCTCAATACGCGTTTGTCACAGGTGCAAAACACCCACGCCACGCGCCAGCTGTTACAGCAGCTGACCGACCTGCTGCCCACCGGGAATAACCGCCAGGCGGTGAGCGACTTTATCCGTCAGCAGTTTGGTCATACGGTCTTAAGCTCGCTCAACCCTGACCAGCTGCGTCAGGTGCTGACCATGCTGCAGAACGGGCAGATGGCGATCCCACAGCCGCAGCAGACGCGCAGCAGCGATCGCAGCCTGCTGCCAGCCGAGCATCAGACGCTGAACCAGCAGATTTCGCGCCTTGCCGCCGCCACCGGCGAGCAGCCGGTCAAACTGTGGGCTTCCGTACTGAAGGTGATGAACCTGCACAGCGGTGATCCTATCCCCTCGCGCGCCTTCCCGCTGCTCAACCAGTATCTGCAGGCCAGCCAGACGCTTAGCCAGCATAGCGCACCGACGCTAACGCAGCTGATTGCCACCCTGAAGCAGCCGCCGGATGTGGGCGAGCAGCGTATGCTGGAGGATTACAGCCAGCAGCGCTTCAGCATTGCGCCACAAACGGTGCTCAGCCCGACTCAGGCACAGGACCTGCTCAATCTGCTGTTCAGCCGCCGCGCAGAGCGTTTGCAGGAACAGCCGCTGGCCGACAGCGAGCTGAATCCAAAACCGATTGCAGCGCCAATCTGGGGTACGCTGCCGCCGATGTTGCAGCCGCTGGCGAATCGTCCGGTGTTTACCGCCTTTGCCATGCTGATCCTGCTGGTTCTGGTGCTGTGGATGCTGTTCTGATTTAGCGCCTTATCAGGGCTGGCGCCAACGCGGCGCCAGCTCTTCTTCTCAGGCCACTTCCTCTACCGGCTTGCCACCAAAGCGGTCGCGCATAATCTGCTCGATCTCCTCCAGGCTCTTACCTCTTGTCTCCGGCAGCATCAGCGCCACAAAGGCCAGTGAGCCGATGTTAATGATGGCGAAAATAAAGAACGTTTTGCTGCCGGCAAACGCCATCAGCGGCGGGAAGCAGAAAGCGACCAGCGCATTAAAAATCCACTGTAATGACACCGCGGTGCCCGTCAGCGCCCCGCGCAGCTGCATCGGGAACAGTTCGGACATCAGCAGCCAGTAGACGGGTGAAATGCACATCTGCATAAAGAACAGGAACATCAGAATAAAGGCCAGCGCCAGATAGCTTTGGGTTAAACCGGCTGGCACCAGCGTCATCACCAGCCCTAACATCAGCTGGGCGGCGATAACAAAGAACAGCCCGGTCATCAGCATTTTACGGCGTGGGAAGCGGCTAACCGCCCAAATACCCACGAAGGTGGCCATCACCGAAACCACACCGTTGCCAATCGTCGCGGCGATAGAGGCGCTGGTTCCCAGCCCGGTCGACTTCAGGATAATCGGCGTGTAGTACATAAAGGCATTGACCCCGGTGAACTGGATAACGAAACCCAGCCCGATACCGATCAGCAGCAGGTTCAGCACCCACTTCTCCCTGATAAGGGTCATTACGTCCGGCCCGCGCTCGGCCTTACGCGCCTGCTTTTTCATCTCGCGCATCTCCTTACGCACCTCTCGCGGAGTTTCACGCAGGTACTTCAGAATGTTTTTTGCTTCCTTCAGCCGCCCTTCGGCCACCATCCAGTGCGGGGATGCAGGGACAAAGAAGGTGCCGATAAACAGCAGCAGGCCGGGGATCATGGCGATGGCAAGCATGTAGCGCCACAGGTGTTCGTCATGCAGCAGGTAGCTGAGCAGAGTGCTGGCAACATAGGCAACCAGCTGGCCGGTGACGATCATCAGCTCATTGCGGCTCACCAGCGGGGCTCTTAATTTCGGACCGGCGATTTCGGCAATAAACACCGGGACGGTGGCCGACCCGCCGCCAACGGCGATACCGAGCAGAAAACGCATCGCCACCATCACCGAAATCGACGGTGCAAGAGCAGTACCGAGGGAGCCGGCAACAAACAGCACGGCGAGGCTGCGAAGAGTGATGCGGCGGCCAAACTTGTCGGAGAAAAAACCACTGAGGAAGGAACCGAGCGCGGCGCCAAACACCAGTGAAGAGGCGACCAGCCCTTCAGTGAAGGAGTTTAAGCCCAGCCCGCCCTGTGCCGCAGGCGCGGACATATAGGGTAAAGCCCCGGAGATAATGCCAGTGTCGTAACCAAAGGCCAGCGCGCCCATGGTGGCGACCAGCACCACAAAGAAAATTCGCTGTTTAACAATCGTCGCGCGCGAGGACTCATCGGCTTCCGAAGAGTCTGGGGAGGTTATGTTCATATGATCCCTGAATAAGAAGAAAAGTCTGTGGCGCTCACATTTATTGTGAAAAAGGCGCTAAACGGTGAGTCGCGCAAAAAGTGTAGACTCCGTCACAGTTTTCGACAAATTCAAAAGTCATTTAACATCCGCAGTCGCTTAGAGCGGCAGCGGCGGGTGGTTATCACGCAGCCAACAATCAACTCACGCCGCAGGCAGCCCCGCGCGGGCAAAGCTGAAGGTGACGGCAATACCCAGCGCGGCGCAGACCGCACCGGCAATGTACACCGAACCGTAGCCGAGACCGGTGGCCAGCAGCCCGGTAAGCGGGCCGGTGATGCCATAAGCGATATCCTGAAACGCCGAAAAACCGCCTAGCGCGGTGCCACGCACCTGCGGCGCCACCCGTTTTAGCACCTCAACTCCCAGCGCCGGGAACACCAGCGAACAGCCGCAGCCGGTCAAAGCCGCCCCTGCCAGGGCTATCCAGCCGTTCGGGGCCATGCCCAGCAGCAGCAGGCCAAGCGCTTCCACCATCAATGAAATCAGCGCCACGCGCGTGCCGCCCAGCCGATCCGGCAGGCCGCCAAACAGCACGCGCACCAGCACAAAGGCTACGCCAAACGCGGTTAAAGCAAACCCGGCATTGCCCCACTGCCGATCGGCGAAATAGAGCGAGGTGAAGGTGCCAATCACCGCAAAGCCCGCCCCCTGAAGTGCCAGCGCACAGCCCGGCTGCGCGATCTGCCCAACAACTTTCCACAGTGACGGTCTCTCACCGCCGTGTACCGGTACGGCGCGCACGCCAAGATTGAACAGCAGCGCCGCCAGCGGCAGCAGAATAGTGGCAATGCCCAGCAGTTCAAACCCGCCGTGGCTGTATAACAGCAGCCCGAGCGGTGCTCCTGCAGCCAGCGCGCCATAAATGGCCATGCCGTTCCACGACATCACCTGACCGCCGCGCGTCGCGCCCACCAGATCCATGCCCCAGGTCAGATTGCCGGTCAGCAGCTGGCTTTCGCCAAAGCCCAGCAGCAGGCGCCCGGCCACCAGCAGGGCAAATTTAGCCATCACCGGCAGCGGTAGCAGTGCCGCCAGCAGATAGGCGACCCCGACCAGTGCCAGCGCCAGCATGCCCTGCAGCGTTGAGCGTTTTGCCCCGCGCTGATCGGCCAGCCTTCCGGCATAGCCGCGCGTTAGCAGCGTGGCAAGAAACTGGATACCTACCGCCACGCCCACCATAAAGTTGTTCAGCCCCAGCACCTGGTGAACATATAGCGGGATCACCGGCAGCGCGAGGCCCGCCGTCAGATAGGTGAGAAATACGGCAAATGAGATACGCGCCAGCGCAGTCGTGGCCTGCGCCGGGCGTTGGTCGATACGGCTGGACATCATTAACTCCTCCTGAGAGAACCAGGGCACAGCCTGTGCCACGGATGGTTATGGAATTTTATTTTCAAAGCAAACAAGAGTGGCTAAATAGTTTCAAATCGTCAACGCAATTTACCGCCCGCGCTGGAATGTAACCCAGTTACGTGGCTTATTACCTGCCGTAGTCAGACAACCAGGCCAGACCCGACCATAAAATCGCGATATGCACCGCATTTCGCTAACAAAGTTAGCTGCCATTTGAGATTTGAGTACCACTTTCATTCAGGCCGGGATCTGCCCTTGTGGTTATTGTTATCAAAATGATAAAAAACGCAGAAATTAACAATAATGAAACAATTAACTGTCGGTAAATTTCCTACAACCATGCAGTTATTAACTAGCCATTAACACATTTTACTATGTAATTTAACATTAAAGGTCACCGATCACATTTCCCATCATTGCCCACTTCTTCGCCAAAATCTTATTGCTATCGTGAGCCGGTGGTGAACTCCACCCTCATACCTGACGAAAACAACGATCTGGATAACAAGGTACTGCTATGAAATTTAACCTCGCGTTACTCAATGCATGTGTCGTATCCGCCTGCATGTTATTAGCAACACCCGTGCTGGCAGCAGAAAAACATGATATCGCCGTCGTGGCAAAAGTCACAGGCATTCCGTGGTTTACCCGGATGGCGGTGGGCGTGGACGAAGCGGCGAAAAAGCTCGACGTCAATGCTTACCAGGTTGGCGGCTCCACGGCCGATCCGGCGCAGCAGGTGAAGGTGATTGAGGATCTGATCGCCAAAAAAGTCGACGCAATCATCGTGGTGCCCAATGACGCCAAAGTCCTTGAGCCCGTGCTGAAAAAAGCGCGTGACCAGGGCATCGTAGTGCTGACCCATGAATCCCCGGACCAGCAGATTGGTCAGTGGGATATTGAAACCATCGACAGCACTAAATATGCCGAAAAGAATATGGATGAGCTGGCGAGCGCGATGGGTGGCAAGGGCGGATACGCCATTTACGTTGGCTCGCTGACCGTGCCGCTGCACAATGCCTGGGCCGATGCGGCCATCAAATACCAGAAAGAGAAATACCCGGAAATGCACGAAGTGACCGCGCGCCTGCCGGTGGCGGAGAGCATCGACAAATCCTATGCCACTACGCTCGACCTGATGCGCACCTACCCTGACCTCAAGGGCATCATCGGTTTTGGCTCGCTTGGCCCAATCGGTGCCGGACAGGCGGTGAAAAGTAAACGGGCGAAAAACAAGATCGCCGTGGTGGGTATCGCGATGCCTGCTCAGGCTGCGCCTTACCTGATGAGCGGCGATATCAAAAAAGCCCTGCTGTGGGATCCAAAAGATGCCGGTTTCGCCCTGGTCAGCCTGGCGGATCAGCTGCTGGATGGCAAACAGGTGACGCCTGACCTGACCATCGACGGCCTGGGCAAAGCGGATGTTGATATGCAGCATCACGTTATCCGCTTCAACCGCATTCTGGAAGTGACCAAAGATAACGCTAAATCCCTCGGTTTTTGATTGTTTCGGGCCGGCGACTGTCGGCCCTCACCCACTCCAGGGCGATGAATGATGGCCACACAAACTCCTTTTATATCGTTGGAAAAAATCAGCAAATCGTTTCCCGGCGTGCGTGCGCTGGATAACGTCACGCTGACGCTGAACCGCGGCGAAGTACACTGCCTGGCCGGGCAAAACGGCTGTGGCAAAAGTACCCTGATCAAAGTCATTTCCGGGGTATATCACCCCGACAAAGGCTCGCATATCAGCGTTGACGGCAAGCGCTTTAACCAGCTCAGCCCTGCCCTGTCGGCGTATTACGGCGTGCAGGTGATCTACCAGGATCTGTCGCTGTTTCCCAATTTATCGGTGATGGAGAACATCGCGGTCCACCGCTATCTGCCGGGCGGCAGCTTCTGGGTGAATCGCCGTGCCATGCGGCAGCTGGCGCTGGAGACCATGCAGCGTATCGGCGTTAGTCTCGACCCGGCGCGCAAAGTAGAAAAACTGTCGATCGCCGACCGGCAGCTGGTGGCGATCTGCCGGGCGCTGGCCGCCGATGCCAGCCTGGTGATCATGGATGAGCCCACCGCCTCACTGACGCGCCATGAGGTTAATGGCCTGCTGCGCGTGGTGCGTGAGCTAAAGGCCGCCGGGATCTGCGTGGTGTTCGTCAGCCATAAGCTGGATGAGGTGATGGAGGTTTCGGACCGCATCAGCGTGATCCGCGACGGCAAGCTGGTCGGCACCTATGCCGCCAGTGAACTGGACGGTGATGAACTGGCGTTCCTGATGACCGGCCAGCGCTTCAGCTTCAGCCACCTGCCGGAGCGGGCCGACCGCAGCGAAACCCCGCTGCTGGAAGTGCACAACCTCTCCCGGCGCAACCAGTATCAGCAGATTAACCTGCAGCTAAAACGCGGCGAGATCACCGCCATCGTCGGCCTGCTGGGTGCCGGGCGCACCGAGCTGTGCCTGTCGCTGTTTGGCCTTTCGCGCCCGGACAGCGGCGAAATGCTGATAGACGGTAAGCCAGTCAGGCTGCGCCATAATCGCGACGCTATCCGCCACGGCATTGCTTACGTTTCGGAAGATCGTCAGAGCGAAGGGCTGATTATGCCGCAGTCGATCTTCGACAACCTGCTGGTGCCGGTGTTTGGCCGCCTGCGCGGTCGACTCGGCTTGATGGATCGCGCGCAGGCGCGCCACCAGGTGGCCTCACTCATCCACGAGCTCAATATCAAAGTGTCCGACAGCCAGCTGCCGGTTCAAACGCTTTCCGGCGGCAACGCCCAGCGCGTGGCGATCGGTAAATGGGTGGCGACGCAGCCCAAAGTGCTGATCCTCGACTCGCCGACCGTCGGCGTCGATATTGCTAATAAAGAGGGGATCTATCGCATTGCCCGCGAGCTGGCCGATTCCGGTATGGCGGTGCTGATGATATGCGATGAGATCCCGGAAGCTTACTACAACAGTCATCGCGTACTGGTGATGCGCAAAGGCGAGCTCGTTGCCAGCTTCGCGCCCCATCAGTGCAGCGAAGAGGAGATTGCCGGGGTGGTTAATGAATAACAAGCTGCGTCACTTGATCAGCCACCATGAGTTCTGGCTGGGTCTGTTAATTGTCCTGCTGGCGCTGGGACTAAGCCTGCGCACCAGCGAATTTCTCACTCTCGGCAACCTGACCGACGTGGCCACCAGCTATGCCATTCTCGGCATTCTCGCCTGCGGCCTGTTTGTGGTGCTGATCGCCGGAGGCATCGATATCTCCTTCCCGGCGATGACCGCCATCGCGCAGTACGTGATGGCCAGCACCCTGCTGGCGCACGGCGGCAATTTCTTCAGCGCCTTTGCCATTGCCATCGGCTGCGGGCTGCTGCTCGGCATGGTTAACGGGCTGCTGGTATACCTGCTGAGGGTGCCGGCAATTATTATCACCATCGCCACGCTCAACCTGTTCTATGGCCTGCTGGTGTGGATGACCAACGGCACCTGGCTGTACGGCTTCCCGGAATGGTTTATGAACGGCATTAACTGGCTCTCCTTTACCGCTTCGGACGGCTATGAATATGGCCTGACGCTGCCGCTGCTCTGCCTGCTGGGCGTCTTTGTGCTGACTGGTGTGCTGATGAACTTTACCCGCTTCGGGCGGCAGATCTACGCGATGGGCGGTAACCGCGAATCCGCTTCGCGCCTGGGCATCAACCTGCGCAGCCTGCATCTGGCGGTTTACGGATATATGGGCGTGCTGGCGGGCGTCGCGGCCGTGGTTCAGGCACAGACCACGCAGTCGGTAGCACCGAACTCGCTGGTCGGCTACGAGCTGACGGTGCTGGCGGCGGTCGTGCTAGGAGGAGCCAGTATGAGCGGCGGGCGAGGAACGCTGATTGGTACCCTGCTCGGCGTATTACTACTGGCCTTTCTGCAAAACGGCCTGACGCTGATGGCGGTGTCATCCTACTGGCACATGGTGTTCAGCGGAGTGATTATTCTGGTGAGCGTCAGCGCGACGGCGTGGAACGAGAAACACCAGCTGGCGAAGGGGAACTGAGATGCAGACATTACTGAATAAACTGCCGGGCGACCGCATCATCCGGCTGCAGCTGCTGATGATGGTGGTGGTGCTGGCGCTGTTTTCCCTGACGCTTGGCGGACGCTTCTTTAGCAACGGCAACTTTCAGTCTATCGCCAGCCAGCTGCCGGTGCTGGGGCTGCTGGCATTAGGCATGGCAGTGACCATGCTGACCGGCGGCATTAATCTGTCGATTATTGCCAGTGCCAATGCCTGCTCGCTGGTGATGGCGGCACTGATTGTCGCCCATCCGGAACAGCCGCTGTGGCTGGCCCTGGCGCTGCTGGCCGGCCTGCTGACGGCTGTAGCGATTGGCGTGCTTAACGGTGTGCTGATTGCAGTGGTGGGCGTTTCGCCAATTCTGGCAACGCTCGGCACCATGACGTTGATTGCCGGGCTGAATATCCTGCTGTCGAACGGCGCGGTAATCTCTGGCTTCCCGCCGCTGATCCAGATGCTCGGCAACGGGGATATCGCCGGCATCCCGCTCTCGCTGTTGATCTTCCTGCTGGTCGCTGCGCTGGTGTGGCTGCTGCTGGAACGCACCACGCTCGGGCGCAGCATTCTGCTCATCGGTTCGAATGAGAAGGCCACGCGCTTTAGCGGGGTGAACACCACCCGCGTGATTATCACCGTGTATGTCCTCTCCGCGTTGATGAGCTGGGGAGCCGCGCTGCTGATGATGTCGATGTTTAACTCTGCCAAGGCAGGTTATGGCGAGTCATGGCTGCTGGTCACCATCCTCGCCTCCGTGCTCGGCGGCATCAATCCTGACGGCGGCTTTGGCCGTATTCCCGGGCTGGTGCTGGCGCTGATTGTGTTACAGATGATTGAAAGTGGACTGAATCTGCTGGGGGTGAGTAGCTACCTCACCATGGCACTTTGGGGTGGCGTACTGATCCTGTTTATTGCGTTGCAAAATCGCAGAACCTGACGACTGAGGATAAAAATGGCGAGCTATTACATTGGTGTGGATGTGGGAACGGGCAGCGCACGCGCGGGGATTTTCGATATCACCGGGCGCATGATGGGCCAGGCCAGCCGTGAAATTGAGATGTATCGCCCACAGGCCAATTTTGTCGAGCAGTCCTCCGACAATATCTGGCAGGCGGTTTGCCAGGCGGTGCGCGATGCGATTAACCAGAGCAATATTAACCCGGTGCAGATTAAAGGGCTGGGCTTTGATGCCACCTGTTCGCTGGTGGTACTGGATAAAGAAGGCAAGCCGCTGACGGTCAGTCCGTCCGGTCGTAATGAGCAGAACATCATCGTCTGGATGGACCACCGCGCCATCGTGCAGGCCGAGCGCATTAATGCCTTAAAACATCCGGTGCTCGATTACGTGGGTGGCGTAATCTCCCCGGAGATGCAGACTCCGAAGCTGCTGTGGCTGAAACAGCATATGCCCGCCAGCTGGCAGAATATCGGCCATCTGTTCGACCTGCCCGACTTCCTGACCTGGCGCGCCACGGCGGACGAAACCCGCTCGCTCTGTTCGCTGGTGTGTAAATGGACCTACCTTGCCCACCAGGACGGCTGGGATGCCAGCTACTTTAAACAGATTGGGCTGGATGACCTGCTGGAGCGCGACGCGGCTAAAATTGGCAGTGAAGTGAAAAGCATGGGCGAACCGCTTGGGCGAGGGCTGACCCAGCGCGCCGCCAGCGAGCTTGGCCTGTTGCCCGGCACGGCGGTTAGCGCCTCGATCATTGATGCGCACGCTGGCAGCCTTGGCACCCTGGGTGCCGCCGGGCCGTCCGGCGAGCTGGCTGATTTTGACCGCCGCATCGCGCTTATTGGCGGCACCTCCACCGGTCATATGGCGATCTCCCGCGAGCCGCGCTTTATCAAAGGTGTTTGGGGGCCCTACTTCTCGGCGGTGCTGCCAGACTTTTGGTTGAATGAAGGCGGCCAGTCAGCAACCGGGGCGCTGATCGACCACGTTATCCAATCGCACCCCTGCTACGCCACGCTGCGCGAACAGGGAAAAACTCAGGATAAAACCATTTATGAAGTGCTGAATGGCCTGCTGCGCAGTATGGCGGGTGAAGCGGATAAGATCGCCTTTCTCACGCAGGATATCCATATGCTGCCCTATTTCCACGGCAACCGTTCGCCGCGGGCGAATCCGAATCTGACCGGAATGCTGACCGGATTGAAGCTGTCGCGTACCCCGGAAGATATGGCGCTCCATTATCTGGCCACCATTCAGGCGATTGCGCTCGGCACGCGTCACATTATTGAGACCATGAACCAGACGGGTTACAGCATCGATACCATTATGGCCAGCGGTGGCGGCACGAAAAACCCAATTTTCGTGCAGGAGCATGCCAACGCCACCGGCTGCACGATGCTGCTGGCGGAAGAGAGCGAATCAATGCTGCTGGGCAGCGCGATGATGGGCACGGTGGCTGCAGGCGTATATGACTCACTGCCGGAAGCCATGAATGCCATGAGCCGGATTGGCAAAACCGTCACCCCGCAAACCAACGAAATCAAACGCTACTACGATCGTAAATACCGCGTGTTCCGTGAGATGTATCACGACCATATGAAATATCAGCAGATGATGCAGGAGGCCTGATGGATGCCCAACAGAGCTGGCAGCAGGCCTGCGCGGGCTGGCAAAGTTATCGGCAAGCGCTGAGCGCGCTGGAGCAGCAGCTCGACCGTCAGCAGTGGCAGGCGGTGCTTGATGCCCTTGCCCACTGTCGCGGAAAAATCGCCGTCACCGGCATCGGCACTTCCGGCATCGCGGCGCGTAAAATCGCCCATATGCTGGCCTGCGTTGAGCACCCTGCCATCTGGCTGAGCGCCGCCGATGCTGCGCACGGTGACATCGGTTTTCTGCGCGCCGATGACGTGCTGATTATGCTGTCGCGCGGCGGCAATTCCGATGAGCTGACGCGCCTGCTGCCGACGCTTAAAGCCAAAGGCACCCTGCTGATTAGCGTGACCGAAAACGCTGATTCGGCGATTGCCCACGCGGCAGATTTGCTGCTGCTCATGCCGAAAACGCAGGAGATCGACCCGCTAAACATGCTGGCGACCACCTCCATCATCAGCGTACTGGCGGTGTTCGATGCGATGATTGCCGTGCTGATGGAATACTGCGGCTATGACAGGCAAACACTGCTGGCGGTGCACCCGGGCGGCAATGTCGGGAAGATCCTGCGCGAAGAGCAATAGAAAGGGTGCTTAAGGACAGTGCATCGCCACACCGAAAAGGCGGGATTGCTCCCGCCTCCGGCTGCTCTTACTTCTGCGGGTTGCAGGCCATAAACGCAGCCACCTCTGCGATACCGGTGCGGATCCGCACCTCACACAGGTCCTTCCTCGTCATCAGAATGGCGGCCAGCGCCGTCATACAGAGGATGATAAGGGCGATAAAGATCGCCTTGTGCTGTTTCATGGTTGCTCTCCTTGTCTTTCGACGGGTAAGAGGCTAACCTGATGTTGCTAGGCATCGGATAGGCCTCGGGTTGATTGAAAAATCACTCGGGGCTTTTCTTTTTCTGCCGTCTGCAAACAGCATGCTTAAGGCAGAAAGCCTCAAGCACCCGCGGGAATAATACAAACCTCACATTTAATATCTGCGGCAAACGTGCGCAGGCCGCCGGATATTCTCATTATTGAGAGCATCAGCAGCTGCGGACGGGAATGGAGAAAGGGTGCTTAAGGACAGTGCATCGCCACACCGAAATGGCGGGATTGCTCCCGCCTCCGGCTGCTCTTACTTCTGCGGGTCGCAGGCCATAAACGCAGCCACCTCCGTAGTATTAGTGCGGATCCGGAACTCACAGAGATCCTTCCTCGACACCAGAACGGCGGCCAGCGCCGTCATACAGACAATGATAAGGGCGATAAAGATCGCCTTGTGCTGTTTCATGGTTGCTCTCCTTGTCTTGCGACGGGTAAGAGGCTAACCTGATGTTGCTAAGCATAGGATAGGCCTCGGGTTGATTGAAAAATCACTCGGGGCTTTTCTCTTTCTGCCGTCTGCAAACAGCATGCTTAAGGCAGAAAGCCTCAAGCACCCGCAGGCATAGTACGTCTCTCACGCTTTATATCTGCTGAATAAGTGCGCAAAAAAGGAAAGCGCGGTTACTCTGTGCTAGCCTGCTGATATTCAACGATGACGGATGCTGGCAATGGACGGACAACAGATACAGAAAATCGCGATGCGCATCGCACAGGCGTTACCCGCTGCTGAGCTGTGCTACCCGTTCGGGCCGGAGTATGAAGTGTTCAAGGTCCGCGGCAAGATGTTTGCTCTGATGGCACAGGTGCGCGGCGAGAGGGTTGTAAACCTGAAATGCCGCCCGCAAGATGGCGAACTGCATCGCGTGATTTATGACAGCATCCACGCCGGCTACCATATGAATAAGCGCCACTGGATTTCGATTTATGCCGGAGAGCAGATAAGCGAAGGATTGATCAAACAGCTGGTGGAAGAGTCATACGACCTGGTGGTTGCCGGGCTGCCGAAGCGCTTACGGCCAATGGAAAAACGCTGATTTACCTGAGAGGTAAAAAAAAGGGGAGACTTTACAGTCTCCCCTTTTTATTTCGGCAGATTACGCCAGTTTGCGCATCACCAGGGTGGCGTTGGTGCCACCGAAGCCGAAGCTGTTTGACATCACGGTGGTCAGCTTACGCTCGGTAGGCTTCATCACGATGTCCAGGCCTTCGGCCGCCGGGTCCAGCTCATCAATGTTGATGCTTGGTGCAACGAAACCGTGCTCCAGCATCAGCAGTGAATAGATAGCTTCCTGCACGCCAGCGGCACCCAGAGAGTGGCCGGTCATGGCTTTAGTGGCTGACATGGCCGGGGTTTTGTCCGGGAACACGGCGCGAATTGCGCCAAGCTCTTTCACGTCGCCAACCGGGGTAGAGGTACCGTGGGTGTTCAGGTAGTCGATTGGGGTATCCACGCCTTCCATCGCCATACGCATGCAGCGCATTGCGCCTTCACCTGATGGAGCCACCATATCAGCCCCGTCAGAGGTTGCGCCGTAGCCGACGATTTCAGCGTAGATGTGCGCGCCGCGTGCCAGAGCATGTTCCAGCTCTTCCACCACCACCATACCGCCGCCGCCAGCAATGACGAAGCCGTCACGCTGCTGATCGTAGGTACGGGACGCTTTTTCTGGCGTGTCGTTGTACCTGGTGGACAGGGCGCCCATCGCATCAAACTCACAGGACATTTCCCAGCACAGCTCTTCGCCGCCGCCAGCAAACACGATGTCCTGCTTGCCCAGCTGGATCTGCTCTACCGCGTTACCGATGCAGTGTGCAGAGGTGGCGCAGGCGGAGCTGATAGAGTAGTTAACACCGTGGATTTTGAACGGGGTGGCCAGGCAGGCAGACACGCCGGATGCCATCGCTTTGGTCACCATGTAAGGGCCAACGCCGCGCAGGCCTTTAGCGCGCATACCGTCAACGCTGGCAGCCTGATAGAACGGAGAACCGCCGCCGGAACCGGCAACCAGGCCCACGCGTGGGTTGTTCTGGTACTGCTCGTCAGTCAGGCCGGCATCTTTCACCGCGTCCTGCATGGAGAGGAAAGCATAAATTGACGCATCGCTCATAAAACGCAGCATTTTGCGGTCAATACGCGCCGCAATGTCTTCTTTAGACAACTTAACATTGCCCCAGACGTGACTACGCATGCCGGAATCTTTCAGCTCCTGCGAGAAGGTAATACCAGAGCGTCCTTCACGCAATGATGCCAGAACTTCCTCTTGGTTATTACCAATACTGGAAACGATCCCTAAGCCAGTAATCACAGCACGTTTCATTCAATACCTCTTCCACTTCTAATTAGGATTCGACTGGCACTCTAGCTTACAGTTGTACGCCGAACAAGTCCGATCAGCAGATTCCTTGTGTAAATTTGCGTAGGGTCAACCACATCGTTAAAATCGCGCCACTGCCTGAGCAATGAGCCTTTGCCGTGAAAACCGCACCAATAGAGTACGCTGAGCTAAGCTGGAACGATCAGGGTACACCTGTATCCCGAGTATTTGATGATGTTTACTTCTCTAACCAGAATGGTCTTAAAGAGACGCGTTATGTATTTCTCGGCAACAATGGTCTGCCTGAGCGTTTTGCTCATCATTCGCGTGATTTATTCATCACCGCGGAAACCGGCTTTGGCACCGGTCTGAATTTTCTCACCCTATGGCAGGCTTTTGACGCCTTTCGGCAAGCACAGCCAGACGCTACGCTACAGCGTTTGCACTTTATAAGCTGTGAGAAGTTTCCGTTAAGCGCCAGCGACCTGGCGGCAGCCCATGCCAGCTGGCCGGAGCTGGAAAATTATGCACGCCAGCTGCAGGCACAGTGGCCCGAAGCGCTGCCGGGCTGTCAGCGCCTGCTGCTGGACGGCGGCCGCATCACGCTTGACCTGTGGTTTGGCGATATTAACCAGCTTATTCACACTTTTGATGACACCCTGAATCAGCAAGTTGATGCCTGGTTCCTCGACGGCTTCGCCCCGGCGAAAAACCCCGATATGTGGACTCAGGAGCTGTTCGACTGCATGGCTAGGCTGGCGCGCCCTGGCTGCACGCTGGCGACCTTTACCGCCGCCGGATTTGTGCGCCGTGGGCTGAATCAGGCCGGGTTCGCGGTGCGCAAATGCAAAGGCTTTGGTGAAAAACGCGACATGCTGGCAGGCTATCTGCCCGCTGCGGTGGTCACCACCGCGCAGGCTCCGTGGTATGCCCGCCCTGCCGCCGATGGCGATGATATTGCGATCGCCGGAGGCGGTATTGCCAGTGCGCTGCTGGCGCTGGCGCTGCGGCGGCGCGGCAAACGGGTGACGCTCTACTGCGCCGATGCCCTGCCGGCACAGGGTGCTTCTGGCAATCGTCAGGGCGCACTCTACCCGCTGCTCAACGACCACGACCCGGCGCTGGCGCAGCTGTTCCCTGCCGCCTTTACCTTTGCACGGCGCCTGTATGACCAGCTGGACCTCGCTTTCGAACACGACTGGTGCGGCGTGACGCAGCTGGCGTGGGATGAGAAAAGCGCGCAGAAGATTGAAAAAATGCTGCAGATGGGCCTGCCGCACAGCATCGCGCACGCGGTGGATCGGGCGGAAGCGGAAGCGCTCTGCGGTGTGCCGACCGGCTGTGGTGGCATCACCTATCCCCTCGGCGGCTGGCTCTCCCCCGCTGAACTGACCGCCGCGCTGTGGCAGCTGGCGCAGCAGCAGGGGGCGCAGCTCAACTGGCAGCACGAAATCACACAGCTGAATGAAGCTGAACAGGGCTGGCAGCTGCACTTTGCCACCCAGCCTGCACGCCATCACCGTAACCTGGTGCTCGCGACCGGTCACCGGCTGGCGCAGTTCACGCAGAGCGAAAAACTGCCGGTGAATGCCGTCGGTGGCCAGGTCAGCCACGTGCCGACCACGCCTGCCCTGACCTCTTTGCAGCAGGTGCTGTGCTACGACGGTTATCTCACCCCCGTCAGCCCGCACTACCAGCAGCACTGTATTGGCGCCAGCTATCATCGTGGCGCCACTGATGCCGAATACCGCACAGAGGACCAGCAGGAAAACCGCGAGCGCCTGCTGCGCTGCCTGCCCGGGGAACAATGGCCTGAAGAGATTGATATCAGTGGCGCAGAGGCCCGCTGCGGGGTGCGTGCCGCCACGCGCGATCATCTGCCGATGATCGGCGCACTGCCGGACTACAGCGCCACCCTGGCGCAGTATGTCACGCTTGCTCAGCAGCCGCAGCAGGCAGGCACTGCACCGGCCCATCAGGGGCTGTTTATTCTGGGAGGGCTGGGCTCTCGCGGGTTATGCAGCGGACCGCTGGCGGCCGAAGTGCTGGCGGCTCAGCTTTGTGAGGAACCTATCCCGCTCGATAATGCCACGCTGGCGGCCACCAGCCCCAATCGTTTCTGGGTACGGCGACTGCTGAAAGGGCGCCCCGTGGAATAGGGTAAGAATTATCTTTGCGCTAAGATGCTATCGCCAGCAAACCAGCTTAACTAAAGCACAAAAAATAGCATAAAATCCGTAATTGCCCTTGAGTTCTTCAGGGGCAATTCGCTCCCCCGCCGGGGTAATCAACGGATGATTCAAGCTATGTATTTCACACTTAACGGCCAGCACGTCACTCTTGATGACGCACACTCAGACACCCCGCTTCTCTATATTCTGCGCAACGACTTCCAGCTTAACGGCCCGAAATACGGCTGCGGCATCGGTGAATGCGGCGCCTGTACTATCACTATCGATGGCGTCGCTGCGCGCTCCTGCAGCGTACCTGCCCACACCGTGGCCGGAAAACAGGTCACCACTCTGGAAGGGCTGGCCGATGGCGACAAGCTGCACCCGGTGCAGCAGAGCTTTATCGATGAACAGGCTGCGCAGTGCGGCTACTGCACTAATGGCATGATCATGACGCTGGTCGCGCTGTTCAGGCGCGAACCCCAGGCCTGTGAACAACAAATAAAAAATGAGCTGGCGTTTAACCTCTGCCGCTGCGGTACGCATCTGGAAATTTTGCGTGCCGCGCAGAAAGCCCGTGACATTATCAGCGGGGAGCAGAAGCCATGAACCTGTTTAATCTCACCCGCCGCCGCCTGTTAAAGGCCGGGGGCGTCATCAGCGTCAGCACGCTATTACCCCAGACAACATTCGCGCAGGCACAATCGTTAACGCTCCCTGAGCGCCCGCTTAATCGCATGGACAGCTTTATCGCGCTGGCTGCCGATGGCAAAGTCACCGCCTTTAACGGCCACGTCGATCTCGGCACCGGCGTGCGCACTGCCTTAGCCCAATACGTTGCCGATGCGCTCGACGTGCCCTTCCACTCTGTCACCATGATCCTTGGCGATACCGCATTGACGCCGGATCAGGGGCCCACCATCGCCAGCGCCACGCTGCAGATTACGGCCGTGCCGCTGCGCCAGGCCGCCAGCCAGCTACGTCAACAGCTGATGCAGCTGGCAGCCAAAGTGTTAAACGTTGCGCCCGGCCAGCTGCGCAGCGAAGCCGGCTGGGTTTTCGACAGCAGCCATCCGCAACGCCGCCTGAGCTATGGCCAGCTTGCCAGCCGCGAAGACACTCATCTGCCACTGGACACTTCCATTGCGCTACATACTGCCAAGCCTCGCTACGTGGGCAAATCGGTGCCGCGCGTGGATATCCCGGCCAAAGTGAGCGGCCAGCTCACCTGGATTCACGATCTGCGCGTGCCGGGCATGCTGCACGGCCGCGTTATCCGCCCGCCCTACGGCGGCGCCGACAGCAGCGCCCCACTCGGCAATAGCCTGCTGGCGGTGGATGAACATTCGATTGCTCATCTGCCGGGCATCGTCAAAGTGGTGGTTAACGGAGATTTTGTCGGCGTGGTGGCCCAGCGAGAGGAGCAGGCTATCGCCGCGATGTACGCGCTGAAAGTACGCTGGCAGCCCTGGGCCGGGCTGCCGGAGCTCGGGCTGGACCAGCTGCATCAGACGCTGAGTAACTGTGCCAAAACAGCGCGCGTGCTGCGCGACGATCCAGGAACCGATCTTGCCCTGAAACAGCGCCATATTAGCGTGGATGCCGATTACGTCTGGCCCTATCAGCTGCACGCCTCCATTGGTCCCTCCTGCGCGGTAGCCGACATCACTGACGACCGCGCACGGGTGTGGTCCGGCACGCAGAACCCGCACGACCTGCGCAAAGATATTGCCCTGCTGCTGAGGCGCGATGCCGCGGCAGTTGAAATTAAGCGTATGGAAGCCTCTGGCTGTTATGGCCGCAACTGTGCCGATGACGTCGCCGCCGATGCTGCGCTGCTGTCGCAGGCAACGGGCGTGCCGGTGCGGGTGCAGCTGATGCGCGAGCAGGAAGCAGCATGGGAGCCGAAAGGCACCGGTCAGCTGATCCGCGTGCGCGGCGGGCTGGATCGCATGATGAATATCTCCAGCTACGAGCTGCGCACCTGCTATCCATCCAACAACGCTACCACGCTGCCGCTGCTGCTGACCGGTAAAGTCCCTAACCTGCCCGTGGTGCAGTCGATGGGGGACCGCACGGCCGTTCCGGCCTATCATTTCCCACACATGCGTATGATCTGTGAGGATGCCGCCCCGCTGGTGCGCGCCTCCTGGATGCGCGGCGTTTCGGCCCTGCCGAACGTTTTCGCGCATGAGAGCTGGATGGATGAAATCGCGTGGCGCACCGGGCGCGACCCGATCGATCTGCGGCTGGGCTATCTCACTGATTCTCGTGCCGTGGCCCTGATTGATGCGGTCAAAAAAATGGCGCGCTGGCAGCCTGGCCCGCCGCATCGCCAGCAGCAGCAGGGTGACTGGCTGCACGGGCGTGGATTTGCCTGGGCACGATACATCCACAGTCAATTTCCCGGCTTCGGTGCCGCCTGGGCTGCCTGGGTGTGTGACCTGCGGGTGAACCGCCTGAGCGGTGAGATCAAACTCGAGAAGATTTTTGTCAGCCACGACTGTGGGCAGATGGTCAATCCGGCCGGGGTACGCCACCAGGTCCACGGCAATATTGTGCAGTGCGCCAGCAGAGTGCTGAAAGAGTTCGCCACTTTTGATGGCAGCGGCACCACCTCACTCGAATGGGGCAGCTACCCACTGCTGCGCTTCGATGAACTGCCGCAGGTGGAGATCAATCTGCTGGATTATCCCGACGAACCGGCAATGGGGGCCGGTGAGTCTGCCTCGGTACCGGGCGCGGCTGCGATTGCCAATGCGCTGTTTGACGCAACCGGCGTGCGCTTCCGTGCGCCACCGTTTACTCCGGATCGGGTATTACGTGAACTACAGGGAAGTGAAGCATGAAAAATGGCAAAAAAAAGCCGATCGCACTGGGCGTGCTCCTGCTGCTGGCGGGCAGCGCTGCGGCACTGCTCAGCATGCAGCCCGAGATAGCGCCGATTTCACCACTGCAAACCCCTTCGTTCTCCGCGCAGAGCATCGCACGCGGCAAAACGCTGGCCGCGCTTGGCGACTGTGCTGTCTGTCATACCCGCAAAGGCGGTGCAACCAACAGTGGTGGACTGGCAATGGCAAGTCCGTTTGGCACTATCTATACCAGCAATATCACCCCGGACATGGACAGCGGAATAGGCGCCTGGTCCTATCCGGCGTTTGAACGCGCCATGCGTCATGGCATTGACCGCCAGGGAAATTACCTCTATCCGGCGTTTCCTTACACCGCCTTCACCCACACCAACGACCAGGATTTGCGGGATTTATATGCTTATCTGATGAGCCAGCCCCGCGTCAGCTATCAGCCGCCGCAGACCAGCCTCAGGTTCCCGTTTAATATTCGCCGGGGCATGGCGGCCTGGAACTGGCTCTATCTGCAGCCGGGGGCGCTACCGCCCAATCCTCAACAGGATGCGCAGTGGAATCGCGGCGCTTACCTTGCCGAAAGCCTCGGACACTGCAGCGCCTGCCACACGCCGCGCAACTTCGCGGCGGCCGAAAAAACCGGGCGCGATCGTCTGGCAGGCGGCGTTGCCGAGGGCTGGACCGCGCCGGCACTCAACGGTAGCTCTCCGGCGCCGGTTGCATGGGATAAACCGCAGCTGATGCGCTATCTGCGCCACGGTTTTTCCGCCGAACACGGGGTGGCAACCGGTCCGATGGGGCCTGTAATAGCCGGGGGATTATCCCAGCTGCCAGACGAAGATCTGCAAGCGCTTGCCAGCTGGTTAAGCAGCTTCCAGCCGCCGAAAACGCAGCAGGCGGCAGCGCTGACGGCAGCGGCCGACCAGCGCAGTGAACGACTCGACTCACCTGGAGCCAGACAATATTCCGGATCCTGTATGGCCTGCCATTCTCAACAAAAAGGCCCGCAGCTCGCGGGAGTTCGCCCGTCGCTGGCGCTCAACAGCAATCTCTATCTTGGCGAGCCGGACAATCTTATCCGCATCGTACTCGATGGCATCGACCATCCAGCCAGTGACAATCTCGGCACCATGCCCGGTTTTCGTCACCAGCTTAATGACAGCCAGATTGCCATGCTGCTCAACTGGCTACGCACGGAGTTTGCCGGGCAGACCCCGTGGCAGGGGCTGCAGGATAAAGTGGCAGGAATTCGTAAGCAAAGCGCCAGGGAGTCGCAATGAAAGCTGGAATTCTGGTGATGGCTGCCGGTCGCAGCTCGCGCTATATCGAGCAAAGCGGTCAGCATAAGCTGCTGATCCGTCACCCCACCTGTCACAATCTGCTGCTGCTGACCTATACCCTACAGCTGGCTATCGCCGCCTGTGGAAAACGCGTAAACGTTGTGGCACGCCCCGAAGACCGTCAAATTATTGAGCTGGCACAGCGTTATCGCTGCGCCACCACCCTGATTGAAAGTGATGGGTTAGGGTCGTCAATTGCCGCCGGTGTTGCAGCACAACCCCAGTGGTCGGGCTGGCTGGTGATGCTGGCTGATTTACCCTGGCTCCAGCTCAGCACCGTTAAGCAGGTTTATGCCGGGCTGCAGTTAGCTGATGTCGTACGCCCGCTATGGCAGGGGCGCAGAGGGCATCCGGTAGGTTTTAACGCCAGTCTGCGCGAGCAGCTGCTGGCGTTGAAGGGGGAAGACGGCGGGCGCCACGTCATCTCTCCTGCACCGCCGCTGCTGCTGGATGTCGATGACCCCGGCTGCGTGCGTGATATTGACAGGCCCGCCGACTGGCTCAGCGGGAGTTAAGCATGCGCTCACTGGATATTACGGTGCTGGAAAGTGCGCTGGGGTGGCTGCAACAGCAGCGCAGCATCTGGCTGTGTACCGTTCTGCACACCTGGGGGTCGGCCCCGCGCGCGCCCGGCGCGCTGCTGGCGGCCTCTGATGCTGGTGCGGTAAGCGGCTCACTCTCTGGCGGCTGTATTGAAGAGAGTTTCCTGCGCCGCCTGGCGGCAGGAGAATTTCGCCAGCCCAGCCAGCGCGTGCGCTATGGTGCAGGTGGACTGCAACCCGATATTAGCCTGCCCTGTGGCGGCAGCCTTGAGGTGCTCATCGAGTACCTGCCCCCTTCGGCCGCAGCGGAGCGTTATCTCGCCCAGCTGCTGAGCGCGCAGCGCGGGGAGTGCTCATTACAGAAACGCGTCGTGACAGGCCAGTTTGCCCGGCTGACTCCCTGTGAAAAGGCCACGCCGCAGTCTGAAATTCGCTTTGATGACCAGCAGGTCAGCCTGAAACTTACTGGCTCGACCACGCTATTGATAGCCGGACTGTCGCCGGTCGCTGACTACTGCATTCATCTGGCGCAGATGCTGGGCTACGCTGTTGTGCTTTGTGAGCATCGTGAGCAGCCACTGGCAGCGTTCCTCGCCAACAGCACGCTGAGCGATGGCGTCACCGTGATAAAGCAGTTCCCGGCGCGTTATCTTGAACAGCATCAGTGCGCAGCACACACGGCCATCCTCTGCCTGACGCACGATGCGCGCATCGACGATCTCACCCTGATGGAAGCCTGTCGCGGTGCGGCGTTTTATATTGGCGCACTGGGTTCACCGCGCAACAGCATGCACAGGCTGGCACGGCTGGCGGCGTGCGGGGATTTAACGAAGGAGCAGCTGGCGCGCATCGCAGCCCCGGTTGGCCTGCCAATTGGCAGTAAAACGCCACCGGAGATTGCGCTGGCGATTATGGCGGATATTGTGCGGGTAAAAAACGGGCGCTGAGGGCAGCGAGAGTGCTGCCCACAGGTAAGCGAGAGGTTACGACGGCTGGCGTGCCTGCAGGAACAGGTTGTCCCACATGCCAATCACCAGCGCCTGGTCACGCGGCGACAGTTCACCCGCCTGGATAGCATTTTGCAGGCTATTCTGTACCTGAATCTGCAGTGCCTCCGGGGTGTGTTCGCCGCTCAGCTCCAGCTCGGCCACGGCCAGCGTCAGGTGACCGCGCAGATAGCCGCCGGCAAACAGCTCGTCGTCGCTGGCGTGATCCACCATGTCATCAATCAGGCCAAGAATACGCGCCTCAAATTCATCGATCATATCTTTCCTCTGTAAGCAATTCGCGCGGCCGTTAGCACAAGTCTTCCGGCCAGGGAAACTGCGCCGCCGTTAGCGGGGGAGTTGAGTAAAACGAGCGAAGTTCGGCAATCAGTCGTGCCGGGCGCGCGGGAATACCTTTTTCCAGATATTCCATCACCTGAGCATGGACCTTACGCTGAAACGCAATGCGATCCGGCTCACAATCACCTTCAAGATTGTCACAACTTACATTGAACGGAAAGCCCGCTGCAACACTAAACATCCACTCCAGCGCCTGCGGTTTGATCTCCACGGATTCAAACTGGCTCTGGGTGGCTTCATCACGGCCGTCCGGGCAGTACCAGTAGCCAAAATCCACCCGCTTGCGGCGCTCGGGACCGGCAATACACCAGTGGGAAATTTCATGCATGCCGCTGGCGTAGAAACCGTGGGCAAAAACCACCCGGTTCCACGGCGAGCTGTCGTCAGCAGGAAGATAGATCGGTTCGTCGTCGCCTTTAATCAGGCGGGTCTGAAAATCATCCATAAAGCAGCGATCGAAGATGTCGATCAGGTCCTGATAGTGGTGTTGCGCGCTCATAGCTGTTTGTCGTCAAAGTAAAAAAACGCGCAATTGTCGCATTTTGTCCGTCGGGTTTCGAGAACTATTCTCACCCCGCGCGCGTCAGCCCGTGAGCTGATGAAACCAGCTGACTAACTGTGCGCCGTGGCTGTCATACAGCAGTTTGGCGCTCATCACCGCGGAGACAATCACAATCATCGGGCGGATAAGCGTTTGCCCTTTGCTCAGCACCATCCTGGCCCCGAGGCGCGCGCCGCACACCTGGCCCACCAGCATCACCAAACCCACCAGCCATACCACTTTGCCGCCAATCATAAACAGCATCAGGCCGCCGAGGTTGGAGGTAAAGTTCAGCACTTTGGCATGCGCGGTGGACTTCGCCAGGTTGTAGCCGCACAGCGTGACAAACGCCAGCGCGTAGAATGACCCGGCACCAGGGCCAAAGAAGCCATCGTAAAAGCCCACGCAGCCCCCGGTCACCAGGGCAAACGGCAAGCCGTGCAGACGACGCTGGCGATCTTCCTCGCCAATCTTCGGCATCAGCAGGAAATAGAGGCCAATGGCAATCACCAGCAGCGGCAGCAGCTGGCGCAAAATATCGCCCTTAACGTGCTGCACCAGCAGCGCCCCGCTGATTGAACCGAGAAAAGTCAGCGCAATATTCAGCTTCTGCTGGCTGAGATCGACCGCTTTACGGCGGATGAAATAGAGGCTGGCAGAAAAAGATCCCCCCACCGACTGCAGCTTATTGGTCGCCAGCGCCTGGGCCGGTGACAGCCCCGCCGCCAGCAGCGCCGGAACGGTTAACAGCCCGCCGCCGCCCGCAATAGAATCGATAAAACCCGCCAGTAACGCCACCAGAAACAGCACGCCGAGCAACCACGGCGCCACGCTAACCCATTCCATTTTAACGCCTTACAGTAAGTGTTTATCCAGCAGAGCCTGACACGACGGCGGCAACGGCGGCGGCTCGCGCTTCACCGGTGGCGTACTGCCCGGTTTTGGCGGAGCAAACCAGCTCTGCAGCTCGGCGCCGCAGCCGTCACCCGGCGGCGGCAGCGGCTGGTCCTGACACTCCAGGCTACCCGCCGGGCAGCGCAGGCGCACGTGCATATGCGCACGATGCTGGAACCACGGTCGCACCTTGCGCAGCCAGTCGCGATCGCTACCGGCATCGGCACACAGCTGCTTTTTAATCGCCGGATTGACAAAAATGCGCGTAACGTCGGTATCTTTCGCCGCCAGTTTAATCAGGCTGTCGATCTCAGGCTGCCAGTGACGCGCCACGACATTTTTGCCATCGGCAGCCACCAAATCGAGCGGCTGAGGCTTGAGCAGCATCTGCTGCGTCCAGCGCTGTTTCGGCAGCTGCAGCCAGATGTCCACGTCCAGACCGGACTGGTGGCTGGCATGACCGCTGCTGAAACGCCCACCGGCCGCCATGCCCATATCGCCGACCAGCACTTCGCCGAGGCCCAGCTGACGGGTCTGGGTGCTCAGCCGTTGGATAAAGGCGATCAGATCCGGGTGGCCATAGTAGCGCCGCTGATCGGTCCGCATTACCTGATAGCCCGCTGCCTCCAGCGGTAGCGCCTGAGCGCCGATAATACAGCCGTTAGCGAAGCCGCCAATCGACTGCGGCGCACCGCTGACCGGCTGGCGAATAGTCTGCCACGGGGTGGCGGCCTGGGCCGTGGCGCCGATCATCAGCAGCGCGCCCAGGGCGATTAGCGTCTTTTTCATTGCATTACCAGCGTGGGTAAGTGGTTTCAACATCGGCGTTCTGCGCGCGGTGGCGCAGCAGGTGGTCCATCAGCACAATCGCCATCATCGCTTCGGCAATGGGCACGGCGCGGATCCCCACGCAAGGATCGTGACGGCCCTTGGTGATCATCTCCACTTCTTCCCCGCTACGCGTCAGCGTCTTGCCCGGCACGGTAATACTGGAGGTCGGTTTCATCGCCAGGTTGGCAACAATGGTCTGACCGCTGCTGATCCCGCCTAAGATGCCGCCCGCGTGGTTGCTCTGGAAACCGCTGCTGCGGATTTCGTCGCGGTGCTCGCTGCCGCGCTGGCCGACGACCGCAAAGCCATCACCGATTTCAATGCCTTTCACCGCATTGATGCTCATCAGCGCGTGCGCCAGATCAGCGTCCAGGCGGTCAAACACCGGCTCGCCGAGACCCGCCGGAACATTCTCTGCCATCACCGTGACTTTCGCCCCGATGGAGTCGCCCTCTTTTTTCAGGGCGCGCATCAGTTCGTCCAGCGCTTCCAGCTTTGACGGATCCGGGCAGAAGAACGGATTCTGTTCAACCTGGTCCCACTCTTTCAGCTCGCAGGCGACGTCACCAATCTGCGCCAGATAGCCGCGCACTTTGATGCCGTGCTTCATTTCGAGGTATTTTTTAGCAATCGCACCGGCCGCCACGCGCATCGCGGTTTCACGCGCTGAAGAGCGCCCGCCGCCGCGGTAGTCGCGGAAGCCGTACTTCTGGTCGTAGGTGTAATCCGCATGACCCGGGCGATAGAGATCTTTGATCGCGCCGTAGTCCTGCGAGCGCTGATCGGTATTTTCGATCAGCAGTCCGATGCTGGTGCCGGTGGTGCGCCCTTCAAACACGCCCGACAGAATTTTCACCTGGTCCGGCTCGCGGCGCTGGGTGGTGTAGCGTGAAGTGCCCGGACGGCGACGATCGAGATCGTGCTGAAGGTCGGCTTCGGTCAGCGGGATCCCCGGCGGTACGCCATCCACGATACAACCGAGGGCGATGCCGTGCGATTCGCCGAACGTTGTGACCCGAAATACTTGTCCAATGGTATTACCCGCCATAAGGCTTCCTCGCTAAAATTTAAAAATCAGTCTTTATAGATTTTGAAATGATGTTGTGCGTCGATAATCTGCTGTTTGGTCAGCATAAACACGCCGTCACCGCCGTTATCAAACTCCAGCCAGGTAAACGGTACATCCGGATACTGCTCGATCATGTGCACCATGCTGTTGCCCACTTCGCAAATCAGCATACCCTGCTCGCTGAGATAATCCGGTGCGCAGGCCAAAATACGGCGCGCCAGCTTCAGCCCATCGCGACCCGCAGCCAGGCCGAGTTCCGGCTCGTGACGGTACTCGTTCGGCAGGTCGTCCATATCGTCGGCGTCAACGTAGGGCGGGTTAGTGACGATCAAATCGTACTGCGTTTTAGGCAGTTCGCGGAACAGGTCAGCGCGGATCGGCGTGACGTGGTGGTCAAGGCCGTGCGCGCTGATATTTTGTTCAGTCACCGCCAGCGCATCCGTGGAGATATCCACCGCATCGACTTCCGCATCCGGGAAGGCGTAAGCACAGGCAATCGCGATACAGCCGCTGCCGGTACACATATCAAGAATGTGCTGCGGCTCGTCAGCGATCAGACCGGCAAAGCGATTGTTGATCAACTCGCCAATCGGTGAACGCGGCACCAGCACGCGCTCATCGACGTAGAATTCATGGCCGCAGAACCAGGCTTTATTGGTAAGGTAGGAGACCGGAATGCGCTCGTTGATACGGCGGATCACGCGCTCAACGATGCGGTGACGCTCGCTGGAAGTGAGGCGCGCCGTGCGCATATCTTCAGGAATATCCAGCGGCAGATAGAGCGTTGGCAGCACCAGCTGAACGGCTTCGTCCCAGGGATTGTCGGTGCCGTGGCCGTACCAGATGTCAGCGGCAGAAAAACGGCTGACCGACCAGCGCAACATATCCTGAATAGTGTGCAGTTCATTGACTGCTTCTTCGACGAAAATTTTGTCCAAAGTGCCCTCCGCAGGCCGTTCTGTTAAACCCGGGCGTTAGTTTGCCATGAAGCTGGTGATAATTCAGCGCGCAGGGGTGAAAAAGCTGAGATTTGTTTCAGCCGCGGGCGCGGAAAAGGTAGACTGGCGACAGAAAATGACTGAAACGCCCCTTTAAAGCGGTTGCGAAACAGCAGCCAGGAAAATAGTGACCTACAGAGATGAGCAAAAAAGAGAAGCTGAGCGCGGAAGATGAGGCGCTGTTTCGCGGGTTGATGAGCGGCACGCGCAAGCTGGCGCAGGACACCATTGTTCATAAACCGCTGCGTAAAAAGATAAGTGAAGTCCCGCAGAAACGCCTGTTGTCGGAACAGATAGATAACAGCCACTATTTTTCCGACGAGTTTCAGCCGCTGCTGGCCAGCGAAGGCGCGGTGCGCTATGTGCGTGCGGATGTTGACCATTACAAGCTGAAGCAGCTGCGCCGCGGTGATTTCAGCCCGGAGATTTTCCTCGATCTGCACGGTTTAACGCAGAATCAGGCTAAGCAGGAGTTGGGCGCGCTGATTGCCGCCTGTCGCCGTGAGCATATTTTTTGTGCCAGCGTGATGCACGGGCACGGTAAACACGTTCTGAAGCAGCAGACACCGCTGTGGCTGGCACAGCATCCGCACGTAATGGCATTTCATCAGGCACCCAAGCTATTTGGCGGCGATGCCGCGCTGCTGGTGCTGATTGAAGTGGAAGAGTGGTTACCGCCGGAATTACCGTAGCCTGGATGGCTGATTTGACACGGGCCGACCGGAAAAAAGGGTCGGCCCCTACAGGTGACGCGGAATAGTGTAGGGGCCGACCTTTTTTTCGGTCGGCCCGCAAGGCGATTACATCGCCTTGGCTAATTTCGCCGGAGAGACCTGCCACTCGAGCTTGCCCAGCACATTTTCCGCATCGAAGTCGATGCAGGCAATGGCGGAAGTGGCAAACATCGGCGGCGCTTCCTGCGGGCACAGCTCTGCCACCAGGTAGCCCACCAGCGGCAGATGTGAAATCACCAGCGCCGACTTCACGCCTTCATTCGCCAGCGCGTGCAGGTAGCACGCCACCAGCCCGGGGTCGCCACCCGGGGTTAATTCTGGCAGCACATCCTCACCTTCCGGCAGAGGCAGCGCTTCACGCACCGTGCTGAGAGTCTGCTGGGCGCGCAGATAGGGACTGACCAACACCCGTTCAATATCAACCGACTGACCGCTAAGCCAGGTCGCCATTTGACGGGTTTCATCACAGCCGCAGTGAGTCAAAGGTCGAACTGAATCACTTGCTGCATCTAAAGCCGCATCGCCGTGACGCATTATGAAAACTTGCATATAGCACCGCTGTTGTTAAACAAAAACGCCGGGGGACAACGCCAACCGACTCTTCATTCAGAGAATGAACGCTGTGTTGTACCCCAATGCCTTGAGTATAGTCAACCGATTGTTTACTTATTGAGCGCCCTGGTGGGCACCCGCCATAAGTAACTCACCCCGTGACCAGACTAACCCGCTGAATCACGAAAACTATTCAGATTTACGTCCGGTTTATAGAACGTTTGCTGCTGTTCCAACATTTTTTTCAGCAGCGCGCAGGGAGCAAAACGCGCGCCGTGACGCTGCATTAACAACTCTAAACTGTTAACCACTTCAGCAATGCCCAGCTGGTCCATATAGCGGAACGGCCCCCCGAGGAAAGGTGGGAAACCAATGCCAAATACCGCGCCGATATCACCGTCGCGCGCGCTGGCAATCACCTGCTCTTCCAGGGTGCGCGCCGCTTCATTCAGCATCATCATCACACAGCGCTGCGAGATATTCTGTGCGTCAAGGTGGTGTTTTGGCGTGATGTTCAGCAGGCGGTAAATGGCACTGTCCACCTGTTTTTTTCGCCCTTTCTGCGGATAGAGATAAAAGCCGCGCCCGTTTTTGCGCCCTTTGCGGTCGTCATTCAGCACCGCACCCAGTGCTGGCGGCAAGGCGAAACGTTCTCCCCAGGCCTGTTCGAGGATCGGCATAATATGGGTGCCAACATCAATACCGACCTCGTCCAGCAGCTGCACCGGACCGACCGGGAAGCCAAATTTAACCAGCGCCGCATCAATAGATTCGATCGGTTCGCCCTCCAGCAGGCAGTGCATCGCCTCGATCATATAGGGCGCCAGAATGCGGTTAACGTAGAAGCCAGCGCTATCCGCCACCACAATGGGGGTTTTACCCTGCTTTCTTGCCAGAGAGACTGCCGTCGCCACCGTCTCTGCTGCGGTTCCCGCATGAGGGATCACCTCAACCAGCGGCATTTTTTCCGGCGGGCTGAAGTAGTGCAGACCAATAACGTTATGCGGACGCTGCGCGCCGGCAGCGATTTCGGCAATCGGCAGCGAAGAGGTATTGGAGGCAAACAGCGTTTCTGCGCCGCAGTGCTGTTCAATCTCCGCCACCATTTTCTGCTTCAAGGCCAGATCTTCAAACACCGCTTCGATCACCATATCGCGCTGGCTGAACCCCTGGTAATCCGTGCTACCGCTGATCAGTGCCATCTGCTGCTGGCGTTCGGCCGCGCTTATCCGGCGTCTTTTAACGCCTTTACTTAACAGATCCCAACTGGTTTTCAGCGCGTGATTGATACCCTGCGGGCTGACATCCTTGATGCGCACCGGTAATCCGGCACGCGTGGCGGTCACACAGGCAATTCCCCCGCCCATCAGCCCCCCGCCGAGCACGCCAATGTTGCGCAATGCGCGCGGCTGAGCCTGTGCGCCCCACTCTTTTTTCATTGCGGTGGTGGCAAAGAACAGGCTGCGCAGTGCGGCAGACTGCGGCGTCATTGCCAGCTCGCCAAAGGCGCGGGCTTCGGCGGCATAACCGCTACTGCTGCCCTTCTCCAGCCCGCAGCGCACCACGCTGAGGATTTTATCCGCCGCCGGATAGTTGCCGTGAGTTTTCGCCTGCGTCTGGCGCTGGGCCAGACGGAACAGGATGGCACGCCCCGCTGGGCCGGCGAGCAGCCGTTCGCGCAGCGGAAGACGCTGTCGGGCGGTACGCGGTTGCAGCGCCAGCTTAACGGCGGTATCCAGCAGGATACTGTGGGCGACGGCATCATCCACCAGCCCACATTTGCGCGCGGCGCGGGGGCGCAGCGTTCTGCCGGTAAGGATCATATCCAACGCGGTCGAGGCGCCAATCAGGCGCGGCAGGCGCTGGGTGCCGCCGGAGCCGGGCAGCAGCCCCAGCTGAACTTCAGGCAGGCCAAGGCGGGTTTTGTCGTCGAGCGTGCAAACCCGGCGGTGGCAGGCCAGCGCCAGCTCCAGACCACCCCCCAGGCAGGCACCGTGGATAGCTGCCACCACCGTAACCGGCAGCGCTTCAATCTCGGCCATCACGTTCTGCCCCTGCTCGGCCAGCGACTGCGCCTGCTGAGCATTTTCACAGGCGGCGATCATGCTGATATCGGCCCCGGCAATAAAGGAATCGGGCTTGCCGGAAATCAGTACGATGCCAGCCAGCCGGGGATTGGCGCGCGCATTGCGGATTGCCGTACGGATCTGCGCAGCAAACTCCGCTTTCAGGGTATTCATCTTCTCGCCCGGTACGTCGAGGGTAATCACCGCCACGTTATCCAGGCGCATCGTCAGCGTAAATGCGCTTGTCTGTTCCATTATTCCGCCTCCAGAACCATGGCTGCACCGAGGCCACCTGCCGCGCAGGCGGTGACTAATCCTAAGCCGCCGCCGCGCCGCCGCAGCTCGTTAAGCGTCTGGGTAATCATACGCGCCCCGGTGGCGGCAAACGGGTGGCCATAAGCGATGGAGCCACCCAGCACGTTAAACTGTTCCTGATTGACTTCCCCCAGCGCGTGCGGACGGTTCAGCACCTCACGGGCAAAACGCTCATCGGCAAACATTTTCAGATTAGCCAGGGTCTGGGCGGCGAAGGCTTCATGCATATCGATCAGGCTGAGGTCGGCAAGGGTAATTCCGGCACGATCCAGCGCCAGCGGTGAAGCATAAGATGGCCCTAACAGCATATCTTCGCGCACGCCAATCGCCGTGAAGGCATAGCTGCGCAGATAGCCGAGCGGGGTTATGCCCAGCTCGCGCGCGCGCGATTCCGTCATCAGGATCACCGCCGCCGCACCGTCGGTCAGCGGCGTACTGTTGGCGGCCGTCACCGTGCCATGCTGGCGGTCAAAGGCCGGGCGCAGGCGCGCATAATCTTCCGGCTTTGAGTCGCTGCGCACGTTGTTGTCCTGCTCCAGCGGCTGCTTCCACGGTGGCGCAAACGCCGTCATCACTTCTGCGCTCAGCAGCCCCTGCTGCCAGGCGCGCGCGGCGTGCTGATGAGAACGGTGCGCCAGCGCATCCTGCTGTTCACGCGTGATGCCGTGGCTTTTCGCCATCTGTTCGGCAGTATCGCCCATGCGCAGCCCGGTTGAATACTCCGCAACCGCAGGCGGCACCGGCATTAAATCACGCGGGCGCAGGCGGGAAAGCAGCCTGAGCTTTTGCCCGACGCTGCGTGCTTTACTGAGGTCGAGCAGCGTGCGCGCCAGGGTTTTACTGACGCCAATCGGCAACACGGAAGTGGAGTCAGCCCCGCCGGCGATGCCTGCCCGAATCGTCCCCGCCAGCAGGCTTTCCGCCACGTTGGCTACCGCCTGAAAGCTGGTGGCGCAGGCGCGGCTGACGCTGTAAGCATCCGTGCTGACGTTGAGTCCGCTGGCCAGCACGATTTCACGGGCAATATTCGGCGCTTCCGGCATCTGCACCACCTGGCCGAAGACCAGCTGCTCAATGATGTCAGCCGGCAGCTCGCTGCGCGCCATCAGTTCACTCACCACCATACGGCCAAGCTCCAGCGCAGGAATACCGTGGAAAGCCGTTGCCTGGCGGGCAAAGGGGGTACGTAAACCGTGGGTAATGGCGATACGATCGCCCTAACGGGTCAGCAAAGGTAATGCTTTGCTCATTATTCTCACCTGTGTCGTGTCGATAGAGGCATCATTGCCAAAGAGGTCGGACCTGATAAGTGTAATCAGAATTGATGCAGGCGCTACGACGGGAAGAGAAAAATGCGAGTGGAAACACGAATCTGGCGAAGGAGAGCTCCTCCGCCACGGGGATTAACGCAGAGCGAGCTGGAAGATCATCGTTTCAGCCTGGCAGCTGAAGGTAAAATCACAGTCCAGCTGTACGCCCTGTGGCGTTTCGCTGATGCGACCGTCAATAGTGCAGGGTTCAGACTCCACCGCCCGCGCTTTTTCACTTAGCGATTGCAGCATCGCCTGGGCTTCAGCATGGGTGCTAAATAGCTGGCTGAATGTGGCAGTACAGTCGGTATTATCCATTATCGTGCCCACATCCACACAGCAACAGGCCGCCGTTTCACTGGCACTACAGCGGTTAATGGCATCGCTCATACATCCTCCGGCATGCCACCCAGATACGGCGGCAGATTATTTAGACTGGCGTAAGTCTACGCTTGCCCGGTTTTCAGCTCCAGCCATCGGGCAAAAACAGCGTGTTAAGTGACGAAAATCACACTATTATTTGATCCAAAACAAGTCAGACTAAGACCAGCAAATATCAAGTGTAAGTTTTTTGTTAGCCAGATCTCTTTTCCAGCATCATTTCCGCAATATTTAAAAAACATTATTGCAACACATATACAGGTCAGACCTATACTTGCGCCACTGGTCTGATTTGTTGGTTGTCTGTCAGTCCCTAGAATTCGCGATCCCTTGTTACGCTAAGTAACAGAGTTTAATAAAAATCCGATAATGAGGTTGTGGTCATGAACCATAAAAACCTGTTTGCTAAGTCTGCACTCGCAGCAGCAGTGGCGCTTGTTTCTTCGAATGTCGTAGCAGCCGGCTTTCAGCTAAACGAATTTTCTACGATTGGCCTGGGTCGTGCCTATTCTGGTGAAGGCGCGATGGGTGATACCGCCGCGTCCGCCAGTCGTAACCCGGCAACCATGGCACTGATGGACCGCCCGATGTTTTCCATCGGCGGGGTATTTATCGACCCGGACGTGAATATTAGCGGTGAATCCGGTTCCGGCAACAGCCTGAACGCCGATAATATTGCACCAACGCAGTGGGTTCCTAATATTCACTACGTTCAGCCAATAAACGACCAGTGGTGGGTTGGCGCCAGCGCCACCTCTAATTACGGTCTGGCAACAGAATTTAATGATGGTTATGCCGGCGGTCCGTTTGCGGGTAAAACCGATTTAATGACCATGAACCTGAATTTAAGCACCGCCTATCGTCTTAATCAGCACTTCAGCTTTGGCGTAGGTTTTGATGCTGTCTACGCCCGTGCCAAAATCGAACGTAATATCGGTGAGCTTGGTGCCCTACTGCCTGCCGCAGGATTACCTGCTGCACCGGCCGACACGCAGATTGCCCATCTTAAAGGTGACGAATGGGGTTACGGCTGGAACGCCGGTATCCTGTATGAAGTAGATGACAACAACCGCTTCGGCCTGACCTACCGTTCTGAAGTTAAAATCGACTTCGACGGCGATTATCGCAGCGATATCCCGGTAGCTTATAACCCGATTGGCGGTCAGTTCGGCCTGCCAACCGGCACCAGCGGCCAGACAATTCCGGGGTCGCTGTCGCTGCATCTGCCAGAGATGTGGGAAGTTTCCGGCTATCACAAAGTCGCGCCTCAGTGGGCGGTGCACTACAGCCTGGCCTACACCAGCTGGAGCCAGTTCCAGGAACTGCGCGCCACCGACAGCAACGGCAATGATCTGTTCCTGAAGGATGAGAGCTACCATGATGCCTACCGCATCGCGCTGGGTACCAGCTACTTCTACGATAAAAACTGGACCTTCCGTACCGGTATCGCCTTTGATGACAGCCCGGTCCCTTCTGACAAACGCTCTATCTCGATTCCCGATCAGGATCGCCTGTGGCTGAGCGCCGGCGCGTCCTACGCGTTTAACGATAATGCTTCAGTCGATGTCGGCGTCTCCTACATGCACGGCCAGAGCGTAACGATTAAAGAGGGTACCGACCCGGTTGCCACCGCGCGAAATGGCGGCGTAGCAACCCCTTATACCTTTAATTCTGAAGGTAAAGCGTGGCTGTACGGCGCGAGCTTTAACTACAAGTTCTGATTGCCCGGCAGGCTCTAAGTACAAAAAACCCCACATCAGTGGGGTTTTTTATTGCCTGAAGCTAATCGGGTATTTACTGGGAGTCGATAGAATTCAGATCGCCCTCAATCGCCGTCGCGTTCGGGTTTTCCTGCGGGATCAGCTTGCCGTCGCTGGCAAGGAAATCATGATGCTGGAAATAGGCCGCACGCACAAAGGCGTAAGGATCTTTCGAGTTTTTCAGGATAGCGTCGGAATCCAGCAGCTGGGCACGGGTTTCAATCCCTTCCAGCGTCCATTTACCAATCGACATCCACCAGGTCAGCCAGCTGAGCGGTGGGTACACATCGTCGACCAGCCCGCCAATATCTTCACGCGGCGTAAAGCCACCGTAGCCCGGCAGCTCCACATAGGTTCCGTAACCCACACCGTAATGGCCGAGCGTGCTGCCGAAGGCGCGCGTCTCTTCTTTTGCCAGTTTCGGGTTAGCCATGGAGGCAACATCGATAAAGCCGCCCATGCCCAGCAGGGTGTTCAGGAAGAAGCGGTTAAAATGCACCATCGCCTTGTACGGATTCCCTTCCACGAAGTAGTTCACCATGGTGGCAGGCTCATCGAGGTTGCTGAGGAAGTTCCCCAGACCGGTGCGCGCAGGCACCGGCACATAATCACGCCAGGCCACCGCGACGGGACGCACGACATAAGGATCCAACACGTTGTAGTTAAAGTTGAACATTGAACGGTTGAAACCTTCCAGCGGATCGGAACGCCCCTGTGGTTCATCCCCCGGTTTAGAGCTAGCGCAACCCACCATCAGTACGCTCGCCAGCACTAAGCCCGTCAGGCGATAGTTCATAGTTTTCTCCCTGTACTGTTTTATAAATTATCGCCCAGCGGATGACATTTGCCGGTTAATTTCAACAGCCATCTGCTGCTGCCCGGCAAACGGGGTGACCGCACTCAGCCCAAACCAGTCGCCCGGCTGCGGATTGGCGCTGCCATCACGTGAAATACGCACGCGGACCTGTAACTGGTGCTGCGCGGATAACAGGCGCTGCGGCATCATGGCATTGCTGTCATCCAGCGTGAGCGATAAAGGAAAATGGCTCAGCGGTAACTTTTTCACCGCCACGGGGACCGGTGAGTTCCCGTCTGACACGGAAATATACAACACTCCGCCCTCTGGTAACATTTTTTCTGCCGCAGGCGACAGAGTGACCGTTAGTGCCAGCTGGCTATTTTGCTTACCGGATGCGCTTTTGGCCTGCTCGATGCTGCGCTGGATCATCAGCACGCGCCGATCGTCAGCCGGTAACAACTGTAACATCTTTTGCCAGGCGCTAATCGCCTCCGCATAGCGCTGCTGACCAAAAGCATTAAATGCCAATAAGCCCAGCACCCGCAAATCGCTGCCGTCATGACGCGCCATCTCTTCCAGCATTGCCGTTGCCTGGCTGTTGTCCTGCGGATCTTCAGAACGGGTCAACACTTCAGCATAGCTCAGGCGCACTTGCTCATCGGTTGGCGCCAGCTGTAATGCATGACGAAACGCCTGGCTGGCCGTGCTGGCGTTGTTCAGCACCATGCCCAGCCGGCCGAGCATCATCCAGTCGTTGAGATTTGTCGGGTCGCGCTGTAGCTCGCTGCGAATGCCTAATGCCAGGCGCGCCAGCTGTTCCATGCTCAGCGGGCGGGCCTGCGGGTCCATCACCTGGGCACGCAGCGCGGGCAGTTCGTTCTTCACCTGCTGCCACGCCAGCACCTGCGACAGGCCACCGGTTTTCAGATAGAAACCGATGCTGACGCCGAGCAGCAGCAGCACGCCCGGCAGCAGCACCCAGCGGCCGATCGGACGTTCCCTCAGTGACGTTTGCGGCGGCACGTCCAGCAGCAGCGTTTGCTGCAGTTCGCGCACCATCTCCGGTCGCTCGGCCACCACGCCCTGCGCTTCATCTTCTTCCAGCTCGCGCAGGCGCTGATGGTAAAAGGTCTGGTTCAGCGTATCGCGGTCACTCACGCTGCCGCTATTTCTGCGCCAGGCCAGAACAAACAGCAGGCAGGCGGCGATCAGCAGCGCCAGAAGGGTTAGCAAAAGTGCGCTCATGGTTGCTTCCTGTTATTTAACAACGCATCCAGCCGCTGCTGCTCGGCGGCATCCAGCTCGACATGCGGCGTGCGTTTGCGGCTGCGCAAAATAATCACCAGCGCGCCAATGATCACAAACAGCGCCGGGCCAGCCCACAGGATCAGGGTGGAGGCAGTCAGCGGCGGCTGATAAGAGACAAAATTACCGTAGCGCGCCACCATATACGCCTTCACCTGTTCCGGCGTCTGCCCTGCGCGCAGCAGCTGATACACCTTGAGGCGCATATCCCCGGCGATCATCGCGTTTGAGTCGGCAATGCTGTTGTTCTGGCATTTCGGGCAGCGCAGCGATTCGGTCAGATGGCGGTACTGCTGCTCCTGGGTGACTGAATCAAACTGATAAGTATCGATATTATCGGCCAGCGCCAGGCTGCTAAACAGCAGTGACGCCAGCAGGATCAGGATAGATTTCACGAACCGCTCTCCTGGCTATATTTCTGCCACAGCGGTTTGACTTCGTCATTCCACACGCGCTCGTTGAGATCGCCCGCGTGGCGATAGCGGATAATCCCGTGACCGTCGATCAGGAAGGTTTCCGGCGCGCCGTACACGCCCAGATCCAGCCCCAGCATCCCGTCGCCGTCATACAGGCTCAACGCATACGGGTTACCCAGCGTATTGAGCCAGTTAATCGCTTTCTGGCGGTCGTCTTTATAGTTCAGGCCCACCACGCGCACGCCTTTGGTCGCCAGCGTGTTGAGGTACTGATGCTCCGCGCGGCAGGTTGGGCACCAGGTAGCCCAGACGTTCAGCAGCAGCGGTTTACCGTCGGTCAGCACTGACTGGTCAAAGGTTTTGCCCGGCTGGTCGAGTGATTCCAGCTTAAATACCGGCACCGGCTTGCCGACCAGCGCCGACTCCAGCCGCGTCGGATCATCGCCGTTGGCGTTACGGGTTAGCTGCCACAGCAGCGCCGCCGCCAGCAGCAGAAACAGGATCAGCGGGATATAGAGGATTTTCTTGCTCATGCCAGCTCCTTCTGCGCTTTCTTACTGGCGCGATAGCGCGGGTCGAGCAGGCAGAAAATGCCGCCCACCGCCATAAACACGCCGCCAAACCAGATCCAGCGCACAAAAGGTTTGTAATAGATGCGTACCGCCCACGAATTACCGCCCAGCTCTTCGCCCAGCGCCGCATAGAGATCGCGCGTAAAGCCGCCGTCGATCGCCGCTTCGGTCATCATGGTACGCGCCACGCTGTAGTAACGTTTTTCCGCGTGCAGCGTGGCCTCATGTTTGCCGTTGCGCGTCACGTCGATAATGCCCACGCCGCCGGAGTAGTTCGGTCCCTGCAGGCTTTGCACGTCGCGGAAGGTGAAGTGATAGCTGTGGATATCCACGCTGTCACCCGCCTTCATACGTACGTCGCGCTCCACGCTGTAGTTCTGGCTGAAGGCGATGCCGATCACCGTTACCGCCACCCCGAGGTGGCCCAGCACCATGCCCCAGTGGCTGCGCGACAGATGGCGCAGCCCGCGCAGAAAGCTGTGGCGGTGAGTCGCGCGCTCGTGCAGCTCCAGCAGCGTCAGGATAATCACCCAGACCGCCATCATCAGCCCCACTACCGTCATCGCTTCAATGCGGTCCTGCATCAGCCACGGCAGCAGTATCGACAGCAGCAGGGTAGCAACCACGGCAATCGCCAGGCGCTTCCACAGCTTCTGCGGCTCATCGCGACGCCAGCGCACCAGCGGACCGATGCCGAGCATCAGCGCCAGCGGAGCCATCAGCCAGGTAAACAGCGTATTAAAGAACGGCTCGCCGATGGAGATGGTGCCCAGCCCCAGCTGTTTATGCACCAGCGGCAGTAGCGTACCGAGCAGCACCACCAGCATCGCGGCAATCAGCAGCACGTTGTTGCCGAGCAGGAAGGATTCCCGCGACCACACCTCGTTCTGCACCCGGCTGCGCACCTTGCTGCCCTTGATGGCGTACAGCAGCAGCGAACCGCCGATAACAATAATCAGGAAGGCGAGGATAAACATGCCGCGCGCCGGATCGGAGGCAAACGAGTGCACCGACACCAGCACCCCGGAGCGCACCAGGAAAGTGCCCAGCAGGCTGAGGGAGAAGGCAGCGATCGCCAGCAGCACGGTCCAGGCCTTAAAGGTGCCGCGCTTCTCGGTAACCGCCAGCGAGTGGATCAGCGCCGTTCCGGCCAGCCACGGCATAAACGAGGCATTCTCGACCGGATCCCAGAACCACCAGCCGCCCCAGCCAAGCTCGTAATAAGCCCAGGCGGAACCGAGCACGATGCCGATGGTGAGGAACACCCAGGCCGCCGTGGTCCACGGACGCGACCAGCGCGCCCAGGCGGTATCCAGCCGTCCGGCCATCAGCGAGGCAATCGCAAAAGCGAACGCCACCGAGAAGCCGACATAGCCCATATACAGCAGCGGCGGGTGGAAGATCAGCCCAATATCCTGCAGCATCGGGTTCAGGTCGCTGCCGTCGATAGGGAAGTCCGGCAGCGTGCGGGTAAACGGATTCGAGGTTAGCGTGATAAACAGCAGGAAGCCGAGGTTGATCATCCCCATCACCGCCAGCACGCGGGCAATCGCCTCCAGCGGCATCGCGCGGCTGAACAGCGCCACCGCCAGCGTCCAGGTGCTCAGCAGCAGCACCCATAGCAGCAGCGAGCCCTCATGCGCGCCCCAGGTGGCAGCCACCCGGTAGTAAACCGGCAGCAGCGTATTGGAGTTGGTGGCCACATACGCCACGCTGAAATCATTCACCACAAAGGCGTGAACGAGGATAATAAACGCCGCCGCGATACAGGCAAACAGCCCGTAGGAGAGCGGGCGGGCCAGCCCCATCAGCCGACGATCGTGGCGCGCCGCGCCCCACAGCGGGTAGATGCTGAGCAGCAGGGAGAGCGCCAGCGCCAGGCACAGCAGGAAGCTGCCGATTTCGGGGATCATGACTGGCCTCCGTTATTGTCGTTAGCGGCAGGATGGGTGTGATTCTTCTTCATCGCGTCACTGATTTCCGGTGGCGTGTATTTTTCATCGTGCTTGGCCAACACTTCTTTGGCGATAATGTGCGTACCGTCCTGCAGTACGCCCTGCGCCACTACGCCCTGCCCTTCGCGGAACAGGTCCGGCAGAATACCTTCGTAGCTGACGTTAATCACCGCGCTGTTGTCATACAGCTGGAAGGCGACTTTCAGGGTATCCGGGTCGCGCTTAACGCTGCCCGGCATCACCATGCCGCCAATACGCAGCCGCTGCCCCGGCTCCGGCTTAACGTGGGTTTCACCTTTGCCATACACCACTTCACCAGGAGTGTAGAACAGATCGATATTAGAACGCAGTGCGTACATCACTAAAGCCGTTGCCAGCCCCAGCCCGACGAGCACCACCATCACCAGCATCAGGCGATTTTTACGACGGGGATTCACGATGGCTCTCCTGCCGCTTCACCGGCGTTTTTTTTCACTTTTGCCGCACGAATGCGCTGCTCACGCGCCTGGCGCTGACGAATATCCGCCAGCAGCCGACGACGTTGTAAAATGGTATGCACTACCAGGCCGCCAAGGGCAACCAGCGTACAGATTACGGCCAGCCAGACATAGAAGGCGTAGCCGCCCATGGCAAAGAAGTCGTGCCAGGTAGAGAATGCCGGCGTCATGATTTACGCCCCCCTTTTGCCGCCACGGCAGCCACCCACGGGCGGTGGCGCTCGCTCAGCAGCAGCAGATTGCGCAGGCGCATCAGCGTCAGGGTAACGAATATCAGCAGATAACCGAGGATTGACCAGCGCAGCGGCGTGCGCATACTCGGGTCTATCGCCTGCTGCAACACCCCGCTAGACCCCTGGTGCAGCGTGTTCCACCACTGCACCGAGTAGTGAATAATGGGCAGGTTAACCACCCCAACGAGGATCAGGATGCTGGCCGCGCGGCCCGCCATGCGGCGGTCGTCAAAGGCGTGATAAAGCGCGATAGTGCCCATATAAAGGAACAGCAGCACCAGCTCCGAGGTCAGGCGTGCATCCCAGATCCACCAGGTCCCCCACATCGGCTTACCCCATGCGGAACCCGTCACCAGGGCAATAAAGGTAAATACTGCCCCCACCGGAGCCATTGCGGCGGCGGCAAGATCGGCGGTTTTCCACTGCCACACCAGCCCGACAAAGGCCGCAATCGCCATTGAGGCATAGATGCCCATTGACCACATCGCGGCAGGCACGTGGATATAGATGATGCGGTAGCTGTTACCCTGTTGATAATCTGATGGGGCAAAACCGAATCCCCATGCCCAGCCGAGCAGCAGCGCCGCGATGCCGGGAATGGCAAACCACGGCACAAAACGGCCGCATAACGGGTACAGCCGCTCGGGCTGGCCCAGTTGATGTATCCATTTCCACATTATTATTTTGCTCACAATAAAAGAAATCGTTCTGGTATCTGCATCGGAACTGCCGCGCGCACCGGTCTCTGTTAGCCGTTTAGTGCACGCTTACCCGTAAAGCTGCTGCGGTGGCAAACGGCGCCAGCGTGGCGCTCCCCACCAGCAGCGCGCCGAGAATGGCCAGGTAACCATCAATCGGCAAGCCCATCCCGGCAGCATCAATCGCCGCACTGGCAAAAATCAGCACCGGTACCGCCAGCGGCAGCACCAGTAAACTCAGCAATACGCCACCGCGCCGCAGCCCGACCGTCAGCCCGACGCCAATGGCACCGAGGAAGCTCAGGGTGGGTGTCCCCAGCAGCAGGGTCAGAGCTACCGCCCGCCAGCTGGCAAAATCCAGCGACAGCAGCAGCGCCACCAGCGGCGACAGCAGCAGCAGCGGTAGGCCGGTGACGATCCAGTGCGCCGCCACCTTGCCCAAAACCGTTATCGGCAGCGGTGCGGGCAGCAGCAGCAGCTGTTCCAGCGAACCATCGAGAAAATCATCGCGAAACAGTCTTTCCAGCGCCAGTAGCGAGGAGAGCAGCGCCGCAACCCAGACAATCCCGGGGGCAATTCGCGCCAGCAGCTGCGGCTCCGGGCCGATGCCGAGTGGAAACAGGGTAATCACAATCAGGAAAAACCACAGCGGATTGATAATCTCCGCGCCGCTGCGAAAGGCAATGCGCAGTTCACGCTTGAGTACGCGCCAGAACATCACGGCTCCCCTGCGTAAGTGAGACGAATACGGCTGACGCGCTGAGCGGCCCCTGGCAGATCCTGATGGGTTGTGAGGATCACTGCCCCGCCCTGCTCTGCGTGCTGCACAAACAGCGCCATCAGTTTCTCCACGCCGGATTTATCGATTGCCGTCAGCGGCTCATCGAGGATCCACAGTGCGGCCTGGCTCAGCCACAGCCGCGCCAGCGCCACGCGCCGCTGCTGCCCGGCGGAAAGGGCTGCGACGGGCACATCTTCATAACCGGTGAGGTCAACCTGCTCAAGCGCCTGAAACAGCTCATCCGCCGTACGTTCGGCATGCCAGAAACTGAGATTTTCAAACGGCGTCAGCACCGCCTTCACCCCCGGCTGATGGCCGAGGTAGAGCAGGCTGGCATGATAGCTTTCGCGCTGGCGCTGGATGCTTTCCTGCTGCCAGAGGATCTCTCCCTGCTCCGCCCGGCTGAGGCCGGCAAGAATTCGCAGCAGTGAGGTTTTCCCTGCCCCATTCGCCCCTTCAACCTGCACAATTTCACCCGCCGCAACGGTAAAGCTGAGATTGCGAAACAGCGCCCTTTCGTCGCGAACACATGTCAGATTTCTGGCTGCCAGCATGGGAGGAAGATCACACTTTGTTAAATTTGATGGCGAATAGTACCACAGGCTTTACGTTCGCTGAAACGCGGCAGGTCGCGCCCGGCGCGGTTTTGCGGCTCTGTACGCCGTAAAGCGCACAAAAACAGCTGAAAACATCGCTGCGGTTAAAGCTTTGTTACTCTTCTTATAAAATCTACTTACATTTCACTTTTTAGCGACAATACCCGCTACGCTTATCAGGACACTTTATTACTGGGGGGAAAAATGGATAACACACAAAAAGAGACTGAAAATCAGGTTGAGAGCGAAGAGAGCGAACAGGGCGAAGAGATCGAGGTGGATGAGGAGGCGTTGCCCTCACGCGCTGCTGCGGTCCATGAACAGATCCGCCAGGAAGGTGAGAAGGAGTTAGAGCGTGATGGGCTGGCGCTGCTGTTTTCCGCCATCGCGGCCGGGCTGTCGATGGGCGCATCGCTGATGGCAAAAGGGATCTTTCAGGCCAATCTGCACGACGTGCCCGGTGGTTTTCTGCTGGAAAACCTCGGCTACACCTTCGGCTTTATTATCGTCATTATGGCGCGCCAGCAGCTGTTTACTGAAAACACCGTGACGGCCGTGCTGCCGATAATGCATAAACCTAGCGGCAGTAACCTGCTGCTGCTGCTGCGCCTTTGGGGGCTGGTTCTGGTCGGGAACCTGGTAGGTACCGCGCTGGCGGCGCTGGCCTTTACCCATATGCCCATTTTTGACGATGCGGTGCGCAGCGCCTTTGTCAGCATCAGTCAGAAAGTGATGGAGAATACGCCGGGAGAGATGTTTGCCAATGCGGTGGTATCCGGCTGGATTATCGCCACTATGGTATGGATGTTCCCTTCCGCTGGCGGCGCGAAAATCTGGATTATTATCCTGATGACCTGGCTGGTAGCGCTCGGCGACCTGGCGCATATCGTGGTGGGTTCGGTAGAGATCTTCTATCTGGTGTTCAACGGTGAGATCCCGTGGCAGCAGTTTATCTGGCCCTTTGCCCTGCCGACGCTGGCGGGTAATATCATCGGCGGCACTTTTATCTTTGCCCTGATTAGCCACGCGCAGATCCGCAACGATATGAGCACCGAGGCCAAAGCTAAAGCGCAGGCCGAGGCGAAGCGTAAGCAGCATAAAGAGAAGAAGGATTGCGCGGATTGATGGTTAAACGCGCAGTCAGTCAGGTAACTGGTTAATCCGCGGCGATAATTGCGCTATACTGCGCGCCGCGGTCCCCTTAGTTAAATGGATATAACGAGCCCCTCCTAAGGGCTAGTTGCAGGTTCGATTCCTGCAGGGGACACCATTTCTCGATTCCCTCCCCTCTATCGTGGTTCGCAAAAACGCTTAAAAGTCGGGTTCAACTTAAGACACTCTTTCGCGATGGTTCGTTGGCAACCACGCACCATAACAGATAAAAATAGTCGTACTTAAGTTATTGATTAGCAGAATCAATAATCGCTTACGACATTCACACTGTTAGATATATTGTTTAATTTTGGAATTAAAAACTCTAAAGATGCTTATTTTTTTCATAAAAACCCTTCTGACTTAAGCTGATAAACATATATATATCACCTCTATTTCAACACATAATAAACACCATGCCCTGATAAGGATTAAGATATATAGGGAAAAATATTTTATTGGTTTCAGTAATGTTATCATCAGAAATTTAACTTCCCGCAGCATCCTGAAAATTTATTAATTATCGGCAAAAATCTATTTCAATCTATCGACTCAATGATTATAAACTAACAGCAAGAAAGCCCCCTAAATAACAAAAAACTGGCTCCTAATAGATTAATAAAAAAATAAAATAATTATGACTTATTAGCCGTAGAAAAAAATCACGCATTGCACATAATCAAATTAGGATAACTTTTTAAGGATTCCATGATGAATGTTCAGAATATAGCAGTATGTGGATTAGGATATGTTGGCCTTCCTGTTGCTGTAGCACTTGCTCAACATTTTAATGTGATGGGTTTTGACGTAGACACCGAGCGGATAAGTCATTTACGGGACTTTAATGATTGGACTGGGGAAGTTAGTCAAGAAATACTCGCTCACTCAACACTTCAACTCACTGATAAGATAGAAGATATTAAAGATTTCGATTTTTTTATCGTCGCAGTACCAACCCCAATAGATGAACGCTGCGCGCCAGATTTTACCATGTTGAAAGAGGCGAGTCGTTTGATAGGCTCGGTGCTGACACAAGGAAGTACGGTTGTTTTTGAGTCGACAGTATATCCGGGTGCCACGGAGGAAATCTGTGCTCCTGAACTGGAAAAAAGTTCGGGGCTTCGTTGTGGTATTCATTTCAAAATTGGCTACAGCCCTGAGAGAATTAATCCAGGTGATACTGAACACCCGTTCGAAAAAATTATAAAGGTGGTAGCAGGCCAGGATGAGGATACGCTGGAGCGAATCGCCAGCGTCTATGAAACCGTGGTCGAAGCTGGCGTTTTTCGCGCTTCATCAATCAAAGTGGCTGAAGCTGCAAAAGTCTTAGAAAATACCCAGCGCGATATTAATATAGCCTTGATGAATGAAATATCTAAGATTTGCGCACTGATAAAAATAAATACTTCTGACGTGCTAAAGGCTGCGGGTACGAAGTGGAACTTCATGCATTTCACACCAGGTTTAGTGGGAGGGCACTGTATTGGCGTAGACCCTTACTATCTGACATCTAAGGCTCAGCAATATGGCTATCATCCCGAAGTCATCCTGGCAGGACGGCATATTAACGACAGCATGGCTGAGCACGTTGCCTCCAGACTGATCCAAATTTTGGCCTGTAGCAAGCGGCTCGCATCGTCAACTCGTGTCGGTATTGTTGGCATCACGTTTAAGGAAAATGTGCCAGATATTCGCAACTCGAAAGTCATCGATCTTTATAGAGAGTTAGGACGTTATGGCGTCAATTCACTGGTAAGCGACCCTCTTGCCGACCCAATTCAGACGGAGCGCGCATACGGGATGACTTTAGTTGACCCTTCGTTACTGATAGACCTCGACATGCTGATACTCGCCGTTCCCCATACCCAGTCGGTGAAACTCATTTATCGAAGGCTCGATCAAATGGTGGCGAAAGGTGGCGTGTTATGCGACCTCCGTTCAGTACTGGAACCGTCCCGGTTACGTTCAGACATTCTTCACTGGACGCTGTAATACCTGGTTCAACATGGAGTAATCATCCTATGACTTCCCTGAGTATTTGTCCGATAGGAACCTGCCGTATCCATCAGCCTTTGCGTATCTGCACTCAGCACTATCCAATAGCGTTAGAGCATGGGCGCAACTATGGTTATATCCATACCAGCACCGAAGCACTGCAGCAGTTACATTTTATGAAAGGAGAAAAAAAATTTTCCGACGATATAAAACCACTTATTTTCCGGCCAGGTACATCTGCCAGTTTTGTCTTAACCCCTCACCATCAAGCAGATATCTATATGGTGGAGATTTCATCAAACAAGCTGCATTACATCGATGATCAACCGATCCAGTGTAATTATACCTATCGCTATTTCAGTGATTTCTTTGCCAACAGTGAGCGCGCAAAGTTGTTCTGGTCAATGGCGGGAGATGATCAGATCAACGCCCGACGTAAAGTCCTTGAGGAAATGCCGGTGTTTCAGCGCCTGTCGTCGGACGATCGTGAACTTCTTGCCCGCATCCAAAGGCGAAATCTTGCTGACGATGAGATTGCACGCGATATGGAAGAAATCACACAAATCATCGGCCGCGATAAGCTGGTGTTTGTCACACATGTTAACGCTTGTACCGCAGACAGTGCGGTCATTAATCGGCGAAGCGCACTGATCAAGTTGGTGCGTGAGAAGGGTAAGCACCTGGACGTCGCCTGCTATGACCCAACACCGTTAATGCGCCGGCTCGGGCAGATCAACGCCATTGCCAATGACGGGCTGGATTTAGCGCACTATACCGATCTGTTTAATGAGCGGCTGGGTGAAGACTGGTACAAAATTTTTGTCTTGCCGCGACTCGATGCCTCGACTTTTCATGATGTGCCCTCACCCGAAGAGAGCCAGCTTGCCGAAATCGAGGCTCTATGGAACGCCGGAAAGCACCTTAGTGCCTCACGACAATTACATGAGGCTTTGCGTAATCAATTCGCCTCACGTCGTCACCGTATTCTGCTCGGGCGCATGCAGTATGAACTGGGCGACTTTGAGAATGCCATCCGTCATCTGCAGTCGGCCAAAGAGCAGGGCGACACCAATGATGAAAAAAACGATCTGATGCTAATGCGGGCCTATTTCAGAATAGGTCAATATCGCGAGGCCCGTTTGTGCGCGCAAGCGTTGCTGTCAGATGAAACCGTCACGCTGGAAATTATGCATGTCTGTGCAGTTTCGGCAACGCATCTTGGCGAGCATACTGCTGCGCTCGGTGAGTGGAAGCAGCTGTTTCGCCTGAGCGATGACAAAGCCGAAGCTGCTCAGGCAGTGTTGAGCCTGCTGGAAACGATGGCAGATAAAGATGCTGTGCTTGACTGGGTAGAAAAAGTGCTTGAGGTGCTGCCAACGCATGGTCCCTGTTTTGTTGTGTTGTGGAACCAACGGCTGGCAGAGGCAGATCGGACGGGCCTGCTCGAACTTGCATCCCGACCCGTTGTTTTGAGCGAACAGGAGGCCTTCAATCTGACATGCCGTACTGCTGAACAGGGATTTGCCATGCCGGCAGCGTTACTCGCTGTAGCGCATGCATTACCTGAGAGCCATGACCCCGAGGTGACGGCATGGTTCAAAAATCAAGCTGGCAAATGGTTGCAGGAGGGTATGAGCCAGCTCGATGAAGGGGCGCTGCTAAAAGCTGCGGATAATATTCAGGCACGTGCCTGTCTGCCTCCCATCAACAATACGCTCAGACGTGCACGACGTTCACTGGAACAGAAGATGCGCGTTGATATACGCCGTGCCTTCCAGGAAAAACGTTATGAAGAGGTCATGGAGATCTCACTTATCGCTAATCAGACTCTGACGAGTTTTCCCGAACTTAATAGTTTCACGGGCCGGGCGGCGTATGCGCAGGGAGACATCACAACAGCGTTGCTGTACTTGAGACGGGCCGCCAGCGAAGAAGACGCGACCGTCGTGGCGAAGGTTTTATTGGCGCGTACTGCCGCACGCAGCGGAGAACATATCGAAGAAGCCATTGACACCTACCAGGAATTGCTAGGAAGTCATCCGACGGAGGCATGGGTCAGCGATGAAGCAAAGCGGCACATTCCCCGGTTGGAGAGTCGCCTGACGCGCGTGGCGCGTGAGATGTTGACGCAAGGCGAATATGACAAAGCATGGGAGCTACTCAAACGCGCTGAAAATGTTGATGCGAATAACCCGGCGGTCTCACGGGAGAAAAAACGCGTAATTTCGGCACTCTATTCCAGACTTAAGTCCCTGGCTCCTGACAATGTCTCTGAGCGACTGATGATTGGCGAAACGATCCTGCGTTTTGCCCCCGAAGATACGGTAGGACTTAAAGCCGCAGCGACGGCGGCAATGCGAACCCACCGATTTACCGAAGCCCTGCACTACTGGTCTTTATTACGGACGCACTCTGAAAAACCAGAATTGATCGATGCCAATATCAATAAATGTCATATGTGGATTGACCGGGCGCGGCGCAAAAAACAGTCTGACATTTTTATGCCAACTCTTTCCGTTTTGCCTGCTATCGATAGCCCATGTTCCCGCTCTGAGTGGGTAATGGATCAACCACTATGACTGAATCAAACAAATTAGTTTCGGATCTGCATATTGCGCCGCTCCACGAGCTTGAAAATACGCGTGCTCGTCTGGCAGAAATACTTAAGCTTTGCCTCACAAGTGATACCGCGCATCGTCATCTGGAAGAGGCTGAAAATCTGGCGAACAGGTATCGTAATGACACTAAGGTACAAGCGTTTTGGCTGCAAATCAGGGAGCGAACGGGAGACAGCGCAGGTTTGAGCGAGCAATGGGCTGCGCTTGTGCTCAATTGCCCACAGGATCCTGCTCTTTTACGTCTCTATGTCCGTTACCTGATGAAGGCGCAGCGTAAAGGGGAAATCCCCGCGCTGATTGACCAACATCTGCCAGAAAATATGGAAGATATGCACACTGCCCTGGCACGCGCAGGAATAATGGTGGATGCCCATCTGTACGACAGGTCAGATACCCTGTTTCGTAAACTGATTGACCGCTATGATCATCCGACCATACGGGTACGATTCGCCAAAAATTTGCACAAGCGCGGTTTGTTGTATGAAGCGATTGAGGTGCTCGCTCCAGTCGCTGAGGGTCAGGATCCGGATAGCCCGATCGGAGACTTCAATATTCGGCTCATGGATGACTACGACTTTTTCTGTCGGCTTGAGCCCAGCGGCAGTATTGTCGGGCAGCACATCTCAATGCTGTCACTGAAGCATGCATTGCTCCATTTCCGTTATCGGGAAATTGTCGCAGGGAAGGCGCAATCATCACGCATCGCCTTGATCACAGGAAGCCTCGGACCCGGGGGAGCCGAACGCCAGTTGGCCAGACTGGCCTGCTGCCTGACGTCTCCCCGCCAACGGCAAGAAGGGGCAGAATACCCGCTTCAACATCCACTTCTCATCAATGTCATCGTCAAGCGCTATACCGCAACGGTTGCTGAAACGAACACACATAAGCAGCTGGATTTTTTTCTCCATGACCTCCTTGACGCTGGAATCAAAGTGACAGAGATAAACAATCTGCCAGTGAATAACCTGTTCGCTTTAACAAACGGCGATCCTGATTTTCTCAGACTACTGGAGCATCTCCCGGCTCAAGTGCGTTATGGCTTAACACGTCTGTATCCGTATCTTCTTGAACATCGTTTTGATGTTGCCAGCCTGTGGCAGGACGGAACCTGTTTCTTTGGCGCGCTGGCTGCGCTACTGGCTGGCGTGCCCGTCATTCATCTGGTGTTTCGCGGCCTGCCGCCTAATCTGCGTGGCGCACGCTACAAACCTGAATATCGTTTACTGTACCAGGCGCTGGCTGAAATTCCGGGGGTCTGTTTTATCAGTAACAGCAAAGTGATTGCCCGGGAATATGCTCAGTGGCTGGATTTGCCTATCGAACGTTTCCATATTCTTTATAACGGTGTGCCAGTGCCAGCCATCGGCGCTCCGGGCAAAGAGGAAAGCAAATGGCAGGAATTTTCGCAACATACCAAGGATGCCACCGAAACCATCGGCGGAGTATTCCGTCATGAACCCGATAAGCAGCCACACATATGGGTCAGGCTGGCACATCACTATTTGCAGCGCCGCCCAAATGCACGCTTTGTCATGGTGGGCGATGGCCGATTACTGGAAAGCACACGCAATTTAGTGAACGAACTGGGGATCCACCAGCATGTACTGCTGGTGGGATTATCCCGACACGTCGGATTCTGGTATTCGAAAATGGACGTAAAGGTACTCCTTTCACTGTATGAAGGATTACCCAATGTGCTTATTGAGGCGCAGCTGTTGGGGGTGTTAACCGTGTCAACACCTGCGGGCGGCTCTGGCGAATGCTTTATTGATGGCGTGACCGGACACCTGCTCTCCCGGGCAGAGAATCCCGATCTTGATGAAGCCTGCGACAAAATTTCATTGCTGGTGGATAGCCTCCATTCCAATGCAGAGGTGCGCGAAATGGCAAAAACACGCGCACGTAAGCTGTTTGCTGTCAACGCGATGCGCGATACGTTCATCGATTTATGTCGATCTTCAGTCATGCATAACGAACTGACTACGGTATAGAAATCTCTGCCTTTAACTGAGGTTACGCGTATTCATTTCAGGATGGTGTTTAAGAAGAAAAACAATGCGTTTCAGGGAGGATTGTGTGAGGAAGATACGCGTTAAGGAGACACTGATGTTGTTACTTCTGGCCTGCACGACACTACAGGGGTGTGGCTTACCACGCAGTGGCCCTCTGCTCAGTGAAATAGAAAAGTCGCACAACCAGGGAGGCATCCAACTGCTACCCGTGACGCCATCACTCGCAACAGCCAGCCGAGATGCACAACATGCCAGCTTTCCCGAAAGCTTTCTCACTGCGGCGGAAACCGACCTCACTCATTTGGCCCCGGGAGATAGTGTCAATGTCAGCCTTTGGGAAAGAGACGGCCTACAACTGTTTGTGCCGGACACCAGCGGCAAGGCCGATCTGGGAGAACTGATCCTTGACAGCGAGGGGGCAATCTATCTGCCCTATATAGGAAGCATTCCTGCGAAAGGACTCACCATCGCACAATTACGCAATACCATCATGCGACATCTGCGCGGCATCGTGAATGCTTCGGATATAAACGTACAGGCAGGGTCACGGAGTAGCCAGATGGTAATCGCACAGGGCGATTTATCTAAATCTGGCGCATATCCGCTCAATCAGGCAACCCGCAGATTGAGCGGGTTACTTGCACAGGCCGCACCGGATCAGCGTAATCCTGAACAAATGGCAATCACGGTGCAACGTTCCGGGGAGTCGGCTTCTGTTCGTTTGGCCGATATCTATCGTAATCCAGCTCAGAATATTGCGTTACAGCCAGGGGATGTTGTCGTTGCGCATAACGTGACTCAATATTTCACTGTATTGGGCGCTGCCAACGGGCAAAAACGTCTCAGGCTGAGTAAACGTAATTATAGCGTTGCCGATGCCCTTGGTGATGCCAGTGGCCTAAACGACAGCCAGGCAAACCCTGGTGCTGTATTCCTGATGCACACACCTGATGCAGATAGCTTTGCTTCAGGAACGGAAGCGCAGCCAGTTGTCTATCAATTTGATTTTACTCGGCCGGAGCAGCTGGTCCTTGCCAGCCACTTCGTGGTGCACGAAGGTGACCAGATTTACATTTCGGACGCACCATTTACTCAAGTACAAAAAGTACTTTCTGCCTTCAGCTCAACGCTGGGTTCCGTTCGCTCTGTCACGGGCATAGAGCAATGAGAGCGGATATTCATCATGAGAAGTTAACACAACCAGCCGCGGAGTCTGCTGATAGCGACCTTGATTTATTGCGTCAGCAGGTAGATGCCGCCACGAGCCTGGCGCTGGAACCGCTTGAAGTTTCATTGGCGATATTCCTCAGCTCACTGGCGCGTCTACCACATGCCACGATCGGTCAACGACGCGCAATCTACGAGGCGATCCAGACCGGGCAGAAAAGTGGCCTCACCCGTATTGGCGCTGAGGATGCGCTGGTGAATGTTCGTTACCGCCAGCTTCGCATGATCATGCGCTATCTCGAACAGGATATCCGGGCTGGCGTTGACGTGCTGGCTGAGGGTTTTCATTCAACAGATCTTGAGCGAGATTACCAGCGGCTGGAGGCAGGCTATGCCATAAGGGTTGCACAGCAAAAGAGTCGGGCTGCGCGTGCAGCGAAGTCCAACGCATCTGCGGCTGAGTTACTCACCCCTCAAGAGGCCGAGCAGTGTTCGTCACTGGGGATACGCATGAATCGCATTCATGCCGCTCAACAGCTACGGCCGCTGGAACGTGGTGCTTCGTGGCCAACCACACTGATACCTTTAATCTGTTTTCTTCTGCATGTTATTCGCAATGAAAGTCGGGTGGCGTTACTGTGGGCGATGCTTGCACCTGCCTTACTGCTTGGCTTGATTTCAACCCCCTATTTCCTGACAGGCGTTCGCTATATTTTGGGTATGGATGTCGCGACATTCGCACTGTTGGGTGCGATTACGTGGATTATGGTTCGGCAGATCGTCTTTCGCAGCAGTACCCACTATGTCGCATCGCGCGTATTAGTTCATTTGAGTGTCATCACGCCACTGCTGTGTTCTCTGGCTTATGCGCTGATCCAGCTCGGTATCTATCTGGTGGTATATCTGGTGCTGCTGCCTGCCGGGGCTTATCTGAACCTTATCACTCCCCCCGACCAGTGGATGATGGTTCTTTTTTATGTGCTGATGATGGCGTTGGGGGCAACCGCAATCGGTATCCTGTTTGGCAGCATCGCCTCAATCTGGCCCTATTTCCTGCGTTTCTCTGCTGTTATCGAGCGTTTCCTTCAGGTGTTCTCCAGTGTTTTTCTTGTTTCAGAACAGTTACCTGAAGCATATCGGAGATATTTTTTGTGGTCGCCATTTGCGCACGGCATGCAGTTAATGCGGCAGGCTTATTTCGAGAACTACACATCACAAGATGCAAGCCTTAACTATTTTTTTATCATGCTGGTGATCATGGTCGCCATTAGCTTGCTCGCTGAACGTCTGTTGCGCTGCAATGTGCAGCCAATGTGAGGACCCATGATCCATCTGACTGGTGTGACCGACTGTCCGCGAGTATTTGGCGAAAGAAAACTGCTGCTATCGAATGTTGATCTGGTGCTTGCGCCCGGCCGCTATGCGTTGCTTTCAAGCAAGCCTGAATGTCATCGTCCGCTGTTAGACGTGCTAGCCGGAATTCGCCCCCCACAGCGCGGGCTGGTACAGCATCGCGGTCTGGTTTCATGGCCGATGGGCCGCCAGGGCTTCATCCGTGGTAAAGGCTCAGGCCTGAAAATGGTGCGGCTTGTCTGCAACCTTTTTGGCCTGGATGTGCACTCTTCGATCGACTGGTTAGCCGACTTGATGACCCACCCTGAGTATCTGTCCAGGCCAATGTCTGACTGGCCGCTTTTTATGCGACAGGAATTTTCTTTTGCATTAGCTCTGATACCCGATTTCGATATCTACCTGGTTGATGGAGCAATGCCATTTCAGCCTTGCCGTTTTACAAGATTATGGCTAGCGCTGTTTGAGAAGCGGCTGGCAAACCGCACGTTGATACTTTCCACATATCGTCATTCGCAGATGACGGACTATTGTACGAAGGCAATGATCTATGAGCGAAATGGACTCCGCATCGAAGAAAACCTCACAGATTGCATCGGGAAATTCCCTGCAAGGCAAAACAGCAGCGACGCCTCTGCACAGTCAATCGACGTATCCAACTTCAGCTCCTCTGCAGGAGACCCCTTCATATATTGAGACCCACTCGCAGGAGGAAGAGACTTATCTACTCCGTCTCCGGGCCGACGCTTTGCGCAAGCTGCGCAGGGAGCGTTGGGTTATCGCAACATTCATTTTACTACCCGTACTGCTGGCAACGCTGTATCTGACGAATTTGGCGACGCCGCGCTACACCGCCGAGTCTAGCTTTTCGGTGCGAGCCAGCGATCGGCAAAGCTATGCCTCACCTGACAACGCCACCAGCCTGATTTCAACGGACGGCAGCGCTGCAAATGGTTTAGTGGACGGTTGGGCTGTTAACAGCTTTCTGAATTCACGCGATGCCATGCATCAGCTTGACAGGAAAATTGGACTGCGCCGACATCTCACCAACACGACGCGCGACCCGGTGAACAGACTGATGCCTGAAGCGGATGACGATGCACTGTATAAGGCCTATCAATCAATGATAAATGTCTCCTACAACATGCTCGAGCAGCTCAACCTGATGAGGATCAGCGCTTTTTCGCCAAACGATGCGCGAATAATTTCGCTTGCTTTGCTGGAGCTAGCCCAGCAATTCGTACACAACATGGATGAAAAAGGCATTGCCGATGCGCTGAAAGTTTCCCAACAAGCAGTCACTCTGGCTGAACAACAGGCCCGGCATGCGAGGGAGAAACTGACGAACTGGCGTATCACAAACGGCAATATCGATCCTACCGCAGATGCGGCAATGCGACTCACGCTGATCGCTCAACTTGAAGGCGAACTCAATACAGCCAGCATCAATCTTTACAAAATTCGTGCACTGGGCAATGCCCATCATCCAATGATGCAGGCAGCAAAAACAGAGGTAGACGCCCGACAAAAGCGGCTCGTCGAAATTCGCCAGCATCTGAGTGGTTTGGGAGATTCCGAAGTCAATCGGATGAAAACCTATGAGGTCCTCAAGAATGCACAGCAGTTTGCGGACGCTAATCTCGTCACCGCACGCCAGAATTATCATCAGTCGTTTATCAGTACGCTGCAGTTGCGCCGCTATCTTAGCATTGTCGTCAACCCTGAGCCTGGCGTTCGCCCTGACAGCCCCAATGCATCCATCATCCTGTCGGAAGCTCTGGTGGTGGGTTTATTACTGGTCTTCATTTATCGGATTGCTGCAGGAGTATCACGCGCATTGCGCTTTAGATGAGCATTGCCATGCTTTTATTCTTCATTCAAAGGATTCTGATATGAAAATAGCGATTAACCAAAATTCTCTGTTGCCCGCCTGGGCACAGCACCCTACCCAGCAGGCATTGTGCACAAAATTACTTGCACAACGGTGCCACTGGCTAATCACCGGAGCCGCAGGATTTATTGGTTCCAACCTTGTAGAGACGCTGCTGATGCTCGGACAGGACGTGCGGGGTTTAGATAATTTCTCAACGGGACACCAGCGTAATCTGGATGAAGTCAGGGATCGCGTGGGGGCAGAACGCTGGCGCCATTTTCGTTTTATTGAAGCCGACATCAGAAACCGCAGCCACTGTAGCAGAGCGGTCAGGCAGATTGATTACGTGTTGCATCAGGCAGCCCTGAGCTCTGCCCCGCGTTCGGTGGATGACCCGGTGGCAAGCCACGAGGTGAACATCACAGGTTTCCTAAACATGCTTGATGCTGCACGGTGTGCACAGGTACGTCGCTTCGTTTATGCCGCATCCAGTTCGACCTATGGTGATGAGCCGAATTTGCCCAAGCGTGAGGATCGCATTGGTCAGCCTCTATCACCTTACGCAGCAACCAAGCTAATTAGCGAAATTTATGCCGGGGTATATGCGCGAACCTACGGTTTTGGCACGACCGGGCTACGCTACTTTAATGTTTTTGGTGCGCGCCAGGACCCGGCCGGCGCCTATGCAGCTGTCATCCCAAGATGGATCTCCGCAATGTTTGACGGGCAAGATGTCGAAATATTTGGTGATGGCGAGACCAGTCGGGACTTTTGTTATATCGGCAATGTCGTGCAAGCCAATCTTCGCGCTGCGCTAAACTTCAGGCCGGGAGCGAGCACGATTTATAATGTCGCTGTTGGCGAGAGAACCACGCTTAACCAACTGTTCGAGATCATCAGCAATAATTTGAAATTGCTGGGCTTTGAGTATGGCCGACAACCACGCTATAAAGCCCTACGGCCGGGCGACGTGCGCCATTCTCAGGCTGATATATCTAAAGCTCAGAGCGAACTGAGCTATGTACCTCTTGTGGATCTAAAAGCAGGCCTGAAAGAAACCGTGCCATGGTACGTGCGCTTGCTCATTGATAAGCGTATTAAGCATGACTAAGCAAGGAAGGATTGGGGGGGCATGCCGTCGGGTTCAACGTATGCTTGCACGTGCATCTGTCACGCTACTGGGCATGGGCAGTGCGATCGGTTTTTTTGTACCGATATCCCAGGCCTCACCCCATCGGTGCGACAGGGCATTAGAGGATTGTGCGTTGGTGAAGTCTCTTTTGAAACAACGACAGGGATATGGTCGCATGGCGCAGGGAGGCGTAAAGGGGGACGTTGTGCAGGTAACATCAATGGCAGATAGCGGTCCGGGGACACTGCGAGATATCCTCAAACAGGCACACGACTTGAATGTCCCTCTCTGGGTACGTTTTGCCTCCGACATGACGATCAGGCTTGATTCACAGATTCGGGTGCCTTCCAATGTGACAATTGACGGCCGAGATAAACGCGTGAAGTTGCTGGATTATGGGCTCGCTATCTATCACAGTCACAATGTCATCGTCACTCATCTGACGATTGACGGGAGGTTACGCACTTTCTCTCAAGCCATCAATATCGCAAATTTTTCGCACGATGTCTGGATCGATCATCTCGATCTCTCCCGTTTTGCCGACCGGCTGCTCAACGTCAAAAATGGTGCAACGGACGTCACACTGTCCTGGACCCGCTTCCATGATGACGACAAAGTCATGCTGCTCAATAACATCACGTCGGCCAATCTGTTTAAACATTATCATCGCGACTCACAGGCTCGGGTCACGCTGCATCACAACTATTTCTTCAATACGGTGCAGCGTAATCCACGGGCACAATTTGGCACATTCCATCTTTATAACAACGCACTGGAGAACTGGGATTTTTATGGTATGAGTTTCAGCCTTGAAGCCCTTGCATTGATTGAAGGAAATATATTTATCAACCGTGCCAAAAGACCTTGTAAAGAACCCAAATATTTTCCCACGGTTGAGGGGGTTAAAGCCAGATACTGTCAGTATATTAAAAGCGCCCCTGCCAGGAGCGCACTGGAAAATGGTAAATCAGATCGGCGAAGTTATGAGCGGACAAAAAAACGATATGCTTACAGACATCGCGTAGAGGCTTTTTTAAAGGTCAGAGATAATCTTTACCTGGCGGATGCCCGTCAGGTGCTCAATAACTTTCGCGCAGATCGTGTGCCTCAGCCACCTTATAATTACGATTATGAACAGCCGTCTTTAGCATTGTTAGATCGAATTCGACGGCTTGCGGGCAATACATCTAACGATTCAGAGGCCGCATTAAGCAGTAAGGCGCGCAGCAGGTAAAAAAACAAGTCAATAAATCTACCCTCTGGAATTGGGCCAGTTAACGCACGAATCTGTTTTGCCAGCACTATCTTTTTACGACCTGATAGCCAAACACTCCATAACATACATCCTTAGAGATAAATAGACAGGATGCAATAAAGTAAGTTAAAAAACCAGTCGGGTTATTTATTTAGCAGTCTTAACTCCTTGAGAAATATGCTCTTGTCCTTGCTGAAATGAGCTCTTTCTTGAGATAGCAGTATCAAAAACCCCCTTATCGGCATATTCCCTGCAAACTTTAACCTCTTTTTCCATCGTTGATAAAAATGCATTTATAGCGTTCAATTAAATACCACAAGAGTAGCAATAATATAAAAATAACAATAAAAACAACAATTTATAATAGCTTAAAAATAAACCTATCATTAATAAATATTACCAGTTTCCTTCATGGACAATCACTCACTTGAACCTATACTTCAACTCGCTATGCAAAAGATTTATTTATACCTAGATAACAAATCTCATTCTCATTATTGAGTCATGCAGTGGTTGTCCCTAAGTATGAATTTTTAAGCACATTTGGCATTCAGATATAAATTGTCATTCACCCACCAGTGAAATAACGAACAGCCATATTCAACTTAAGTGAAATTAAAAAAATGAAAAAAATCCTGAATACGATTAATTTGCCTGCAAAGTTTCTCATTCTTGCTTTTTTTGCTTTGCTGCTGTTTGCCGTACCCTCATGGCTTTTTGTCAATGAAGGTAATCAACAGATAAACGCTAAAGAGCGAGAATTGCAGGGAATTCCCGTTGAAAAACAGATGCTGAATCTGCTCAATATGATGCAGCTCCATCGCGCACAAGCGGCAATCGCCGTGGCACAGCAAAATGCCGCTATTCCTGCACGTCTGGCGCTGAAAGAGCAGGTAGAACAGTCTATTAGCACTCTTCAGACCACGCTGGCCGCCACCGGTCAGGACAATGTGGCCTGGCAAGATTTTAGCAAGGTGACAGCACAGTGGCAGCAGCTACAGCGCGACATTGACAGCCGTAACCTGACGCTGCAAACCAACCTCTCGCGCCACGCCGAAATGATTCGGACGCTGCTTGATGCCAATATTGAAGTGATCGACTATTTTGGCCTGTCGCTGGATCCAGATTTAAATACTTACCAGTTTATTATCAGTACATTCAGTCGCCTGCCAGAACTGACAGAAACATTGGGTCAGATTCGTGCCCGGGGTACGTCACTACTGGCCAGCAAAGAGGCGATTCAGGACAGCGATTACGCCCGTATGGAGTTTCAGATCCTTAACGGTAAGAATGCTCTGCGTCTGTATAACGCGAATCTTTTAAAGTCCTTTAACACTGATAGCAGCGTACGCGAAAAGTTTAGTGGTCAGGCTAATGCCGCACTGCAACAGGCGGGTGAAGCCTTAGCCCTCGCTGAGGACGTCTTTATTAAGCGGACGAAAAACGATCTCCCGCCCACGGAGTTCGTGGCACGCTTTACCGCTGCGATCAATCAGTACAATCAATTTGCTAACGACGCGAGTAACCAGCTCAGCAACATGCTTTCTGAGCAAATTAGTCAGCATCGCACCGCTCAATTTGAATTGCTGGGCGTGCTGGCACTGCTGGCGGGGCTTATCATCTTCCTGGCGGTATTTATCATTCGCTCCATCACCGGGCCGGTACGTGATGCCGCAAAAGTTGCCAAAGATGTCGCTGCCGGTGATTTAACCTCGCACCTGGTGGTGACCGGAAGTAATGAAATGGCGGGCCTGATCGCCTCGTTGATGGAGATGCGCCAGCGCCTTTCTCTGCTGGTTGCGGATATCAAGGATAACGCCACGACGATTGCCACCTCTTCTGAAGAAATTGCTCAAGGCAATGGCGACCTCTCCGCGCGCACAGAGGAGCAGGCTGCTTCACTGGCACAAACGGCGGCCAGCATGGAAGAGCTGTCATCCATCATTCTGCAAAACGCTGAAAATACCCGCTATGCCGCAGGCATGGCCACTTCAGCCACCGATGCGGCGCTGTTAGGGGGTGAGGCGATGCAATCTGTCATGGTCTCCATGCAAAAAATCAGCGCCAGCGCGGGTGAGATTGAAGAGATCATCAGCGTTATCGACGGTATTGCCTTCCAGACAAATATTCTGGCGTTAAACGCCGCCGTTGAAGCAGCCCGAGCCGGGGAACATGGTAAGGGGTTTGCCGTCGTCGCCGCTGAAGTCAGAGCGTTAGCTCAACGTTCTGCCTCTGCCGCGAAAGAGATTAAACAGTTAATTGCACACTCGGTGGAAAATGCGCGTCAGGGAATTTCCATGGTTGCGGATGCCGGAGAAAAGGTGAAGCAAAGCTTGGGGGCGATTGAACAGACTGCGCAGCTGGTCAACGAAATCTCCTCCTCTTCCCAGGAGCAGAGCGCCGGCGTGTCGCAAATCAACATCGCCGTCAATCAGATGGACCAGGTGACTCAGCAAAATGCGGTGCTGGTGGAACAGTCCGCCTCGTCTGCAGATGAACTGGCCGCGCGCGCGATACAGCTACGAGAGCTGGTGGCCGTGTTTCGTACCGGGCAGCCAGCGTAACGGCACCGCGCATTAAGACAGGGCAATCCGGTGTGGTCAGTCCCACACCGGATGTGCCGTTACTGCACCTTGAACCCTTCCGCTATTGCCCGCACATCATTGCCGGTGGGCGCCTGATGAATGCGCAGACCGAATTCATCCACCACCGCAAAGATGTGGTCGAAGATATCCGCCTGAATACTTTCATACTCCAGCCACACCACGGTATTGGTAAAGGCGTAGATTTCTACCGGTAGCCCCTCTGCGCCCGGTGCCATCTGGCGCACCATCAGCGTCATATCCTTGCGGATTTTCGGATGCTGGCGCAGATATTCGGTGAGATAGGCGCGGAAAGTGCCCACGTTGGTCATCCTGCGCTGGTTAAGTACCGAATCACGGGTGTTGTGTTCGCCATTCCAGCTGTCAATCTCCTGCTGACGCTCGGCAATATAGGGTTGCAGCAGGCGCGCCTGCGCCAGCTTTTGCTGCTCCTCTGCGCTAAGGAAGCGAATGCTGGTGCTGTCGATATTAATGCTGCGCTTGATACGGCGGCCGCCGGAAGCGGACATGCCGCTCCAGTTTTTAAACGCATCGGAAACCAGCGCATAAGTTGGGATAGTGGTAATGGTATTATCCCAGTTCTGTACTTTTACCGTGGTCAGGCCGATGTCAATCACCGCGCCGTCGGCGCCGTATTTCGGCATCTCCAGCCAGTCGCCCATTTTCAGCATGCTGTTGGCCGACAGCTGTATTCCCGCCACCAGCCCGAGGATCGGGTCTTTAAATACCAGCATCAGCACCGCGGCCATCGCGCCCAGCCCGCTGATCAGAATGGCCGGAGATTTACCAATCAGCAGCGAGATCATCATGATGCCAATCACGATCGCGCTCAGCAGCTTCACGCCCTGCAATAAGCCCTTAAGGGGAAACTGTGAGGAGAAGGCAAAACGGTGCGCCAGGCCCTGCATCACGTCCAGCAGCGAGAAGAATGACATCAGCGCGTACAGCATCACCCACAGCTGGGCGCAGGTGGTGACGATGGCGGCAGCATCGCTGCCCTTTTGCAGCCACAGCACCGCCTGCACGTTGACGATCACCCCCTGCAGGGTAAATGCCAGCCGGTGAAACAGGTTGTTTTGCGTGATGACTTGCAGCCACAGGTGGCTGCTGGCCTGCGCACGCTTCTCAAAGGTGCGCAGGACGATGCGGTGCAGGATAAAGTGAATAATAATGGCGGTGAGGAAAATAATGCCAAAAATAACAATAAGCGAAGTGGTGTGGTCGGGTTCTATTCCATATTGCTTTAATAATGCGAGTAACTGCTGCATGACGCCTCCTTTTCGAACGAGGAGGGATCATGCCTGCTGCGGCATCCAGGTTCAACCCCTGGTTATCCGTGCTCAGGTCTTGGTTTTACTCGCGGCGTGGCAGTCACCTGACCATAATCTGACCTCCCGGAGCGTGCGATAAAGGCGGGATTTATCCGCGTCGCTCAGGTTCGGCTGATTAAGCTGCCCGACAAACTGCTTTTCATCCAGCGCGTTGAGTGTCTTCTGCTGCAAGCCTTGCGCAATCTGCTGCAATATAACGTCATTGAGTCTGGCGAGCTGGGCGCGCACCTCTTCCAGCGGTCGGGGCTGCCAGCCATGAATCGGCGTAGCCAGCCAGTCAGCACGAAAACGATACTGCACCGCTTTGGCCGCGTCCATCTGCGCCTGAATAAACGGCACTACCGAGTTCTCATCCAGACAGAACTGCGTCGCGCGCTGTTTGCTGGCAGCCAGCACCTTCTGTTCCTGCTGCAGATCCTCTATTGGCCGGTGCTTGTCGGCCTTAAACGCCGCCACATCTTTCATATAGCTCAGGCGTTGATTAACCGAGGCGGCGAGATCGCTGGCCTGCGCGCTGCCGATGCTCAGGCATAACAGAGTAAATAGAATTTTTGCTGACATGTGGCTTCCCTGTTCCCGTTTATTGACCTGCAGACTGTAGATCATTGGGCTGGATATGCCAAAGCATGATGGCGCATTTAGCGACCTGCAGCAGAATCGCGGCAGAAATCGGCGATATTCGACGAATTGATTTGTGCGCACAGGGGCTAAGCTGGTGGAATAACTGATAGCCGTACGGAGCACCCTATGCCAGATAAAGACCCCGTTGTTGAACGCCTCTCCCTTGAGGTAGTTGCACTGCGCAATATTGTGCAGATGCTGATCGCCTACGGCAATGTGCCGACCGGCGGTAAGCTGAACAAGTACCTTGAGAAGGTGGCAGAAGACGTTGAGCACCGCGACGGGCGCGAAGCGAATAAAGCGATTGCCGATGTGATCCGCACCTATATTCGCTAAGTGCAGCGACAAGGCCCCGGTATCACGCCGGGGCCTGCCAGCCTGTTACGCCACTTTAAACACTGAGATATCCTGCGCCAGCTGCGAAGCTTCGGCATGCAGGGCGTGAGTGTTTTCAGCGGTCTGATGAACCAGCATCAGGTTCTGCTGGATGCTGCGCTCCATCTGCGACACGGCCTGAGTGACCTCGGCAATGCCTTTGCTCTGCTCATCGCCCGCCACGCGGATCTCACCCACCACCTCTTTCACCTTCAGCACATCTTTCACCAGCTCTTCCAGCTGACGCCCTGCCCCTTCCACCAGCTTGCTGCCGGTCAGCACATTGCTGTCTGACTGGCCAATCAGCGCTTTGATCTCGTGCGCCGCCGTCGCGCTGCGCTGGGCCAGTGCCCGTACTTCAGAGGCCACCACGGCGAAGCCGCGCCCCTGCTCGCCGGCGCGGGCTGCTTCCACCGCCGCGTTCAGCGCCAGAATATTGGTCTGGAAGGCGATACCGTCGATCACACTGAGGATCTCACCGACGCGGCTGGATGACGTGCGGATGGTTTCCATCGTATCAATCAGCTGACGCATCACATCACTGCTATTGCGTGCGATCTCTGCGGTCTGCTCGGTAAAGGCATCGGCCAGCCGGGTGTTCTCGGCGTTCTGCTGTACTGTCGCATTGAGCTGTTCCATCGCCGCGGCGCTCTGTTCGACCGCTGCCGCCTGCTCGCTGATTTTTCCGCTCAGCTCCTGATTGCTCTGCTCCAACCCGCTGGCGTTGTGCGCCACCTGTACGCCGCTCGACTGCACGTTGGTGATCACCCCGGCAATCTTGTCGACAAACTGGTTAAAGGAAACGGCAATATCGGCAATTTCATCACGGCCGGAGGTATCGAGGCGGCGCGTCAGGTCACCGTCGCCGTGGGCGATATCGTCCAGCGCTTTACGCGTGGATTCCAGCCGCCCGGAGATCTGGCGGGCAACAAACCACAAGATGACCAGCAGCAGCAGCAGTGCCGGGATCAGCAGGATGAAAATGTCCTGCATGATATTATCGGCCAGCGCGGTCACCTGGGATTCCGGCGTCACCAGGCCGATCATCCAGCCGGTATCCGCCATGCGAAACAGGGTCAGCTGGCTGCGGGTGTGCAGCCACTCATCATTCAGGTTGCTGAAGGTGGCGCTGCCTTGGCTGGCGCTGGCGGATTTCACTGCTGCCACCATCGGAGCAAGCCACGCCTGCTGCTGCGCCAGATCGCTGAACTTCTTCAGCGCCTTATCTTTGATACCCGGGAAATAGAGCACGTTGCCAGCCTGGTCGAGAGCAAAAGCATAGCCGCCGGTACTGGCGCCGTTGCGCTGCATAAAGCCGGAGAGGTTGTCCAGCAGCACGTCAAAAGTGGCGACGCCGGCAAAGGTATCGCCCTTGCGGTAAGGCACGCTGCAGGTCACCATATTTACCCTGGATACCGGGTCCTGGTAAACTTCCGACCAGTTGCACTTATTGGGGGAAGTGGTGCGGGTCGAGGTGTACCACAACTCGTGATGATAGCCGGTTCCGGCAGGGTCGTTATAGCCGTCAGAGTAGTCGAGGCTGCCGCTGGCGTTGCGCGCCCAGAAGAAGCTGCGGCGGGCTACGCCGTCACTGAATGCATTCGGCTCCGGCCAGATTCCACCGCCGGCAATGCTTTTGTCGCCCTTGCTGTCGATAATTTGCGGCAACACCTGGCGAAACAGCGCTTCATCGTGCGGCAACACTTCGGCCAGCCGCGCCAGGCTCACGCCCTCACCCTCTACGCGGATCAGCTGCTGATTAAGCTGACCAACGATATTCTCTCCGGTTTGCTGAATTAAGCTGTTACTGGCCTCGATCACGCGCGGCTGGCCGCGCAGTGAGATAGCCAGATAGACCATGATGCAGGTAAGCAGCAGCATTAAGACGCCACCTGACATCAATTTCCCTGATAAACGAACTGGAACCCACGACATAATGAATATCCTCAAGATGGAATTGCACAGCGACTATCAGAGATAAGCTCAACGCTAAATATTGATTAAGGTTATGCAGCTGCGTTCTAAAGACGCTTTATCCGGTTAATATCGGCCGTGCCGTCATAAAACTTTAACTTGTGGGAAAAACTTGATATATATCAAAATATTCCACTACCTGGTATTCTGCGTTCGATCCCTGAGACTGCCGTTCATGTCGCTCTCAGTGCATTTCATTCCCTGCTAATGGCAGCTCATGCCCTTTTCTCCCGCCATAAAGAAGCCGGTCTTACTATGGCTGCAATTCCATATTGTTAATTTTCCCACCGGGAGAGCCCCATGAGCACAGCAACCGTCAGCAGCAGCGTTAATCGCACCCGCGGGTTAACCCTGATAGGCACTATCATCACCCAGTTTGCGCTGGGTTCGGTCTACACCTGGAGCCTGTTCAACGGCCAGCTCTCTATGAAGCTGGACGCGCCCATCAGCCAGGTGGCATTTTCCTTTGGTTTGCTGAGCCTCGGCCTGGCGCTGGCTTCTTCGGTAGCAGGGAAATTGCAGGAGCGTTTTGGCGTGCGCAACGTCACTATCGGCGCCGGCCTGCTGATGGCGATTGGCCTGATGCTGACCTCGCAGGCGGATAATCTGTTTATGCTTTACCTCAGCGCCGGGGTACTGGTCGGTCTGGCGGACGGGGCAGGCTATCTGATGACGCTGTCCAACTGCGTGAAGTGGTTCCCGGAGCGTAAAGGGGTGATCTCAGCCTGTGCTATCGGCGCTTACGGCCTCGGCAGCCTGGGCTTTAAGTTTATCTGCAGCTACCTGCTGAGCGTCTACAGCCTTGAAACCACCTTTATGATCTGGGGCGGCGTGGCAATGACCATGATGATCCTCGGCGCGCTGATGATGAAAGATGCCCCTAAACAGCAGGCGGCGGGTAACAAAATGGCGAGCCAGGCGCGTGACTATTCGCTGGGCGAATCGATGCGCATGCCGCAGTACTGGATGCTGGCGCTGATGTTTTTGACCGCCTGCATGAGCGGCCTGTACGTGATTGGTGTGGCGAAGGATATCGGCGAGAGCATGGTACATCTGAGCGCGCAGACGGCGGCGAATGCAGTGACAATCATTGCGATTGCCAACCTCAGCGGTCGCCTGGTGCTTGGCGTGCTGTCGGATAAAGTGGCGCGTATTCGGGTGATCACCCTGGCGCAGGTGGTGTCGCTGGTCGGCATGAGCATTCTGCTGTTCAGCCATATGAGTGAAAGCAGCTTCTTTATTGCCATTGCCTGCGTCGCCTTCAGCTTCGGCGGCACCATTACCGTTTATCCGTCGCTGGTCAGTGATTTCTTCGGCCTGAACAACCTGACAAAAAACTACGGCGTGATTTACCTCGGCTTTGGTATCGGCAGCGTGATGGGTTCACTGATCGCCTCACTGTTTGGCGGCTTTACCATCACCTTCAGCCTGATTATGGCGCTGCTGGTTATCTCCCTGATGCTCTCCGCCACCATCCGCATGCCGCACAAGCCGGCAGCGCGCAAAGAGACGCTGCAGCACGCCTGACGGCACGCAAGAGTGGCCCGCTGCTGAACACAGCGGGCTTTTTTTATGCCTGTTGATGGCGAAACTTCGGCTCCGGCAGGCCCGCCACCGCCACGCGCACCGCAAACAGGTCACCGCACTGCGGATACTGCGCCAGCTCCTCAGCGCTACGATTTTCGCGTGAGCTGGTGATATACAGCGTTTTCAGATCCGGCCCGCCAAATGCCACCATGGTCGGCCAGCGTACCGGCAGCGGGATCTCATCGACAATCTCCCCGCTGTGCGGATCAAGGCGAATCACTCGGGCGCCGTCGAACATCGCCGACCAGTAATAGCCTTCACTGTCGACCGCCGCGCCGTCGGGGATCCCCCCCTGCTGCTGAATAAAGCGGCGCACTACCTGGCGCTTACCGATCTCCCCGCTGTGGGGGTCAAGCGGGTAGCGGTACATCACGCCGTTTGGCGTGTCGGTGTGGTACATCCAGCGGCGATCGGGAGAAAATGCCAGCCCGTTGGAAATCTTAATATCGTCGGCCTGCATGCTAAGGTTCAGCTGATTATCGACGCGGTAAAGCGCCGCGCCGTTGCGATCCTGCGGTTCCCACAGCGTGCCGCACCAGAAGCGCCCAAAAGGATCGACGCGGCCGTCGTTAAAGCGGCTGCGCGGCGCATCACCGGGATTATCCGCGATGCGCTGGGTAATTTGCCCCTGCTCATTAAGGAAGCAGACGCCGCTGCGCAGTGCGGCTATCAGCCCGCCCTCTGCGCGCAGGCCGATGCAGCCAATATCTTCCGCCACCGGCCAGCGCTGATGCTCGCCTGTGGCCGGGTCAAAGCGGTGCAATGCTGGCGCGAGGATATCGACAAACCACAGCACCTGCTGCTCGCTGCACCACAGTGGGCACTCACCCAGCTCCGCCTGTACCGGTAATACGTTGCTCACCTGATAATTCATCTCAGCTCCTTGCACGGTTATTTACCTTTAGTGTACGTGATTTTATCCGCGGCATCGCAGGCAAAATTCCCTACCTCATTTAATGTTTGAGACAATTCCCAATCGAAAGGCCTGTTTTTAGGCTATATCTTATTTAATAAATAGCAGCTTAATAAATAACTCTGCTATTGGAATTATTTTGAAATACCTTATTAAATAAATCTACAATCGACGCATTATTCCTCCACTTTTCCCACGTAGAGTTGTAGCTATAGAAAAGGGAAGGAGAGACATAATGAAAAACATAATTAAAGCAGCGACCGTAGCTGCACTGATTGTCATGCTGAGTGGTTGTATCGTTGGCCGACCTTATCACGGCGGCGGCGGATATCACGGCGGCGGAGGGTATCATCATGACCACGGCAGACACCGTGGCTGGTAAGGAAGTCAGGTGAGGTTTTCTCACCTTCGCGGGCAAAGCCTGCACACAGCAAGATAATAAAAACAGAGAAGTTGAAATAAATTGGGCGGGGATTTCCCCGCCCTTATTTTTTGCTTTTAGCTTTTAACGCTGAAATTACACTGATACCAGGCTTTCTTCAGTCCCGGGACGTGGCTGTCCTGCGGGTCAAGCGCTTCTACCTTATCGAACCCGCGCTCATTACAGTAGCGCTCAACATCTTCCAACATGGCGGTCTTATCCACGCTTGTCGGGTTAAAACGATATTGCACGGTATTCACCGCCGGATCTTCATCGACTTTCTCAAAAGCCCCTGGTTTGCTGGAAGTACAGCCCGCCAGCAATAACAGCGCCAGAGCGCCGAACAGTTTCGTTTTCATTCTGATTCCCCTCTTCCGGTGCCGCATAATAACAAGCTCCCCCTCCGTGACTATCGGATTCCGGCGCATTTGCATAATTTTACTTACGTTATGCAATGTTCTACCGATTGAATCGATTCAGGAAGACGCTTAGCGTTATCTGCTGTTAGGTGCGAATATGCTTTACAGACATCGCGACATGTCTGCACAACACCAGGATTTTTATTAATAATTACAATATTTTATGCCCGCGGCGAGCGGGCTTTTTTTTGCAGGTCAGTTACCTGTTCCGCTAATAATTATACGTAAGACGTTTGCCGAATCCTTATCAGTAAGTGCCAGAACCGACTGATAAAGATCAATGGTCATATCGCACAGCTTCGCTTCGTCAACGCCCGCTTCAGCAGGCGTATTGAGGGTTTGTAAGTCACTGCCCCACTTCGCGTACAGCGTGCGCACCACCCCCTGCAATTTTACTCTTCCCTGCTGTAAATCAACCGGTTGGTCAGCACCATTGCTGTGCTTAAACAGCGTATCCATCGCCAGCAGTTCGCTGTCGGTCAGCGGCTTGGGCAGCACATCGCTGATGTTGATCCCCCCCTTCACCTGCGGGAACAGAAAGCGGAAACATTCAGCGGCACCTCTTTCACGCATCGCTTTCATCTCCTCAAGGGAAATCTGCATATAGCGGATAAGATCTTCATCGCGCGCGGCGTTGATGCGCTGATTTAGCAGATCGGCAGCCAGCGGGCGCAGGCGGTCAATCGCCTGCTGTAAGGGTACGCCCGCCTCAAGGCTGCTGAGCAGCCGATCGTTTGCCTGACGGTAGAGCGTGGGCTGCTGCTCTTTGATGGTGCGCCAGACGGGCTGCACCGCCAGGCTGTCCTGCGCGGCAGCCAGAGCCGCTTCCTGCTGCTGACGCGGGGCTATCCAGCCGTAGTAGTAGAGATTTCCCAACAGCAGCGGCAGTACAAACAGCAGCGCGCCGGTTAGTTTCGACAATTTTTGGCGTTTTAGCAGCCAGCCGATAACCAGCAGCCAGACCAGAGCGGAGAACAGCGAGGCGAGAATAGCGTGAGAGTTCAAAACAGGTTCCTGAAATCATCAGGCCGGGTTGCCGGCCTGTCTAAGGTTCGTCGGTGGGTTATTCAGCGCGGACGTCAATCAGCACCGGGCAGCTGGCGCGTTCAATCACGGCGGCGCTGCACGATCCTTTCAGCAGGCGGTTGAACGAGGAGAGATGGCGGCGGCCCATGATGATCATCGCGGCGCTCAGCTCGTTGGCCTGGACGACAATACTTTGTGCCGACTCGCCGGGAACCACCTTGCCGCGCGCCTTAACGCCCGCGCGTTGCAGTTCGGCCAGCGCCATGCGCACTACGGCTTCAGCGGTATTTTGCTCATCGAGCGCCAGGCCGAAATCACCCGGGTCCTCCCCGGCTTCAATATCAAACGTCCCGGAAGCAGAGTAGCTGGCATCAACACAGCACACCACCACCACTTCTGCCTGTAAAGCCAGCGCCTGTTCGGTGGCCAGCGCCACCACTTTACGTGCAATAACTGAATTATCTACAGCGACTAAAAGCGTTTTCATATCCCTCTCCTGTCAGTCACGTAATGCCGCTTTTCCAATCTCATCGATCAGCGCGTCTTTACACTTGAGGATTTCAGCGCGATTGCGCTCCTCATTCAGCTGAAAGCGTGCGCTGGGGATCAACAGGCTGATGGAAAAGCGGCCAAGAATGGTATCGATCGCCACGGCCATGGTGGAGATCCCTTCCAGCGTTTCGCCGCGATCGTAGGCCAGGCCAGTGTGACGAATTTCATTTAAGTGCGCCAGCAGCGCGGGGAAGTCACGCACCGTCAGCTCGGTAATGGCCTGGTAGGCCTCGCCCACCAGCTCTTTTGCCGCTTCATCACTGTCCAGCGCCAGCAGAGCGCGCCCGCCGGAGGTGCTGTAGAGCGGCAGATTCATGCCGATGCGCGGCACGACCCGCAGCTCGCGATCGGCCACCACGTAGTGCACGATGGCCAGCTGCAGCCCGCTGGCGCGCGCCAGCGAGACGGTTTCGCCCGTGGCATCGCACAGCGCCTGCAGCCAGGGCTGAGCGATAGCCACCACGTCGGTATGCACGTTGGCGATCAGCCGCAGCAGCGCGGGGCCAAGGCGCACGCCGCCCACGCCGTGGCTGCGCACCAGCTGCACCGAGTCGAGTGCGCCGACGATGCGCTGCACGGTCGATCGCGGCAAATCGACGGCCTGGGCGATCTCGCCCAGACTCATGCCGTTTGGTGTGGCCCCCAACGCATCTAATATTTTCGCGGCGCGTGTGATGACCTGAATGCCGCCGATCCGTTCATCATCGCGGCAGTGTAGGGGTTCAGACATAGGGATTCTCTTTCCTTGTAATCGGCAATTACTGTAGCACTATTTGGCTTAGCGGACACGCTGTATCGCATTGCAATACAGTGCATCACCCTGTACTATTGCCGCAAATGTATCACGATGCAATACAGTGCATCGATAATAATAACGATGAATGATGTCGGAGCCCCTGCTATGAACTCCCAGCCTGCCGCTATGCCCGCACCGCACCCATTTACCCTGCGCCTGGCGCTGGGGCTAGTCGGCGTGCTGATCGCCGCGCTCAGTTCAGGACTTAACGATCGCGTCACCGATCTGGCGCTGGCCGACATTCGGGCGGCGATCGGTATCGATTTTGACAGCGGCAGCTGGATCACCTCCAGTTACCAGGCCGCAGAAGTGGCGGCCATGATGATTGCGCCGTGGTTTGCCGTGACCTTCTCCCTGCGCCGCTTTGCGCTGGCAGTAACCTTTGGTTTTGCGCTGATCGCCATGATCCAGCCCTTAGCCCGCGATGCCAGCACCTTTATTACCCTGCGCACAATCCAGGGGCTGTTTGGCGGGGCGCTGCCACCGTTGCTGATGACGGTGGCGCTGCGTTTTCTGCCGCCGGGCATCAAACTCTATGGCCTGGCCGCCTATGCACTGACCGCCACCTTTGGCCCGAATATGGCCGCCTCGCTGGCGGCGTTCTGGACCGATTCCGTCGGCTGGCAGTTTACTTTCTGGCAGGTGATCCCGGCTTGCCTGGTGGCCGCCACGCTGATTGGCTGGGGACTGCCGCAGGATCCGCTGCGCCTTGAGCGCTTTCGCCAGATTGATGCCTTCGGCATGCTGACCGGCTGTAGCGGCATGGCGCTGCTGGTGCTGGCGCTGACCCAGGGCGAGCGCCTTGACTGGCTGCAGTCACCGCTGATTAGCGCCATGCTGCTGGCCGCGGCTGCCCTGCTGCTGGTGTTCCTGATTAACGAATGGTATCACCCGCTGCCGCTGTTCAAGCTGCAAATGCTGCAGCGTAAAAACCTGACCCACGGACTGCTGGTGTTAGCGGGCGTGCTGATGGTGGCACTCTCCGGATCTGCGCTGCCCTCTGCCTACTTCGGGCAGATTGACGGGTTTCGCACCGCGCAGTTTGCTCCGCTGGCGCTGACCATTGGCCTGCCGCAGCTGCTGATTGCGCCGCTGATAGCAGCCCTGCTTAATCTGCGCTGGGTAGACTGCCGCTGGATGCTGACCGCCGGCGCGGCGCTGATGGTGCTCTCCTGCCTGCTGGGAATGCAGCTGACCGACGACTGGGCGCGGCAGAACTTCTGGCTGATCCAGAGCCTGCAGGCGTTCGGTCAGCCGATGATGATCCTGCCGGTACTGATGAGCGCCACCAGCGTCGTGTTACCGCCCGAAGGCCCCTTTGCTTCCGCAATGTTTAATACCGTACGCGGCTTTTCCAGCGTCGCCGCCGGGGTACTGGTGGAAAACTTCCTCACCCATCGTGAAAAATTCCATTCGCACGTGCTGGTCGATCAGCTCGGCAACCGTCCGTGGCTGATGACCGCCCCCGGCAGCGACAGCGCCAGTTCTCTGGCTCCGCTGCTGCCGGACGGTTCAATCAGCTCCGGCGAGAACCTTGGCCATTTCAGCACGCTGGTAAAACATCAGGCGGTGATCCTCAGCATCAGCGACGGCTACCTGCTGATCATCGGCTTCGCTCTGCTGCTGGTGCTGCTGACCGCCTGGCTGCCGAAACGCGTCTGGCCACCGCAAACCTTACTCACTTCTGCTCCGCTTACTCCGGGAAAATTATAATGCGCTTCACACCTGCCAAACGTACCACTCTGCTGCTCCTGCTGCTGTTGATCCTGCTGGCTATCGCCTTTTTCGTCTGGTCGGCGATCAACCACCGTTCGCTACGCACCGATGACGCGGTCGTCACGGCGGACTATACGCTGGTGGCCCCGAAAGTCTCTGGCTATATTCGCACGGTAAATGTAGAGGATAACCAGCAGGTTAAAGCTGGTGACGTGCTGGCAACCATCGACGATCGCGACTATCGCGTCGCGCTGGAAACCGCCCAGGCCAATTTACAGGTCAGCGAAGCGAAGCTGAGCAGCATTGATGCCCAGCTTGAACAGCAGCAGGCAACCATCGCCCAGACGGCCGCCGCGGTCAGCGCCAGCCAGGCGACCCTGAGCTACGCCGGGCAGAATGCCGAGCGCTATCGCCGCCTGCTGAAAAGCGGCACCGCAACGGCGGATGAACAGCAAAAATCCAGCTCCATCATGCAAAGCGCCGCAGCGCAGGTAAAGCAGAGCCAGGCGGCCGAGCTGGCCGCGCGTAAGGAAGTGGCCGTGTTGCAGGCCAGCAAGAAGCAGGCGCAGGCCGATATCGCCGCGATGCGCGCCAGCGTGGATCAGGCGCAGCTTAACCTTTCGTATACCCGCATCACTGCACCGATTGACGGCAGCGTTGGGCAGCGCGCGGTGCGCCAGGGGGCGTGGGTGTCGGCCGGAACGCGTCTGCTGGCGGTGGTGCCTTTGCAGCAGAGCTATGTGGTGGCCAATTTTCTTGAGACCCAGCTGGCGCATGTCAGCCACGGCCAGGCCGTTTCAATAACGGTGGATGCCCTGCCCGGAGTTACGCTGCGCGGCCATATCGACAGTATCGCACCGGCGACCGGCTCGACCTTTGCCGCAATTACCGCCGACAACGCGACCGGAAACTACACTAAAGTGGTTCAGCGTCTTCCAGTTAAAATCGTGCTGGAACCGGGCCAGCCTGAGCTGGCAAGGCTGCGCGTTGGCATGTCGGTGGTGCCGCAACTGGAAAGCCATTAATGTAAGAAAGGTCTCAGAACAAGCGTCTTTATTTTGCCGGGAAATAGCGGTAGATTAGCGTTCGATCATGGGTGTTCAGAGGGTTTTTGCAGTGAAATATGCTTTTATGGGGATCTCTTTTATCCTGTTAATCTGGGTTGGCACTTTCTATCTGATGCTGTAATGATTGGCCGGATAAAGAAAAGGGTCAGGTGCGCCTGACCCCCAGCCTGGTTAGTTCACGCCTTCTCCACGAAACATCGCCTTAATCCCTCTTACCGCCTGGCGAATACGGTCGCTGTTCTCTATCAACGCAAAGCGCACGTGGGTGTCGCCGTAATCGCCAAAGCCAATCCCCGGCGAGACGCAGACTTTCGCTTCCTGCAGCAGCAGTTTAGCGAACTCCAGTGAACCCAGGTGCGCATAGCGATCGGGGATTTTCGCCCAGACGTACATCGAGGCTTTCGGGTTATCCACCATCCAGCCCGCCTCGTGCAGCCCTTTCACCAGCACATCACGGCGGCGTTTATACTGTTCGGCGATGTCGCGCACGCACTGCTGATCCCCTTCCAGCGCGGCAATCGCGGCCACCTGAAGCGGGGTGAAGGTGCCGTAATCGTGATAGCTCTTAATGCGCGCCAGCGCCGCCACCAGCTCTTTGTTACCGACCATAAAGCCGATGCGCCAGCCCGCCATGTTGTAGCTTTTTGACAGCGTAAAGAACTCCACTGCCACGTCGCGTGCGCCCGGCACTTCCATGATCGACGGCGCTTTCCAGCCATCGTAAACGATATCGGCGTAGGCCAGGTCGTGGATCACCAGCACGTTGTACTGCTTTGCCAGCGCGATAACCCGTTCAAAGAAGTCCAGCTCGACGCACTGCGCGGTGGGGTTTGACGGGAAGCCGAGGATCATCATCTTCGGCTTCGGATAGCTTTCGCGGATCGCACGCTCCAGCTCGTTGAAGAAGTCCACGCCCGCCACCAGCGGCACCGAACGTACCTGCGCCCCGGCAATCACGGCACCGTAGATATGGATGGGATAACTCGGATTCGGCACCAGCACGGTATCACCGTGATCGAGCGTTGCCAGCATCAGGTGTGCCAGCCCCTCTTTGGAACCAATGGTGACAATCGCTTCCGATTCCGGGTCGATATCCACCTGGTAACGGTCGGCATACCAGCGGGAAATCGCCCGACGCAGGCGCGGAATGCCGCGCGACGTCGAGTAGCCGTGGGTGTCATCACGCTGCGCCACGGTGCAGAGTTTTTCCACGATGTGCGGCGGCGTCGGGCCGTCCGGGTTGCCCATGCTGAAATCGATAATATCTTCCCCGCGACGGCGTGCGGCCATCTTCAGTTCGGAAGTGATATTGAATACATAGGGGGGAAGACGTTCGATACGGGAAAAACGGCGAGCGGAATGATTGTCAGCCATAGTAACCTCTGATTAACGTAAGCGCCCGGACCATCCGAGCGACGCTGACCACCGTAGTGGTCGAGGAATGACCATAACGTACATTTCTGTAACCTGTCGAGAGGCAGAATAAAATTTTTTATCTGGCCGTATTAATGCGTCCAAACAGCCAGTCATTCACCCACTGGCCGCGCAGCAGATAATTATCCCGCAGCGTCCCCTCCAGCACGAAGCCGTTTTTTTCCAGCACCCGGCGCGAGGCGATATTGCCCTCCACCACCTGCGCTTTCAGCTTGTGGAACTCACACTGCGCCAGCAGGAAGTCACACAGCGCCCCCAGCGCTTCGCTGCCGTAGCCCTGGCCGAAATAGTCGCTCAGCAGCGAATAGCCCACTTCCACCTGCCGATGGGGAGCCCATTCCGGGTTCGCCCCCATCATGCCTATCGCCTGGTTGTCCTCTTTGCGGCGGATAACCAGGCACAGCATGTGAAAGCTGGTCACCTGCCAGGGCGCCAGCCGGTCCTGAAAACGCTGGCGGATATCGGCCAGCTGCGGTACTGCACTGATAAACTCCATGCAGGTTTCGTCAGTGTGGACCTGTAAAAAAAGCTGCCAGTCTTCCGGCTTCAGCCGGGTCAGTACCAGTCGTTGCGTGGTGAGTTGCATCGTTTCGCTCACTAAAAGGGGAAAAACCACAAAATAGTCATCTCTTTTATCTGCCGCTTTTTGGCCGTGTAATCGTCCTGCCCTACAGCAAAACGATAACAATTTTGTCACTGGAGAACGACCATGGCCCCTCTCAAAATCGACAATATTCCCGACGCAGTGCGCCAGATTAAAGCGCAGCTGCGCCAGCAGCTTCCCAACTATCGCCAGGTGTTTGCCGAACTGGATGCCGATATGCGCCGCCAGATTGCCACGCTCAACCATGAGCAGCAGCGCGGTGAGCATCCGGTACCGCAGCTTGAGGCCAACGATATCCTGAATCAGCGCGTGACGGAACAGCAAAAAAATCTGATCCGCCAGCTCGGCTGCTGCGTCATCAAAGGCGTGTTCACGCGCCAGCAGGCCAGCGACTGGAACCAGCAGATTGGCGATTACCTCGACGAGAATCAGTTTGTGGAAAAGCTAAAACATGCCGCCGAGGACAATTACTTTGGCGACCTGAAGCAGGGTAAGCCGCAAATCTACGGCATTTACTGGTCCAGACCCCAGGTGGAGGCGCGTCAGGATGCACGCATGCAGGCGGTGCAGGCATTCCTTAACTCGCTGTGGCAGAGCGAAAGCCACGGCCAGCAGCACTTCGACCCGACGCGCATCGTCAGCTACGCCGACCGCACGCGCCGCCGCCCACCGAACTCGGGTTCACTCGGCCTGTCGCCGCACGTGGATGGCGGGTCGCTGGAGCGCTGGCTGGATGAGAACTTCCGTCACGTCTACCGACACGTGTTTAGCGGCAACTGGCAGCAGTACAATCCGTTTGATGCCGAGAAACGCTGCGAAGTACGCGAATTTCCCTCCCCTGCCGTCTGCTCGATGTTTCGCACTTTCCAGGGCTGGACGGCGCTGACGCCGCAGCGCAAGCACGGCGGCACCCTGCAGCTGCTGCCGATCGCCAACGCCATGGCGTGGATTTTACTGCGCGCGCTGCAGGATGATGTCGCGGAGGATGACCTGTGCGGTGCCGCTCCGGGGCGCGCTTTATCGATTAGCGAGAAGTTTCATCCTCTTTTACTTGAAGGTTTTTCCTCTATTCCCGATATGGAAGCGGGCGACACGGTGTTCTGGCATTGCGACGTGGTTCACGCCGTGGAAAATGAGCATCAGGGCGAGTTCGACAGCAACGTGATGTACATTGCCGCCGCGCCGTGGTGCGAGAAAAATGTCGCCTATTTACAGCGCCAGTGGCCCGCCTTTGTTGAGGGGCGTTCGCCACCGGATTTCGCCGCCGACGATTTCGAAGTCGATTTCGTCGGGCGCGCCACCGCGCAGGATCTGACGCCATTGGGCAAGCAGCAGATGCTGGAGTAAACCTGTGGGGCGATCGAAAAAAGGTCCCCCGTTTATGCGGGAAAAATTGATCCAGGCCGGGATTAACCGATTGCCACGCGGTGATCCCTGGCACATCCCGCCCGCTTTCCCTATCATAGCGCCACTGTTTTCCGCCAGCCGAGGCGCCCGTGCATTCGATGTTTGAGATGTTGCTCGCCGTGTTTGATCGCGCAGCGCTGATGCTTATCTGCCTGTTCTTTATTACCCGTACCCGCCATTTCCGGCAGCTGTTGCAGAAGGACGAACACTCGCGCCAGGAGCTGCTGGCGGTGACCGCTATTTTCTCGCTGTTTGCGCTGTTCAGCACCTGGACCGGCATCAATGTTGAAGGGTCGCTGGTCAACGTGCGCACCATCGCCATTATGTCCGGCGGCATCCTGTTTGGTCCGTGGGTCGGCATCGCTACCGGGGTGATTGCCGGGCTGCACCGCTTCCTGATCGACATTGACGGCGTGACTTCGGTGCCGTGCCTGATCACCAGCATTGCCGCCGGGATCGTCTCCGGCTGGATCAATCTCAAAGTGGTGAAAGAGAAGCGCTGGAGCATCGGCATTATCGGCGGGATGGCTTGTGAAACGCTGACCATGGTGCTGATTGTGCTGTGGGCGTCACCGACCTCACTGGGCGTCGATATCGTCTCTGAGATTGCCATTCCAATGATCCTCGGCGCGGTCAGCATCGGCCTGATTGTGCTGCTGGTGCAGAGCGTAGAGGGGGAAAAAGAGGCAATTGCCGCCCGCCAGGCGAAGCTGGCGCTGGATATTGCCAACAAAACCCTGCCGCTGTTCCGCCAGGTCAACAGCCAGTCGCTGCGCCAGGTGTGTGACATCATCCGCAGCGATATCAACGCTGATGCGGTGGCGATGACCAATACCCGCCAGATCCTCGCCTACGTTGGCGTGGGCGAAGGCAACTATCGTGACGGCGATGACGGCATCAGCCCGACCACGCTGGCGGCGATCTCAGAGGGTAAAATCATCATTAAAAATAATGATGAGGCGCACCGCACCCCGGAAATTCACTCGATGATTGTCATCCCCCTGTGGGAAAAAGGCGAAGTGACCGGCACGCTGAAGATTTACTATCGCCACGCGCACCGCATTACCTGGTCGCTGAAAGAGATGGCGGTCGGGCTGTCGCAAATTATCTCCACCCAGCTGGAAGTATCACGCGCCGAGCAGCTGCGCGAAATGGCTAACAAGGCGGAGCTGCGCGCCCTGCAAAGCAAGATTAACCCACACTTCCTGTTCAACGCGCTGAATGCCATCTCCTCCTCTATTCGTATTAATCCCGATACTGCGCGCCAGCTGATTACCAATCTTTCCCGCTATCTGCGCTATAACCTCGAACTGAATGACGATGAAACCATCGACATCAAAAAAGAGCTGTATCAGGTGAAAGATTATATCGCCATTGAGCAGGCGCGCTTCGGCGACAAGCTGACGGTGATTTACGATATCGATGAAGAGGTCAACTGCCCGCTGCCCAGCCTGCTGATCCAGCCGCTGGTGGAAAACGCCATTGTCCACGGCATCCATCCCTGCCGGGGTAAAGGCGTGGTGACGCTGAGCATTAAGGATCAGGGCCATCGGGTGCGTATTGCGGTACGCGACACCGGCAACGGCATTAGCGAAGAGGTGATGGCGCGCGTGAAGCGCAACGAAATGCCGGGCAACAAGATCGGCCTGCTGAACGTGCATCATCGGGTGAAACTGCTGTACGGCGAGGGGCTGCATATCCACCGTTTTAATCCGGGTACCGAAATCGCCTTCTACATCAGTAAGAACGGCGCCCTGTTGCCGGAAAACCAGAGTGTTTCATTGACTGCCTGAGATGGGAAACCGATGTGAAAGCAATAATCGTTGAAGATGAATTTCTTGCCCAGCAGGAGCTGAGCTGGCTGATCCGCCAGCACAGCAGCATTACCATTGAAGCTACCTTTGATGACGGCCTCGACGTGCTGAAGTACCTGCAGAGTCACCAGGTGGACGTGATATTTCTCGATATCAATATTCCGTCGCTGGACGGCATGCTGCTGGCGCAGAACATCAGTAAGTTCGCCAGCAAGCCGCTGATCGTGTTTATCACCGCCTATAAAGAGCACGCGGTAGATGCGTTTGAGCTGGAAGCATTTGACTACATCCTCAAGCCCTATTCAGAGATGCGCATCGTTACTCTGCTGCGCAAGCTGGAAAACCATGCGCAGAGCAGCGCACAGCTCAGCAGCACGGCGGCGCGCCCTGCTGCGTACACCATTAATCTGGTGAAGGACGAACGCATCATCGTCACCGATATCAACGATATCTATTACGCAGAAGCCCATGAAAAGCTGACGTTTGTCTATACGCGGCGGGAAGAGTATGTGATGTCGATGAATATCACCGAGTTTTGCAGTCGACTGCCGGAGGCGTATTTCTTTCGCTGCCACCGCTCATACTGCGTGAACCTGAGTAAGATCCGCGAGATTGAGCCGTGGTTTAACAACACCTATATTCTCAAGCTGCGCGATATGGAGTTTCAGGTTCCGGTCAGCCGCAGCAAGGTGAAGGAGTTTCGCCAGCTGATGCGGCTGTAGCGCCGCAACAGCGTGGAGATTACAGCACGCGGCCCAGGGTCTGACGCAGGTGCGCGCCCGCGCCCAGCAGGCCCGGCTGATCGTGAGTGATCATGAAGACCGGAATGCGCGAGGTGTAGTCGCGGAAGCGTCCTTTATCTTCAAACGCCGCACGGAACCCGGAAGCTTTAAAGAACTCCAGGAAACGCGGCACGATGCCACCGGCGATATACACGCCGCCAAAAGTGCCGAGGTTCAGCGCCAGGTTACCGCCAAAACGGCCCATGCAGACGCAGAACATCGACAGCGCGCGGCGGCAGTCGGTGCAGCTGCCGTTGAGCGCCCGCTCGCTGACATCGCGCGGCTTGAGGTTTTCTGGCTCCCGGTCATCTGATTTAACAATCGCCCGATACAGGTTTACCAGCCCGCCGCCGGAGAGAATACGCTCGGCGGAAACGTGGCCGAGTTCAGCGCGCAGCACCTCAAGGATCATATCTTCTTCGTCGCTGTTAGCCGCGAAATCAACGTGGCCGCCCTCGCCCGGCAGGCTCACCCAGCGCTTATCCACGTGGACCAGATGCGCTACGCCGAGCCCGGTGCCCGCGCCATACACGGCAACCGGCTTATCCTGCACTGCCGGTTCGCCGCCGAACTGCAGCACGTCGTCAGGCGACAGCATCGGGATCGCCATCGACACGGCGGTAAAATCGTTGATGATCTCCAGCGACTCGAAGGCAAGGCTGGCTTTCATTTTACTGGTGGAAAATGCCCAGTCATGGTTGGTCATTTCGACCCAGTCTTCCGTGATTGGGCAGGCGATGGCAATACAGCCATGCTTAATGTCCTGCTGCTGTTCATCCAGATAAGCGCGGATCACCGCTTCCAGACTGGCATAATCTGTCGTGGGGAACGTTTTGGCTTGTGAAATAGCACCGGTCTCAACTTCACACAGTGCCAGGCGCGCATTGGTGCCGCCGACATCACCTACCAAAGCATACTTAGTCATTATTGTTTTGCTCCACTTACGTCAATTAGACACACTATAAATTCCCCCCGTTAAAACGACAACGATCAGCGGAAGTAAAACCTACGCGAGCGTTACCTTAACGGGGTTAGTGCTTTTTGCCCACGGGCAACAGTCTGAATTGCGCACTAAATGGCAGTTTAGCTGCTGTTACGCTGATGCAGCGCCTGGGTGACGGCGGCCAGCAGCGGCGGAATGTCCTGCTGCGGCAGCACCACTTCCACCAGCGACAGGCGCGAGTTCCCCTCCAGCAGCTTCATCACTTCCTGCAGCTGCACCGTTTGCGTTACGCGCCAGCTCTGGGCCTGACAATCGACGTTCAGCGCCTGCGGCAGCCGCGTCCAGTCCCAGTGAGCGATATCGTTATAGCGCTGCTCTGCGCCGTGGATGGCACGCTCGACGGTGTAGCCATCATTATTGAGCAGGAAAATCACCGGTTTTTGCCCATCGCGCAGCATCGATCCTATCTCCTGCGCCGTCAGCTGGGCCGAACCGTCACCGATTATCAGCACCACGCGGCGGGCAGGCTCTGCCGTTTGCGCGCCAAAAGCCGCCGGTAATGTGTAGCCGATCGATCCCCACAGCGGCTGAACCAGCAGGCGGGCATCCGGCGGCAGGCGCAGAGAGGCCGCACCGAATGCCGCCGTTCCCTGATCGGCCAGAATAATATCCCCGGGGCGCAGAAACGCCTGAATCAGCGGCCAGAAGCTGTTTTGCGTCAGATTGTCTGAGCAGTCCCCTTCCAGCTGCGGCGGCGCAACAATGGCGCGCTGCCAGCCTGCACCATGCTTACGTGCCAGCTGGTGCAGCACTTCCAGCGCAGTCGCCATGGGCAGCTCGAACGTCTGGTCACCGATGCGGCTGCGATATAGCCCGACGTCAATGGTTTTTGCGCTGTCAATCTGCTGAGTAAAGCCGGCGGTAATGGTATCGGTATACATTACCCCCACGGTAACCAGCACGTCGCTCTGCTCGATCACCTGTCGAGTGTGTGGCGCACTGGAGGCCCCGGCATAGGTGCCGGCAAAGCCATGCAGCGTTTCCGGCAGCAGGCTTTTTCCCATCAGCAGCGTGGCAAATGGCATCGGCACCTCGCGCAGCCAGCGCACCAGCGGTTGCTGCTGCCCGGCACGATCGGCGAGGAAGTCAGCCAGCAGCGCCACGCTGGCGGCCGGGGCCAGCTTCAGCTCTGCGGCATCGGCAAAGGCCGCCCGCTGCGTGCTGTTGTTAGTGACGGGCAGCAATAGCGGGGTTGAAGGCGGTGAAAGCGGGCTTTCTGCCACGTTGGTCGCTAGCAGCAGATAGACCGGGCGATACCCGGTCAGCGCGGCAATCAGCACCCGGTCAATCTCTGCGGCCGCGTTCTCTGCCGTCAGCACGCTGCTGGCGACGGAAATTTCCTGATGCATACGCATAAAGTGGCGGAAGTCGCCATCGCCCAGCGTGTGGTGCAGCAGCTCACCCTTATTCTGTGAGGTTTGTGAGGGCGCGCCAACGATATGCACCACCGGCAGATACTCGGCATAGCTGCCCGCCACGCCATTGATGGCGCTCAGTTCACCCACGCCAAAAGTGGTCAATAACGCCGCTGCCCCGCGGCAGCGGGCATAACCATCCGCCGCATAGGCGGCATTAAGCTCGTTGGCACAGCCCACCCAGGCAAGACGCGGATGGTCGATAACGTGGTCAAGAAACTGCAGGTTGTAGTCCCCGGGCACGCCGAACAGATGATCGATACCGATCTCATTTAAACGCGTAAGAAGATAATCCCCAACGGTATAACTGCTCATCATTCGGCTCCTCATGGCGGTATGAATTGAGTATTAGCGATTATTTTCACTCTGTTATAGGAAACTCCTTTGACCGCGTGGCAACAGATCGTTACGCCGTTCAGATTTATCTTTAAGTTGCGATCCATCCCGCTCTTTCGCTTAGTGTAACCGTATACACTGCTATGCTATCCCGCGTCCTTACCGTTTCAATCACAGGATTTACTCATGGTTTATCAAGCAGATGCCCAGCGTTATGAGAAAATGACCTACCACCGCTGCGGGCGCAGCGGCCTGAAACTCCCGGCAATTTCACTGGGTTTATGGCACAACTTTGGCGACAGCACACGCGTGGATAACAGTCGTGACCTGCTGCGCCATGCTTTTGATAACGGTATCACCCATTTTGATCTGGCCAATAATTACGGTCCGCCTCCCGGCTCGGCCGAGGAGAATTTTGGCCGGATTCTGCGCGAAGATTTTCGCCCGTATCGCGATGAGCTGGTGATCTCCAGCAAGGCGGGTTACACCATGTGGCCAGGACCTTATGGCGACTGGGGTTCGCGCAAATACCTGATTTCCAGCCTGGATCAGAGCCTGCAACGCATGGGGCTGGAGTATGTGGATATCTTCTACCATCACCGCCCGGATCCGGAAACGCCGCTGGAAGAGACCATGGCAGCGCTTGACCATCTGGTGCGCCAGGGCAAAGCGCTGTACGTGGCGCTTTCCAACTACCCGGCAGAGCTGGCCGCGCAGGCGATTGCTATCTTGCAGGATCTCGGCACGCCGTGCCTGATCCACCAGCCGAAATATTCGATGTTTGAGCGCGCACCGGAAGGTGGCTTGCTGGATGTGCTGGCGCAGAAGGGTGTCGGCAGCATTGCCTTCTCCCCGCTGGCCGGTGGTGTGCTGACCGACCGCTATCTCAACGGCATCCCGGAAGATTCCCGTGCAGCCAGCGGCAGCCGTTTCCTCAGCAGCGATCAGCTGACGCCGGAGAAAATGGAGAAGGTTCAGCGCCTGAATGCGCTGGCGCAGCAGCGCGGGCAAAAGCTGTCGCAGATGGCGCTGGCGTGGGTTTTACGCGGCGGCCACGTCACCTCGGTGCTGATTGGCGCCAGTAAAACTGCGCAGATTGATGATGCGGTGCAGATGCTCAACAAGCGTGATTTCAGCGCAGATGAGTTAGCCCGTATAGAGTCAATTCTGGCTTAATCCCGCCATGCGGGCCGACCGGAAGAGAGGGTCGGCCCCAACGAGAATTGCCCCTTTCCCCCCTGCAGAAAAATCCCAATTCGCCGTTTTTGCGCGTTTATCAGAATTCACCAGGCGTTAAGCCAGCAATCTCGTTATATTGTGCTGCTACAGCGGAGAAGGCAGACCGCTGATAAAGGAGATAATATGAAACGCTTATTGCTTGTTGCCACTTTATTGGCAAGTTTGTCCCCGTTGGCGGTACACACAGCTTATGCCGACAGCGCACGTATTACTTTAGCCCCGGGAGTGACGCTGCATTTGGGCGACCGCGACGATCGCGGACGCTACTGGGACGGCGGCCGCTGGCGCGACAACCACTGGTGGCGTAATAATTATCGCTACAATGAAGGGCGCTGGTGGCGACACGAGCAGTGGCGACGCCATGAAGCAGAGCGCCGACATCATGAGTGGGAAAGGGAGCGCCGCTGGCGTGACCACGAGCGCCATCGTGAGTGGCGCCACGACAACGGTCGCCATCACGGCCACGATCGTTGGTAATTTCACCTCGGGTCAGGCATGCCTGACCCCTACGAAAAATATCCCTCGTTGGGCGGCGGCATATCCCGCCCGGCTTTATAAATTCATCCCCATCGACATCAGCAGATACCCGTTCAGCACCACCACCACCGCGACGATCAGGCGGCCAGCGTTCTGCATCAGGCGCGAGTTCACCATATCCCCCATCAGCTCACGGTTGCCGGTAAAGACCAGCAGAGGCACCAGCGCCAGCGCAATACCGAAGCTGAGCAGTACCTGGCTCATCACCAGTATCCGCGTGGGTTCCCAGCCTGCCATAATCACAATAAAGGAGGGCAGCATGGTGATCACGCGTCGCACCAGCAGCGGAATATGGAAGTGGATAAAGCCCTGCATCACCACCTGCCCGGCCATGGTGCCGACCACGGTAGAGGACAATCCTGCTGCCAGCAGGCTAAGGCCAAACACCAGCGCGGCGGCTTTACCTAACAGCGGGTCCAGCGTCAGATACGCCTGGTCGAGATCGGCAATCCCGCTGTGGCCGCTAAAGTGGAATGCGGCAGCCGCCGTGGCCATCATCGCCAGATTCACAAACCCGGCAATAGTCATGGCAATCGCCACATCCAGCTTGGTTGAAGAGTAGCGCTGTTCGCGCGTACCGCCATCGCTGCTATTTTGCGTCAGCGAGGAGTGCAGGTAGATGACGTGCGGCATAATGGTCGCGCCGAGCACCCCCGCCGCCAGCAGCACGGCATCTGCGGTTGGCAGTGATGGCACCGCCATACCCTGCAGCAGGTCGACCACCTTCGGCTGCGAGAAAAACAGCTCAATCACATAGGCCGCCGCGACAAACAGCAGCAGGCCACCGATCACCAACTCCAGCGGCTTTGAACCACGGCTTTGCAGCATCAGGATCAGAAACGTTGCCACACCGGTGAGCATCGCCCCCTGCAACAGGCTGACGCCAAACACCAGCTTGAAGCCTATCGCCGCGCCGATAAACTCGGCAAGGTCGGTTGCCATGGCGATAATTTCCGCCTGCACCCAGTAAAACCACACCGCCGGGCGCGGAAAACGATCGCGGATATGCTCGGCCAGATTTTTGCCGGTAGCGATACCCAGCTTGGCAGACATCAGCTGGATCACCATCGCCATGATGTTGGCCCAGACAACGACCCACAGCAGGGTGTAACCGTAGGAGGCACCTGCCTGAATATTGGTGGCGAAGTTGCCGGGGTCGATATAGCCAATCGCCGCAATAAAGGCTGGCCCCATCAAGGCAAATTTGATTTTACGACTACTGCGGACGTTCTGCTCCGCAGTGCGGCTTTCCGACATAGCTGTTACCCCTGCTGCTAAACACCTGACAATTATCATGCCTTTTAGTGATAATGATTATCAAGTGCATTTAAAATGGTTATCTTTATCGCTGTGATAGCCAGCGCTATGAGTTATAGCAATGGCTATACTTTTAGATAAAGTACGGCAACGCCAAAAAATGAGCAACCTTTTTCACTGTAGGGTATCTGGCATTCACTTACCACTTGTGCGGTGATTTTTTCATCGCAATTCAGCCAGGATTGTTTTAATAAAGAGGTAGGTAAGCGCAACTTTACGCGTAAGCGGTTAAAAAAAGGTGAAAACCTGTGACGCCTCAAGCTTTTCTGTAATCTGCTGCAATAGGGAATTGTTATATTGAGGCATAGATCTCGTTTTTCCGGTTCCTGTTACATAGAATGTGCAACGAAATATAACAGCCCTCAAATTTGGAGCAAATATGTCCCGCATTCTTCACTTTGCTTTGGCACTGGTGGTGGTGACTCTGCTGGCCTTGTTAGTCAGCCGTGACCGTAAAAACATCCGTGTCCGCTTTGTCATACAGCTATTGGTGATTGAAGTCGCCCTCGCCTGGTTCTTCCTGAACTCGGAAGTGGGTCTCGGCTTCGTCCAGGGGTTCTCAAATCTGTTCGAAAAATTACTGAAGTACGCGGCGGAAGGGACCAACTTCGTCTTTGGTAATATGAGCGATAAAGGTCTGGCCTTCTTCTGGCTTAATGTGCTGTGCCCTATCGTCTTTATCTCTGCGCTGATCGGCATCCTGCAGCACTTCCGCATTTTGCCCATCGTCATCCGTGCCATCGGTACCGTGCTGTCAAAAATCAACGGCATGGGCAAACTGGAGTCTTTCAACGCCGTCAGTTCTCTGATTTTGGGACAGTCAGAAAACTTTATTGCGTATAAAGATATCCTTGGAAAAATGTCCGAACGCCGCATGTACACCATGGCAGCGACCGCGATGTCGACCGTTTCAATGTCGATTGTCGGCGCCTACATGACCATGCTGCAGCCAAAGTATGTGGTCGCCGCGCTGGTACTCAACATGTTCAGCACCTTTATCGTGCTGTCATTGATCAACCCGTACCGCGTTGATAGCGAAGAAGACCTCAAGCTGGGGAATACCCATCAGGGACAGAGCTTCTTCGAGATGCTGGGCGAATATATCCTCGCCGGTTTCAAAGTGGCAGTGATCGTGGCAGCGATGCTGATTGGCTTTATCGCCCTGATCTCCGGGATTAACGCGCTGTTCGACTTTATTTTCGGTATCAGCTTCCAGGGCATTCTTGGCTATGTCTTCTTCCCGTTCGCGTGGGTGATGGGCGTGCCGGCTCATGAAGCGCTGCAGGTCGGCAGCATCATGGCGACCAAACTGGTATCAAACGAGTTTGTGGCAATGATGGATCTGCAAAAAATCGCCGGTACGCTGTCACCGCGTGGTGAAGGCATCCTGTCGGTGTTCCTGGTATCGTTTGCTAACTTCTCCTCGATCGGTATCGTGGCGGGTGCCATCAAAGGCCTGCATGAAGAGCAGGGCAACGTAGTTTCCCGCTTTGGCCTGAAGCTGCTGTACGGCTCAACGCTGGTCAGCGTGCTGTCGGCCTCGATTACGGGTCTGGTGCTGTAATAGGTTTGCGGGCTGACCGAATAAAAGGTCAGCCCTGTGCCAAATCCCCCTTCGATTCACAACGGTACCGCCAGGTGCTCGCGCAGCGTTTTCCCCTGATATTCCTTTCTAAAGGCCCCGCGCCGCTGTAACTCCGGCACCACGTAATCGGCAAAATCATTCAGTGACGCAGGCATATCGGCCGGCATCAGCACAAATCCATCGCAGGCCCTCTCCTCTACCCAGCGAATCATCTCGTCAGCTATCGAGCGTGGTGTGCCCACCAGCAGCGGGAATGAGGTACTGGCGGCGTAGGTTTTCGCCACCTGCGCCAGCGTCTTCCCTTCCTGCCGCGCCTGCCTGATCACATATTCAAAGCGCCCTTTGCTGCCGCTGATCTGCGCAAAGATATCCGGGAACAGCTCATCAGGGTCATGCTGTGACAGATCGTAATTCATGCTGGCCGACATAAAGCTCAGGCCCGCCAGCGGGTTAACCAGTTCGTCCAGCTCACGGCGTTTCTCTTCAGCCGCCCGCTGCGTGGCGGCCACCACTGGCATAATTCCCGGCAGCACTTTGCAGGCGGCGGGCGGGCGACCGTGCAGGGCCATCTGCTGTTTGAACTGCTGATAGAACAGCTGCGCGCGTGCCAGCTCGGGCTGCACGGTGAAGATCACCTCCGCCAGCCGGGTCGCCACCTGCTGGAAATCCGCCGAGACGCCCGCAAGGATCTGCACCGGCCTGCCCTGCGGCGGCTGGCTGACCGTCAGCGGACCTTTGATTTGAAAATGTTTGCCGTGGAAATGGCTGTAGCTGACCTTGCTGGCATCGACATACACGCCGCTGGCTTTATCAGCCACGCGCGCGCCGGGTTGCCAGCTCGCCATCAGCAGCTGCACCGCGTCGATAAACTCGGCCGCGCGCTGATAGCGTTCGCCGTGCGGGGGCAGCTGCTGACGGCTGAAGTTGTGCGCTTCGCCGTCGTTAGTCGACGTCACCGCATTCCAGGCGGCGCGCCCGTGGCTGAAGTGATCCAGGGTCGCCAGCGTGCGCGCCGCGTGAAACGGTTCGCCATAGGTGGTCGACAGCGTACCCCCCAGCCCGATGCGGCGGGTGAACAGGCTGAGCGCGGTCAGCAGCGCCATCGGTTCCGGGCGCGCATAGCCGGGACGATACTGCACGGTAGTGGCGATGTCCGCACCGTAGATATCATCGATCGACAGCTTATCGGCAATAAAGGCGAAGTCGAATTTTGCTGCCTCGGCCTTCTGCACCAGCTTCAGCCAGGTTTCCAGCTGCATCGGGTCCGGGTTTTCGGCGTCAGGATGGCGCCAGCCGCCCGCATGCAGCCCGGTGTCGCTCAGGTAGAGTGCCAGGTGCATAACTATTTCCCCGCCGATAAGGAGAGATCGATAAACGATTCGGCCTTGAGCGGTTTCGGGATCAGGCCATTTTTCGCGTAGAAATCAGCGGTATTTTGCTGGATAGCCAGCACCTGCGCCTTATCGCTGACCACCGTATTGATCTCACGCTTCACCTTTTGCAGCGCGACGTCCTGCGGGATGCGCAGCAGCTTAGCAATTGACGCGGCGTACTCCTGCGGATGCTGCGCCCCCCAGGCCCGTGCGCGCGTCAGCCGCTGGCTGAAGTCCGACAGCTCGCTGCGCCTGGCGGCAATCGCGCTGTTGCTGGCGACCAGGTAGTTGAGCGCCGGGTAATCTTTGCCGTCAGCAATAATCTGCGCGCCGGACTGCTGGGTGGCGAACGAGACGTAAGGCTCCCAGGTGGAAACCGCATCCACCCCGCCCTGATCCAGCACCAGCGTGGCCTCTGCCGGGGTCGTGAACACAAAATTGACCGCTTTAACCGCGACACCAGCGCGTTCCAGCACCTGCAGCGCCAGATTATGGCCCGACGAACCTTTGACGGTGGCAATGCGCTTGCCCGCCAGCTGCTGTGGCGTGGTGATAGCACTGCCCTTTTTGACGATAATCGCGTTACCCGCATACTGAGTGGCAAGAATGCCTTTGGCATCCAGGCCGGCGGCCACGGCAAAAGTGAGCGGTGCATCGCCGACCGAACCGGCATCAATCGAGCCGGCGCGCATCGCTTCCAGCAGCGGAGCGGCATTGGCAAATTCGTGCCAGTCGAGCGTATACGGCAGATTGTTCAGCTCGCCAGCGGCTTCAAGGATGGCACGGGCATTGCCGCGCTGATCGCCAACCGACAGCGTGGCGGCAAAGCTGGTGGAGCTGACGGCGGCCAGCAGCAGGGAAACAGGAAGCAGATAGCGTGATTTCATCGGGTGTCTCAGCAAGTGGAAAAAACTGAGACTAGCACCGCGCTGTTTATAATATGAACGCATTTTATCGGCAATAAATATGCATAATGAGCATATTAAATTCCATAACGAGCCATTATGCTGACGTTTTTTACTGCTGGAAAACTGCGATGAAACTGGAAGATCTTCACGCCTTTGTCACCCTTGTGCAGCTGCAGTCCACGCAGCAGACCGCCAGCCGACTCGGGCTGACTCAGCCTGCCGTGACGCGACGGGTGCAAAACTTTGAGGAGGCGCTGGGCGTGCTGCTGCTGGACCGCCAGACCAAACCGCTGAAACCGACCGCGCTTGGCCTGCTGGTGTATCAGCAGTGCAAGCGCATCGCCGCTGAAGTAGAGGCCCTGACGCAGCTGGTCTCTGGTGATGCCGCCCCGCAGGGCGTGCTGCGCTTTGGCCTGCCGCACAGTCTGACCGATGATAGCCTGCTTCCGGTGCTGGCCGCCGTACAGCAGCGCTACCCCGATTTACAGCCACGCCTGAGCAGCGGCTGGGGTAATCAGCTACTGCAGCAGCTGGATCAGGCCCAGCTGGATGCCGCCCTGCTGCTGTTCCCGGCGGGGAAAATCTTTGCCGGTGGATTGCAGGCGCGCGGTCTGGGTGCCGTGCCGCTGGTGGTGGTGGCCGCCGATGACGGACAGCCGCTGCCGCGCACGCTGGCGCAGTGCTATGCCCGGGGCTGGATCCTCAATCCGGACGGCTGCGGTTTTCGTGCCACAATTGCCCGCGCGCTGGCGGACCAGGGGTTGCCGCTTCAGCTGAATATGGAAGTTCAGGGCACCGCGCTGCAGCTGGGGTTAATTGCCGGGGGCAGCGGGCTGGGCATTTTGCCACGCATGCTGCTGCCGCGTGCCGCAAATCAGCAGCGGGTGCGGGAAGTCCCGCTGCAGGACTTCAGCCCGCAAAGCGAGCTGTGGCTGGTGCATCCGGCGCTCCCGGCCAGCCACCAGGCCGCCGTCAATCTGTTCGCCACGACGCTGGCGGCTGGATTTGGCCTCAGCGAGCATTGCTGATTTTTATATTAACAACGAAGAATTATGAATTTCACACATAGTGTTTTCAGCTTTAGGGTTGGCTCTCACCCCGCCAGTGCGCGGCGTTCACCACGGAGAGCACAGCATGAGCATTCAGTTCCTCGGTATGATTGGCCACCGCCTGGCCTCGGAAACCCTTAGCGCCAGCGGCCCGGTGTTTAACAAACAGTATATTGCCGACTTCGCCCGCGCCCACGAAGACGCGGGGTTTGACCGCATTCTGATCGGCTACTGGTCCGATCAACCGGACGGTTTTCTGGTCACCGCCCATGCGGCGGCCAATACCTCAACGCTGAAGTTTTTACTGGCGCATCGCCCTGGCTTCGTCTCGCCAACGCTGGCGGCGCGCAAGCTGGCGACGCTTGACCAGTTAACCGACGGCCGCCTGGCGGTGCATATCATCAGCGGCGGCAGCGATGCCGAGCAGCGCCGCGACGGTGACTATCTGAATAAAACTCAGCGCTATGCGCGCACCGACGACTTCCTCAGCGTGCTGAACAGTAGCCTGACCTCCGCGCAGCCTTACGATCATCAGGGCGAGTATTATCAGGCGGAGCAGGCATTTTCGGCGGTAAAGCCCGTGCAGGGTAAGCTGCCGATCTATTTTGGCGGTTCCTCCGACGAAGCGATCGCCGTGGCAGCTCGTCACGCCGATGTGTTTGCGCTGTGGGGAGAGCCGCTGAAAGGCGCAGCGGAAACCGTGCGCACCGTGCGCGCCGCGGCCGCCCGCCACGGGCGTGACATCGGTTTTAATATCTCCTTCCGCCCGATAATTGCCGCCACAGAAAAAGAAGCCTGGGAGAAAGCGGAATATATCCGCGAAGAGGCGCGCAAAAGGCTGCATGAGAGCGGCCACAATTTTGGCTCCACCAAGCCGCAAAGCGTGGGGGCGCAGCGCCTGATGGCCGCCGCCAGTGAAGGTGAGCGTCTCGACAGCGTGCTGTGGACCGGCATCGCACAGCTGGTCGGCGGCGGCTATAACTCCACCTCCCTGGTCGGCACGCCGGATCAGGTGTCTGATGCGCTACTCAAATATTACGATCTCGGCATTGAGAGCGTGCTGATACGCGGCTTCGACCCGCTCAATGATGCGCTGGAGTATGGCCGCGAGCTGATCCCCCTGACGCGGGAAAAAGTGGCGGCTCGCCGCGTGGCAAGGAGCGCCTGATGAGACGTCATGCACTTTACGCCCTGCTGCTGGCGGTGGCGACCTCGGCACTGGCGGCGGAAAAAGTCACGCTGCGGCTGGGCGATGTCAAAGGCGACCGCTTTATCTCGCTGCGCGCCTCGGGACAGCTCGATAATCTGCCTTACGAGCTCAAGCTCAGCTCGTTTGATTCCGGTGCGCCGGTGCAGGAAGCGCTCAATGCCGGGGCGCTTGACGTTGGCTTTACCGGCGACCTGCCGTTTCTGTTCGTCTATGCCGCCGGCGCGCCGGTGAAAGCGGTCGGTGCCTGGCAGAATAACGCCGACAGCATCGCCCTGCTGGCCCGCCCCGGCAGCGGCATCCACAGCCTGCAAGATCTGAAAGGTAAGCAGATTGCGGTCAATCGCGGCGGCTGGGGGCACTTTCTGCTGCTTGGCCTGCTGGAGCGTGCCGGACTGAAACCGCAGGATGTCACGATGCGCTTCCTTGGGCCGGTGGACGGGCGCGCCGCGCTGGCGACCGGATCGGTTGATGCCTGGGCCACCTGGGAGCCGTATGTCTCCTCCGCTATCGTGGTCGACCACGCCGTGCTGGTACCGCAGGGCGGCGGCAAGGGCATTCTTTCCGGTTACTCCTATGCGCTGGCGCGTGAAGAGGCGCTGAAAGAGAGCGGTAAACGCCAGGCTATTAGTGACCTGCTGGCAAGGCTGGCGAAAGCGCAAATCTGGGCACAGCAGCATCCGCAACAGTTTGCGCAGGCACTGAGTCAATCACTCAACATGCCGGTCAGCATTACCCAGCGCTGGATCGCCTCTGCGCAGATCCGCCCGACCCATTTTAATCCGCAGCTGGCGGCAACGCTGCAAAAGTCAGCGGACTTCTTCTATCGCTATAAGGTACTGCCAAAAGCCATCGATGTGCATAACGCCTTCGATTATTCGCTGGCCGACGCGGCCAACCGCATCGCCGCCGGGGAGAACCCCCATGAGTAATCCACAACGACTGCGTACCTTTCTCGCAGGGCTGGCGAGCCTGCTCGACGAGAAGCCGCAGCAGCAGGAGATCCTGCTGCACGGCAGTGCACTGCTTAAAGAGCTGGTGCGCGTTGATGACTGGCTGCCCGATGAGTTCGCCCAGCCCGATCCCGCGCGCTACCAGCAATACTTGCTGTATGCCGACGCGCAGCAGCGCTTTTCAGTGGTGAGCTTTGTCTGGGGGCCGGGCCAGACCACGCCGGTACACGATCACCGCGTCTGGGGGCTGATCGGCATGCTGCGCGGTGCCGAGGTTTCGCAAGGCTATCGCCTGACGGAAAGCGGCCTGCAACCCGACGGCCACGCTGTGCGGCTGGAGCCAGGTACGGTTGAGGCGGTGTCGCCGCAGGTGGGCGATATCCACCGCGTCAGCAATGCCTGGGGTGACCGCACCTCGGTCAGCATTCACGTCTACGGCGGCAATATCGGCGGCGTGCGCCGGGCGGTCTACCTTGATGACGGCAGTGAAAAACCGTTTATTTCCGGCTACAACAACACGCATTTACCAAATATCTGGGATCTCTCACATGACTGAATTCAATCCGCTTACCCGCGACTATCATCAGCTGCGCCACGCGCTGCTTAATCGCCAGGAGGTGGCGCTGGTCGATGTGCGCGAAGAGGCCGACTACGCCAGCGGGCACCCGCTGTTCGCGGTGAATATCGCGTACTCCAAATTGGATATCGAAATCCTTAACCGCATTCCGCGGCTGAATACCCCGGTGACGCTGTATGACAATGGCAGCGGGCTGGCGCGGGCTGCGGCGCTCAGGCTGCACGAGCTTGGCTATCAGGATATTGCCCTGCTGGCGGGCGATCTGGCAGGCTGGCGTGAAGCCGGAGGCGAACTGTTCATCGACGTCAATTCGCCATGCAAAGCGTTTGGCGAGCTGGTCGAAAGCTGCGCCGCAACCCCTTCACTCAGTGCCGAAGAGGTCGATGCACTGCTTCGCAGCGGCAAACCGGTGGTGGTGCTCGACGCGCGCCGCTTTGATGAGTACCAGACCATGAGCATTCCCGGCAGCATCAGCGTGCCGGGCGGCGAGCTGGCGCTGCGCGTGCGCGATCTCGCCCCTTCACCGGAAACCACTATTATTGTTAACTGCGCCGGACGCACGCGCAGCATTATCGGCACGCAGTCGCTGGTCAACGCCGGCGTACGTAACCCGCTTTTCGCCCTGCGCAACGGCACCATCGGCTGGACGCTGGCCGGCCTGGCGCTGGAGCACGGACAGTCACGCCAGTATGCAGGCACCAGCGATACCGCGCGAGTGCAGGCGGCGCGCCAGGCGAGGACGCTGGCAGATAAAGCCGGCGTGCAGCGCACCACGCTGAAAGAAGTACAGCTGTGGCAGCGCCAGCAGCAGCACACCGTTTATTTGTTTGATGTGCGCGCCGCCAGCGAATACGAACACGGCCATCTGCCGGGCAGCCGTCATGTGCCCGGTGGCCAGCTGGTGCAGGAGACGGACCACTATGCCAGCGTGCGCGGCGGGTGGATCGTGCTAATCGACGATGACGGCGTGCGCGCCAACAGCACCGGCTCGTGGCTGGCACAGCTGGGCTGGCAGGTGTGGGTGCTGGACGACCTGTGCGCGCAAGATTTCAGCGCCAGCGGCGGCTGGGCACCGCTTATCCCACCTCTGCCAGCTCAGCAGGAAGTTGAACCGCATCAGTTGGCCAACTGGCTTGCAGAGGGCGATACGCAGGTGCTGGATTTCACCACCAGCGCCAATTACGTCAACGCGCATATTCCCGGTGCGGCCTGGCTTCAGCGCTCGGCACTGACGCAGCAGGGTGCGGCCATTCTGCCCGCCGCGCAGCGTTACGTGGTGACCTGCGGCAGCAGTATGCTGGCACGCTATGCAGTGGCACAGCTGGAAGCGCTGACGGGTAAAGCGGTTATCGTGCTGAAGGGCGGAAATACGGCATGGAAAGCGGCGGAATTGCCGGTGGAAGCTGGGGAAACAGCCCTGCTGCTGCCGCGCATCGATCGCTATCGCCGCCCTTATGAGGGTACGGATAACTCCGCCGAGGCTATGCAGGCGTATCTCGATTGGGAGTATGGTCTGGTGGCGCAGCTGGAGCGCGACGGCACGCATGGGTTTAGCGTGCTGACGGGGTAAAATTCGTCGCGTCGCTATGCCGAAACAGGGGGCGGGCGTACGTCCAGACCGACCGCGACAGCGGTTTCTGGCCGGTAGTTGTAGCCTGCCCCTGATAAAACGCAGACGAAAAAAAATCCGCCTGAGCAGATTATTGTTCACATCATTAAGAATTTGGTGGAGATAAGCGGGATCGAACCGCTGACCTCTTGCATGCCATGCAAGCGCTCTCCCAGCTGAGCTATACCCCCACTACTAACTCTGCGATTTTTCGGTGCCACCCAATCTGCTGGTGAAGATTTGGTGGAGATAAGCGGGATCGAACCGCTGACCTCTTGCATGCCATGCAAGCGCTCTCCCAGCTGAGCTATACCCCCAAGCCGAAAAACCGTGTCGTGTTGACGGCGGGGATAATATGAAACGGTGGGGTTGGTGTCAACGGCAAAATGATAATCTGAGATCGATCGCTGAAAAAGCCGTCAAAGCGGGCAAGAAAGCGCTAACTCTCTGTTTTCTGCGGCGGTCTCATGCCTCTATATCTGCCTGAGCACTTTTTCTGTTAAGCGCAGGTTAAAACACGCCAAAAAGCTACTTGTTTTTGTTAATTGAGCGTGCAAAACTGCGGCGTTTTTTTGTTGCCGGATCCCCTTGTGCGCTGGATACAAGCGTATTTAACCGCCCGCAGAATCCGGCCCTTTTTGTCACTACACCACCAGAGTTATTATGTCATTGCACACACCAAAAGAAATTGCGGCCGTTGCCGTTGAGTCTGGCGTGGTTAAAAGCCGCACCCCGGTTTCCTCATTACTGATCCTTGGTTTTCTTGCCGGTGCGTTTATTGCATTCGGTTTCCTGCTCTATATTCACGTCGTTAACCAGCTTCCAGCAGACTGGGGCTCTTTTGGCACCCTGCTGGGCGCAGCGGTATTCCCGGTGGGGATTATTATCACCGTGCTGGCGGGCGGTGAACTGCTGACCGGAAATATGATGGTGATGCCCGTCGCCTGGTTCGCACGTCAAATCAGTGCGCTGAGCGTCATGCGTAACTGGTTCTGGGTCACCGTTGCTAACTTTATTGGCAGCGTGGCTATCGCCTGGTTCTTTGGCCATATGCTCGGCATGACCGAAGGCGACTACCTGAAAAAAACCGTCGCTATTGCCAGCGCCAAAGTTAACGCCGATTTCATGCACGCGTTTATCTCCGGCGTGGGCTGTAACTGGCTGGTCTGCCTGGCGACCTGGCTGGCTTTTGCCAGTAAAGACGTGGTGGGCAAAATCTTTGGCATGTGGTTCCCGGTGATGGCGTTTGTGGCTATTGGCTTCCAGCACGTTGTCGCGAACATGTTTATCGTTCCTGCGGCCATTTTTGCCGGTTACCTGAGCTGGGGCGAATACCTGCCAAACTTTATTGCGGTATTCCTTGGTAACGCCGTCGGCGGTGCTATTTTTGTGGGTCTGGCCTACTTTGTTGCATTTCGTGCACCGCAGCCAGCAAGCTCGACTTCCCGCTAATCGTGCTATCCCCTGCTTATGCAGGGGTATTTCAGATCCTCCTCAACTTTTTTACTCTTCGTTCTGCCAGAGTTAGTAATTTGTGTTAGTTGTTCATGTGATGAATTGTTGTAATATGCACAATGACTTTATTCGGCAAAAGGGATGGTAAAGTGAAAAAGGATTGGTTAACGCCGGAAGAACTGGCACAGCAAACAGGTTTTAGCAGACAGACCATAAATAAATGGGTGAAGAAAGAGGCTTGGACGACCGCACCGAAGCCCGGTGTTCAAGGTGGAAAAGCACGCATGATTCATATTGATGAACGCGTAAAGCTCTTTTTGAAATCGACACGTCATGCTGCAGAGCCTAATGCCCAGTACCGCGTCAATCAAAATTCTCTTCCCGCACTTTTAGTGACTTCATTGCAGCAGTTGAGCCATGAGGAACAGGAGAAGCTGGCAGCGATGCTGCTACGCGAGGGAATTCAGGGGATTTTGCAGCGATTGGGTATCAGTAGTTAATACTATAAACCCGGCCTGGCGGCCGGGTTTTTTAATGGCGGAGGGTTAGGCTTCGCGGGTGGCAATAAACGCCAGCGCCTTCTCAATGCGCGCCACGCTGCGTGACTTGCCAATAGCATGCACTGTCACGTCCAGCGCAGGAGACTGACCGCCACCGGTCACCGCGACACGCAGCGGCATGCCAACCTTGCCCATGCCGACTTCCAGCTCATCCGCCGTCGCCTGAATCGCCTGATGGACGTTTTCCGCCGTCCAGTCGCTGATAGCAGCCAGCTTGTCACGCACCACTTCCAGCGGCTGACGCGCAACCGGACGCAGGTGCTTCTTCGCGGCATCAGCATCAAACTCAGCAAACTCTTCATAGAAATAGCGGCAGGACGCCGCCATCTCTTTCAGCGTCTTGCAGCGTTCACCCAGCAGTTTTACCAGCTGCGCCAGCTCAGGACCGGTGCGGGTATCAATGTTTTCCTGCTCGATATGCCACTGCAGGTGGGTAGCCACGTATTCCGGAGCCAGGCTGTTGATATAGTGGTGGTTCAGCCACTGCAGCTTTTCGGTGTTAAACGCGCTGGCAGATTTGCTGACCTGATCGAGATCGAACAGTTTGGTCATCTCTTCAAGGGTGAAAATCTCCTGGTCACCGTGTGACCAGCCCAGGCGCACCAGATAGTTCAGCAGCGCTTCCGGCAGATAGCCGTCATCGCGATACTGCATTACGCCGACCGCACCGTGGCGCTTGGAGAGTTTCTTACCGTCATCGCCGAGGATCATTGAAACGTGGGCATACACGGGCACCTGCGCGCCAATCGCTTTCAGGATGTTGATCTGACGCGGCGTGTTGTTGATGTGGTCTTCACCTCGAATAACGTGGGTAATTTCCATATCCCAGTCGTCAATCACTACGCAGAAATTATAGGTCGGCGCACCATCGGTACGGCGAATGATCAGGTCATCCAGCTCCTGGTTGCTGAACTCGATCGGGCCACGGATCTGGTCGTCAAAAATAACCGAACCTTCCTGCGGGTTGCGGAAACGCACCACGCAAGGTTCATCATCCGCATGATGCTCATGGCTGTCGCGGCAGCGGCCGTCGTAGCGTGGCTTTTCGTTGTTTGCCATCTGGGTTTCGCGCAGCGTTTCCAGACGCTCTTTAGAGCAGTAGCACTTATACGCGCTACCCGCTTCCAGCATCTGGTCAATCACCGTGTTGTAACGGTCAAAACGCTTGGTCTGGTAGTAAGGGCCTTCATCCCAGTTGAGATTCAGCCAGTTCATGCCATCCATAATGGCATCGATCGCCTGCTGAGTTGAACGCTCCAGATCGGTGTCTTCAATACGCAACACAAACTCGCCGCCGTGATTGCGGGCAAATAGCCAGGAGTAAAGTGCGGTACGAGCGCCGCCAACGTGCAGATAGCCAGTTGGGCTGGGAGCGAAGCGGGTTTTGATTTTCATTAATGAATGCCTTATTACGCGGATGCTTTGGCCAGTGTCAGAAGCGTGCTGTCACGTTCTGATTTTTGTGGGGCACATTCTACCATCTGTCGTCGAATCCTCAACGCCATTCCCCGTCTGCCGGGGGAACATTGCCTTGATTTCGTTCAGCAACCCGCTGTTTTTGCCTGAAATCACCACTTCCTGACTATTTTTACGACGAACACACATTTTACATTGAAAAAGCGTTGACTCATTTCGGCGACTCCCTATAATGCGACTCCACACAGCGGGGGTGATTAGCTCAGTTGGTAGAGCATCTCCTTTACACGGAGGGGGTCGGCGGTTCGAGCCCGTCATCACCCACCATCATTA